>WBZP01004313.1_pt1 | contig 14892 bp, 7 predicted proteins | sample 5204301 | NCBI WGS metagenome assembly WBZP01 (sample SAMN12412401, study PRJNA552823) | activated sludge metagenome | isolation source: activated sludge from nitrification reactor of wastewater treatment plant... | place: USA: Pennsylvania | collected 2017 | reverse complement strand
GCTGTCGCCGTAAGCCGTCACCATCACGACGGGAACATCACGCCTTGCACCTTGTCGTAGCTCGCGCAGAAGCTCCAGTCCATCCCCGTCGCGCAGCCGAATGTCGAGCAGTACGCAGTCGATGTCCTGACTCGAGAGCAGCTCACGCGCGGAGACGATTCCAGGTGACAGCAGGGCGCGATGACCCTGCGTCTCGACGGCAGCTTGTAGCCCTTCGCGGATTCCTTTTTCGTCTTCGACGATCAGGATGGTGCTCATTCGGACTCCTTTGCGGGCTCGGCCAAGGTCTTGGGCAGCGACAGCTCAAAGCGGGTGCGCTCAGACGGTTTTCCCTGCGCTGGGGTCACAGCGACTGTGGCGTCGCTCGACGTTGTCCCGTCGTCAGCTGCGGTGTCCGCCGCTGGAACCCGCGCGTAGCTGACATCGCCGCCGTGGGCTCTGGCAATCGATCGAGAGATCGGCAGCCCGAGTCCGGTTCCTTCGGGCTTGGTCGTGAAAAAGGGCTCGAACAGCTCGCTCGGGCGGGGCACTCCATCGCCTTCGTCTTCGACGCGAACCCAGACCGATTCACGATCTTGTCGTACGTGAATGTGAACGCTGTGACCGCTCGGCGAGGCTTCGACGGCATTGCGCAGCAGGTTGTCGATTGCTCTGGCCACTGACTCTGGATCAAGAACCGTCGAGCAGTCCGCGCTGGCACGGATGACAAAGCGTACGTCTCGCTGCGCGGCCCACGGCGACAGCGTCTCTGCGCGGGCCTTCACAAGCTGGGTCAGCGACGTGAGCTTACGCGGTCCCAGGTGTCGTCCCGCGACCAGCAGCAGATCGGCGACCAAGCGATCGAGTCGCGCAATCTCTGCGGCAGAGTGAGAGATGGCACTGGCAGCCAGCGGCGGCAGCGGCTCGGCCACGGCAGCCAGATCGAGTCGCAGCTTGATCGACGCGAGCGGATTGCGGACTTCATGAGCGACGCCAGCGACCACCCGACCGAGCGCCACCAAGCGATCCTTTTGCGCCAGCTTCTGCGCCATTCGGCTCTGTTCTTCACGGGCTTGACGCAGGCTTTGGGCCAGCTGCGCGATGCCGTCGCCGACTTCCGATAGCTCGCGAATGCGCAGCCGAGGCACCGGCGTAGACAGATCTTCCCCAAGCTGCACCAAGCAGCGATGCAAGTCATTTGCACTACGCAGAAACGACACGCTCGCGCCGACTGCGCTGGTAAACAGAATCGCGGTCGCCAGCGCCAGCACAATCACCACCGTCAGCCAAAAGCGATGGTGAATCGACGGCAGAACCTTCACGCTGGCCCACGCAAGGAGCGGTCCTTGACCAGGGCGTGCAGCGACAAGCAGCGTCGACTGACCTTGGCGTCGCTCGAGCACCGTGAGCGCTTGTCGTTCCTTGGCTTGGGTGAGCGTCGACATCACCGCGCTTCGCCACTCTTGCGGCAGTCCGTACAGCGCGGACTCACTGTGCTGACCGTCCCAAAATCCGCCGCGCATGCCAATGAGCGAGCTTTGCGGCGTGGTCGCGAGCGCTTCTTTGCCAAGCGCAGGACTTGTGCGGGCCAGTAGCTCCAGCTCGGTGACAAGCCCATCGCGAGCGCGCTCGATGCGTCCTTCTGTGGTCAGGGACAGAACCCGCCACAGCGCAAGGAGAGACAGCGCCGACATGACAGCGCCGACGACAACGATGGTGAGGATGCGATAACGGATGATACGCACGGCTTGCTCGCAAGCGGACTCGTAGCAAGCTTCGTTCCTGCTGCCTATGGCGATTCCTATTCATCGTCCAGAGAGGACAATCGCTTGTTGGGAGTCTCTGTTTCGCGGTCGCAAGCTGTCCAAAACGGAAACAGGTGTCTGGATTTTGAACAGGGGAATGCGGCTCTGTTCGCGCGTGGGAGTCCGTGCGATCGATCACAGAAGGAATCCTACGCGGCGCGATGGGAGGCGGACTTTGCGACGGAATCGGCAAGCAGTGCGCGGACTTGAGGATGCATTGCTGTTCGCAGCGGACTCTGTGATCGATTCTTGAACGAGCGCTGGCCTACGCATTGCTGAAGACCTGCGGCTATGCGATCTGATGTTCCGAAGCGTGGGAATGCAAAGCTGCGAACCGATGACACACTGGCTGTACGTCTCAGACTCTGCAAGGGACTGACGCTGCTTCTTGGCCTGTGCGCGCTGTGTGTGGGATCGGGATGCAAGCAAGGAAAGGAAGGCGCAGGTCCTGCGGAGAGCGCAGCCGCGCGTCCGATTCCGGTCCTGACCGCACAGGTTGCGCAAAAGGATCTCCCGATCTACTTGGACGGCTTGGGAACGGTTGCTGCGTTCAAGACGGTGACAGTGCGAACGCAGGTCGATGGTCGCTTGGAAAAGATGCTGTTTCGGGAAGGTCAGCGGGTGAGCCGCGGAGAGCTGCTGGCGCAAGTGGACGCCCGACCGTTTCTGGCATCGCTTCATCAAGCAGAGAGCGCACTTCTGCGGGACAACGCGCTGCTGGAAAATGCGCGAAAGAACTTGGCTCGCTATCAAGAGCTGCGAACGCAGAACCTGATCAGTCAGCAGCAAGTCGATGATCAGCAAGCGCTGGTTCATCAGTATGACGGAGCAGTCGGAGTCGATCGCGCTGCCGCAGAGTCTGCCAAGCTCAGCGTCGAGTATTCACGGATTGTGGCTCCAATTGATGGCGTGACCGGCGTGCGTCTGGTTGATGAAGGAAACGTGGTGCATCCCGGTGATGCGAGCGGCCTTGTGGTGATCACGCAGATCGATCCAATCGCGGTGATCTTTACGCTGCCGGAAGATGATCTGCCGCGCATCATGGCTCGGCTGGATTCGACAGAGCCCGCGAAAGACAGAAGCTCGCTGGGACTTGCGGTGCAGGCGTTTGCGCGGGATGGTCAAGTCAAGCTGGGCGACGGTGAGCTAACGGTTCTGGACAACCAAATCAACCAAGGAACGGCGACGCTGCGATTGAAAGCAGTGTTTCCGAATCCGAAGCGACTGCTGTGGCCCAATCAGTTTGTGAAAGCGCGTCTGCTGCTCAAGACAGAGCACAATGCGCTGGTGGTTCCGGCGGTGGCGGTGCAGCGCGGTCCGAAAGGAACCTTTGTCTATGTAGCGGCGGAAGATGGCACGGCGGCGAATCGTCCGGTGGATGTCGAGCTGCTCATCGGCGATCAAGCGGTGCTGTCCAAAGGCGTTCGTCCCGGCGAGCAAGTGGTGGTGGAAGGACAGAATCAGCTTCGTCCGGGGGCCAAAGTTGCGGCGCGTCCACAAGGAAGTGAGCGATAGCCATGAGCATCTCGGAGCCGTTTATTCGCCGTCCGGTTGCGACCACGCTGCTGATGATCGGGGTGCTGCTCGCGGGACTTGCGGGATATCGAGAGCTGGCCGTGTCGGCGCTGCCGCAGGTGGACTATCCGACGATTGTGGTGTCGACGACGCTGCCGGGTGCGAGCGGAGAGACGATGTCTTCGGCGGTGACGACTCCGCTGGAGCGACAGTTTGGACAGATGCCATCGCTTGCGCAGATGACCTCTGTGTCCAGCTTTGCGACATCACAGATCACGCTTCAGTTTCAGCTTGATCGCAGCATTGATGCAGCAGAGCAAGACGTACAAGCCGCGATCAATGCTGCATCGAACCTGCTTCCGCGAACGCTTCCGGCTCCTCCTACGTACAGCAAGAGCAATCCGGCAGACACTCCCGTCCTGACGCTGGCGGTCAGTGGCGCGCACCTTCCGCTTTCACAAGTGCATGACTATGCGGACTCGATCTTGGCGCAGAAGATCTCGCAGGTGACAGGGGTTGGTCTGGTGACGCTCAACGGAAGCCAGAAGCCTGCGGTGCGCGTGCAAGTGGATCCGGTGGCGCTGGCCGGAAGTGGTCTGTCTTTGGAAGAAGTGCGATCTACGATCGTCGCTGCGAACGTCAATCAGCCCAAAGGAAACATTGATGGAGCGCGCCAAGACTATGCGCTGGCAACCAACGATCAGCTCGATCGTGCAGAGTCCTTTCGTCCGCTGGTGCTGGCGTACAAAAACGGTGCAGCGATTCGCTTGCAAGATGTCGCGCAGGTGGTGGATGGCGTCGAAAACGTCCAGCTTGCGGGCTGGGCAGACACGCAGCGCGCGATCATCCTAAACGTCCAGCGTCAGCCCGGTGCGAACGTGATCCAAGTGGCGGATCGCGTAAAGTCACTGCTTCCGCAGCTGAAAAGCTCGCTGCCCCAAGGGGTGGAAGTATCGATTCTGAGCGATCGAACAGAGACGGTTCGTGCGTCGGTGGAAGACGTTCAGTTTACGCTCCTTTTGACGATCGGACTGGTGGTCGGTGTCATCTATGTGTTCTTGCGTGATCTGCGCGCTACGCTGATTCCAGGGGTTGCGGTTCCGCTGTCTCTGATTGGGACGTTCGGAGTCATGTATCTGCTTGGCTACAGCTTGAACAACCTGTCGCTGATGGCGCTGACGATCTCGACGGGATTTGTGGTCGATGACGCGATCGTGATGATCGAAAACATCGAGCGCTACATCGAAGAAGGAGAGACTCCGTTTCAAGCCGCGCTCAAAGGTGCCAAGCAGATCGGCTTTACGATCGTATCGCTGACGGTGTCGCTTATCGCGGTGCTGATTCCGCTGCTGTTTATGACGGGCCTTATCGGTCGTCTGTTTCGTGAGTTTGCAGTGACGCTGAGCGTGGCGATTGCGGTGTCTGCGATCCTGTCTCTTACGCTGACTGCGACGATGAGTGCGCACATCTTGAAAGCGCATCCTCCGCATACGCCCGGTGCGCTGCCGCAAGGAAACTGGCTGAGCCGACTGTTTGAGCGAGGCTTTTCGGGACTCCTTTCGATCTATGATCGCGGACTGCACTGGGTGCTTCGGCATCAGCTCGTGACGCTGCTTGCGACGATCGGAACGGTTGCGCTGACGGTCTATCTGGCGGTGCTGATTCCCAAAGGATTCTTTCCGCAGCAAGACACCGGACTGCTGGTGGGGGTATCGGAAGCGGCCCCGGATGCATCGTTTGCGCGACTTGCGCAAGGACAGCAGCAGCTTGCGAGCGTTCTTTTGTCCGATCCAGACATCGATCGCGTGGCCTCGTTTATTGGTGCAGATGGAACCAACCTGACGCCGAACAGTGGACGGATGACGGTGACGCTCAAGCCCAGGGAACATCGCCATGCGAGCGCGGAAGAGATCATCTTGCGTCTGCGTCCCAAGCTGGCGGAAGTGACCGGCGTCTCTCTGTACTTGCAGCCAGTTCAGGACTTGCAACTCGATAGCAGAGTGAGTCGCACCCAGTTTCAGTACACGCTGGAAGATGCGGATCTGGATGAGCTGCGTGTGTTCACTCCGAAGATGCTGCACAAGCTGCGGACGCTTCCCGAGCTGCTGGATGTCGCCAGTGACTATCAAGACGGCGGACTTCAGCTGGATCTGACGATCGATCGCGACACGGCGTCACGGCTGGGAGTCCTTCCGCAAGCGATTGATGATGTGCTCTACGATGCGTTTGGACAGAGACAGATCTCGACGATCTTTACGCAGCTCAATCAGTATCGCGTGATCCTGGAGATCAAGCCGGAGCTGGGAAAGAACGCAGATACGCTGCGGAACTTGTATGTTCGATCGCAGAGTGGCGATGCGGTTCCGCTGGCGATGCTGGTAAAGCCTACCGAGCGAAGTGCTGCGCTGTCTGTCAATCACCAAGGACAGTTTGCCGCAGCGACGCTGTCATTCAATACGGCTCCCGGGGTTGCGCTGGGCGATGCGGTGGCGGCGATTCGTCGGGCGGAGCAAGAGATCGGAATGCCATCGGGCGTTCACGCTTCCTTTCAAGGTGCTGCGCAGCAGTTTCAGTCCGCGCTGGAAAGTGAGCCGATGCTGATCCTGGCTGCGATTGTGACCGTGTACATCGTGCTGGGCGTGCTGTACGAAAGCTACATTCATCCGATCACGATTCTGTCTACGCTGCCGTCGGCAGGAGTCGGTGCGCTGCTGGCGCTGCTGCTGTGTCGAACCGACTTTTCGATCATCGCGCTCATCGGAATCATCCTGCTGATCGGAATCGTCAAAAAGAACGCGATCATGATGATCGACTTTGCGCTGGAAGCAGAGCGCGATCAGGCGATGACTCCGCAGGAAGCGATCTACAAAGCGTGTCTGCTGCGCTTCCGTCCGATCATGATGACGACGATGGCGGCGCTGCTGGGTGGACTTCCTCTTGCGCTGGGAACCGGAGCCGGATCGGAGCTGCGTAGACCGCTCGGAATCTCGATTGTGGGAGGGCTCTTGATCTCACAAGTTCTGACGCTGTACACGACACCGGTGATCTATCTGTACATGGGAAAGCTGGCCGCGCTGTTTCGATCGAAGCGACCTTCAGATCCCGATGATGAGGAGGATGCGGACGCGGACTCCCACAGCGATTCCCGCAGCGATTCCCACAGCGATTCGCACGGAAATCCTTCTGCGGAGGCTGCGACATGAACCTCTCTGATCCGTTCATTCGTCGTCCGGTCGCGACCTCTCTGTTGGCGATTGCAGTGCTGATGGCTGGGATCTTTGCCTTTACCCAGCTTCCGGTTGCGCCGCTGCCGCGTGTGGACTTTCCAACGATTCAAGTCAACGCGAGCTTGCCCGGTGCCAGTCCAGAGACGATGGCTTCTGCGGTTGCTGCGCCGCTGGAGCGACGGTTTGGACGCATTGCCGGACTGACAGAGATCACGTCCGCCAGCTCGCTCGGACAGACCTCGCTGACCCTTCAGTTTGATCTGGATCGTGATGTCGATGCCGCAGCGCGTGATGTGCAAGCCGCGATCAATGCAGCCGGTGGTGATCTGCCCGCAAACCTGCCGAGTCGTCCGCGCTTTGGCAAAGTGAATCCGTCCGATGCACCGATCCTGATTCTGGCGCTGTCTTCCGAAACGCTGCCGCTGGCACAGGTGTTTGATACCGCGAGCAGCATCTTGGCGCAGAAGATCAGTCAAGTGTCAGGAGTCGGCCAAGTCTTCGTCGGTGGCGGTCAGCAGCCAGCGGTTCGCGTGCAGGCCGATCCTGAAGCACTGGCGGGACTTGGACTTGGGCTGTCAGATGTGCGCAACGTCTTGTCCGCAAGCACGGTGAATCATCCCAAAGGATCGCTATCCGGGGACGCTCAACAGCGGGTCTTGTCTGCCAATGATCAGCTGATTGGCGCAGAGCGCTATGGCTCGCTCATCTTGAGTTATCGATCCGGTTCCGCAGTCCGTTTGAGAGATGTCGCAAAGATTGTGGATGATGTGGAAAACAACCGCAGCGCTGCGTGGTCAAGTGGTCGGCGCTCTGTGCTGCTGATCATCCGTCGACAGCCAGGTGCAAATGTCATCGATGTGATCGATCGCATCAAAGCGCTGCTTCCTACGCTGACCAAGTCGATCTCTCCGGCGATTCAGATCGAGACTTCGATCGATCGCAGCCAGACCATTCGCGCCTCGGTCGCTGAAGTGGAGCTAACGCTCGTCCTTTCCATGGTGCTGGTGGTGCTGGTGGTGTTTGTGTTTTTGCGCAGCGCGCGCGCGACTTCAATTCCAAGTGTCGCGGTTCCGTTATCGGTCGTAGGAACCTTCGGCGTGATGTATCTGTGTGACTATTCGCTGAACAACCTGTCGCTGATGGCGCTGACGATCTCGACGGGATTTGTGGTCGATGACGCGATTGTGGTGACCGAAAACGTCGCGCGTTATCTGGAGCTTGGCTGGTCGCCGATGCGCGCCGCACGACAAGGAGCCAAGCAGATTGGCTTTACGATTGTGTCGATCACGGTGTCTCTGCTTGCGGTGTTTATTCCGATTCTGCTGATGCAAGGAATCGTGGGTCGGCTGTTTCGGGAATTTGCCGTTACGCTGAGCGCTGCCGTCGCATTTTCTGCCGTGGTTTCGCTGACCCTGACCCCGATGATGTGTGCGCGCATCCTGCGAAAGGAGTCCGCGCACAGCCAGCCCGGACTGATTTCGCGCATCTTAGAAGCGGGCTTTTCGGGTCTGCTTCACATCTACGATCGCGGACTGTGCTGGGTGCTTCGTCATCAAGTCCTGATGCTGATGGTGACGCTCGGAACCGTCGGGCTCAGTGTGTTTCTGTTCTTCGTGGTTCCCAAAGGTCTGTTTCCGCAGCAAGACACCGGACAGCTGATGGGCTTTGCAGAGGCCTCCCAAGACATCTCCTTTCCGGCGATTCGCGACAGACAAGAAGCGGTCAACAAGGTGGTGATGTCTGATCCTGATGTCGCGCACGCGGTTGCGTTCTTGGGTGCGGGACCGGGTGCGTCGGTCAATTCCTCGACGATGTTTATCGAGCTAAAGCCGCGTCCTTCCCGCAAGGCCAGTGCCGATGAGATCATTGCGCGACTGCGTCCACGGCTTGCGAAGATCGAAGGAATGCGGCTGTTTTTGCAAGCGCAGCAAGACGTGCGAATTGGCGGACGCTTTACGCGCACGCAGTATCAGTACACGCTGCAAGATGCGAACTTGGAAGAGCTCAATGCGTGGGCTCCGCGTGTGCTGGATCGTCTGAAAAAAGCACCGGAGCTGCGTGATGTCGCAAGTGATCAGCAGACCTCGGGACTTCAGCTGGATGTGATCATCGATCGCGACACCGCCGCGCGCTTGGGGGTGAGTCCGTCCGCGATTGATGATGCGCTCTACGATGCGTTTGGTCAGCGGCAGGTCGCGACGATGTACACGCAGCTCAATCAGTATCGCGTGGTGCTGGAAGCGCTGCCGTCGCTACAGACTGGACCGGATGCGCTCAAACACATCTATGTTCGCTCTGCATTTGCATCGGGATCCGGCGCAAGCGGAAGCAGCACAAGCGGTACAAACGGAGCATCAGGAATCGCAGCAAACGGAGCATCAGGAGTCGCAGCAAACGGAGCCACTGCAAGCCTGGTTCCGCTCGCTGCGGTGGCGCGCTATAAGCCAAACTTTACGTCGCTGTCGGTCAATCATCAGGGACAGTTTCCTTCGATCACGATCTCGTTTAATACCGCGCCCCAGGTTGCGCTGGGACAAGCGGTGGCAGCGGTTGGGAAGATCGAGCGAGAGCTGGGACTTCCGCCCAGCGTGCGTGCGGCGTTTCAGGGATCGGCGCAAGCGTTTGGTTCGTCGCTCGCGAATGAGCCCGTCCTGATCTTGGCGGCGCTGGTCGTGGTCTACATCGTGCTGGGAATGCTGTACGAAAGCTACATTCACCCGATCACGATTCTGTCTACGCTGCCGTCGGCGGGAGTCGGTGCGCTGCTCGCGCTCATCCTGTGCAAGACGGAGTTTTCGGTGATCGCGCTCATCGGAATCATCCTGCTGATCGGAATCGTCAAAAAGAACGCGATCATGATGATCGACTTCGCGCTGGAGCTGGAGCGCGACGAAGGACTCCTGCCGCGTGATTCGATCTACAAAGCGTGTCTGCTGCGCTTTCGTCCGATCTTGATGACGACGATGGCGGCGCTGCTGGGCGGACTGCCGCTCGCGCTGGGAAGCGGTGTTGGATCCGAGCTGCGTCGTCCGCTCGGAATCACGATCGTGGGCGGGCTTATCATCTCGCAGCTGCTGACGCTGTTTACGACCCCGGTGGTGTATCTGGCGCTGTCGCGGTTTAGTCACCGACGTACACAACCGAAAAGCGAGCCGATTCCGACCCGCGCGTAAAGCCCCGAAAATGCCTTGACGGTGCGTGCGTCGGACAGTAACGATTCGCGCCAAATGAAGCTTCGGGCGACCCTGCGCGGCAAGACCTATCAGTTTCGCGACCTTCGCGACGTGATGGCCAAGGCCAACGAAGAAAAATCCGGAGATCGACTGGCTGGCGTCGCGGCGGCGGACACGCTGGAGCGCATCGCTGCCAAGCTGGTGCTGTCCGAAGTTCCGCTGTCGGCGTTCATCGAACATCCGGCGGTTCCGTACGATCAAGATGCGGTGACGCGGCTTATCCTCGACGAGCTAAGCCAGCCGATCTTTCGCTCGGTGAAGAACTGGACGGTGTCGCAGCTTCGCGAGCATGTCTTGCGGACCGACGTAACCGGACCGGATCTGCTGCGGCTTGGACGCGGGCTGACCTCCGAGATGATCGCGGCCTGTGCCAAGCTGATGTCGAACCTGGACCTGCTGTCGGCGGCGCGCAAAATTCGCGTGGTCGTTCACGCCAACAACACGCTCGGGCTCGAAGGTCGCGTCGGAGTGCGGCTTCAGCCGAATCATCCCAATGACTCGATTGAAGGCATTTTGTCGTCGCTGCGAGATGGACTTTCCTTTGGCTGTGGCGACGCGGTCATCGGCATCAATCCCGTCACCGACAACTGGGAGATGACGCGCAAGATCCTCGATGCGACGCACGACTTCCTGGAAGAGTGGCAGGTTCCGACGCAAAACTGCTGTCTGGCGCACGTCACCACCCAGATGAAAGCGCTGCAAAACGGCGCGAACCTGGGCCTGATGTTTCAGTCGCTGTGCGGAACAGAGTCGGGCTGCAAAGCGTTCGGAATCACCATCGACATGCTGCATGAAGCGTGGGACATGACAAACAAGCTCGGGACCGCGACGGGACCGAACGTCATGTACTTTGAAACGGGGCAGGGCAGCGCGCTGTCGGCCAATGCGCATCACGGTGTCGATCAGCTGACCTGCGAGTCGCGCAACTACGGTCTGGCCCGTCACTTTCAGCCGTTTTTGGTAAACACCGTCGTCGGCTTCATCGGTCCAGAGTATCTGTTCGATGCGCGTCAGATCACGCGAGCGGGGCTCGAAGATCACTTCATGGGCAAGCTGCACGGTCTGCCGATGGGCTGCGACGCCTGTTACACAAACCACGCGGACGTCGATCACAACGATCTGGAAAACCTGGAAGTGCTGCTGGCGAGTGCGGGCTGCAACTTCTTTATGGGTCTGCCGATGGGTGACGACGTGATGCTCAACTATCAGAGCACGTCGTTTCATGACAACGCGACGATGCGCGAAGTGCTCGGCTTCCGTCCGGCGCCCGAGTTTGAAGCGTGGATGGAGCGCGTCGGCCTGATGGAAAACGGTCGGCTGACGGCCCGCGCGGGTGATGCGACGCTGCTCACGTAAGGCGCTGCGCGCTGCGCTGTGACAGCCCCAATCGCTACCTGCCGCGACGTGAGCGCTCCAGCTGGATGTACAGGTCGGGACGCAGGCTGCGCAGTGCGATGATCTCGGCAGATGACTCGGTACAGGGTCCGCTCGGCAGCGTCAGCTCGGTCATCACCAAGATCTTGAGCTGCGGCCACGTCAGAAGCGGGCTCAGGTCGCGCACATAGGTAAACCCGATGTCGAGTCGGCGAAGCTGTAGCGCGGCCAGGGACGATAGATCGGTGATCTCGGTGCCGTATAGGTTCAGCTCGCGCAGGCTCGGGAGCGCCGTCAGCGGTGACACATCGCGAAGCGGATGATGCGCAAGCGACAGGATCTCCAGCGCGGGCAGCTTCGGGATCGCGGACAGCAGCGGGTACTGATCTGGCGTCGGGGGATAGTAGAGCAGCGTCTTGGGCGCGGCGGACAGATCGAGCTGCTTGAGCGTAGGTAGCTCTGGCAGCGATCCCATGCAGCGAATCGGATTGCACGATAGATCCAGCGACGATAGCTCCGGCAGCGCGGTCAGTGCGGCAAGGCGCTCGTCGGACACGCGATTGCTGGGAAGCGCCAGCGTCGTGAGCTTGGGAAAGCGAGTGAGCGGCGATAGGTCGGAGACGTGTCCCCACGCCAGCTTCAGCGACACGAGGTTTGCTGATATCGGCCACAGCAGGCGTAGGTCGCTTGGCGGGTTTCTTTTGGCAAAGAAGACGCACGTAAGCTCTCGTCGATTGGCCAGATCGGTCAGCGATTGAATGTCAAACGCCGGCAGCCTACTGTCCAATAGCAGCCGTGCGAGCGAGATCTTGAACTTCCGCGCGAGCTTCCTGCCTCGCTCGATGTTCGCGGGAACACCAGTACAGACCATGCGAAACAGATAATCGGGTAGCAGCGGTGCGGGATCGACGCCCTGCGCAGCGCACAGCGCCTTTCCTTGTGCGACCTCTGCACGATCGTCACTACAGATCAATGCAAGCAGCGGATCCAGTGATGCTGACAGCGGAGGTGACATGGAGTCTTGATGCTACCACAAACCGACGAAGCGCTGCGCCCACGATGGGGATCGGCGCATTCGGTAAAAAGGCATATCAAGACAATATACCAATAAAAAGATCACTTGTCAGGGCCTTGACGACTTTAGGAGGGATGGTGAAATTAAGAAAAACGGAGGCTGAATATGGCAAAAAAATTTCCGGTTCACCCATTCATTGAAAAGCTCACCAAAGGTAACAATTCAGCGGTGACGCTCAGGGCGCTTCGTGGCTTCATCGGTCATGGACCTACAGAAGACATCATCAGAATCTATCTGGACCTATCGCTGGATCGCTATATCGATGTTCCAGAACAATATGTTCATCATGTAAAAAATCAAAACAAAGCAGAAACAGAGCATGAGCCTTCTGAGATCTGGCTTGATGCAAAGACGCCACTAACGCTGGATGATCTATATCGCATCGTGCTGCAAGGTGTCTGGATTGGACCCGTTGAAAATCCAATCAAACCGAAACCAACTGTAGTGAATCCGATCATTGAAAAAGTGGATCTGGAAGTTCACACAGATCGAAGTTCTTCTTATCCAACGCTTGGAGCTAAGGAGCGAGGAGAACACATCGGACCATATATCGATGAAGATAAGAAGCCAAAGACTTCAGATCCAAAGCCGAAGCGTGGTCGCTCGTAGGGAAGCTTGCGCTAGCAACTGGGTATAACGGACGCGCCAGTGGCCGTCTCTTGACATGCTGAGGGCTCAACATGCGTACACTTTCGCTGCTAGGAACGAGTCTGCTGATGGCTGTGACGACAATGGGCTGTCGTCCCATGTTGCCAAGCTTGCCGCAGTCTCGCAATGAAATGGCCAAGGCGTTGGATCATCTTCAGTGGTATACTGATGCCTATGGCTTTGGTGCAATGTCTACGCCCTTGTTTGTAGACCCAGATGAGATGTTTCACTTTCGACTCTCTGGCGTTTCGGCCAACACGTTCTTTGATGCAGCCAGAAAAGAAATCAATGTCCGTCACGCTGGCGCGAGCATGAGCACGCTAAACCTTGGAACCAGCCTGACCGGACAGTTTGATATCGCCGCAATTCAGCAAGGCTTGGCGGCGCAGTCGAACTACCAGGCGGAAGTGGCGACTGTTCAGGAAAAAAGACGTTTACTAGATGACGCTGCGCGCCGGGAATATGAAGCGGATCGACAGGCCGCCCAAGCCGTCACTGATCCAATTGAGCGAGAGAAAAAGCTGGCGGAGGCGGATCGGAAGCTGGCTGCCAGCCTGTCTGGGCCTGCCGCAGATGCGAGTCCGAAGTCAGCTGTGACCTCAGGCGCTACCGCTGATACCGCCAAGTCAACCAGCACATCTTCGCAGCAGCTGGCCTTTCCTCAGAGCTTGATGGCTGCAAGCTCAGCAAGTCCCTCCAATGAGATGCGCAGTGCCCTGCTGATGGCTGCCGGGGATACGGCCACTTATGCGATCCTGTCTCTCCTCGGCGAGCCCGATAAAATGAGCAAATTTACAGGACAGAAGGTCTTGTTTGGTGTCTCGACCATATCCGTCAATCCGGGCTGGCTGACAACGCAGGACTTCGCTGCCGATGTGTCAACCAAAGTCTCGATGACGTATGTCCCAGCTCGTCAGGTTGTACGTGATGCACTGATTGAGCACTTAAACACAATTGGCAAACAACCCACAGACAAAAGCCAAGACAGATCACAGACTACACAGAAGGCATCAGCGGCGAATTCATCAAATGCATTCACTCAGCTGAGTCAGTGCATTACTGAATCGCTTCAGGTTGCAACCCCGGATGTCTCATCGTGGTGTGATGATTTTGAATCTGAACCAAAGAAGACCCTTGAGAAGATATCAGAGCCTTATCATCAAGAGCTGCTGAATCGATACATCCTGCGCTCCTGTAAGCCCAGTGATGTCTTGGTTTCGGCGGTGTCGCCGATGTCTGATGCGCAGCTGCTGGACTCGCAGAGCTCGCTGAGTCGCCAGGTTGAGCTGGCTGCGCGAATCCAGCTTGCGCTGAGCTATGCAGGTGCCAAGGCCGCTGCAGATACCTTTGGACAGTGGGCCAAGCGACAACAAGAGGACATTCAGAGCCGATCGGCCAATGTGGTGGTGAACTCGTACAGCATGTCCGGTGGTATCTTTGGGTTTCAGGTTGGACCGAAGCTGCTCGCTTCGCCAGCGCAGCGCAGCGGAACGGCCTCTGTTGAAAAGCTAACCCGTCAGTCGTTCCCAACACTGCTGATCATGGGCTATGACGAGCAGGAAGTGGGGGCACGAGTTCTGATTAAAAAAGAATCTACCCAAAAAACCTACTGTCACGTAGTAGAGCCAGATCTCCGGCTTGATACCATGACAAGCTGGAAGCCATTGAATAAGAAAGCGGACGTGTTGTCAGAAAAAGAGTTCTATGCAGTGCGTCATCAGGCAAGAGATGCGTGGCTTGGACTTATGGCATCCGATGACAGGCTAAAGAAACATCGAGGATCTGGGCTGATTGCGAAAGCCGATCCGATGAAGTTGTATACGGATCGACAGCACTACCATAAGCATATGGAGCATCTGCTGTCGCGACTAGAAGGCGTCGGCTATCATACAACACTGCCGATAGAAGCGCTCAAGGCACAGCTTGCGAAAAAGGATGCTTGTGCCAAGTGTGAAGCTCCAAAGATCACGGCAGTATCGCCTGATGTGATCTGGCTTGGGCGAGACCAAGCAGGCAAGCCAATGTCCAAGACGGTA
>WBZP01004311.1_pt1 | contig 14896 bp, 11 predicted proteins | sample 5204301 | NCBI WGS metagenome assembly WBZP01 (sample SAMN12412401, study PRJNA552823) | activated sludge metagenome | isolation source: activated sludge from nitrification reactor of wastewater treatment plant... | place: USA: Pennsylvania | collected 2017 | reverse complement strand
AGCTGCCTGCAGACGGGCTGGGGCGGCCGCGCGCCACTCTGGCGGGAGTGTTCCTCCTCGCTGATGACCGCATTCATTGATGACCACCTCACTCGGGGACTGGCGGCATACGCACAAGGGGAGATCACCATCGCCCAGCCACCCGGTTCGGCGGCGCTGATGAGCGCACTGGGCGGGTTGGTTCCGGAGACGGCGGGTCTGGCCAGTCAGCGGTGGTACCTAGCGCTCTGGCTGGTCGTGGCGCTGATCGCCCTGCTCGTGACCGTGGCACTCGTCGATCTCACCGTCAGTGAACCGCGCCGCGATGTCCTGCAGGCCGCCGTGGCCCCGGTGCTGGCCCTCGGCCTGCTGCTCGGACCCGACATGGTGGGGGTGGCACTGGCAACGGCCGGGATATGGGCTTGGGGTCGTCATCGGCCGGCGCTGGCGGGTGCCCTGCTGGGCGCCGGGGTCCTCACCCGCACGTATCCGGGTCTGCTGGCGGTCGTGATCACCCTGGTCGTCATGGTTGCGCCCGATGGCCCAACGCCGCAGGTGCGCTCGCAACTTCGGCGGCTGTGGCTGGCCCTGATCGGCACGGTGACTATCGGGGTCGGGATGATGCTGGCGAGCAACCCCTCGGGTCTGCTCACGGCATACCAGCAGTGGTGGTCTGGCCCGCCCGGTGCGGGTTCATTCTGGATGATCCCGTCGATGGCTGGCGCGCCGCTGGACGGTCGGATCGCTGCGGTGCTGTCGTTGCTTGGGGTCGCGATGGCGCTCTCGTTGGGCATCGCCATGGTGCGTGGGGCCAGGGTTCCGGTGACCGTCGCGCAGGTGGCCCTGCTGGTCGTCGCGGTCGTGGTCATCACGAGCAAGAACCTGCCCGTGCAGTCATCCCTCTGGCTGGTTCCCCTGGTCGCGCTGGCCGGCGTGCCCTGGCGTGATCACCTGGTCTGGGCGGCCGCCGAGGGGGCGCACTATGTGGCTCTCTGGTACTACCTCGGTGGGCTCGAGGTTCCTGACAAGGGCTTGCCGGCCCCGTGGTACACGATCTTCCTGCTCTTGCGGTTGGCCGCGATTGGGCGACTGGCCTGGCGGATGTGGGATCGCGCGATGTGGCCCGCGCTCGCCGATTAGCCGGTATGCCGCTGTGCTGGGTATTCTTGTGAGGTTGCCCTGGCCGCGGACGCCTGTCCTCGGGCCGCGGCAGCGATGCACACCCTCCTGTCACGGACCGACCGTGACCGCCTGAGACCAAAGGAGGCGGGTTAGCGCATGCGTCAGTACGAACTCATGGTCATCCTCGACCCAGAGCTCGACGACCGGACCGTCCAGCCGCAGCTGGACAAGTTCCTCAAGGTGGTGACCAAGGATGGCGGCACTGTTGACGCCGTCGACATTTGGGGCCGCCGTCGTCTGGCCTACGAAATCAAGAAGAAGCCCGAAGGCATCTACGCCGTCGTGAACTTCACCTCCGAGCCCGCCACGGCCAAGGAGCTGGACCGTCAGCTCGGCCTCAGCGAGACGGTGATGCGGACCAAGCTCCTGCGCGCCGACGCCTGAGACGGAGGCTGACCGATGGCAGGCGAGACCACGATCACGATCGTCGGCAACCTCACGGCCGACCCGGAGCTGCGCTTCACCCCCTCGGGTGCGGCCGTCGCCAACTTCACTGTCGCCTCGACGCCCCGTGCGTTCGACCGGCAGAGCAACGAGTGGAAGGACGGCGAAACGCTGTTCATGCGCTGCTCGGTGTGGCGTGAGGCTGCGGAGAATGTCGCCGAGTCCCTCACTCGGGGCACCCGGGTCGTCGTCACGGGCCGACTGAAGTCGCGCTCGTACGAGACCAAGGAAGGCGAGAAGCGCACCGTTGTGGAGATGGATGTCGACGAAGTCGGCCCGTCCCTGCGGTACGCCTCAGCCAAGGTCACCAAGGCCCAGCGTGGCGGCGGTGGCGGTGGCTTCGGTGGCCAGGGTGGTGGCGGGTTTGAAGACCCGTGGGCCACTGGCGGTCAGGGCAACCAGGGCGGCGGGCAGCAGTCCTCCGGCAACCAGGGTGGCTGGAACCAGCAGTCCGGTCAGGGCGGCTCTGGCGGTCAAGGTGGCCAAGGAAACCAGGGTGGTCAGGGCGGTCCGCAGCAGTGGAATGGCCCCAGTTACGACGAGCCGCCGTTCTAAGTCTCCGGGCGCCCGCGCCTCACCGTCTTCCACCTGCGGTGGCAGACACCAGATACATATCGCAGAAACGTTCCGATGCGAGGGACTGGTCCTTCGACCGCATCGCATCGCGCATGACATCAAGGAGAAGCACCCATCATGGCTAAGCCCCCCGTGCGCAAGCCCAAGAAGAAGGCGAATCCGCTCAAGATCGCCAAGGTCGAGAACATCGACTACAAGGACGCCGCGCTGCTGCGCAAGTTCATCTCCGACCGCGGCAAGATTCGCGCCCGCCGCGTGACCGGCGTCTCCGTCCAGGAGCAGCGCCTCATCGCGAACGCGGTGAAGAACGCCCGCGAGGTCGCCCTGCTCCCGTACTCCAGCTCGTCGCGCTGACGCGCCCAACGGCATACGAAAGGCAGAACGAGATGAAGGTCATTCTCACCCACGAGGTCTCCGGCCTCGGCGCCGCCGGTGACGTCGTTGACGTCAAGGACGGCTACGCCCGCAACTTCCTCTTCCGCCGCGGACTCGCGACGGCGTGGACCAAGGGCGGCCAGAAGCAGGTCGACGCGATCGCCAAGGGCCGTGAGGTCCGCGCGGTGAAGTCCTTTGAGGATGCTCAGTCCATGAAGGGTTCGCTCGAGGCGAGCACCGTCCGCGTCGCTGCGCACGCTGGTGCTGGCGGCCGGCTCTTTGGCGCCGTGTCAACCGCGGACATCGCGGCAGCCGTCAAGGCCGCTGGCGGGCCCGCGCTGGACAAGCGCACGATCGAGGTTCCGACCCCGATCAAGTCGGTCGGCTCGCACACCGCCCTGGTGCGCTTGCACCCGGAGGTTCGCGCCACGGTCGCGCTCGACGTCGTCGCTGGCTGACGCACTTCCAGCTTTCCCCACAGGACCGGGGATTTCGGGGTCACCCCGAAATCCCCGGTCCTGCGCACTTTCTTTCCCTGCAGTTCTCGGGATTTCGGGGTGACCCCGAAATCCCGAGGCGGGCGGGAGGGAAGGAGGGCGGTCGGGCGGATGTCGGTGGGGCGGCATACCGTATGCCGCATGCCCGCCTCCCAGCCCAACCGCACGACGCGCTCCTCCCGCAGCGTCGCGGCATACCGCTGTGCCGAGTGCGGGTGGCAGACCAGCAAGTGGGTGGGCCGCTGCGGTGAATGCCAAGCGTGGGGGACCGTCGCCGAAAGCGGAGCCGGAGCCGCCCGCCCTCGCACGACCGCTGCCACCCGCCTGGACCGCCCGGCCGTGCCGATCATGGAGGTCGATGCCACGCACGCGACCGCCCGCCCGACCGGGGTCGCCGAGTTCGACCGAGTGCTCGGCGGCGGGCTCGTGCCCGGTGCCGTGGTGCTCGTGGCCGGTGAGCCCGGAATCGGCAAGTCCACGCTGCTGCTGGATGTGGCCGCCCGCGCAGCCCGGGACACCGGCGACCCGCACCCCGCCGCAGGAACCGATCGTGAGCGCCGCGTCCTTTACGTCACCGGTGAGGAGTCCGCTGCCCAGGTCCGCGGCCGCGCCGAGCGTATTGAGGCCCTCGCCCGCACTCTCTATCTCGCCAGCGAGACCGATCTGGCGGCCGTACTGGGCCAGATTGAGCAACTGCAGCCCGAGCTGGTCGTCGTGGACTCGGTTCAAACCATTGCCAGCGCGGAGGTCGAGGGCTCGGCCGGCAATGTCAGTCAAGTTCGCGAGGTCGCCGGCGCCCTCATCGCCGCCGCCAAGGCCTCGGGCGCGGCCGTCCTGCTCGTCGGCCACGTCACCAAGGACGGCTCCATCGCCGGCCCCCGCACCCTGGAGCACCTGGTCGACGTGGTGGTCCAGTTCGAGGGCGACCGGCATTCGCGGCTGCGCCTCATCCGCGCGGTCAAGAACCGCTTCGGCCCCACCGACGAGGTCGGCTGTTTCGATCTCTCGGATGTCGGCATCACCGGTCTGACCGATCCGAGCGCCCTCTTCCTCTCGGCCCGGACCGCAGAGGTCCCCGGCACCTGTGTCACCGTGACGCTCGAGGGTCGCCGGCCACTGGTCACCGAGGTGCAGGCACTGGCCACGCAGTCCTCACTCTCGCAACCGCGACGGGCAACCTCGGGCCTGGATGGCGCCCGAGTCAACATGATCCTCGCGGTCCTGGATAAGCGTGCTCGAGCCCCCATCGCCGGACGGGATGCCTACTTGTCCACGGTTGGTGGCGTTCGACTCACCGAGCCGGCCGCCGATCTGGCCATCGCGCTCGCCCTGGCCAGCGCCATCACCGATCGGCCCATCCCCGTGGGCACGGTCGCCTTTGGCGAGCTCGGGCTTGCCGGGGAGATCCGCCCGGTGACCGGGCCTTCTCGGCGCCTGGCCGAAGCAGCCAGGTTGGGATTCACCCGAGCCGTGGTCCCGACAGGGACGATGGGCATCGGTCCGTTGCCGCCCGGCATGGAGGTCATCGAGGTCGCCAATCTCTTGGAGGCCGTCACCACCGGACTGCGCTCGGTGGGTTAACGACGCACCGGTGGGTTGACGACGCACCGGTTGCTTAACTGCACCCTCTGTTGCTCGGCGGCAGGCTCGGCTGCTTGACCGCCCCCTCGGTTAGACTCGGTTCTCGGGAGCTCTTGGGGTTCGGGGTATGCCGTGCGCCCGGGGCCGCTCATCTCCACTTGCCTTCGCCCGCGACAACCTGAGGACGCACCCCCGTGGCTCACGTTCACCACGCCGACGACGAACTCCTGCGGAGCACCCTGGCGGCCGTCGCCCCCGGTACTGAATTGCGTGATGGGCTTGAGCGCATCTTGCGGGGTCGGACCGGCGCGCTGATCGTGCTGGGACAGGACAAGACCGTCGACCACATCGCCACCGGCGGCTTCCCTCTCGAGATCGAGTTCTCCGCGACGCGGCTGCGCGAGCTGGCCAAAATGGACGGCGCCATCGTCTGCGACAAGGACGTCACCCGCATCCTGCGCGCGGCCACCCAGTTGGTCCCCGATGCCAAGATCGAAACCAGTGAATCCGGCACCCGCCACCGCACTGCCGAGCGCGTCGCGAAGCAGACTGGCTACCCGGTGGTCAGCGTCAGCCAGTCGATGCGGATCATTGCGCTCTATGTCGCGGGCCGACGAGTGGTCCTGGAGGACTCCAGCGCGATCCTCAGTCGAGCCAACCAGGCCCTGCAAACCCTGGAGCGCTACAAGCAGCGACTCGACGAGGTCACCGGCACCCTGTCGGCCTTGGAGATCGAGGACCTGGTGACCGTGCGCGATGTCGCCAACGTCCTCCAACGGGTGGAGATGGTGCGGCGGATCAAGGACGAGATCGTCGATTACGTCGTGCAACTCGGCACCGATGGTCGGCTGCTCTCCCTGCAGTTGGAGGAACTCACCGGCGGGCTTTCGGACGATCTCGGACTCGTCGTACGCGACTACCTTCCGGCAAGCCGAGGGAGCAAGGCCTTCGACAAGGCGATCGCGGCCCTGACGGCCATCGACTCCACCGAGCTACTCGACCCGACCGCGGGCGCTCGCGCCCTGGGCTTCAGTGTCTCCGGTGACGCTCTCGACTCCAGTGTCAGCCCGCTCGGTTACCGGATGCTCTCCAAAGTGCCGCGGCTGCCCGTGGCAATCGTCGAGCGCCTGGTCGACCACTTCGGTTCCCTGCAGAAGCTCCTGGCCGCCAACATCGACGACCTCATGGCCGTCGATGGGGTCGGTGAGGGCCGCGCTCGGGTTGTCCGTGAGGGTCTGTCACGACTGGCCGAGTCGAGCATTCTCGAGCGCTACGTCTGAGCCTCGTGGCCGCACCCGTCCGCCTGCTCCACGAGCGGATCCTGTCCTGGTATGCCGCCAACGCACGGGTGCTGCCGTGGCGCGATGGTCGTACCTCGCCGTGGGGGGTGCTCGTCTCCGAGGTCATGCTCCAACAGACTCCGGTGGCCCGAGTCGAGCCGGTGTGGCGGACCTGGATGGAGCGTTGGCCGACACCGGCCGCCTTGGCCGCTGAGTCGCCGGGTGAGGTCGTGCGGGCCTGGGGACGGCTGGGTTACCCCCGACGGGCGCTGCGACTGCATCAGGCCGCCTCGGTCATCGTCAGTGAGTACCACGGTGACCTGCCCAGTGAGCAGAGCGCGCTGCGCGAACTACCGGGCATCGGCGAGTACACCGCCGCGGCGGTTGCGGCATTCGGCTTCGGCGCGGACGCCGTTGTGGTGGATACCAATGTTCGCCGCGTCCTGGCCCGCGTCGTCGGCGGTGAGGCTCAGGCCGCGCCAGCGCTGACGCGGGCCGAGTGGCGTCGGGCCGCTGACGCCGTGCCGGCGGATCGGCAGGAGTCGGTGACCTGGAATGTCGCGGTCATGGAGCTGGGGGCGCTCATCTGCACGGCGCGAACGCCCCGGTGTCCTCTATGCCCGGTCCGCGACCTGTGCGCGTGGTCGATCGCCGGCTCACCGGCGTATGCCGGCCCGCCGCGTCGCGGGCAGGCCTGGGCCGGCACCGACCGACAGGTACGGGGCGCGGTGCTGGGCGCACTGCGTCACGCCGAGGGCCCGTTGCACCGAGCAGCCATCGACGCTGCCTTGGACGCGCTCTCGCCGATGCCAGGAATCCGTCAGCGCGATCGCGCGGTCAGCTCGTTGATTGAGGATGGTCTCGTGGAAGTCAGTCGGCGCGGCGGTGAGCAGTTGCTCGGGCTGCCGTTGTGACGGCTGTCGGTCATACTGGGCACGTGAATCCGCACGCCGCCCTGCACCGAACCAGGGCCGAGTTGGAGGCTTCGCTGGGGGAACTCGACGCGGCGCCCAAGGACGAGGGACAGCTGGAGCTGGTCGTTGCCCGACCGGCCTCTGGCGAGCGGGCCATCCTCGACGAGGGTCTGCTCCACCGTGACATCGGCCTGGTCGGGGACGTCTGGCATGAGGACGTGAGCAGCCGCGCGCAGAGCAGCGATCGGGACCGCCTCATGCAGATCACGGTGATGAGTGCCCGGATGGTGCGGATCCTCGCAGGGGATGACGTGAACCGTCAGGCCCTTGCCGGTGATCAGTTGTATGTCGACCTTGACCTCTCGCACGAGAGTTTGCCGGCCGGCAGCCGGCTCGTGTTTGGTGATCCTTCGGCCAGGGGGGCCGTCATCGAGGTGAACGAGGAACCGCACACCGGGTGCGCTTCCTTTGTCGAGCGCTTCGGTGCCGACGCTATGCGTTTCGTCAACGGCCGCGAAGGTCGAGCGCGCCGGCTGCGGGGGCTGCATGCCGTCGTCGTTCAGGCAGGGGCAGTCCGGCCCGGAGACCCCGTGAAGGTGGTTCGGCCGGGGTGAGCATGCGCAGGGTAAGAGCGGCCATGGTTGCGGCGGCCGTGGCTGGTGTTGTCGGGTTTGCCGGGGCTCTCCCGGCGGCGGCGGCCCAAGATGGGCTGACGGTGTCCTCCGAGAGCGTGTACACGGTGACCGCCGGCGCCAAGGCGGTCAAAGGCGAGATCACCGTGACCGTCAAGAACGTCACGCCCAGCCAGGGCAATACGTTCTACTACTGGGCGGACTACTCCATCCCGATCCCCAAGGGCTCGAAGAACATCAAGGCCACCTCGCAAGGCAGTGCGCTCACCGTGCGCACGGAGAGTTCTGACTACCCGTCGGAGATCCAGGCGGTGGTCGTCTTCCCTGCCCGGTTGCTCTACGGGCACTCCCTCACGTTCACGCTGAGCTTCGACATCGTCGGGGCGCCTCCACGGTCGAGCAATCTGACTCGCCTCAGCCCGGGCTATGCCTCGTTCACGGTGATCGGTCCTGGCGACCCGGGCGCCATGAAGGTCACGGTGGTGGCCCCGAAGTCCTACGAAGTCGACTCATCGAGCAAAGAGTTCACCGAGGACGTGAGCGGGGATACCCGCACGTTGTCGGCCACCCAGTCACCGGGTGGCGACTGGTTCTGGGCGCTCGTGACAGCCCGCGATCCGCGGCAGATCGATGAGACACCGCTGCGGATCGGGGACAACGCGCTCACCCTGGAGGCCTACCCCGGGGATACCGAGTGGTCGCGATTCGTCGGCACCACGATGTCCAAGGGCGTGCCCGTCCTGGAGCGTTTGGTCGGCACACCGTGGCCCGGCGAGCTTCGGCGAGTGCGGGAGGACAGCTCGGTGCGTTTGCATGGCCTGGGCGGCTACTTTGATCCGCAGGACGACGAGATTGTCATCGGTGAGGACCTGGACACCGCTCTGCTCTTCCACGAGACCAGCCACGCGTGGGTCAATGGCTCCATCTTCGAGGCCCGCTGGATGTACGAAGGCCTGGCCGAGTTGCTGGCCCAGAAGGCCGTGAAGGCGACCGGGGGTACTCCCGACGCGACCCCGACCATCGCCCGAGACGCCCCGCACAATCAACCGCTGTCCCAGTGGCGCGAACTCTTGGGCGGTGACTCCGGCGATCCCGACACGTACGGTTACCCGGCCTCCCAACGAGTGATGACGGAGTTGTTCAAGGGGGCCAGCGATGCGGAGATGGCAGCAATCCTCAAGGCTGCCCTGGCCGGCGACACGGCATACGACCACGCCGGTGGCACGCTGCAGCGGGGAGTGACCGACTGGCGTGGTTTCCTGGATCTCGTCGAGTCTGGCGGAGGCAACCCGAACTCGGCTCAAGTGCTGAGTACGTGGGTCCTGGACGACGACGAGAAGGCCCAACTCAAGGGTCGGCCTCAGGCCCGCAAGGCGTATGCCGCCATCGACTCAGCCGATGGCGCCTGGCTGCCGCCGATGGGGCTGCGGCTGCCGATGACCTCGTGGAGCTTTGAGAAGGCTCAGACAGTCGCCAGCCAGATCACCAGCGCGGCACCGCTGGCCCAAGCCGTTCAGCAGGCAGCCAAGTCTGGTGGGCTCACCGTCCCGAAGGCGGTCGTGCAGTTGTACGAGGCGGCCGAGAAGGACGCCGATCTGCGGGCCTTGGCTGCCACCATGACGGCCGCGCGGGACGCGACCACGGATGTCGTCGGCGCGACCGCAGCAGCGACGGAGCAGCGAAACATCCTCGGGGACCTAGGTGCTCGCGTCCTTGGAGTTGAAGGCGACGCGCAAAGCGCGGCCACGGCATACGCCGCGGGGTCACTGGCGGAGGCCAGCACGACGGGCCGGTCAGCGATCGAGAATGGGCGACGCGCGACCCTGGTCGGGGTGGCTGTCGTCGCGGGCGCGCTCTTGCTGATCGGGCTACTGGTCGGTGTGGTTTGGCGCTGGCTGCGTCGTCGCCGATCGGTCGCCGCCGTTGAGCAGGCGGAGCATTCGGGTGTTGCCCAAGGTATTGGGCTTGACCCGCTCGAGGTCCAAGAACTCGGCGACCCCCTCGTCATAGGAGCGCAACAACTCGGCGAAGACCTCGGGGGTGACCGCCTGCCCCTCGATCGGCTCGAAGCCGTGGCGAGCGAAGAAGTCGGTCTCGAAGGTCAGGCAGAACAGGCGCGAGACTCCGAGCTCGCGGGCACGCTCGATGAGGGTGTCGAGCAAACGGGAGCCCAGCCCGCTACCGAGCAGGTTGTCGTGAACGGCGAGAGTGCGGATCTCACCGAGGTCCTCCCAGAGGACATGCACCGCCCCGCAACCGACCACCCCTGAGTCATCCTCGGCCACGATGAAGTCGGCCACTGACTCGTAGTACGCCACGGCCTCCTTCTCCAGGAGCACCCGGCGCTCGGCGAGGGGGGCGACCAGGGCCCGAATACCCCGGATGTCGGCGGTGCGGGCCGGCCGAATATGCACAGTCACGGGCCAACCCTAATGGTGCCGTAGACATGGTTCGGCCCGCCTCCGCAGGGATGGAGGCGGGCCGGGTGACGAGACAGGGGAATCTCGTGTGGTGCGTAACTATCTTGGCACTATCCAGGTTTCCTGTGGGTAAAGGAAAGGTAAGGAATCGATCAATGTATGGTCACGAATACGTCAAATTGTCTTTGAGGGTTGGATTGACGTATCGGGTGCTGCCTCAGTCTTCGCCGACCGCGCCCGGGCCATCGCCTGCGGCCACCAGGGGCAGGTCAATGGATGCGCTTGCGGGGGCGCCCTCGAAGGTGAAGCTCGCGTCCTTGTCCTCGCCGGTGGCGTCGACCGCGATGATCTCCCCGGCCTTGATCTCGCCGAAGAGGATCTTCTCGGAGAGCTGGTCCTCGATCTCGCGCTGAATGGTGCGGCGCAGTGGACGCGCACCGAGCACCGGGTCATAGCCCTTGACCGCCAGGAGGTTCTTGGCGGCGTCGGTGAGCACCAAGCCCATGTCCTTGTCCTTGAGGCGCCGGTCGAGCTTGGCGATCTCGAGGTCAACGATCTGGACGATCTCGGCCTGCGTGAGTTGCGGGAAGACGATGATGTCGTCGACTCGATTGAGGAATTCGGGACGGAAATGCTGCTTGAGTTCGTCCTGAACCTTGGCCTTCATCCGCTCGTAATCGGTGCGGGTATCCGGTCCGGCGGAGAAGCCGAGCGCACCCCTGGAGATGTCCCGGGTGCCCAGGTTGGTCGTCATGATGATGACGGTGTTCTTGAAGTCGACCATCCGACCTTGGGAGTCGGTGAGACGACCGTCCTCGAGCACCTGCAGCAGCGAGTTGAAGATCTCCGGGTGGGCCTTCTCGACCTCGTCGAAAAGGACCACCGAGAACGGGCGACGGCGCACCTTTTCGGTGAGCTGACCACCCTCGTCGTAACCGACATACCCAGGGGGCGAGCCGAAGAGCCGAGAGACCGTGTGCTTCTCGGAGTACTCGGACATGTCGAGCTGGATGAGCGCGTCCTCGTCGCCGAAGAGGAATTCGGCGAGCGTCTTGGCCAACTCGGTCTTACCGACACCGGTGGGGCCGGCGAAGATGAACGAGCCACCCGGGCGACGCGGGTCCTTGAGCCCGGCGCGGGTGCGCCGGATCGACTGGGAGAGCGCCTTGATTGCGTCATTCATGCCGACGACGCGCTTGTGCAGCTCGGCCTCCATGTTGAGCAGTCGTGCCGACTCCTCTTCCGTGAGCTTGAACACCGGGATGCCGGTACTCGCAGCGAGCACCTCGGCGATAAGCTCCTCGTCGACCTCGGCAATGACGTCCAGGTCTCCGGACTTCCACTCCGACTCGCGGCGGATCTTCTCCTGGCGCAGGTTCTTCTCGTCGTCGCGCAGGCGCGCGGCCTTCTCGAAGTCCTGACCATCGATGGCCGACTCCTTTTCGCGGACGACGGCCGAGATGCGCTCGTCGAACTCGCGCAGGTCCGGCGGTGCGGTCATCCGACGGATGCGCAGTCGAGCGCCGGCCTCATCGATCAGGTCGATGGCCTTGTCCGGCAGGAACCGGTCGTTGACGTAGCGGTCGGCCATGGTGGCCGCGGCCACCAAGGCGCCATCGGTAATGGAGACCCGGTGGTGCGCCTCGTAGCGATCGCGCAGGCCCTTGAGGATCTCGATGGCGTGCGCCAGGGTCGGCTCCTGCACCTGGATGGGCTGGAATCGACGCTCAAGCGCAGCGTCCTTCTCGATGTGCTTGCGGTACTCGTCCAAGGTGGTGGCACCGATGACCTGTAGCTCGCCCCGGGCCAGCATGGGCTTGAGGATCGAGGCGGCGTCGATCGCACCCTCGGCTGCGCCAGCGCCGACCAGGGTGTGGATCTCGTCGATGAAGAGCACGATGTCCCCGCGGGTGCGGATCTCCTTGAGGACCTTCTTCAGGCGCTCCTCGAAGTCGCCGCGGTAGCGGCTACCGGCCACGAGGGCGCCGAGGTCGAGGGTGTAGAGCTGCTTGTCTTTGAGGGTCTCAGGGACCTCGCCGCGAACGATGTCCTGGGCCAGGCCTTCGACGACGGCGGTCTTGCCGACGCCGGGCTCGCCGATGAGGACTGGATTGTTCTTGGTGCGCCGCGAGAGCACCTGCATGACCCGCTCGATCTCCTTCTCGCGGCCGATCACCGGGTCGAGCTTGCCCTCGCGGGCGGCGGTGGTGAGATTGCGCCCGAACTGGTCGAGCACCAGGCTGCCTGCGGGTGCACCCTCGGCTGGGCCGCCCTGGGTCGGCCCCGCGCCAGCGCCGACGCTCTCCTTGCCCTGGTAGCCAGAGATGAGCTGGATGACCTGCTGACGCACGCGGGCCAGGTCGGCCCCCAACTTCACCAGCACCTGGGCGGCCACACCCTCGCCCTCACGGATGAGGCCGAGGAGGATGTGCTCGGTGCCGATGTAGTTGTGCCCCAACTGCAGGGCCTCCCGCAGGGAGAGCTCGAGCACCTTCTTGGCGCGCGGGGTGAAGGGAATGTGTCCGGTCGGGGACTGCTGCCCCTGCCCGATGATCTCTTGAACCTGCTCACGGACGTTCTGCAGGCTGACGCCGAGGCTCTCGAGGGCCTTGCTGGCGACGCCTTCACCCTCGTGGATGAGGCCGAGGAGGATGTGCTCGGTGCCGATGTAGTTGTGATTGAGCCCGCGCGCCTCCTCTTGGGCGAGGACGACCACCCGCCGTGCGCGGTCGGTGAACCGTTCGAACATGTCCGTCTCCTTGCGTGCGTATCCCTCGATGCTAGTCGTGCGCCCGCTGCACTGGTGTGCGGATCTGGCGGGCGTCCGACGTCTGGGACGTTCAACCCGGCCAACGCGGCATACCCCGCTCCGTGTTCCTTCACGGGGTATGCCGCAGGCACGCGTTCGCTGTCAGCGCACACTTGACCGAAGGCTCAGCCCTCGCCGGTGACGAGGTTGACCGCGCCGTCCCCGACCGCTAGCACCACGCGGGAGCCATAGGGCGCTGCCTGGACCAGCCGCAGCCGCGCCAATGCCGGGTGCTCATCGAGCAGTCGAGCGCCATTGGCCAGCGAACGCAGGGCAGCGGTCTCCGCCCGGGCCGCCTCGAGCTGCGCCAGACCGCGCGAACGCGCCGTGACCAGCTCCATGGCGGCTGCCCTGACCTCGGCAGGGAGGATGACGTCCTTGATGACGACCTCGAGGACCTCGATCCCCACGGTGGCTGCGACGGCCTCGACGGGTACGCGCAGGTCGACCAGGGGAGCGCCAGCGCCGCGGGCCGCGACCTCGGCCACGGTCAGTGGCGCCAGCGCTTCGCGCAGCGCCACTTGAGTGGCCAGGTGCACCGCCGCGAGCGGGTCCGCAGTGCGCTCCACGAAGGCCACCGGGTCGGACACTCGCCAGCGCACTGCTGCCGAGACCCGGACGGTGATCCCGTCCTGCACCGGCACATCCTGCGGGGCGATGGCGTGCAGGCGCTCGCGCAGGTCGACATCGATGTAGGTCATCCCCCAGCCGCGGCGGTGCCGCCCCGTGGGGAGGATGGCCTGCACGATGCCGTGGCGGTAGGCGACATAGGCCGTGCGTGTGGGCACGGTGAAGGACCAAAGAGACATGGTGTGGCACCTCCTCAGGTGCGGGTGTTGGGGACGTGGATGGGTGGTGGCGTCGCCCGATGACACCGAGCCGCGCGGGGCATCGACACCGAAGGGGCGTCGGGCCACAAAGCGATGGCTCGGTAGGATCCACCGGACGACGCCGAAGGGGACTTGAACCCCGGCCGCATGCGCGGCTTTGCCAGGAGTGGCGCGATCTGCACCGTGGATCCTCGGTCGAGCCAACACATCAGAACTGCTCCGGGACACCGGAACTCGCTGCCTTTGCTCGACCGTCCGCGAACAATGGTGCGCTTCGCGCGGCCTCCGCGACAACCGTTTTTCCGACAACAGCCACACTCGACGGCCCTACTTCGGCCACACTGGCGGCGTGACCGGCACCGCTGCCCAGGCCACCGCCTCCGGTGGCATTGGCTTGCGTGTTCAAGTCCTGGGTCAGTTGCGAGTCACTGTCGACGGGGAGCCAGTGCCCGTCCGAGGCAAGTTCCGACGCCGCCTGGTCTTGGCTTTGGTGGCTGCGGCAACCCCGCTGGCTGCCGAGGAACTCGGTGACCGGATGTACGAACCGGGGGAGGAGCGGGAGTCGGCTAATGCGGTGCACGCTCATGTGTCGCGTTTCCGCCGACTCATCGATCCGGAGGGCGCCGGTCGGGGTGCCCAATGGCTTGAATCCGTGGGCGGTCGGTACCGCTTGGCTGCCGATGAGGTGGACCTGACTGCCGCCGAGCACGCTCTGCGCGACATCGAGGCGGGCATCGACCTCGACCCGGCAGGCGCCTGCGAGGCCCTTTACCTTCTGCTGGGCTCGGTGGCGCCGGCGGTACCCGACGATGCCCCTGGCTGGAGCGACGCGGCTCGGGCCTGGAATCTGCGATTGCTCGGCGCACAGGACACCTGGAGCGATCTCGTGGTCTCGGCCGGTGACGCAGCAGTCCACGCCGACGCGATCCTGGCCCTGGCACGAGCCGAGCCCACCCGAGAGGTTCGCTGGAGCCTGGCGATGCGGGCGCTTGCCAGGGCCGGTCGACAAGGTGACGCGCTGGCGGCATACCAAGAGGCCAGGCACATTCTTCATGACGAACTCGGGATCGAGCCGGGTGCCCAACTGCGGTACACGCACGGGGCGATCCTGCGCACGGACGCGACTCTGGCGGCCGTCAGAACACGCCCGGGGGTGCGGCCGGTGCCGCGCGCGGCGACCGCCTTCTTTGGCCGCTCGGATGCCCTGGCCGACCTCGAACGGGATGCCAATCGACATCAGATCGTCACGGTGCTGGGCATCGGTGGGGTCGGTAAGTCCCGCCTGGTCTCGGAGTGGATCCAGCGCAGCGGTCGCAGCGGCGCGGCCCTATGGGTCGATTTGCATGGGGCGAACTCGACCGGCGTGCTGATGCGGAT
>WBZP01004309.1_pt1 | contig 14901 bp, 3 predicted proteins | sample 5204301 | NCBI WGS metagenome assembly WBZP01 (sample SAMN12412401, study PRJNA552823) | activated sludge metagenome | isolation source: activated sludge from nitrification reactor of wastewater treatment plant... | place: USA: Pennsylvania | collected 2017 | reverse complement strand
GCTGATCGACAATGATATCTTCAACTTCGTGAGTGGATACGTAGTCACGGATATCACAGGAGACAACCTTGTAGACGTAACGGATCAGGGTATTGTAGATAACAACATCTTCAACTTCATCGGATCGATACATCCATAAAGAAGAAGAGCATACAACAAACCGCAAGGGCTGTCCGCAAGGGCGGCCCTTGCAATATCTTCGAAAAAAAATAAAGCCCCCGATGAGGAGGCTTTACGATCAGGTATTTTTTCAGATCAGATTATTTTCTGTTCTATAGCAACAGAAATTGCTTCAGTAGCAGAATGCACATGAAGTTTTTCATAGATCTTTTTAAAGTGAGAGTTTACGGTATGCCAGCTGATTCCACAGGCATCTGCAATCATCTTGTAACTGGCGCCTTTCACGAGGTGGCCAAGAATTTCCAGTTCACGGGGCGTCAGGTCGAATTCTGCGCCACGTTTCTTGTTCAGTGAAGGACGTGTAAATGCTTCAAGTACCTTTTTTGCTACGGATGGCGTCATCGGTGCTCCACCTTCCATCACATCCCGGATTCCTTCAATGAGTTTGGCAGGAGATGTTTTCTTTAGAAAGTATCCATGTGCCCCGGATTTTACAGCTTCAAAAATTTTGTCCTCATCTTCAAATACGGTTTGCATGATTACGAGAACCCCAGGTACAGACCGCCGAATGAGTTTAAGACCTTCAATGCCATTCAACCCCGGCATATCAATATCCATCAGCACTACATCAGGCATCGTAGCTTTCACTCGTTCAATAATATTTTCACAGTTCTCAAACGTGCCCACACAGGTCATGTCGTCAAACTGATTAATCAGCATCGAGAGGCTTTCCAGACGACCCTGATTGTCGTCAAAAATCATTACTTTAATCATACCTCAAATTTAGGGAATTTATCGCTGAAAAGTTAACTAAATGTAGTGGGTCAATGACGAAATCTCAGGTGAATAGTGGTGCCTTTCTTCAAAACGGAAGTTACTTCCAGTTCTGCCGGGATTTCAGCGGCCCTTTTTTTCATGTAGATGAGTCCATTCCCCTTGGTTTTGGAAGGGTCGAATCCGACACCATCATCGCGAATTTCAAGAGAGAAAAATTCATGATCGGAGTTCAGATTTATCCATACGTTGGCACAATTGGCGTACTTGATGATGTTGTTCAGACTTTCTTTATAGATCATGTAAAAATTCTTTCTTTGTTTCATGCCCAGACGGTACTGATGGATGTTCTCATCGATCTGCATATGCAATTGCATGCCGGAAGAAGCACCAATCGTTTCTGAAGCAAGGCTGCGCATTTTCAGAATTATATTTTCAAATTTGTCGTTCCGCGAATCAATCATCCATACGATGTCTGACATGGCTTCCTGAGAGGTTTGGGTATATGCGCTGATTTTGTCGAGCAAAGGGGCGATGCCTTCTTTGTTTTTTGACAGGTTATCTTTTGCAATTTCACTGTATATGGAGATAGTACTCAGATTGGACCCTATTTCATCATGTAGATCGCGGGCAATGCTGTCACGGATGAGCAGTAGTTTGGTGCGTTGATTCAGGCGGAGTCTGAACCAACCATAAATAATGGCCGTGATAGCCAATGCAAGGAGTGAAATAAAATACCAGCTTTGAAACCAGGGAATCTCAATTGTAATGGGTATGCTGAGCTCCTCAGTACTCCAGATTCCATGGTAGTTCGTACACTTGATTTTCAGTGTGTAGGTGCCGGGTTTTAAACTGGCGTAGGTGGTAAATCTCCGTTTACCGCAATAGATCCAGTCAGGGTCCAGTCCTTCGAGTTTGTAGGCATAAACAACCTCGTCATTTCTGAATTGACTTAATGAAGCAAACTGAAAGGAAATGTAGTTCTCGTTGTGTTTAAAATGATACGAGGGCTGTAAAGAGATATTTTGATTGTTTACGGAAAATTTAAGCAGTACAGGTGCACGCGCTTGTGGAGGATTCACAATGGAGTCGGGATGAAAAATCACATAGCCACCGGTTCCGCCGAATACAATTCTTCCGTCGTGAAGGATTGTAGCTGCACCGGTATTGAATTCTTCAAAAGAGATCCCGTCCTTGAACGAAAAGGACTGGAACAATCCTGTTTTCGGATCCAGTTTGCACAAACCTTTATTGGTACTGATCCAGATTTTTTTATGTGCATCACGAACGATGGCATAAATCGAATTGTCAATCAGGCCATAGTCTGATGTGAAGGTCTGTACTTTTTTATTTCTGACATCATAGCGGAAAATACCGCCTCCGTTGGTTCCGGCCCACAAGATATGATCTTCATCGAACATCAGGGACCGCACATCCGATTTGTTAAACTGGGACGCTGCAGGCGTTTCTCCTTCGAATCGTTTTACATTTCCGGTTCGCAGATTATATTCATAGACTCCGGTTGAACTTCCAATTAAAAGGGTTTCATCGTCAATCGGACATAATTTAAAAATGGTATTGATTTTAATAGCTCCTTGTTTCAGTTGAATCGGTTCAATGGAAAAGGGATGGGCCTTATCAGTAGTTTTCCGTATTTTCAAAAGCAGGTTTCCCGTGGTGCCAAAATAAACAGTATTCATCTTATCAGCCCAGGAAGCTCTGAAAAAGTTCTCATTGTAACTGTTTCCGCTGGAGTCACCCATCACACACTGGATTTTACCTGACACCGCATCGATCATATAAATAGCTTTCTTTCCCCAGCAAGAGAACCAGATATTGTTTTCATGGTCTCTTATAAACGAGGCAACCGGATATTCGAAAAATGGTAATTGTTGATCAGGAGATGAGAGTGAAGCAGCAAGCACCTGAGTTAGTGTACTCACCAGTATCTTATCAGTTCCCAGTTCCAGTACTGAACGCACATTTTTGGAGTTGGTCGGGATGTTAATGCCATAGTTGGGGTCAGGATTATACGTGTGAAAGAAGTAACGTGCTTTTTCTCCCTTTATGAGACCAATACCTGGTGAATTCATCCAGACAACATTGTTGTCAGCGTCAAAAATTGAATTAAAGTTGTTTGAAGGTATATTGGAATTGGATGTATTGTAACAGGTAACAAAATCCAGGCTGAAATGATTAAGGTCAACCCTGACGGCACCCGTTGACAAACCAGCCAGCCAGAGAGAATTTTCCTGCCCTTTGCTGATTAAAGAAAAAACCGTTTTGTCATCGAAAGATCCGGAACATACCGTTGACAGGTTCAATGTGCGAACCTGACCAGTCAATAAATTACATTCCGTAAGAATTTTATCCGTTTGAACCTTATAGAGGGAAGAGCCTAGTTGTTTTTCTGTAAGTCGGGTGTGTCGGACCAGCGAAAGTTCTGACGGGCGAGGGGGGGATTCATTAAAAACCCCTGTATTTTCATTCAGGAAGAACAACCGGCCTTTCGCACTTAGACCAAATGAGGTTGGGGATCTGAAAAAATAAATATTGGTGAGTTCAGAAGGATATATCAGCTCTTCGTTGAGGGATTTGAGTTGTAGCTCACGTGTTTTTCCGGTATTCAGGTCCAGAGATGCAATGTGTCGTCCATTGTAAAAGAACAGGTTTCCTTTATACTGCCAGGAGCTGATTTTATACGTTGAACTGAAGCCGGAAGGCAGCGGTAATTTATCAACCGAATCGCCTGACTGGGAAATCCTATACAATGTATTTTCACAGATTGTCCAGATGTTATTGCCATATTCACCAAAGAAAGAAACATCCAGATATGAAGAATACTGAATTAGATTTTTGAAGGTGCCCGTAGGGGCATTGAATTTCGAAATGGAGGTATTGGTTTCAAAATATGTGTTGCCGGCTGAATCGCAGACTGCAGAATAAATGGACGAAGATGAAATGCTATTTGGATCATTTGATTTACTCCTGAATGACACGAATTCATAGCCATCAAAGCGATGTAAACCGTTTTCGCCCAACAGCCAGATGTAACCAATTTTATCCTGCCAGATCTGATTGATAGTTCCATATGGGAGTCCCTCTGTTGTGGAAAGGGTTTTAAAATTGACCAGATGTTGAGCCTTCGTTGTATTCAAAAGACCCAAAACCAATGCAAAGCAAAGCAGAAGACCTCTTTTCGGTTGAAGGAATGACAAAAGTTGCATGAGGTGAAAATACGGATTTAACTCATATTAGGGAGGATGGTTGGAGGATAGAGATTCACACCGTTCAATGTTATTGGGAGTCAACTAATTTTAGGTATTTAAGGCTCATTATAATATTGGAAATTGCACCCTGATATCGTGTATATGGTGTTCGGCTGCCATCAGGCAGACGAGTTACCAATGATGCTATAGCTATATGGTAGCAGGAGATTGTCATGATATTGTTGTTGATTAGAAACGGCATTTCTCCTGTTGCCTATAGTTGTTGACTTCGACCACTGCCAATGCGGGGTATGAGAAAGCGCGATAGTATTTAAGTGAGCTGACAATCAAAGATGCATTGAAACGATCCCAATGACTGGTTTATGATCATCCAATTATTCCTCCTTTACTCGGTATTCGAAGCAGCATCCGTTTTTCCCTTTTTCATGGATGGGCGCAGCAATAGTTATGTGTTATCCGAACGCAATCTCCTGCCAAGGTTCGTCTTAAAACAAAATGCTGGTTTTGATGGTCCTTTGCAACATTACGGAGCCTCAAAATCAAGATTAAATCAATCGGGAACCCTGGGAAACCTGATATTCAGCGAAAAAAAGAAATATAAGGAATGGATAGCATCGAAAGGTATCCCTCATTAATCTTTTGAATTGCAGTCAGGTAACTTCTTGATAGCAGGAACCCTAATATTAGTGAATAGAGTAATCGTTCTTTGATTGACATATAATTGCCGCAATGCTTAACTTGCAGAATCCTTTTTGAGTAATATTCTGTTGATTTCACTTTGAGATTGCAAAATGCAATTTAAAATGAGCCGAATCAAACCGGTAGAGAGTACTTGGATGCACTCAACAACCGGTTATTATAATAAGTGGACAACGTTTTATGAAAAACAACGTACAAACGAGGTCAAAATGAGAAAGTAGTGTACACACGAGAAAACATAAATAAACATCTATAATGTCAACTTCCATTACTCACCAACAGCCCTTCCCGGCCAGAAAGAGTTACGCAAGTGATCGCTTTTTTAAAGCGGTCATGCTAACCATACTGCTTGGACTAACCGGAAACACGCAACTGTTTGCACAGTTAACCGGTACTAAAACCATTCCGGGCGATTATGCCACAATTACAGCAGCCGTAACCGATCTGAATACAGTCGGAGTAGGTGCCGGCGGTGTCATTTTCGAAATTGCACCCGGTTACACAGAAACGTTAACGGGACGCATTAACCTGACAGCTACCGGTACTTCAACTGACCAGATTATTTTCAGAAAAGATCCATTGGGTTCCGGGGCGAATCCGTTATTGACAGCCCATGCAGGTATTGCAACGGCAACAGGAGCCACAATGGACGGTATGTGGTCATTAACGGGATCTGACTGGGTCACCATTGAAAATATCAATTTTACGGATCCTAATACCCTGTCAAATACCGTAATGATGGAGTATGGAATCGGCCTTTTCAAAGCGAGCGCCACTGATGGAGCGAATAACAACACCATCAAGGGATGTACAATCACACTGAACAGGAATAACCTTACTGCGCCCACTTCAGGTCCTGCGTTTCAGGGTTCAAATGGGATCGCCCTCCTGAACTGCACACCAACAGCCATGCAAACGGCGTTGACCGTTACGGCAGCTTCCGGGGCCAGTTCAAATAATAAATTTTACAGCAACACGATCCAGAATGTAAATGCAGGAATTACGCTCAGCGGTTATGCTGCAGCTTCTCCTTTTACACTGGCTGATACCGGAAACGATATTGGTGGAACATCCGGTGCTACGGGTAACACCATCATCAACTTCGGAGGCGGAACTTCAGCGACAGTAGCCTGCGCAGCAGTATTTGTAAAAGACCAGTGGTCGTTCAACGTATCGTATAATACAGTCGATAACAACGTAGGTGGTTCAGGCGGTGTAAATCACCCGAATATCAACCGGGGAATTTTCGCAAACAGTTCTTCGGTTGGAGCCAGTGCAACGATCAACAATAATACGCTCACAATCAGAGCTGCCGGTACCACTTCGAATAACTGGTGTATAGACGTTGAGATGGCACAAACCGGATCAGGGAACACGATCAGTATAAACAACAACCTGATTCAGAACTGCTCTTATAACACGGGAACAACCGGTAGTTTCTGGCCGGTTTTTGTTACCTCCGCCGCAACAACTATAAATATTCAGAATAACACCATTCAGAACTGTAGTTATACAGGTGCAATAACATCCGGTGCCTTTCAGGCGATCACCACGAACCTGACCAGTACAGGAACCACAATGAATGTTTCAGGTAATAATATTAATAATATAACTATTGGAAATACAACAGCAACGACTGGTTCGGCATTTGGCAGCAGTAACTCAACTTCTCCCGGAACATTGAATTTTACCGGAAATACAATCAGTAACTTTACAATCGGAGGTACAGCAACTTCTTCAATTGTACAGTTTGTTTCATCTGCAACGATTACCGCTACCGGAAACACCATCTCAGGAATTACAAGAACAGGTGCAAGCGGAACAGTACGGGCAATTGTAATGACCAGTCCTTCCAACATTACAGTCAGTTCAAATACCATTGAGAATATCACCTGGTCAACATTAACATCTACTGGTAGTATCGATGGTATTTATGGTCTTTCATCAGGCGTAAATGTAACTGAGAATAATAATATCATAAGGAATTTCAGAACTCCAACAACAGGAACGCTGACAGGTATCAGAGAGTTCGGATCTACAGGAAATAAAACATTCCAGAACAATCAGATTTATAACTTCGGTGTAACATCCGGAGGTGCGGGTGGTGCTGCCATGTTTGGTATCAGTCTGTCAACCGGTGTTATCGATGCTTCCAACAACCAGATTTATGATTTTATAAATACAGGGGGATCGACCTGCACGCTAACCGGTATGCAGGTTTCGGGTGGAACTTCCTCGAACCTTTATCAGAATACGATTCGCGCATTTTCCAACGGAGCCACCACGCCTACCATCAGCGCCATCAGTCTGACCGGAGGTACCACTAACAATGTCAATCGAAATAAAATTTATGATTTGACGGGAACTACTGCCGCGGCAACCGTACAGGGTGTTGTTGCAACCGGTGGAACCACCAATAATATCTATAATAACTTAATTGGTGACCTGAAGACACCGGCTGCAACCGGTCTGGATGCTGTTCGTGGTATTTATGCGAATTCTTCCGGAACCTATAATATCTATCACAATACGATTTACCTGAACGCAACCAGTACTTCGGTTACTACATTTGGTACTTCCTGTATTACTTTCCTGAGTACCGCATCTACACTGAACCTGCAGAATAACATATTAATCAATGCTTCTGTACCTGCGCAAGAAGGAGCAAATCTGGGTTCGAACGGAGTATCTGCTGTAATTCGCCGTTCAGCAGGAACAACAGGTACTGTACCTTCAAACTATAATGTTGGAAGTAACCGCAACGTTTTCTGGTGTAATCCGGCTGCGGGTACCAACAATCACATGACCTATCAGGAAGGTACTACTACCATCACAAATCCTTACAACACTTTTGCTGCCTGGAAAGCATTTCTGGTAAACAGGGAGCAAAATTCAGTGGAGGAAAATACAGGCGCATTATTTGTTAATACCACGCCTTCAGCAACAAATTATCTGGACCTTACAGGTGCCGTTACTCAAGCTGAAAGTAAAGGTAATCCGATTACTTCTCCTTTAATCAATATTGACTTTGCCGGAAATGCACGTAGTGCCACTTCACCGGATGCCGGAGCATGGGAATTTGCAGGAACTACACCTGCGCCTTCGTTCTCTGCCGTTTCAATCACACCTGGTGGTGATCAGTGTACCTCTTCTCCCCATACTGTCAGCCTGACCATTACAACCGCTGTTGGAACGATTACAGGAGCACAGTTAAACTTCTCCTTCAATGGAGTGGCTCAGACTCCGGTAACAATGACTAACACTTCCGGTGATATCTGGGAAGGTGTTATTCCTGCTTCCAACACCACATCTGCGGCAAATGCTGTAGTAACGTGGTCGGTTGATGCCACGAACAGCCTTCCGCTGACAGGAACGTATGTTGGAACCAGTTATAGTGATGAACCATTAACAGGTGTAACAGCCGTTGCTACCGCAAATCCTGCTACCATTTGTGCGGGATCATCAGTGACCTTGACTTCATTGCTTAATAAATCAGTGAGTGCCACACTCGGTGCAGGAGCAACCACATCCGCTACCTATTCAAATCCTTTCTACAGCGCCTGGTCAAATACACATAACCAGCACCTTGTGTTGGCTTCAGAATTGACGGCTCTTGGATTGAAAGCTGGTAATATTACTTCCCTGGGTCTGAATATTACTTCGGTGGGAACATATGCTATGCTTGATTTCTCTGTGAAGATGGCCAACACCACTGCAACAAATATGAGTGCGTTCGTGAGCCCGTCTTTCACACAGGTATATTCCACTGCTTCACTGATGCCTGTATCAGGTATAAATACCATGACATTTACTACACCTTTCTATTGGGATGGTGTTAGTAACGTGGTTATTGAAATCTGTCATGGTAACTCAACCAGTACACTGACGATGAGCAGAACCTGTACGGCTGACAACACTGCGTTTGTGTCTTCTATCCATACGCATAAATCAGCGGCTTCAGCTGGATCTGCAACCTGTGCTGATTTCACAACGAATCTGACTACCTATTCTGTTCGTCCTCAGTTCTATTTTACAGGAAATGGTGCGCCAACCGCGACGACCTTCTCGTGGTCAGATGGCTCATCTACAATTGGGACAACCGCTACACTGGTTGTTAATCCAACTGTCACGACAAATTACACAGCTGAGCTTTCAGCCCTGGGTTGTGCTTCTATTTTCTCCAGCCCTGTAACGGTCACTGTGAATCCGTTACCAGCTGCTCCGACGGCTACCAATTCATCACAGTGCGGATTGGGAATGCCAACTGCCAGTGTAACACCCAATGGCGGAGTTGACGGTACCGGTCAGATGTACTGGTGGGATGCTTCATCTAACGGAAACCTGTTGCAAGGCCCTCCAATGTCTGGTTCAGTAACAAATTACTATACCAACGACTTCTCGAGTGCTACTCTGACCAATTCATTCCTTTCGGGAGCAGCAGCGATTGCCTCTGGTGTTTGTACGCTGCATCCGGCATTAACCTCTCAGGCCGGTGGATTCACTGTAAATGCAAGCGGAGTTAACTCTACAATTTACAATGTGAATTTTGATCTGATAGCAACAGCAACCGGTACAACCATTGCTGACGGTTTCAGCTACAGCTTTGCTGATGATGCTGCAGCCACTACTTCGACTCCTTCCGCCGAACATGGAAGCGGATCGAAATTACGTGTTGGTTTCTTCACCTACAATGCTGCCAGTGGCAGTGACGGAAAAGGAATTTACCTGATGTATGGCGTAACAGCAACAAGCGGATACACTTCATCGACCCCTGGAGTACTTGCTTACTCTACGAATGTTAGCTGGGTTCCGACAGCTGCTGGTTCCGTTACCAGTGCGGTATCGTTAAGCATTAATGCTGCGGGACAGGCCACGCTTATTGTTGGTGGTACAACCATCTTCAATAATGTTCAGTTACCAGCCGGATTTCTTAGTGCAAATAAATCGAACTGGAAACATGTGTTTTCCAGTCGTTCCGGAGGTGTTGCAGGAGGATTTGGTCTTGACAACATGGTTATTCAGGCAAACAATTACACATCCGGTACAAATACTTATCTGAGTTCTGTTAGCACCACAACTACATTTTATGTAAGTGAAATGGGTGTTAATGGTTGTCCGAGTGCACGCACACCGGTTACGGTTACTGTTACAAGCGGAGATCCGGTTGATGCACAGGCTCAGATTTCAGGTTCTCCGGTTTCCGCAATATGTGTAAACGGTTCATTTGATCTTGTACCGGTTCAAAGCGGTTCCTCAAACAACTATACCTTTACATGGACCTGCCTGCAGACTACCGGCAGTGGCCTGACTGGATCTGTTGGTGGAGGTACTTCAACGGCAATAACGCCCGTTTCGGTTGCCCCAACAGTTGCGGGTACCTATAGTTATGTGGTGAGTTATTCGGATGGTGTTTGCAGTGGTGCTGATACAGTAGTTGTAGCAGTAAATATGTTGCCTGTAACCCCAACACCGGCTGCCAGTGCGAACAATTTCTGCGGTTCCGGTACATTCAATCTCGGTGCCTATGGTTCCGGAAGTTCATCGAATGTATTGTTCCAGGAAACATTCGAAACCTTCCCGTCATCAAATTTCCTGAGCACAGGATCCGGTACAACCGCTTCTTCCAATACTACTTATTATTCACAAGGCTCGGCGTCTGTCCGCCTTGTATATGCAGTCAGTCTGACAACAGCGAGTACCAACAACTCGTATGTTCAGCAGAATAATATCAATCTCAACGGATATACTTCCGCCCAATTGACATTCTCGCATATCTGTGCGATGGAAGGACCTACAACTACATATGATGTTGGATATGTACAATATTCAACAAATGGAGGTGCTACATGGACAACGTTCCCCACTTCTTCTTACGCAGGTTCTGGATCACTGATTACAACATCCAACCCGGTGCCAACCATTACCGGTACGGTCTTCTCCGTAAAAAGCTATCCGGATTGGATTTCAACTTTCACATCCTCTACCGCTACACCAGGTACAGGTCCGGCTTCTTCACTCTGGAAAACAGAAACCATCAATATTCCTGCAGCAGCACTTACCTCATCTCAATTCAGGGTTCGTTTCATGCAGACATCTGACATTTCTGTTGTTTACTATGGCTGGTTAATTGATAACATTCAGATTTTAGGAACAACCAATAATACCTACAGCTGGACATCAAATCCTTCCGGTTTTACGTCTACAGATATGAATCCTGTGGGTGTGACGGCTGTAGACACTACAGTTTACACGGTTATTGCTACGAATCCTGCCGGTTGTACATCACAAGGTTCGGTTACTGTTAATGTGACAGATCTGCCCCCTGCACCAACTGCAGGAGCAGCATCAACACAGTGCGGTTATGGAATCCCAACTGTAAGCGTATCCTCCAATTCAGGTGCTGCTACTCCAATCTACAATTGGTACAATGCAGCTTCAGGTGGCACGTTATTGCAGTCCTCTACATCGGCTACTTTTACAGGATATATCTCCACCACAACAGATTATTATGTTAGTGAACTTGTTGGCGTATGTGAGTCACCAAGAGTTCAGGTGACAGCGAATGTAACGCAACCTGATTCAATCTATATCTCAGGACCGGTTGCTACCTGTCTGGGTTCTGCAACAACATTTAATATTGTGCAAAGCGGTTCAACAAATATGTACACGTATGCATGGTCAGCGAATCCTGCATCCGGCAGCGGATTAAGCGGAACACCTTCCGGTGCTACTGAAACGTTTACACCAACAGCTACAGGAATATATACATATACTGTAATTGGTACGGAGTCATCAACTTCATGTACAGTAATTGATACGCATGTTGTTTCGGTCTATATCGGTCTTTCCGGCTCCGTTACAGCAACGCAGATTTCAAGTTGTGTGAATGCCTCTGGTTTGATTACACCAAATGTGACCGGGGCAGGTACTATCGTTAACAATGATTTCACCAGCAGTACACTTCCTTCCAACATGACCTCAGCAGGTAATGATTTCGCGATCACCGGCGGAAGGATGCAGTTAACATCTGCTCAGAACTCCAAGAATGGTGGTGTTTTGATTACGAACACTACCGGTCTCGCAAATGATGACTTCCAGATTGACTTTGATTTCATCACTACATCAGGAGGTGTTGCCCCTGCAGATGGATTAAGTTACAGTTATGGTGATGATGTTGTAGCCTTACCTTCAGGAACGGCGACTACAACAGGTGTTACTACACTGCAACCTGAAAATGGTAGCGGCACCAAACTCAAACTGTGTTTTGATGCGATCAACAATACCGGAGGATGTCCGTCTGTAACAAATGGCAATCCATCAGGAATTTACCTGATGTACAACGAAACGACTTTACATCAGGGACCTACGTGCGGTGGTGTTCTCTATTATTCTTCCGACCTTACCTGGAGAGCTACTGCTTCAACCGGTGCTACTACACACGTTACAATTAAAATCAACGCACTGGGACAAATCTCCATGTGGTTAAATGGAATTCAGGTTGTAACCAATGTTCAGCTTCCTGCTTCATATCTTACTGAAGATAAGTCTTCATGGAAGCATGCATTTGCTGCACGTACCGGTGGTTTGAACGAAGGTCACTATATCGACAATCTGTTGATTCAATACAATAACTTCTATGAGTATTCAATCAATGGCGGTGCTTCCTGGACTACAACAAGTCCAATTGTACCTCCTGGTCCCGGTACATATAGTGTAGATGCACGTTATGTAACTGTTCCGGCCTGCTCTACAAATCTGGGTAGCGTTACAATTAATACTCCAGCCTTTACCACAACTGCATCGTCTACATCTGTATGTGCCTATTCAACATCAATGCCTGTTCTGAGTTTTACGCCATCATTTGCCGGTGGTGCCACTTATCAGTGGGAAAGTTCACCGGCTGGTTTGAATACATGGACTCCGGTTTCGGGAGCTTCTGATGCCACCTATTCTCCCGGTATCGGTACAATTACAGCGAATACGGATTTCCGTTGTGTCATCAGTTGTTCGGGGGTTCCCGTTGCAGGTTCACCTTCTTCTACGCTAACCATAACGGTTGATGCTCCTGTAGTATCTTCCACTACTCCGGGCTCACGTTGTGGTGTTGGTACAGTTGTACTTGGTGCAACCGGAACAGGTACAACATTGAACTGGTATGCTGCTTCAACCGGAGGTACTGCATTAGGATCCGGCAATAGTTTCACTACACCTGTAATCAACAGTTCAACTACTTATTATGTAGCAGCTGCTTCAGGTACCTCTTCAAATCAGGTTTCAAATAATGGAGTACCAACTGTCACCACATCCACTCAGAATACCGGATTGTTGTTTAACCTTAACGTGGATGTAACATTGAATTCAATTGATGTTTACTCGTCTGCGTCCGGTACTGCAACAGTAACAATCCTGAACAGTGCATTGGCTACCATCTATACTTCTCCTGCGCTTCCGATTTCCAATCTTGGATTATCTACTCCGCAGACGTTGTCATTAGGTGTGACCATTCCTGCAGGTACAGACTACCGGATTCTGGTCAGCAATACAGGTAATGCACTTGGCTATCACACCGGTTCATTCCCAAGTCCCCTTGGCAATGGTGTTGGTTCCATCACAAATGGTGCTACTGCAACAGGAACAACCACATTGAATTACTTCGTTTATAATATGAATACTTCAGTTGGTTGTGAAAGCTCAAGGACTCCGGTTTTGGCAACAGTAACAGCTGCTCCATCTGTTTCACTTGGATCTGATGTAACGATTTGTAATGGTCAAAGTACCACGCTGAATGCAACCAGCGGTAATGATCCGGATTATTCCTATGTATTTAATACGGGTTATAACGGCGCTTCGTATTCAGTAAGTCCATCGGCCACTACTACATATATTGTTACAGCAACAGATACAACTGCAGGTCCTAATGCAGGTTGTGCAGCCAAGGATACTATCATTGTAAATGTTAATCCTGTTCCGTCAACACCAACTATTACACAAAATCCATTGGTTGTATGTGGTAATAATCCGGTAAGCCTTGTTGCATCTTCTACGCAGCCGGGTGTTGCACAGGTTGGAACTGCTACTACTACTACATCATCCAATGGTATATCATCATTCACCGGGTTCTATGAAGGATCAAAGATTCAGTATTTGATTACCGCAGCTGAACTGAATGCATTAGGTGTGTACGCAGGTCAGCTGACAAGTCTTGCCTTCAATGTTACAACACTTCCCACAACGAACCTGCCATTAAGCGGATACAGCATTAAAATCGGATCTACATCGAATACTTCGTTATCAAATTATGAAACAGGTTTAACACAGGTGTATTCGGCACCAACTTCGTATGCACCGGTGCTGGGTTGGAATACCTTCAACTTCAGTGCTCCATACAATTGGGATGGTGTGTCAAGTGTCGTATTTGAGATCTGTCATAACAATGACCAGAGCGGTACCTGTACCGGTGGTACGGGAGTTTGTTATGCTTCGGGCAATGCGACGGTAGAGTATAGTCTGACATCCGGCAATACCGTTTATGGTAAGTATGGAGATAACGGCACAGCCGGCTGGGATATCTGCGGTGGAAGTTCGTTGCCAGCAAATACCATTGCTACGTTTAATAATCGCCCGAATATGAAGATTGGTTATGGAGCAACCACCAACTTCCTGTGGTCAACCGGTGGTACAGATGATACGCTGATTGTTACACCTCCAATTGGATCTACTACTTACAGCGTAACGGCAACCAATGTGTTCGGTTGTACATCTTCAAATTCAATTACTGTAAATGCAGCGAGTCCCGCTCAGCCGTACATAGTTACCAACGACACCTCATTGTGTGCACCGAGTGTAGTGGATGTAATCGTAGGCGATTCTGGTCCATACAGTGGCGGCTATCCATCCACTACGAACTTTGAGTGGTTCGGACTGAGTGGACAGATTGTACCTCCTACGCCTGGTCTGGATACGATCCCATCCATCTTCGGATCATCGTACTTCGTACTGGTGACCTTACCAAACGGATGTACAGCGATGTCAGACACGGCGTATATCACAACCAAAGCAGTAGCGATTGTTGATACGA
>WBZP01004308.1_pt1 | contig 14903 bp, 13 predicted proteins | sample 5204301 | NCBI WGS metagenome assembly WBZP01 (sample SAMN12412401, study PRJNA552823) | activated sludge metagenome | isolation source: activated sludge from nitrification reactor of wastewater treatment plant... | place: USA: Pennsylvania | collected 2017 | reverse complement strand
AAAACGGAAGTGCTTCTAATCCTGAGGATGACGCTACAGATGATATTGGGGTAAATGCTTTCGTTACCGGAAACGGAGGAGGAAATCTGGGAGATGATGATGTAGATAATGGATACACTGAACTAACCTCTCCTCTTTTTGACCTGACAGCTTATAATAATCCGGTTATTACCTATTCTTGGTGGTTTTTTAATGCAGATCTCGCAAATCAGGGTGCAATCAATGACCATTTTATTATTTCCCTCTCCGACGGAACTCAAACGGTACAGGTTAAAGACTACACAGGGGTACATAATTCATGGACGTATGACAGTATTGTCGTGTCTAGCTTTCTTACTCCTTCTGCTAATATGAAAGTGATTTTGAAAGTGGATGACTCAACCCCCGGACACATCACTGAAGGTGCATTTGACCGCTTTTTTGTAAAAGGAGCCCCCAATCTCAACAGTGTGGATATAACCGATTTTGCGCAAGATATTTCGTTTTCTGCTTATCCCAATCCTTTTACCCATTTTGTAAACCTTACTTTGGGAGAAGGTGATTTTGATAAGGCAGAATTGTCAGTTTATGATATTCAGGGGAAATTCCTGAAATCTGTTCCGATTTTTGGCGGTCAACATAATTATGAACTAGATTTGCCGCAGGGTGTTTATACTGGTTTTCTGAAATTGGATAATAAAGCAGTAAAAGCGATAAAACTCATTCGCGAATAGAAAAGAATTTCATTTCTTTTTTAGATTTCCCCTGAATAAAAATTGTTCAGGGGAAATTTTTTACATAAAACACTCAAGTTTTTTTTATCTCTCAGAGTAATTCAACACAAAGTCTCCTAAATTTCTCCTATCTTTGTAAAAAAAACGAAAATGAAAATTCTGCACACTGCCGATTGGCACTTAGGGAAAAAACTGGATATGCTTTCAAGAATGGAGGAGCAACGCGCTGTTTTAGAGGAAATCTGCCAGTTATCGGAGAAAGAAGAACCCAATGCAGTAATCATTGCCGGAGATATTTTTGATACTCCCAATCCGCCGATTGAGGCACTAGAACTTTTCTACAAAACCGCTAAACGACTAACCCGAAATGGAAAATGTGTCGTAATTGGAATTGCCGGAAACCACGACTCCCCTGACAGAATCGAAGCCCCTGACCCGCTTGCTAGGGAGTGTGGCATTATCCTTACAGGCTATCCGGATTCCGTAGTTACGCCATTTTTGTTAGAAACCGGCCTAGGCGTTACGCATAGCGAACCCGGATTTATCAGCCTTCAACTACCGGAATGTGATGCCCCTTTACGCATAATTCTGACTCCTTATGCGAATGAAGCTCGGCTGAAAACTTATTTATCAAAAGAAAAAGAGGAAGAAAATCTCCGAACGCTGATGGAAGAAAAATGGCGAGCGTTATCTGAAAAATATTGTTCGGATAATAAGGGAGTTAACCTGCTCGTAACGCATTTGTTCGTAATGAAAAAAGGAGAAGCTCGCCCCGAAGAAGGAGAGGAGGAACGCTCTGTACTTACCGTAGGAGGGGCACAGGAGTTTTATTCTGATAATTTTCCAACTCATATTCATTATGTAGCACTCGGACATATTCACCGTCCTCAAACGATTTCCCAAATTCCCTGCCCGATAGTTTACAGCGGAAGCCCGATTGCCTATAGTATGGCAGAATCCGGACAGCAAAAAAGCGTTGTAATCCTTGAAACTTCTCCAAATAGTGAAACAATTTACCGGCTTTTCCCCCTGAATTCCGGAAGAAGACTCTACAAAAAGTCATTTCACTCTATTGATGAAGCAGAAGAGTGGCTAAAAGAAAACCCTGACGCAATTGCGGAAGTAACGATTATCACTGATACCGCTTTAACTCCCGCTCAGCGAAAAAGACTTTATCAGGCAAATCCAGCCATTTTTTTAAGGCTCGAACTGCAATCAGGAGGAAGTAATGTCAATAAAAGAGAGAGTATTTATACTTTGGATAAATCTATGGAAGAATTGTTCCAAGAGTATCATCAGTATAAATATCAACAACAGCCCTCACCGGAGTTGATGTCTTTGTTTCTGGAAGTATTACACACTACTACGGATTTGGAATAATCATGATACTACCCATTCAGGCACATATTTATCTGGCGGTTGATATCGGAAATACGCGTACAAAGATAGCCTATTTTGAAAGCAGGGAAAACATACTTTCCGGCAAAAATACGCAAAAAATCTGGGTATTTCTCACTGCTACACTAGAAGAGTCCCTCACTGAAACCCTTGGTAATTTCCCTTCTGCTTTAGACTTGTCGGTAGGCTATATAAGTACTTCTCATGCACAAAATATTGAACAAATGCAGTGCTGGAAACGCTTCGAGAAGTCCCCTCATTTTAGCTGCATTCATGCTCAGTTTCCTTTTCCGGTTACCAACCTTTATGCCACCCCTCAAACATTAGGGACAGATAGGATTGTGGCTATTACCGGCGCACTATCACGGGGGTACAATACGTCGGTTCTCGTAGTAGATGCAGGTACTGCAATTACTTACGATTTTGCCAACGAAAAAGCGGAATATTTTGGAGGGGGAATTTCAACCGGAATCAGGATGCGTTTCAGAGCCTTGCATGAATTCACAGCTCGCCTGCCTCTCATAGAATCGGTACATCATACTCAACTAATAGGAGACAGTACTTACAACAGCATGATGTCGGGCGTTGTAAATGGAACCCTTGCCGAAATAGGAGGAATCATTCGGGAATACAGACAAACTTACGGGGACGAAATCAACGTATTTCTAACGGGAGGAGATGCTGTTTTCCTGAGCGAAAAGCTGGTTGAACGTCATATTCTTGATGAATATCTTGTACTCAAAGGCATTGCCGTTTTGCTCGTCTAAAGGGAAAGTCCTATCTTTGTGTAATTTTTATTAAAAAAGTGAAAAATGAACTTAGAAAAGGCGATAGTAGCGGACGTTTTTAGAAAGATAGGGGACTGCGGGGAAAAACTGGGAGTCCGAACTTATGTCATTGGAGGATTTGTGAGAGATTTTCTGTTGAACAAAACAAGCAAAGATATTGACATTGTAGTAGAAGGCCAGGGAATCGAGGTGGCAAAAGCCTTTGCGAGATTGATAAAAAGTAAAGATATTGTAGTTTATGAAGGGTTTGGTACTGCTTTAGTAAAAACGGAAGGATTGGAGGTGGAGTTTGTGGGAGCAAGAAAAGAAAATTATGAAAGACACTCCCGCAAGCCAAGAGTAGAAGATGGAACCTTATGGGAAGATCAGCTCAGAAGAGATTTTACCATAAATGCATTGTCCATTTCTTTGAATTCCTCTGATTGGGGCGAGTTATTTGATCCTTTTGGAGGAGTATCAGATTTGGAACATAAAATCATTAAAACGCCCCAAGATGCGGGGATAACCTTTTCGGATGACCCGCTGAGAATGCTGAGAGCCATACGTTTTGCGTCCCGTTTGGGGTTTACAATAGAAGATAAAACCTTAAAGGCGATTTCAGATACAAAACACAGAATTTCCATTGTCAGTCCGGAGCGCATCATCGACGAATTGAATAAAATGATAATGCATCAAACTCCCTCTCTTGCACTTCTGCTTCTTTTCAAAACAGGACTTTTGCATATTATTTTCCCCGAACTTGCTGCAATGCAAGGGATAAGTACACACAAGGGAATCGGACATAAAGATAATTTCTACCATACGCTCAAAGTACTGGACAATGTGGCGGCTGTATCGGATAATCTATGGTTGCGCTGGGTCGCTATCCTGCATGATATAGCCAAACCCTTGACAAAACGCTTCGAGGAGGGTTCAGGTTGGACCTTTCACGGACATGAAGACCGAGGCGCAAGAATGGTTCCTGCTATTTTTTCAAGGCTAAGACTCCCCTTGCATGATAAAATGACTTACGTAAAAAAAATGGTAGCCCTTCATCAAAGGCCTATCGCATTGGTTAATACCGAGGTTTCTGATAGTGCAATTCGCCGGATTGTAGTGGATGCAGGCGAGGATTTAGATGACTTACTGTTGTTTTGCCGCTGCGATATAACCTCCAAAAACGAGGAGAAAGTAAAACAATATCTCAATAATTACGCAATGCTTCAAAAGAGGATTAAGTTTATTGAAGAAAGAGACAACCTCAAAAATTGGCAACCTCCCATCACAGGAGAAGTAATCATGGAGGCATTGGGAATCAAGCCGGGCAAAATGGTTGGGGAAGTAAAAAATAAAGTAAGAGAGGCTATTTTAGAAGGAGTAATTCCCAATGAGTACCAGCCGGCTTACGAGTATATGCTGAAAATAAGTGAGGGTATTCTGAATCCGGAATAAGTGCTGGGTTCTAAAAGAAGGAAATTCGTTCGGTGTTAAATATTGTAAATGAAGGAAAACTATCCTTTTTGCAGCAATTTTGCTTTGGACTGAGCCTAATTTTATTTTTTATTATTAGCAAACAAAGTTTTTTCCGCTGGCGGATTTATTTCCGGAAGCAGAAAAAGGGCTTGTTTTACTATAAAATATCGGCCTCTAGCCAAAAGGTTTATCGTTTGATTATTCCAATTCAAAAAATGAGTGCTCCAATGCCTAGTGCGAAGGAGATTGCCTGAAATCCTCTTATTCTCCTTGCCACAATAGGATTCAGGTATTCATCGTGGTAATTTTTATGGATTTCTGGAAATACATAGCGGAAATTTACCCCGTAAGAAATAATAATAGATTTATAGATAGCCCTTTGCTCTCCAATAGAAGTTCCAACTGCAATTCCCCCTTGATTCCCAATCTTGTAATTAGGAATATCTTTGGGTTTGGGGTAATACCTTCCGTATTTATCATAAATATTATAATGCTGATAGGAAACCTGAATCTCCTGATAAGGGCCAATAGGAGCAATTGTACCCCAGCTAAAAAAATAATACCACCTTGCATTAATTCCTGCTCCCCAACCATTAATTATCCCTCTCCCTGAGCGATTCGTAAGATCACTTTTGTACCCGAACTGAGTCGAAAATTGCTGATACGTAATCCCTGTACTAAAATTACGCGACCAAATATGAGAAAAACCACCAATTAATACAAGATTGATGGTGCTGTTTGAATCTCGCAAGGAAGGCATGAAAAATACACTTCCGTTGATATGATTTCGCATCCCTAAATATCCGGAAGTTTGGGTATATGAATTTTGTTTTAAAAAAAACAATAAAATAATTATCCCTAAACGGAATAGATATTCTCTTTTTTTCATTCTACAAAGATAGATTATTATTACGAAATAAGAAAACAATATTTACATTTTATCATATTCTATTACATACAGAATGCTTTCGTATTTTGTTAAATGATTTTGTTATGTGGAATTAATGTAATTAAATTACTTAAATCTAACATATTAATCTAGGCGAAAATCTGCTTACAGGGAAACATTCTCAATGTTTTTTGGGTTCATATATTGATTTTTATTTAAAATAAATAAATGTCTTTTTTGGGGAATTTACATCGAAATACAAAATAAGGGGTATTCAATAAGGGGTAAGCTTTTAAAATAAGTATAGTTATCGTAAACGTTTATACATAGGGGGGAATACAATTCTGTCAAAGTAAACAATTATCTGATATACAAAATCAGAGGTAGTACTACGACTTTACTTCTTATCAAAAAGATTTTAAAGCTTATATTTAAAATAATACTTTAAATGAGATATTTTCATTTTCATGAAATTTGTGAATGTAAGAAAAAAAATATATATATACTTTTTTTCTATGCTTTATTATGGATTAATATTTGTATTAAATTCATTTATACAGAGAATAACGTATGATATTATATCTGAAAAGTGAATCAGTAATCAATTTAAGATGTAAGAATAAACGTTAAAATGGAAATTTAAATAAAAAAAACAAAAATGTTTATCTATATTTGTATATTAAATTAAACACAAATGTTTATATTATTGTACAATACAAAAGAAAAACGTCATTCACAGTAAATTACCAATTCGATTTCTTCAAGTTTATTTTGATATACATATTTAGTTACTAAAAACAAATTCTATGGGCAGTCATTTAACTACAAGTCACAAAAATTATTCAATATTCTCCAAAGACTATTGTGTATTTTTCGTTTTAATTTTTCTGGTCTTTTTTCGTGTAAGTGCGCAAACCTCTTACACCGCTCATATTGTAAAGAAAGGCGAAACGCTATATGCCTTGTCTCTAAAGTATAATATTTCGCAAGACAGTCTGAAAATATGGAATAATCTGAAAACTAATACTTTAATAGTAGGAGATAAGATTAAGATATATTTACGCTCTCAATCTGATGCTAAAACTCAGATAGCAGGAGAAGCATTCTCCGGTTTGAGAGGAGGGGGAATTCCCCATAAGAATAAATCCCTGAGAGGCAACCTTTACTGCATTGCGATTGGGGTTTCTGATCAGGATGATCCCAAAATCCCGATGCTTAAATATACTAAAAATGACGCAAAAGCGATTTGTAAGACTTTCAAGGCACAGGAAGGGATTCTTTACAAAAATGTTTTTACTTATGAAATAACCAATAATCCAATCAGGGATACAATCATCCGGAATATCAATAATATCTCATTTATGGCTGACACAAATGATGTAATTATGGTTTTTTGCTCTTCTCATGCCGTAGTGGACGAAAACAATATGTTGTGTTTGATTCCAAAAGACTTTGACCTTCACGAAACGAATAATGCGATTGTGGTTGCAGATTTTTTGAGGACGCTGGAAAGAGCACCTTGTCCCAAAATTTTGGCACTAGATGTTTGTTTTGCTGAAGCTGCCGCATTTAATTTTGTGGACGCAATTAACTATTTGGGGTCGGATTTTACCAGGAATCTTGCCATTATGGTAGGGGCTTCAAGCGATGAATTCAGCAAAGAATCCAGCCGTTTTGATCATGGTATTTTTACACAGTCTGTTTTGGAAGGATGTAAAAAAGGGGAGGCTGATTCCCGTAATGGAAATGGCGCAATTACCCTTCCTGAATTGGGTGCTTACGTTGCTAATTATGTTGCGGAAGCAAGTAATTATTCACAAAATGCAACCATGCCCATTAATTTTTTCGGAAATGGGGTCATTTATGTCTATAATCAACAAAAATACGATTCACTGATGCATCCGACTCAGATATCCTTAGACAAATAAATTCATTGTATTGGAATTTAGTTATGAGCGTTATCGCCTTGGGTGATAGATACTTATAATCTCCTGAAGATAGCTAGTGTCCAAGTGAGTATAAATCTCAGTGGTAATGATGGATTCATGCCCTAGCATTTCCTGAACCGACCTTAGGTCTGCTCCTCCTTCAACGAGATGTGTAGCGAAAGAGTGCCTGAAAGTGTGGGGGCTGACATTTTTGGTAATTCCTGCCTGAATACACAGTTTCTTTACGATTTTAAAAACAGAAATTCGGGAAATGGATTTCCCTGAGGGATTTAGAAAAACAAAAGGCTCATAGCCGTGCTTTATTGTTTTCTTGCTCCTTACCTCTGTCCAATATTGATGAAGGTATTCTAATGCCGGTTCGCCTACGGGCACATATCGTTCTTTATTGCCCTTTCCGGTTATTTTTAGAAATCCTTCCTGAAAATATATCTGAGAATACGTAAGTTGGGTGAGCTCTGATACCCTTAGGCCTGAGGAATACAATAGCTCAAGCATTGCTCTGTTTCGGATTCCTGTATCTTTTTTTAGAGAAATCGTTTCAAATATTGTGTCTATCTCTTCAATGCTTAATACTACGGGTAAATAGGCCAAAAACTTAGGCGTTCCGGTTTCAGAAGCAGGGCTAAATTCTATATATTGTTCTTGTGCCAGAAAATCATAGAAGGATTTTACCGATGAAATATTTCTGGCAATACTTCTTTCCGATAAAAAACAATCCTCCGATAAAAACACCATAAAGCGAAGGATATGCTCTTGCGTTACCTCAGATGGGTAAATAAGGCGCTGTTCACTGCTACAATAGACAGAATGTCGCTCAATATCATGCATATAAGCGGCCAAAGAATGAGAGGACATTGCTCTTTCCATTCTTAGATACATTTCAAACTCCTTAATTGCGTATTCCCAAGTGATTTTTTCCGGACTCATCCTTTTTTGTTTTTCAAAGATAAGCAGATTAACGGATTTTACAAAATATAATTATCCGATTTACGCAAAAAAAAAGCATTTGCTACTTTTCGCTCGTTCAATTGCCATTAGTGAGGGATTTATACCGAAACTGTGAAGACTTTATCCAATGGGAAACAAGTAGGTTGAACTAAGTTGAAATGAATAAAAACACAAATCACTTTTAATAAAGCGGTTTTATCTACAATGCGTTCCGTTTATTGATTTCATAGATAAAAAAACCGTTGGAAAATCGCTTCCCAACGGCCTTAACGAATGAAATTAAACGGTCATTAATTTTTATTCAAAACAAATTGAGCTGCTTCATGTATAGTTTTCACAAACTCATCCATGTTTTCTTCGAATACCATGACCCAACGACGGGTAGCGTTTCCATCTTGTAAGCCGCTTTCAGTAATTGTCATGTACTTGTTGCCATTTTTGGCAACTTTTACAGTAGTGTAGTAGGTTTTCCCTTTGGCTGAAATCTTTTTGCTGAATAATGTAGGAGTGCTTGTTGAATTTTCCATTTTTTTATCTAAAATTAAATTGTTACAAATTGAAATAATAAAAAGTTGAAAGTAAAAGTGCGTTATGCAATTGCTACAATGTCGGACTTTACATCAGAAATGTATAATCTGCACATACGAAGTGTTTCATAGTCAAGCCCTAATGTTTCGTATGCAGTTTTTAACTTAGGATTATTTGTCTGACGGAAAAACTCCGTTGCTTTGTGTAAATCTTTTGGTTTTATGTTTTTTTCAATGAAAGGCTTCACATCCATTTCTCCTGTTTCATGAAGGTCTTTCATAATTCTAACGATTCTTTCTTTGGTAAATCCGGTTTTCTCGATTACGGTATCAAATTTTTTCTCCTCGGTGATTAGCTCTTTTACTGACTGATACTCAATTCCTTTTACTTTCTCAATTCTTCTTTCCCGGATTTCTGTTTCTGCTTGTTTTCTTGCATTTTCGATTGTTCTGAGAATAAGATGTCCGTATTTGTCGCATAATACATCATTCATACCCGGGGTAGATTTCAAGCCAGACATAGATTCAGGGGTTGTATTTAGCAACATCTGAAGGGTATAATCGGTGAAGATTTGAAAAACCGGCTTTTTCTCTGACATAGAAAGGGATTTACGAAGGGCTTTCAATGCGTCAAGGGTAATTCTTCTTTCTGTGTGCATGGAAAGCTCCCAATTAGAAACCCAAAGTGCGTCTTCTGATTCCATTGCCTGATGTGCTTTTTCAGAGAGTCCTAAAGTTCCATACTCTAGGTTGATAGTGCAAAGGTAATGATGCGTTACAAGCCAATTGATGATATTCTTAATCTTAAAATCCGGATAGTTTTTTAGTAATCCGAAAGTCTCCAAAAGTGCGTGTTGCTCTTCTTTCCACTCAAAGCGATTGTCCCCTTTTACTATTCGTGTAAGGTAATTCATGCCATAATGCTTTTTCAGTAGCGCTATCGTTTTAAATACTGCAACTGCTACGGGTTTGATGTTCATGCTGTAATAAACTGTTTTCGTTTCCATTACTTTTTTTGATTAATTGTTTGATGATACTTAGTGATTGATACATTTTGATGGTACAAAGGTCAGGGGATTTTCTGAGGGGTACATGGAAAATAACCCCATTTTGGTAAATGGAAAATAGTAGGTTTTACAGTAATATTGTTAACCTGCATGTTGATTTAATAGAATGATTATCAGTGGTTAATATTTGTTTTTTGGATTACTATTTCGGTAACTGAAAACGCCGGTTTTGGCTAAAGAAAAAGATAAAAAAAAACATAAAAAAGATGAAATCTGAACAAATTCTTTTATATTTACGCAGAAATAGTTACAAAAATTATTAATAAAATTATCAGAATTATGATGCACAGTACATTTACCTGGAATTCTAAAGACGGAGTAGAGATTTTTGGACAGAGTTGGAGTCCGGAAGGGCCGGCAATTGCTGCGGTATGCCTGATTCATGGAATGGGGGAGCATTCTTCCCGCTATGAGCATGTCGCAGAGTTTCTATGCAGAAATCAGATTGGGGTATTAAGTTTTGACCACAGAGGGCACGGGAAATCTGGGGGTAAAAAAGGGCATTCCCCTTCGTATGATGCACTCTTGAATGATGTATCTATGGCACTTGAGGAAACAAAAGCTGCTTTCTCTGGTGTTCCTCTATTTTTATATGGGCATAGTATGGGAGGGAACGTAGCATTGAATTTTGCATTAAGACGGTCTCCGGATGTGAAGGGAGTCATTGCCTCTGCTCCTTGGCTCAGGCTTGCTTTTCAACCTTCGAAAATGGATGTATTTCTCGCAAAAATCATGATAAAAATTTTCCCTTCTTTTTCTCAGCGTACAAAATTGGATACAAAAGCCATTTCGCGTGATCCCGAAGAGGTAAAAAAATATGAAAATGACCCGCTTGTGCATGATAAAATTTCAGCTTCCATGTTTTTGGGCTGTCACCTCGCCGGACAGTTTGCGCTGGATAATGCGGAAAACTTTAAATACCCCTTGCTGATTTTTCACGGGACGGATGATCGGCTTACAAATTATGAAGCAAGCAAGGAGTTTGGCTTTATGGTCAAAGGGGATGTAACCTGGAAATCATTACAGGGTTTTTATCATGAATCCCATAACGAACCCGAAAAAGCACAAGTGCTGGAAATGATAAAAAACTGGATTAAAGAGCACGCATAACCCTATTCTTTAACGTACATACATTATAATAAAAAAATAGTGTAGGTGTTTATTTATGTACAAAAGCGGAGATCTTATGTGTCTTAATCGCAAAATATCGGTAGAAATGGCCGAATTTTTCCCGATTTTATCGTTTTTTTGTACAAACGTGATAGCGGAAGGGTCAGGTCTCCTATTTTGGGTGTAACCAAGCGTTTTGAAATAAGAAAGCATAAAAGGGTACTTATACAAAATTTTTAAATTATCGTTTTACAAATGAAAAGTAAAAAAATCGTTGTGCTTACAGGTGCAGGAATCAGCCAGGAAAGTGGTATTTCAACTTTCAGGGATGCCAATGGATTGTGGGAAAACCACGATATTCAAGCGGTAGCTTCTCCTTTGGGTTGGAAAAAAAATCCGGAACTAGTACTAAAATTTTACAATCAACGGAGGGCACTACTCAAAGAAGTAGAGCCTAATACTGCTCATTTTGCACTGAAAAAATTAGAGGATAAATATGAAGTTCATATCATTACTCAAAATATAGATGATTTACATGAAAGGGCTGGCTCTTCTCGAATCTTACATCTACACGGAGAATTGAGGAAAGCCAGAAGCGAGAAAAACGAAACGTTAGTCTATGATAGGATAGATGATATAAACCTTGGCGATAAAGCAGAAGACGGCGAACAATTAAGGCCTCATATCGTTTGGTTTGGAGAGGCAGTTCCGATGATTGGCAAGGCTTACGAGCTAATCCGAGATGCAGATATCGTATTGATAATTGGAACTTCGATGGTGGTATATCCTGCCGCAGGGTTAATTGATTTTGCACCAAAAGAGGCACATGTATATATTATTGACCCTCATAAGCCAGAGGTATTCTCCCCAAAGAGAAAAATTACATTCGTCACCGAAAAAGCGACGGTAGGGGTAGTAGCATTGGTAGAAAAATTCATGGAGGAGGGGGGATTTTGGGAGGATGGTTTGTAATAGATGACTATAATCCCAATGATACAAATTAACGATAAAACGGGAGTGCTTTTACCCATAGAAAATAAGTAACTTGTTTATTTTCAATTTTTTAACTCTGTTAAATTTCGTATAATGTATAAAATTGTATTATGTATATATTTGGCTCAGAATCGGTAATCCCTGTAAGAAAAGAAGCGTCAGAATCGTCCGAAATGGTAACTCAGTTGCTGTTCGGCGAGGTTGCAGTACTGCTGGAAGAAAAAGAAAATTGGTACTATGTACAGAATTTAGAAGACGGATATAAAGGCTGGCTTACTTCCTATATGGTAACGCACATCAGCGAAGAGCAGTTATTTTCTATCAAAAGCTGGCAATATGTACATTCGTATGATACCTGCCTTGAGCTTGCAGATGGCTCGTTAATGTTTCTTCCTTTAGGTTCGAGAATTCCGGTTTTTAATAAAGACGAGAACGAAATCGGGAAAATGATAGAAATTAATGGGAAAAAATGGCAATTAAGAAATAATGGCACCTTCAGGGTATTACCCTTGGTTTTACTTCATATTACTGCCAAAAAATTCATGAATATTCCTTATCTGTGGGGAGGGAAATCGTCCTTTGGGATAGACTGTTCCGGGTTTACGCAAACCCTTTTCAAAATGCACGGGATTTTACTTCCCCGAGATGCGTCTCAGCAGGCATTAGAAGGGGAGGAGGTGCCTTTTGATGAGCGTCGGTCGGGTGACCTTGCTTTTTTTAGTAAAGCAGAGAAGCCGGATAAGATTACGCATGTCGGTTTTCTGATGTCTCCGGATGAGATTATTCATTGCTCAGGCAAAGTAAAAATAGATTTGCTAAACCAAAACGGAATTTATTCGTATGAGTATCAAAAACATAGCCATTCTATCGTTTTGATAAAAAGATATTTCCAATGGGACCATTAAGCAGGAGTAAAGTACTTGTGTTAAATCAGGATTATCAGGCTATCGGGATTTGTTCAGCAGAAAGAGCGTTTGTATTAGTTTACCTTAATAAAGCAGAATTACTGAAAGAGCATCCTTCATTACGCCTGAGAACGCCGACGAGTAGTTATTGCTACCCGTCCATTATCCGTTTGCGCAGATTTATTTCAATGCCTTATAAGAAAGTGCAGTTGACCCGTTTAAATATCTTCAGAAGAGACAATAACCGTTGTTTATATTGCAATAGCCACAAAAACCTAACGATTGATCACGTAGTCCCTAAATCAATGGGAGGGAAGGACTCTTGGGAAAATCTGGCAACCGCCTGCCAAACTTGTAATTCCAAGAAAGGAAACAGAACGCCTGAGGAATCCGAAATGCATCTTCGGCAGATTCCCTTTCGACCGAGTTTTGTAATGTTTCTCAGTAATTTTTCTGGAAGCATCTCAGAGGATTGGAAGCCTTATCTCTATATGACCTGATTTTCAAAAAGATAAGGCATCCTTCGGCAAAAGAAACGAAAAGAGTATATCCAATAAAAATAAAAAGAAAATATTTTTTTAAAAAAATGTTAAAAAAATTTTGCCAGTTTAAAAAAAACCTATACCTTTGCAGCGTCTTTCAAAAAAAGGAAAGTTGAAATGAAAATTGGTCTATGGTGTAATGGCAACACTACTGATTTTGGTTCAGTCATTTAAGGTTCGAATCCTTATAGACCAACAAATAATCGCCAAATGAATACGCAGGTTAAAATCTTTTCGGGTACATCTTCGCAATATTTGGCAGAAAAAATAGCGAGTCATTACGGCATGCCTTTAGGTAAATCTACTATCTATCGGTTTAGCGACGGAGAAATGCAGCCCTCATTTGACGAATCAGTCAGGGGCTGCAATGTTTTTATAGTGCAATCCACATTTACACCCGGGGATAATATTATAGAACTTCTCTTGATGATTGACGCTGCAAAACGCGCTTCTGCTAATCAGGTTATTGTGGTAACGCCCTATTTCGGATATGCTCGTCAAGACAGAAAAGTGGCTTCACGGGTTTCCTTAGGTGCAAAACTAATCGCCAATATCCTTACAGCCTCCGGTGCTGACAGGGTAGTTACGATGGATCTTCATGCAGGTCAGATTCAGGGCTTTTTTGATATCCCGCTCGATCATCTTGACGCATCCAGTATTTTCATTCCCTATCTTAGAAGCCTAAAATTAGATAATTTGTGTGTCGCTTCTCCAGATATGGGAGGCTCTCCAAGAGCTAGAAAATATGCTAGATTTTTGGATTCAGCAGATTTAGCGGTGATTGATAAACACAGAGAAAAAGCCAATGTGGTTTCTTCGATGAAAGTTATCGGTAACGTTCAGGGGAAAAATGTAGTTTTGGTGGATGATCTTGTAGATACAGCAGGGACTTTAACGAAAGCAGCAGAGGTTTTACTCGATGAGGGGGCAATCTCTGTGAGAGCCGTTTGTACACATGCAGTACTTTCCGGTTCGGCTTACGATACTGTCGGAAAATCAAAACTCGAGGAGTTGGTTGTAACTGATACAATCCCGTTGAAACAGTCCTCTGAAAAAATTAAGGTTCTGACCGTTGCTACACTCCTCGCTCAGGCCATTTTTAAAATCCATAATATGGAGTCAGTTAGTTCATTATTTATTTAATATATCACAACGAAATGAAAACTATTGAGATTCAAGCAAAAAGAAGAAATGATGCAGAATTGGGGAAAACGGGTAGCAAATCCATACGCAAAAGCGATACGGTCCCCTGCGTTGTGTATTTCAACAGCGTAGCTACTCCCCTAAAAATTTCTACTAAGGATATTAGGAGTATCCTTTTCACTCCTGAAACTTACCTAATCAATTTGAATATTGACGGGGAAGTCCTTCAGGTGATTACAAAACATTCCGACTATCATCCGGTTACCGAAAAAGTACTTCACGTTGAGTTCATTCAGGTTACGAATGATAGAAAAGTAGAAGTGCTTTTACCCGTGAAACTTACAGGTAATGCTGTTGGTGTAACGAAAGGGGGAAAACTCATGCTGAAATTAAGAAAGGTTAAGGTTAAGGGTTTTGTAGATAAACTTCCTTCTGAAGTAGAAGTAAATATTTCTTCCCTTGATTTGGGTGGTACTATC
>WBZP01001903.1_pt1 | contig 14916 bp, 13 predicted proteins | sample 5204301 | NCBI WGS metagenome assembly WBZP01 (sample SAMN12412401, study PRJNA552823) | activated sludge metagenome | isolation source: activated sludge from nitrification reactor of wastewater treatment plant... | place: USA: Pennsylvania | collected 2017 | reverse complement strand
CAGACAACCTCGAACGCCTCGTAAAAGGCGAAAACATCGGCACCGTTGTCCGGTAACCGTTGACGGAGCCCCTACACCGTGCCGGTATAGGGACAGGCAACCGGCAACTGGCATCCGTTTTTTACCCACACTTGTGGGGGCGCAATACATTGCACCCTTCCTCCTATGATTGATAAACCTATATTATAAAATAACCCCGTAGGGGTGACAAGATGATAGAAAAGCATCGTTTGTCTGCCCTCGTTTTGGCGACATTTTTGTTCTCTACAGCGGTAGAGATACAAAAATGGTGACAAAACACAACGACGCAAGCCCCGTATTAGGAAACATTCCTTTAATAAAACAACCCCAACATCCACATGGGTAGGGTGTCTTTGTAACCCTTTTCTTTGGTATCCAGGATGAGGATGGGATTGGGCATATTGGCAATTTGATGAAAGGATTTGCCGGGGCCTCCGATTTCAATGGTGTATTGCTGATCTATGAGGAGATCACCTCGTGCAGGCATAGACACTTGGTGAGCTGCCTTAAAAGCATACACACAATAGGTTTCGCGGTGACTTCCCGGATTGATATTTCCGGAGCACAGAGCGTAGTGGAGGTTGGTGTTTTCGATGAGCACCTTATCCGGCTTGGTTAAAGCAGAATCCGATTTGAGGCCTGATCGCAAGACATGGATAAGGCTGGCACTGTCCAGGTAGTCGAGATACGTAAGCACCGAGGAACGGTTCATGCTAAGGTCCCGGGCCAGTTTTGAGATATTGGGTGTAAAAGGTGTAATGCCGGCCATCACGGCCAACAACTTTTTTACTTGACGGGTAGTAGAATAATCAATATTGAAGATGGCCGGCAAGTCGATTTCGGTAACCCTGCCAACGGTGTTGAGGATTTGTTGGTGGTATGCTTTGCCCGAGGTGCGATAATAGGGATAAACACCGTTGATAAGGTAATGTTGAAATTTTTTGCCCAAATTGTGCGACTTGTACCAGCTGTCGTAGATGTCACCCTGGTTTTTGCGGATTTCATCAAAGGTAAATACAGGGAGTTCCAAACCGTATTCAAAAGACAGATATTCTCTGAAAGACAAACCCCGAAGGTGGTAGACTACAGCTCTTCGACTCAAATCTCCCATACCCTTGCCTAAATCCAACGCCGAGGAAGAGGTAGCGAGGATGGTGATATCGGTAAAATGATCATAGATGTTTTTTACCTCTGTTGACCAATCATTATAACGGTGTACCTCGTCCAGGACAAAAAAGGTGAAACCCTGTTTTCGCAGATGAGAGATGGTATAATACAATAGGTGACGACTAAAAAATATGTGATCGAGGCTGAGGTAAACGGTTTTTTTTGCCTTCTGCATTTTTTTAGCTAACTGAAGCAGCAATGTAGTTTTACCTACACCACGGGCTCCTTTTAAGATCGTCAGTCTTGGCGGATCGAGCAATGATGTGAGGAGATAGCGGGTAAAATCCAAAGAGGTTTCCCTTATGATCTGGGCACTGGTATTGAGCACATCCTCCAGGGCCGGTAGGTCCAGGTCTGTCATTGATTTCTCTCCCATCGTCAATTATCTGGTAGAACAACAAAGGTAAGTTTTTGATTTTAAAATAATCAAAAATCAATAATGTTTAACTAAAATGACAAAATGGTTAAATGTTAAATATAAATAACAAAAATAAAAAATGTTAAAAGAAAATAACAAAAATAAAAAAAATAAGCACAGTTAATGAGGTGTATATATATTGAAATAATAGTAATATAAATAACCAGGATAGAAACATTAGGGGGGAGATGCCGTTGGAAAAACATAAACATAAATTTGCCTTAACTTTAGCCAATAAATATCAAAGGTGGTTTGGAGTCCCTACATCAAAGGTTTTGAAGCTTATCTGCTCATGGAAAAATCTCTTTCGAAAAATTCGATAGAGGCCTATCTGCGTGATGTGCATAAGTTGGTGGAATTTTTTGAGATTAAGGGGCAAGATCTCATGCCTGAAAAAGTAAAGACCCGCCACATCGAAGATTTTTTATCGTATCTCTCGGACCTGGGTTTGAGTGAAAAATCAAGTGCCCGTATGCTGAGTGGTATCAAAGCCTTTTACAAATACCTCATGATGGAAGATGCCATCTCTGACGATCCTACCGATGGCATCTCGGGCCCAAAACTTAGCCGCTACCTGCCCGATGTGTTGAGCATCGAAGAGGTAGAGGCCATCATTGCCGCCATCGATATGAGTGAGCCCACCGGTCAGCGCAACCGGGCTATGATGGAAACGCTTTATGCCTGTGGTTTGCGTGTGAGTGAACTGGTCAATCTGCGCCGCTCTCACTATTTCCCCGATCAGGGCTTTTTGAGGGTGGTGGGTAAAAACAACAAAGAGCGCCTCATCCCCATCGGCAGCAGCGCCATCAAACACATCGACCTGTACCTGGAAACGGTGAGAAAGCTACTGCCCGCCATCAACCCCAAAGACGAAGACATCCTCTTCCTCAACCGCAGAGGTAGCCGATTGACCCGAGTGATGATTTTTCATATCATCAAAGACCTTACCGCCAAAGCCGGCATCCTAAAATCGGTAAGTCCGCATACCTTTCGCCATTCTTTTGCTACCCACCTCGTGGAAATGGGCGCCGATCTCCGCGCCGTCCAGGAAATGCTGGGCCACGAATCGATCCTTACCACCGAGATTTATACCCATGTCAATGCCGAATTCCTCCGCAAGACGATTATGGATTTTCATCCGATGGCAAGAAAAGGGTAGGGGAATGGAGCATCCGGGTAACAGAGGTATCCGGCAACCGCTATCCGCTGACTGAAAACCGCTGACCGAAAACCGCTGTCCGGCAACCGCTGTCCGGCAACCGCTGTCCGAAAACCGCTGTCCGGCAACCGCTGTCCGGCAACCGCTGACCGAACAACTGCGGACCGACTACCGCTGTCCGCTGACCGAAAACCGCTGTCCGTTGACGGCTGTTCGACGACTGCTATACGTTTTCTGACACACGTAGGCAGACATTTGGAATTGGTAATTCGAAATTCGCAACTAAACTACACAATTCGTAATTTTAATCTTTAATTGAAAAAAGTAATTCGTAATTGAAATGAAAAATTGGGTAATAAGAGGGCTTTTTTGGGGTGTATGTATGGTTATATTTACCGGTATCATTGATCCGTGGATTTTCAATGAACCCTTGCGATTGTCGAGAATTTGGGTTCGTGCCTTAATTTTCATCCCGATGGGATTGGCTATGTTCTTTGGTTTAGATCGAATGCAAAAGGAAAAATAGAATCAGTAGCACTGTGGCACTCCGATTCTATTTTTTTGATTTCGTATAAGCATAAAATCTTTAGACCCCATCAAATCCTACCCATTTCTTTGGGACTGTTGACAATTTCGTCCATTTTTTGTTGGGAAATGTATTGAGGTTTATAATCTCCTTCCCTGCTCGTGATTTGACCATAGAAAGCCCGCATGTGGTTGCGACTGCCCTTGGCCAGATTTTTATATACGGATAGAATATCTTCATCTTGGATTTTGAGCATCCATTGATCCAGGTCATTGAGATCGAGATCTTCAATGGTGGCTCCTACGATGAGGGCATCCATCAAAGATTGGCTGCCTTTTTCCACCAATTGTTTGTACAATGCTGTAAAATCGGGATTGCTGAATTCACCTCTGCCAAGTCCGGCGGCCGGATCGCTAAGGCCTCTTACTTCCAGAAGATCCAGAACGGCGTCTGTGTGTCGTTGCTCACTTGCCGATATATTGTCGAAAATAGGCAAGCCCCATTTTTCGTATAAGGTAACATAGACGTCGTGGGCCAGTTTTTCTTCTTCCCGCATCAACATCAGTGAGTTTTTAGTGTCATTGTTCAGGGCAGGTAAAATGTTGCTTTCATGCTCTGCTTCTTTGTTGCAGGCGAATAAGGATGAAGTAAACAGCAGCAATGGTAAATAATAAATGGCTTTCATCTTTTTTTTATGGCAAGTTCTCATTACACCAGATAAAGAGTTGTAATGTAAGCTACCCAAAAAAGTGATAAAAATCAAGCGGTGGAGTGAGTACAAAATTCAGGTAAGGATTATTCTCCTGCTGTCTGTTTAGGTTTGTAAAACATCAGTCCCAGCATCATTATAAACGCACTCAGCATGATTACTTGAATGATGAGTGATTTGTTGATGGTCTCAGATACATCTTCTAGAGGAACCGATAAAAAAAGCAGAATGGTGATGAGTCCCCTTGGTGCAATAAATAAAACAGGGGTGGTAGGGAATGACAAAAGCCTGAGTACAAGATAGCGTAGTGCAATTATGCCCGATACTATGGCTAAAGCAAGTGGAAAAGAATCCGGATTCAACAACTCTTCTGTTTGGATGAGAAATCCAAAGAGAATAAAAAACAAGGTTCTGATCAGGAATGCGGCTTCCGCTGTCAACTCTTTTAATTTAGATACTTCGGAGACCAACTCATCTGATTGGATGAAGGATAGCTTTTTCCAGGCTGTCACTTCATCTACATTCCGCAAAAAGAGTCCAAACAGCAAAATAAAAATCAAGGCCGGCAAATGGTACTCTTTGGCCATGGCATAGATCAAAATGATCATCAGGATGATGGGGCCAAATTTAATGTGATGGTTGATTTTTCCCAGAAGGAAGGCCAGCAATAGGGTCGCCATAATGGTAATGGCGATCATGGCCAAAAGCTGACCGGAAAAATGGAGCAGGGCCGTGCCATCAATGACTGCATTCAAGGCCACAAAATTGAAGAGGATGACACCCAGGATGTCAGAAAAACTACTTTCATAAATTACAAAGTTGCGGTTTGCCTGACTTAAGTGGTGAGCACTGGGAATGGCTATGGCACTGCTGATGATGGCAAGCGGAATGGCATTGGTGATAGCAGATTTAAAACTGCCTCCATCAAGATATTGGATCACGTATGCGGCAATAATGGATATCAAAATGAGCGGTAGAGAAGCAGAAATGAAGGTCTTTCTTACGAAGGGAAGTTGATCCCTGTTGAGTTCCAACTCCAGCGATCCCTCCAGGACAATGAGGATCAATCCAACAGTGCCAAGGATGGGTAATACGGATGACATATCGGGTATTTGGATATCGAACCAGGCCGTTAAATGCTGAACAATGTAGCCAAGTAACAAAAGTAAAACAACCGAAGGAATCCTGGTTTTGGATGCACTGATGTCGAAAACATATGCAATCAACAACAGAATACAAAGTGTGATGATTACCTGTGTGGTCATTCTGTATAAAATTTAAGTTCAGGCAAATGTTAAAAGATCAGTCTTTGCATTCAATTTGTTATTGTAGCTGCTGTCAGTTGACTTTCACCCATTTGGGATGGAACCAGCGGTTGCCGATTTTGCAGTGGATAAAATAAACCCCCTGTGGTAGATCTGATACTGTAAATTGATATTGCCCGTTTTCAATTTTTAAAGTAGGCACCCTCAGGACTATGCCTTGTAAATTGGTTAAATAGATTTCTTCAATATTTTTTTTGTTGAGCGACCTTATCCAAAGATTGTTGATGGCAGGGTTGGGAAAAACCACCAACATCTCTTCTCCTTTCTGATCAGCGGTGCTGCTGATGTTGTTGATCACCCAACTCTCACTTTCATAAGTACAGCCATTGGCATCTGTTATTACAAGTTTGTATTCACCCGGAACTCTTGTATTTAAAATGAGTTCTTCGTATTCCGTTGGCAGTTCGTCTCTATACCACAAAAACTGGTAAGGAGGTGTGGCACCATAAATACTTAAACCAATGTACCCGTTTTCTGTGTTACTTATGGTCAGCTGTGTGCTGTCTGTGGGCAGCCACCAGGGCAGGGGCTCCTCTATGCTAAAATCAAAATAAGTTGCACAGCCATTGACGTCGGTAACTGTCAATTGATAAGGGCCATAAGCCAAATCGTTCAAGCTGTTTTCGGTTTTTCCATTAGACCAAATATAAGTGTAGGGCGGTGTGCCTCCCATGGCATCGACACTGATGGAGCCGTCTGCTCCTCCCGGACAAGTGATGGCTTGTTGTTCTGCTTCCATGGTGATGGCAGCAATAGAATCTATGGTAACGGAGGATATCATCTCGCAGCCTCCCTCATCTGTCATGGTGACGGTGTATTGTCCCGGGGCCAGGTCATCGACTTCTTCACCTGCCGTGCCGTTTGACCAATGGTATTGGTAAGGAGGTAGTCCTCCCTCACCCACTATGGTCGCTTTTCCTGTATTTTGGCCGGCACATAAGGGTGCTGTTGCTGTTGTAACCGATGTAAGAGCGCAGGTTACATCGTCACAGTTTTGAGTGGTGGCTTGTACGGTGCTTACACAACCATCTGCATCGGTAACCTCACATACGATAAGATCGCCGGATTTTACCGGAGTATTTATTCCTGATCCATAATACGAGTAGGGTGGCAGGCCACCTGAACCTACGGGACTTATTTTGACCGCACCATGTACTATGCATTCCTGGCCGACGGAAACAGAAAGGGGTTCATAATTGGGTTTTTGATCCTTTACTTCTACACAGATATCACCCCGACGATAGCCGGTCTGCGTTTTTTTGGATGCTACCTGCAAATAATAGATGGCATTGGGTGTGAGGTGATCGAAAACCAAATAACCATCACAATAATGTACCTCACGATCGCAAAACATAGAGGTTAAATTGTTGCAATTACCGGAATACAAGGCTGCCACATATTCAAAACCGGCTTTGATGCGCACATAGGCGAGGCCGGTTTGCGTAGCTTTGAAACTAAACCAAACATCGCTATCTATGTAAACTTCGCATGCCGGTAATTTTCCACTAAAGGGTCTGCCTTCATTATTGGTCGAAGTACACTGTCCATTGACAAGTATGCCCATAGAATTCTGGCAGTTAATGGCCGGTTGCTGAATGGTTTCGGCCACCTTAACCTGCAGGCAAACCTCTCCTTCGAGGGTTGAAAAATAGGAAGTAATCTGAATGTAGTAAACAGTGCCTGCTTCAAGACCATATTTTAAAGAGCCACCTTCATAGCTAGATGTAAGCTCCACAGGTTGACTGCAATCACCGGTATAGAGGGCAATCGATTCAGCAAAATTGCTTCGCGTAGTAAATGTGTATACATTGTTGGATGAGGGCGTAAAAGTAAACCAGATATCGGCCCTTGACCTTGTATTGGTAACAGGCAATACGCCTTCTGTAGCGGCATGACTATTGGTCGCAATCTCGCACGCCAGATCTTCCAGTAAGACTTTAGCCTGGCTGCACAAATCAAAAGGAGGTTGTTGTACCGGTTGAGCAGGACTTACCCGAATGCAACCGGCTCCGGAAGCCAAACCAAACTCGGCTTGTTTGCCGGCTACCCGTATGAAGTATTGGGTACCTGCTTGCAATTGGGCAATCAGTTTTTCTCCTTCAAAGCCGTATTCATCCCTGTTTCTGCTTTCCACTACTTCCGGAGAATCGCAATTGCCCTTGGCCAGCTGAACAACGTCATTAAAGGCGGATTGGGTAGATATTTGATACAAAGCTGTTGTGGGCGGTGTATAGGTGTAATACAAATAGCCAAAAGCCGATTCCGGATTTTGCCATTCGTCATCAGGCAATGCATATTGATTGTTGAATTCGGTGCAATACGAGGCAGTGCTGATATCAATGGCTTTGGCGCAGCGGTCATTGATGCGCCCCAATCCGGTTATTTTGACATTATCCATACCGAGCCACCATGCCCAGCCGCCATCATTGTATTCCCAGATCAACCGCATGCGCTTGCTCTTATAGGCAGAAAGTTCAATGGTGTCGGGCAGGGATTGGTCTACGTTGGGTCCACCAAAATCGGCTGAATACGTTTTGACCGGTTTCCACGATGTACCATCGTCAACATAGAGCTGGAAGTATTCACTCTTTTCATAAAATCTGAAAATGAAATCATAAGTAAGAATGTACCTTTCATATATGTCTCCATCAAAAAATGGGGTGTAAATGCGGTGTTTGGATAGGGGGGCATCCTTGCCCAATACATCATCATTGAAAAATAAAAAACAGCTGCCGTCGATCGACTTACCATCGGTAAACAGGCCGGTTTTCCAATCGTCAACACCCGTTAAAATTTCTGTACTCCATCCCTGTGGCAGTGTACAGTCGTTGAAGGTTTCTCCCATGATGATTTCACCACCTTCTCCGCTGGCTGTGACTTTGATATTGTCGATGGCTGCCCACCAACCCCAGTTGCTTTTGTCATCAAATTCGATGACCAATCTGAGGCTATCGGAAGCAAAAAAGCTGAGGTCGGCATTTAAATCTACATATTCACTAAACTTGGTGCCTGAATAATTTTTTCCTTTGTATTCGCGGATCAAATGCAGTTGGCTGCCATCATCTGCGTAAATTCTGAAAACTTCCTCGCCATCTCTTCTGAAATGGACCTGGGCACCCAGACCTATGGCAGTATAACCTTTGGTAGGAAACCAACCGGAAAAAAATCGAAGTACATAGGCAGGAGTCTTATCGCCGGTAAGATCGTCATCAATGTAAAGCATGCAACTGCCATCGATGGTGGAACTGTCTGACTTTGGGTTGGTGGGTGTGCCTACTGCCCATCTGACATTCTGATTTCCCTCCAGACTCACGGTCCAGCGATCGGATAAGACGCAATCGTTGAAGTTTTCTTCAAAGAGTATAGTTTGTGACCATGAAATTTGAGCACAAAAAAGAAGGATGAAATGAAGTAGCAGTCTACCCGGCATCAGACGATGTTTTATTTTGTATCGTAAATTTAATGAAGTATTTTGTTTTTGTTGGTTGAATTTTAATAAATTGCACAAAAAAGTATTTCACCACAAATGGCAAGTCTCACACCTTATGTGCCTACCCCTGACCAGCCCTGGAACAAGGAGCGGGTAATTCATTTTTACAGGCGACTGGGTTTTGGTCCCAGACCGGAACAAATCGGTCCTGTACTGGCTCAGGATCCCGGTAATTGGGTTGAGAGTACTTTGGATGGTGTCAAAAATATGGCATTGCCGGCTTCTCCGGTTTGGGCCAATTATACAGCGGAGACCTATGAAAACGATCCCGATCTCGTTGGCGAACACCGCACTGAGCTTTTTGATATGATGTACAATGAAATGCTGAGCGACGGGCTGCGCATGAAGCTGGTGCTGTTTTGGCACAATCATTTTGTGACGGAACTTGCGGTTTATTATTGCAACAAATATCTGTGGAACTATTACTCTTTGTTGAATAAGCACTGTGTAGGTAATTTCAGAACTTTTGTAGAAGCCATTGGCAAGAGTCCGGCTATGCTGGATTACCTCAATGGCAACGACAACGAAATAGGCAAACCCAACGAAAACTATGCCCGGGAACTCATGGAATTGTTTACCATGGGTGAAAACAATGGCTATACCCAAAACGATGTGGTGGAGGTTGCCAGAGCACTTACCGGGTACAAATGCAATCCCAATATTTGTGATAATGTTTCTTTCAACAGCAGCAAGCACGACAAGACCAATAAAATAATTTTTGGCAAGGTGGGCAACTGGGGTTATGACGAAGTACACCAGCTGATATTTACAGAAAGAAAAGATCAGGTAGCCACTTTTATATGTGGCAAACTATACCGGTATTTTGTTAAAAGTGAGATAGACAATGACTTTGTAGCTGATTTGGCGAGTCTTTTTATAGCCAGCAATTGGGAGTTGCTGCCCGTTCTAAAAGCCTTGTTTAAGAGTGCGCACTTTTTTGACAAAGCGGTGATGGGAGCCATCATCAAAAGCCCGGTTGAATGTTTTATGGATATGATCAGGGCTACTGGAGCAGAGACGGAATTCATCAAAGAAAAATACGGTACCATCCGTTCGGCTTGCGCCAGTCTGGGCATGGAAATTTTCAATCCCATCAACGTAGCTGGATGGCCCGGACACGAAGAATGGATCAATGAAAACACCCTGACCCGACGCTGGAATTACAGCCGGGATATCGTAAATACGATTACCAATGCCAACAACCGGGAAAAATTAAGGGCGTTGGCGATCTCCCTGGCGGATGGCAACATCAATGACGCACCGTACATCACAGAAGCCTTGGTCCTGCATTTCCTGGGTAGTCCGCTGGATGCCGATTTGCTGGATAAAGCGGTGCTGTATTTCAAGAGCGATATACCGGCCAACTACTTCGAAGATGGGTCATGGAATCTCAATTGGGCGGAAGCTCCCTTTCAGGTGGGAAACCTTTTACAATTCCTGGTGAAATTGCCAGAGTTTCAATTATCATAAGCGCGAGAAGATGTGTGAAAAGGATATAAAAACAAGAAAAGGAAAAACCATTGTGGATGCATCTGCTCACGAAGAAGTGCACAAAGGCTGGAACAGAAGGGATTTTTTGCAATCCGCCGGTTTGTTTACGGCCGGGATGGCAGCTACTTTGGGAGGGGTGCCGGTGTATGCATTGGGCAATGCCTGGAAAATGGCCCCTTTGTCTGCGCTGGAATCTGACCGTGTTTTGGTATTGATTCAAATGCGGGGAGGCAACGATGGACTGAATATGGTCATAGACCGTTTCAACTCAGAATATTACAACATCCGTCCTACCTTGGGCATCACAGAAGCCAATCTCTGGGCCTTAGATGCCAAAACCGGCATGTCGAACAGGATGATCGATCTGCAGCCCATGTGGAATGACGGCAAGATGAAAGTCATACACAATGTGGGATATCCTGATCCCAATTATTCCCATTTTAGGTCTTCTGATATTTGGGCTTCTGCTTCTGATACCGATGAGTATGTAAACACGGGTTGGATCGGACGCTACATCCAGCACGACTTACCTGCTTATTTTGATGCACAACCTACAGTGCCCCCTGCCATGCAGATTGGGGTACAAACCGACTTGATCTTTCAGGGAGACGAAGTGAGTCTGGCCCTGGCCGTGAGCAGTCCTCAGGAATTTTACAAACTTGCCAGCAGCGGTCAGCTGTACGCTCTGGATCAACTGGGTGAAGGTCCTCGGGACCGCGAATTGTTTTACTTGAGACAGGTAGCCAACAGTGCCTTTAGATACAGTCAAAGCATCAGTGAGGCCTACAATAAGGGCAGAAATGAAGTAAACTATCCCAATAGTAACCTCGCACAGCAATTGGCGATTGTATCCAGGCTTATCAAAGGCAGATTGGGTACCAAGGTTTATTTGGTTTACATCGATGGCTTTGATACCCACGCTGAACAATTGGACAGACACCTAGGCTTACTCAACAATTTATCCTCTGCCGTCAAAGCGTTTTACGACGACTTGGGTAAAGGACAGATGGACGACAAAGTATTGGGCATGACCTTTTCAGAATTTGGCAGAACCATATATGAAAACGGATCGGAAGGCACAGACCACGGCACAGGAGGTCCTATGCTTATGTTTGCCAAGGATCTGGGACAAGACATCGTGGGCAATCCTACCAATCTTCTGGAGGTGGATCAATATGGAGATCCCTATTTTGAAACCGATTTCAGGGATGTTTATGCTTCCGTGTTAGGCCAATGGTTTGGACTGCCCAAAGAGGTAACAGACTTTATTGTCGGTAAAGAAAGAGAAGGCCTGCCCGGACTGCTGCCCCAACAAGCTGCAGCGATAGGAACCGAAAACTTTGGAGCCTTGTTGGGTCACAGGATGGATGAACAACGAAAAGGTATCTTACTTATCCGGTATTCGGTCAACCAGGGAGGTCCGGCCATTTTGGAGATACTCAACGAAGGTGGGCAAGTCATTCGCACATTGCTCAACCAAAACATAGAAAAAGGCTCCCATACGATGGAGGTAGACGTTGTTAAACAAGCCTTGCGACCGGGTAATTACACGTATCGGTTGAAGGTGGGGGGTAAGATTTACCAACGGAAGTTGGTGGTAGGAGTATAAAAGTATCATTTTTTATCAACTAAAAGCGGTGTTTTTTTTTCCGCCATTTTCATTGCCATTCAGGCATTATTTGAAATAATATCAAAGGAGTATATCATAGTTGATATCATTTTTATTTTTTTATAATTATAAAACTTATCCGCTTAACATTTATAATTGATTAATAATCAACATGTTGATTTAATATTTTACAAACAACGCATGAATTATGAAAAATTAAAATAAAATATTTCTCACGTGTAATAATAAATAATATAATTTTGCATTATTCCTAACCTAAACACTTTTATTATGAAAACGATTCTTTCTTTCTTTCTTTCTTTCTTTCTTTTCGCGGTTAATGCTTTTGGACAATTGATTCCGACCCCTCAGATTTGCATTGACAACTGGGATCCAAGTCCCTGTCAAAGCTGTGTGGTGAGTTGTGATGTATGCACTTTTTACTTTTATTGTGGTGTGGCTAATGACGCACACCCTGAGTGGAATTCAGAATGTAATATTTATGTTAGATGCAGTGAAGAGAGCTATGTGAAATTTTACGACCCAAACAATCCAAGTAATCCATTTGGTGGTAGTATTGTTCCGTCTTTTGATGTAAACAGCCCCTCCAGTTCTACTTATGTCGGAAATGCTCGAGGTCCTGCACCTTCCTATAATTTCGCTGGCAATGTTGTATTGGAGGTTTATAGAGCAGATGGTTCAATTCTAAAGTGTTCCACAGAATATTATTTTAATTGTTATTGATATGAGGATAGTTGAAATAAATATTTTGCGCTTAGATAATTTTACTTGTCATTTTTTGACAATATTTAGAAAAATTACATGGATAAGTACTTTTACCTTGGTTGCATTAATGGGTTGTTCCAAATTATTGAAAGGTCAATGTTCCGGGAATTTAATATTCAATGAAAATCAGGATCTTGATTCCTTTCGGGTCACACAGGGGAATTGTCAAAAATTTTTAGGATCAATAACTATAACCGGAGACTTTACGGCTATTGATGGATTGTTTGAAGTTTTTGATACTATGTTGACATTGAATATTATAAAATCACATATTGATAGTTTTATTATGCCAGCCGGAAATTTAGTTTATAGTTATGCTGTAAAGAATAACCAAAATCTAAAAAAGGTATCGTTTCAAAATGCTGAGGATCATAAGGCGGTTTTAGATGGAATATTTGTGGAGAAAAATCCACAATTGACTGAAATAAAATTGGATGTTAGCAGTTTGTTTAATTTTTATGTTAAAACAGACACATTGCTAAATGTTGTTATTCAACGCAATGCACAGATTCGTCACCATGCAACCTCAGGCAATATTTCATATTCAGGTGCAAAGTTCAAATTGTGGTATCAATATGATCTGGAAGTGAATGACAGTCTTTCAAGTTTTACAAGAGTCCTGGATCATTTTATTTTAGATAGCATAGAGAACATCAGGATTTTTAACCGAAAAAAGTTTGATTGTAGTGGTGTTGAGGGTATTCGCCAAATAAATGCTTTGTCCTTTTGGAACATAGACTCGCTTTCCCTCCAAGGTTTTGAGGGAAGTAAACAAAGAATCAATTTATTGTACATCAGAGATTGCCCGAATATTCGGGATTTTGTACCAATGGCAGATACCGAAGCAAAATCTATTTCCCTGACTAGAATTCCGGATTTGGTTACGCTGAATGGTCTGCCTGTATCAAAAGAGATGACCGGTCTCTTTTTGGTTGAAAACGGCAAATTGGAAAATATAGACCGTTTGAATGAGGTGGAAGCATTTGTAGATGATTTTATTGAATTTCCAAACAGGGTGGGTTTTCTTGATAACCCCAAAATATCCTTCTGTTCCTATCCGGCTATTTGTGATCTGGTCGTTAATTTAGGGTCTCCCTATGTTAATATATCAGGAAATGTAATGGACTGTATGGACAATGAAAGTGCAAAAGCAGCCTGTATCACTTCTACTGCAGACCACGGCTTTGAGCTGGAGAAGTGGGTAGTTGTGAGCGACCAAAACATCTTGTTTTTGAAGGATGATTTGAAAAGCGCAAAGATGTATGACAGCAGCGGTAAATTGGTTTGGTATCAAAATGCACCGACCAATAGTTACAATTTGAATTTGACTTCATTCAATGGTGGCCTTTATTTAATGCAACTGCAAGATGCTGAGGGGGCGATGCAAACTATCAAATGGGTCATTGTATGGTGAAAATACTTTTTAAAATAATGATGGGGTGTTGATTTATTGAGACAAATGTCTTAAATTTGTGGACAAATGTCTGTTATGGGTAAATCAATTGAAAATAGGGCGGCAATGAGGGCAGAAGAGTCGGCAGCTTTTTATTTGCACAAAGAGAGCTCCAAAAGGTCCGCTGCCAAGGGTTCCGGCTTTGATTTTGCTCGTTTTTTTGCAGACAAAATGAAAATCATTGAGGCCATCAGGTCAGGCATTCCCCACCCATTATTTGAGATACTGGCAGCTTACGTGCCCTTGCAAGAGTCAGATTGGGTGCAGGTATTGGGTGTTTCTTCCAAAACGTTGCAGCGTTACAAGGCATCGGGTCAGCATGTTTTCAGTTCCATCCATTCCGAAAAAATCATAGAGATGGCCGAGGTTACCTTCATGGGCATCGAAGTTTTTGGAGATGTAGAAAAATTCAAGCTCTGGCTAAACGCCCCTTGTTACGCCCTGGGCGGGTATAAGCCCAAAGAGCTGTTGATTTCATCCTACGGCAAGGAGATGGTTTTGGGTGAGCTCACCAGGCTTCATTACGGCATCTTTGTCTGATGTGTGCCTTATACATAACCCTATTGTTTTTAATGCTCTATGGTGGCGTAGTATATTGCAGACATGATTCAACTATATCCCAGTATCGGCATGCAGGTATTTAGGTTGAGCAGAGCGAGGTTTGCCGATACTTTATCGGGTGTAGGTGCTGCCTTAAAGGGAGCCAGGTGGAATTCAGCGGGCATCGAAATGGTTTATACAGCGGGCAATCGTTCGTTGGCT
>WBZP01004302.1_pt1 | contig 14921 bp, 10 predicted proteins | sample 5204301 | NCBI WGS metagenome assembly WBZP01 (sample SAMN12412401, study PRJNA552823) | activated sludge metagenome | isolation source: activated sludge from nitrification reactor of wastewater treatment plant... | place: USA: Pennsylvania | collected 2017 | reverse complement strand
AGCCGACCTGGGCATTGACACTGTCAAGCAGGCCGAGACCTTCCAGGCCATTCGCAACGCCTTTGACATCCCGCGCCGCGACGACTTGAAGCTGCGCGACTACCCGACGCTGGGCGCGGTCATCGGCTTCGTCTATGCCATGCGGCCGGAGCTGGCGCAGGGGAGCGGACTCCCTCTCCCTGGGGGAGAGGGCACAGCAACACAGGAGAGTACGCGCCCTTTTGAGTCTGCGGCCCATCCCGCGCCACCCGTCGCGCCGGCCTACAACCTGGCCGACGCCGACACCATGCCCCGCCGCGTGCCCGTGCCGTCGCTGCGCCCGGCGCTCGACCTGTGCCGGCCGACGGGCGTGACGCTCAATGCCGACAGCCGCGTCGTGGTCATGCTCGACCGCGGCGGCGTGGGCAAGGCGCTGGTCAGCCGGCTGGAGAAGCTGGGCGCGACGGCGCTGGTCATTGACGAGCCGCCCACGGCCGAGTCGCTGCAAGCGCAACTGGCCGCCTGGTTGGCCGATGGCCCCATCCAGGGCGTCTACTGGCTGCCCGCGCTCGACACCGAGGCGGCGCTGGAAGAGATGGACCTGGCGACGTGGCGCGAAGCCAACCGCGCGCGGGTCAAGAACCTTTACACCACGATGCACGCCCTCTACGACGCCGTCAGCGCGCCGGGCACGTTCCTGGTCAGCGCCACGCGGCTGGGCGGGCTGCACGGCTACGGCCCCGACGGCGCGACTGCCCCGCTGGGCGGCGCGGTGGCCGGCTTCACCAAGGCCTATAAGCGCGAGCGCGGCGACGCGCTGGTGAAGGTCGTTGACTTCGAGACCGGTCGCAAGACGGCCGCCCCGGCCGACCTGCTCATCGCCGAGACGCTGAGCGACCCCGGCATCGTCGAGGTCGGCTACTTCAACGACGAACGCTACACCGTGACCCTGGTCGAGCGGCCGGCGGCCGACGGCGGCGAAGGGCTGACGCTGGACAAGAGTAGCGTCTTCCTCGTCACCGGCGCGGCCGGCGGCATCACCAGCGCCATCATCGCCGACCTGGCCGCGGCCAGCGGCGGCGCGTTCTACCTGCTCGACCTGGTGCCCGAACCGGCCCAGGACGACCCGCAGATTGCCCTCTTCCGTCAGGGCAAGGACGCCCTCAAGCAGCACCTCATCGCCGAAGCCAAAAGCAAGGGCGAGAAGGTCACTCCGGCGCAGATTGACAAGCAGATCATGACCGTGGAGCGCAACGAAGCCGCCCTGCGGGCCATCGAGTCGGTCGAAGCGGCCGGCGGCATGGCCTACTACCGCAGCGTCAACCTGCTCGACGGCCCGGCCCTGGCCGCCGTCGTCAATGAGATTCGCGAGCGTCACGGCCGGCTAGACGTGCTCGTCCACGCCGGCGGCATCGAGATCAGCCGGTCGCTGGCCGACAAGGACTTCAATCAGTTCAGCCTCGTCTTCGACATCAAGGCCGACGGCTTCTTCAGCCTGTTGAGCGCGGCCAAGGGCATGCCCATCGGCGCGACGGTCGCCTTTAGCTCGGTCGCCGGGCGCTTCGGCAACAACGGCCAGACCGACTACAGCGCGGCCAACGACCTGCTGTGCAAGCTGACGAGCAGCCTGCGCCGCTGGCGGCCGGAGACGAAGGGCATCGTCATTGACTGGACGGCCTGGGGCGAGATCGGCATGGCCACCCGCGGCTCCATCCCGCGCATCATGGAGATGGCCGGCATTGACATGCTGCCCCCGGCAGCCGGCGTGCCCACCGTGCGGCGCGAACTGGTGGCCGGCGGCTACCGCGGCGAGATCGTCGTCGGTGGCCGGCTGGGCATCATGGCCGCGGAATGGGACGCCAGCGGCGGCCTCGACACTGAGAAGGCCAACGCCTGGCTGGCGGCGCAGCAACCGCAACTGCTGCTGCTGGGCCAGGTGACCGCGGCCAAGCTCTATGGCGGGCTGGAGGTGACAACAACGCTCGATCCCAAGGCGCAGCCGTTCCTATACGACCACGCCATGGACGGCACGCCGCTGCTGCCCGGCGTCATGGGCACGGAGGCGTTCGGGCAACTGGCGCTGGCGCTGGCCCCCGGCTATCGGGTGGCGGCCGTCTTCGACGAGCAGTTCCACGCCCCGTTCAAGTTCTACCGCATGGAAGCCCAGACGCTCTACCTGAGCGGCTTTGCCGAGGCGACGGCCGATGGTCTGGTCGTCCGTACCGCGCTGCACTCGCGGCGCGAACTGGGCCAACCCGGCCTGCCGCCGCAGGTGAAGCTCCACTTCACGGCCAACGTCCGGCTGGCCCGCGAACTGGACACGCCGGTGACTGACTTCACGCCGCCGGCGGCCGAGGCGCTGCCCATCGCCGCCGACGCCATCTACCGCGTCTACTTCCACGGCCCGGCCTACCAGGTTCTGGAGCGGGCTAGTGTCGAGGGACAGACGGCTATCGGTCTGATGGCCGACGCGCTGCCGCCGAATACCAGCCCGGCCGACGTAGCCTCAGTGCTGGCCCCGCGGCTGGTGGAGTTGTGCTTCCAAACGGCCGGCGTGTGGGACATCCAGACGAACGGCACGATGGCCCTGCCGCTGGGCATCGGCGCGGTGACGGTCTACCGCCAGCCGGAAGAGGCCGCGGGCCGGCGCTTGTACGCGCTGGTCGAGGCCATTGGCGGCGGCGAAAGCTACGACGCTCGGGTCGTTGACGAGGCGGGCAACGTCTACGTTGAGTTAAAGGGGTATCGCACGGTTGACCTGCCCGGCAGCGTCAGCCTGTCCTAGTTCCACGTTTCTCCCCTGGAGCCGCACCAGCCGCCCGGCGGGACGTTTGTCCCGGCGGGCGGTTGGCTGTTTAAGGGTGCGGGTGGCTGTATAATCGTTGTGATGGTGATTATTGGCTACTTAGGATGAAGAGATTGAAGGCTTCTGTGTTCACGGCTGCGGCGGCCATGCCCTGCGGGTTGAAACCCGCAGCTAACATAGGAAGTGCGTTGAAACGCACTGAAGAGCGCGCGTATCTCTGGCGTGCGTTTCAACGCACTTGGTGTGCCAGCGGCGGGTTTCAACCCGCCGTGGATTCCGATGTCCGCTGAAAGCCAACAGGGGCAGATTCGCGTTGCCCACACATCCGTCTATTGGCTATGCGAAGAGAGTAAAGAGCACGCTGATACATCTATTCTCAGCCCCGCCGAAGCCGCCCGCTTCGCCGCCCTCCGCACCCCCAAGCGCCGCCACGACTGGCTCCTCGGCCGCCGCGTCGCCAAGCGCCTCATTCACGCGGCCCTGACCGCCCACCTGGGCAGCGCCCCACCCCTGAATGAGATTGTCGTCCTGGCCCACGCCGACGGCTGGCCGCAGGTGTCATTGCCGACGTTGGGGCCGGGCGCGCCGCCGCTGACCCTCTCCATCAGCCACAGCCGCGACCGCGCCTTCTGCGCCCTGCTGTGGGGCGCAGACCGGCCGCTGGGCTGCGACCTCGAAGCCATTGAGCCGCGTTCGCCCGGCTTCGTGGCCGACTACTTCACCGCCGACGAGCGCGCCCTCATGGCTGCCGCGCCGGCAGCGCAGCACTCCACACTGGCCAACGCCATCTGGAGCGGCAAGGAGGCAGCGCTGAAGGCCATCCGGCGCGGGCTGGCCGAAGATACGCGGTTGGTGACGTGCCTGCCCGCAGAACAGGAGGAAACCGACGGCTGGCGACCGCTGTATTACCGTTGGGAAGCGGTCGAGCGGGGGTTGCCGACGCTCACCGGGCGCTGGTGTGTGTTGGATGGGTTCGTTATGACCCTTGCCATATCGGGCGAGTAAGTACCCGCCACTCAACCCCCGCCCGCAACTCCTTCTCAACCACGTTCTCAGTCCGATAGGGCGCAAAGCCGAACCGCCGGTAGAGCCGGTGCGCCCCGGTGAAGCCGTCGCTGTCGGTGTTGCGATAACCGTCGCGCTATTGGGGCCGGCGCGGCGCAGAACTATCCGGCCCGGCAGAGTTACCCCATCGCTCACGAGGCCGCTACCGCCACTGCCCGCTGCCGGATGCGCGTCACCACAACCCAGGCCAGGGCCATGAACGCCGCGCTGAATAGGAACAGCCAGCGGTACTGGTTGCCCAGCGTGTCCACCAGCACGCCGCCCAGCGTGGGGCCGAGCACGGCCGCCAGTTGCGACGAGAAGTAGTACAGCCCGGTGTAGGCGCCGATCTGGCGCTCGTCGCCGTAGTCGTAGACCAGCGGCAGGCTGTTGACGTTGACCAGCGCCCAGAACAGGCCACCCAGGACGAGGACGAGGATGAACGTCGCCACGCCCTGAATGAGGAAGTAGGCCACAGCGAACAGGATCGTCAGCCCGGTCAGGCCAACGAGGATGACCGCCCACCGGCCGTAGCGCGTGCCGGCCATGCCCGCCGGCCAGGCGAAGACGAGGAACGACAGGCTGATGGCCGCGGCGTAGATGGACGCCGTGCCGGGGGCGATGCCCAGAGTGAAGACGGCAAAGGACGACAGCCCGGCCTCCAGCGCGTTGAAGGCCATGAACCAGAAGAGGATGCCGATCAGGACGTAGAGGCCGCTGCGGTCGGCGTGGCCCATCACCGCCCGCAGGCTGGCGCGCACGGAACTGCCCGCCTCGGCCGAGACCTCGGCCGCCTCGCGCGATTCGCGCACGCCCAGCAGGGCCACCGACAGCGCCGCCACCATCAGCACCGCCCCGGCGATGAACGGCGCGGCGCGGCCGAAGTTGTTGAACAGGAAGCCGCCGCCCAGGAAGGCGATCAGGCTGCCGATGCCGCCCATCAGATTGATGATGCCGTTGGCCTTGCTGCGGTCGTCGGGCAGAAAGAGGTCGCCCAGCCAGGCCACCGTCGGCGAGCGGAAGAGGGCCATGCCGAAGTTGGTGATGAGGATGAAGGCGGCGATGGCCAGCGCCGTTTGGGCGAAGGGCAGCAGGGTAAAGCCGATCACGGCGATGGGCAGGCCGATCAGAATCCACGGCTTGCGGCGGCCGAAGCGCGTCCACGTCCGGTCGCTGCGCGCGCCGACCCAGGGCTGGACGAAGATGTTGATCAGGTTGTCCCAGGTCATGATGAACAGCGCCAGCGCCGGCGACAGGCCCAGCCCCACCACGTCGGGTACGGCGCGTCCCTCGGCCAGGAGTTGCTGGGTGAATTCGGGGTTGCCCGCTTGCAGGAAGATGGGCACGAACTGGTTGAAGATGGGCCAGATGATGCTGATGCCCAGGAAACCGAAACCGATGATGAACGTCTTGCGATAGGAGAAGCGGCGCAGTGCCGCGAGGTCGGTCATCGTTGCCCCCTTATGGATGGATGAATTGGTCGAAGTCGCCGCGCAGGCGCAACGGTAGTATAGGGGGGATGAGACGGAATGGCACGCTGATGACGCTGATTGGGCCAGATGCTTGCCGCGAAAATCAGCGCTCAATCAGTGTCATCAGCGTGCCAATCTTAGAAAGCCCTAGCGAAGAGCCGCCCACTGTGTAAGCTCATCTACCCGCCACTCAGCCAGCGTATCCATACTCTCCGCGTCGAGAAGGCTCAGCATCGTGCCGCCGTTGACGTACTGCTCCCCTACCAGGCGCAATTGGCCGGTCGTGTCGGGGGCCAGTCGCACCGTCGGGCCGTCCAATTCATCCAACAGGGCCAGCGTTGCCGCGTCCAGCACGCGCGTCACCGGCCAGCGCTCGCCCCATTCGGCCAGGAAGACGCGCCGGCCGTCGGCCGACAGGCCCAGGGTGTGGCCGGTGAACTCACTCGCGGCCACGATGCCCCCGCTGGCCACGTCAATGAGTTGCAACGGCAGGCGCGTCTCGGTCATGCTGGTGTTGCCGTCCGCGTCCATCGCCGTCTCCAGCCGGTAGCCGGTAGCGTACAGGCGCGCGCCGTCGGGCGACAGCGCCACTTGTCTGGTCGTGCCGTTCATCGGCCCTTTGGCGTGAGCCACGCCGGCCGTGGCGTCGAGCAGCCAGCCTAGCAGCCGACCCAGCCGGGTCTGATGATTGCCGATAGTCCGGCCGGCCGTCGTCCGCGCCACCAGATCGATCGTGGTCAATCGGTCTTCGTCGGCATGCAGAATGACCAGCGTGCGGCCATCGGCCGACAGGGCCACGCCCGGCGACCACATCTCTGTCATCATCGTGCCGTGCCCGGCGTCGCACTGGTCGCTGCACCAGTGGCCGCTGGTCACGCCGTCGAGCGTCGTCTGCCACAGAACGGCCAGCGTCGCCCCGTCGCGCAGTTGGACGCGCGGCGCGCCCGGCCGCGTCATACCCGGTTGCTCCGTCTCCGGCTGGCCATAAACGACGAGCGAGCCGTCCGGCCCGAAGCCCAGATGAGACGGATTCAGATTGAGTGTGGCCTGGGCCACGGTTTCGCCGGTGGCCACGTCGAGCAGCATGAGGATCTGCCCCTCGGCCGTCTGCACGCTGAACGCCAGCCGCTCGCCGGCGGCGTCGAACAGCGGCGTGTTAACCCAGCCGAACGCGCCGAGGGGAATAACCCGGTGCTGCCACGTCGTCGTATCCAGCAACACCAGGGTCTCTGACCGCGGCCCACAGGCCGAACCGCCGGCGAAGTCGGTGCAAGTGTCGCCCTGGACATCGAAGCCGGCCAGGCGGCGGCCATCGGGGGCGACGGTATACGACGCGGTGTAGAGCGCGTCGCGGTCGGCGCCGAGGAAGATGGGCGCATAGCCGGGAGCGTTTTGCCCCGTGGCCGGATTGACGGCGCGAATGACCGAACCCAATTCGTCATCCCAGCCCATGATGATCATTGGCGGTTGCGGCGGCAGGGTTGGCGTGAGTGGGATGTTCATCGGGGTGGGCACGGCCGGCGTGGGCGTGGCCGTCCGCGTCGGCGCAGCGGCGGGCGTCTCGGCCGTCGGCGCGGCGCAGCCGATCAGCCATAGCAGTAGCCAGCTGGTCAGTATGGCTTTGGTTATTCCAACTTTTCCAATGATGTTCATGTGAGGATATACACCGATCATCTGGCGGGGGTTCCCATCTGCTAATGCGAGCCAGGGTTTTCCAAAGTCGCTCAAAGTGCACAGACCTGACAGGTGGGCGGCCTGAAGTGGATTTCCCATCAGAGAGACGTTGGCCGCCCACCTAGTATGTCCCTATAGGGGTAGAATAGGTAGGGAAACAGGAAGGGCACGACAGACCGCACCCACCAAGGTCGAGTAGACCGGCTGACAGCAAAGAGTCGTCGTGCCCCAGTTTCGCCCGAGCCCGAACAGTTGATAGGACCCACGAGGCCGGATAACGCTAGGAAGGGCGGGTGGAACGACCAGAGACAGATGGAGGCTAGGACAATGGACAAGGTGTATGCGGGCGTGGATGTCGGCAAAGCGACGTTGGAAGTGGGAATCTATGGGGAGACGTGGGTAGGGCAATACAACTACGACGTAGCCGGGCTGGAACAGCTCATCGAGGCAGTTCAGGCGCGACAGGTGGGGTTGGTCGTTGTCGAAGCGACCGGCGACCTGGAGCGGCGGCTGGTAGCGGCGTTGGTGGTGGCTGGGGTGCCGGTGTCGGTGGTGAATCCCCAGCGAGTGCGCTACTTTGCGCGGGCCGATGGGCGGCTGGCCAAGACCGACCGACTCGACGCCCAGGTACTGGCCAAGTTCGGCCAAGCGATGCAGCCGGCGCTGTATGAGGCGCAGAGCGCGGAGGGCGAGGAGTTGTCGGCTCTGGTGACGCGGCGCAAGCAGTTGGTGGAGATGCTGGCCGCCGAGAAGAACCGCCTCAACACAGCTACGGGCAGCGTGCGTCGGCAGGTGGAGGCCCACATTCGCTGGCTGGAAGAGGAGGTCAAGGCCCTGGACGAGGCCATCAGCCAACTCATTCAGACCGACCCGCAGTGGCAGGAGCGGGATGCCTTGCTCCATTCCGTGCCCGGCGTGGGCGCGGTGACCGCCAGCACCTTGCTGGCCGAGTTGCCCGAACTGGGCACCCTTAGCCGCCAGAAGGTTGCCGCCCTGGTCGGCGTCGCGCCCATCAACCACGACAGCGGCCGGCGACGCGGCGAGCGCCATATCCTGGGCGGTCGCGCAACCGTCAGGCGCGTCTTGTACATGGCCGCCCTCACTGCCACGCGCGCCAATCCCGTGATCCGGTCCTTCTATCAGCGGCTCCTGGCCGCCGGCAAGTGCAAGAAAGTGGCCTTGACCGCGTGCATGCGCAAGTTGCTGGTCATCCTCAACGCCATGCTCCGCGACCGTCGCCGCTGGAACCCTGAACTGGCGCTTATGCCCGCGCCGGCCTAAGCGCCTTAGCCCGGCGCGGCCAAGGCGCTTGGCCCGTATTTCTGACAGACGTTGACACAGTTGCTGTCAGGTCTTAGATTGATCGGCGACTTTGGAAAAGCCCTGAATGACGCCGGGCAGCATAGGAAAATTAAGCATACCTTAGTATAATGCATGGGCGGAGAGTATGGACAGAAGGCCGACGACCGTTATACTTCCTCATCTTGAGGACTGATAAGCTGGAGATAGGTCTTTAGTCATCGGTGGGTGGAACTGGGAACTGGGAGCCGATTTATCGGCGTGGCCTAAAAGGTTGGTGTGATGAGTCAATCGGCCGTTGGCGGAGCAAATGCCGCCGCCCAAAACACGGTAGCCGATCAGGTCAATCGCGATCCGCACGCGCGCTTTCGTTCGCGTCGCGTCTGGTTCTATCTCCTGGCCGCCCTTTTCGCATTGAGCATCGTCGCCTTCAACATCATCCGCCCCATCACCGTCTTGCCACGCATCGCCCCTTCGCCGGGCTTCGCTTTCATTGGCAGCGACGGTCAGCTCGTCACCAGCGAAGACCAGCGCGGTTTCCTGACGCTCTACAGCTTCACTTACCTGGACTGTGACACCAGTTGCCCGCAATCTCTGGAAAGTATCGCCGCCCTGCGCCAATCCGTCATCGCCGCATTGCCCCCCGACACACCGCTGCGTTTCGTCACCATCAGCCTCGACCCGGAGCGGGACACGCCGGAGCGTCTGCGGCAAGCGGGCGAGGCCTGGGGACTGCCAACCGGGGCGAAGGAGTGGCAACTGCTAACCGGCGACCCGGCGCGTCTGCGGGCCACTGTCGGCGGCGGCTTCCGCGTCTACTTCTCCGAGCCGAAAGAGCCGACGGCCGAATCGCCCGGACGGGTGACGTTCGATCCGCGTTACGTGCTGGTGGATCATCTGGGCATCATGCGCGCTGACTATCGCACCGGCGCGCTAGACCCGGCCATCCTTGTCCGCGATGTGAATTTGCTCGTGGAAGAGGCCGCCAATAGCGACGGCATCGCCCGCCTTGGCTATGAGGCGGCCCACCTCTTCCTTTGTTACCCGCGGTAGAACACACCATGACCACCCCCAACGACACGCCCACCTCCGCCACTCCCAAAGCACCCCAACGACCCAGCCCGGTGCTGTGGCTGGTTCTGGCCGGCGTTCTCCTGCTGGCGGCGGTGGGGGTATGGAGCGTGCTCAACGGCCGCCTGCCCTTCGGCGCGCCGTCGTTCAACGGCACCGTGATTCAATCGCCCGACCAGGTGGCCGACTTCACGCTGACGGCCAGCACGGGCGAACGCCTGAGCCTGAGCGATCTGCGGGGCAAGGTTGTGCTGCTGTACTTCGGCTACACCTTCTGCCCCGACGCCTGCCCGACGACGCTGAACGAACTCAAGAAAGTGCCGGCCGCGCTGGGCGACCGGGCCGATGAGGTGCAGGTCGTCATGGTCACGGTCGATCCGCAGCGCGACACGCCGGAAGTGCTGCGCGAATTTCTGGCCCACTTCGACCCGTCATTTCTTGGCCTGACGGGCACTGAAGAGGAAGTGCTGGCCGCGGCCACGCCGCTGGGCATCTACTTCGCCGCCCATGAGGGTTCGCCGGCCACTGGCTATCTGGTGGACCACACTACCAGCGTCCTGGCGATTGATAGGGAAGGGTATCTGCGTCTGCTCTATAGTTTTGAAACACCAGGTGAGGCGATTGCCGACGATATGCGTCAACTGGTGCGTCAATGACGTTTGGCCACGTCTCCCTGGGTGTCGGTGGGGACGCCAAAACAATCAACAAGGAGGTAGCATGAACGAAAAGGACAAGTATAAGACACCGCAGGGGACCATTGCGCTGATGGTCATCTTTGTCATTCTCATCATCGCACTATGGGGCAGCGCCTATTTGACCATGCTGTCCAGAGGAGTGACGCAGTAATGCACATCGATCGCTACGAAAGGCTGTTCATCTATGCGGCGGTGGCGCTCCTGGTGGTTTTCATGGGCGCGCTGGCCGTCAGCAGCTTCGCCTTTGGCATTCGCGTGCCGACAGCCTACGAGAAGGTTGACCCGCGCACGGTGGCCACGCCGCCGTCGCCCTGGGGTTTGCCGGCCGAAGAGCGCCTGCGCGAGCTGTCGCCGGGCAACTACGAGGTTTACTTGCTGGGGCAGATGTGGCAGTTCTCGCCCAACACCATCACGGTGCCGGCCGGTTCGCGTATCACCTTCTACGTCACCAGCAAGGACGTGCAACACGGCTTCAAGATCACCAACACCAACATCAACATCATGGCTCTGCCAGGCGAAGTGGGTGTGCTGACGGCGACTTTTGATGAACCCGGCACCTACAACTTCGTCTGCCATGAGTACTGCGGCGCGTTGCATCACACCATGTACGGCCAGATCGTGGTCGAAGAGTAAGGCCCGGCCAGAGACGAGGAGGACACACATCCAATGACCAAACGCAAAGCACAACCGGCCGCGCCTGCCGCGGCCGTCCTTCCGCCCGAACATTTCAAGCGCGAAGACCGCCTGACGGCCTGGTTCATCACCATCGCCATGATCGCCCTGTTCATTGGCGGTTCGCTAGGCCCGCTGCAGAAGCTGGAACACGTCGGCATCAACTGGTATCCGGCGCTGGCCAAGATCGGCATCGGCAGCGTGCGCATCCAGTCCTACTATCAGGGCTTGACCGCCCACGGCGTGCTCAACGCCCTTGTCTGGACGACCTTCTTCATCGTCGGCTTCTTCACCTATGCCATCCCGCGCAGTCTGGGGCGGCCGCTCAAGCAGCCGCGCATTAACCTGATCGCCCTGATCGTGATGATCGTCGGCCTGATCATGGCCGCCATCCCGATTCTGACCAACATGGCCTCCGTCCTCTACACCTTCTACCCACCGATGAAGGCCAGCGTCTTCTTCTACTTGGGGTTGGTGCTAGTCGTCGTTGGCTCCTGGGTGGCCGGGCTGGGGTACTACGTGACCTACTGGCAGTGGCGCAAGGACAACCCCGGCCAGAAGACGCCGTTCATTGCGCTGGCGTCCATCATCACGATGGTCATGTGGCAGATCGCCACGCTGGGCATCGCCATCGAAATCCTGGTCCTGATCATCCCCTGGGTGTTGGGCTGGACGGAGGGCACCGACCCCCAACTGGCGCGCACCTTCTTCTGGTTCACCGGCCATCCGCTGGTCTACTTCTGGCTGCTGCCGGCCTACGTCTCCTGGTACGCCATGCTGCCCAAGCAAGCCGGCGGCAAGATGTTCAGCGAGCAGTTGGCGCGGTTGGTCTTCTGGCTGTTCCTGGTGCTGTCCATCCCCGTCGGCCTGCACCATCAGTTCGTTGACCCCGGTGTGCCCGCCGGCTGGAAGGCGATCCATGCCGTCATCACCTACTCGCTCTTCCTGCCCAGCATGGCCACGGCCTTCACCGTCGTCGCCTCGCTGGAGTTGGGCGGACGGGCGCGCGGCGGCAAGGGGTTGCTGGGCTGGATTCGCCATCTGCCCTGGGGCAACCCGTCCTATGCCGCGCAGAACCTGGCCATGATCCTGTTCGTCTTCGGTGGAATTGGCGGTCTGACGAATGCGTCGTACAATCTGAACCTGGCGATTCACAACACCGCCTGGGTTCCCGGACATTTCCATCTGACCGTCGGTTCGGCCGCCACGCTCACCTTCTTCGGCATCGCCTACTGGCTCGTCCCGGCTCTGACCAACAAGCCGCTGGCCAGCCGCCGTGTGGCGCTGGCGCAGGCGTGGACGTGGTTCGTCGGCATGTTGCTCATGTCCAACGGTCTGCACATCCTGGGCCTGAACTTTGGCGCGCCGCGCCGCACGGCGCTTGGCTCGGCCCCCTACCTGGACCCGGCCTGGAACCCGCTGCAAATCGAGGCGGCCATCGGCGGCATCATCCTGGGCATCAGCGGCCTGCTCTTCTTCGGCAATATGCTGGCCACGGCGCTATCGCGCAAGCGGGCCGAGGTGCGCGAAGAGATGCCCGTCGCCGAGCCGTTGCACCCGGAGTATCAAATGCCGGGCTGGCTGGACAACTGGCGGCCGTGGATTGTGGCCACAGTCTTGTTGATTCTCATCGCTTACGGCCCGGTGCTGGTAAGCATGATCGCCAACATCAATCTTACCTCGCCTGGCGTTCAGATTCGTTAGCGGTGGTTTCGGTTGTTGGCAGAGTTGAATCGTGTACGTGGAGGTACACCTATGTTCAAAAAAACGCTGTTAGTTCTACTCCTTAGTCTGGCCCTGCTGGCCCTGGCGGCCTGTGGCGGCGGTGGCGGCAGCGACACAGCCGAGCAGCCCGAGGCCGGCGGTGGTGATGTCGCTGCGGTCGGCGACGCCGCCAACGGCGAGAAACTCTTCTCGCAGGCAACCATCGGCGCCAACAACGCCCCCGGTTGCATCACCTGCCATTCGCTGGAGCCGGATGTCGTCATCGTCGGCCCGTCGCAGGCCGGTCTGGCCACCCGTGCCCAGACCCGCGTGGCGGGCATGTCGGCGGCCGATTACATCCACCAGTCCATCGTCGAGCCGAATGCCTATGTCGTCGAGGGCTTCGCCGAAGGTCTGATGTACCAGAACTACGCCACCGACCTGACCGAGCAGGAGATCAACGATCTGGTGGCCTACACGCTGACGCTTAAGTAAGCCGCGTTTGAACTGTGCCCAGCCGGGAATCGCGCCGGCGGGCGACTGTGACGCTTGTTGGGCCGGTCTGTTGGGCCGGCCCAACAAACGCACCGGGGCGGCTGCATGAGCCGCCCCTTTTGTTGATCGGAGCCACGGGAGCACCGGATGCTCATCCGGTAATGACCGACTATGTCTGACCTTGACCCCCACCCCCCGCTGCCGGCCACTGACCCGGACGCTGATCCCACCGCTGCCCTCCCGGAAGCCACAGCCCAGCCGCCGCTGGCCCGCGCCTCGGACAGCGCCGGCCACAACCACATCACCTGGTTCAACGTGGCAACGCCGCCTCCTGCGGAAGCCGGGGGCGTGGCCGCCTGGTCGCCCCGCCGCGGGCGCTGGGCCGTTGCTCTGGAGCGCGTGGCGCTGTTCGCCGAGCGGTTGGTCAACCGCCTGACCAGCCCGCAGTTTAACCCGCTCTACCACACCGGCACGATCGCCTTCCTGTTGCTGCTCATCGTCGGCTTCACCGGCCTCTATCTCTTTCTCTTCTTCCAATACGGCTACGACGCCTCCTACGCCGCCGTGGCGCGCATGGAGTCGCAGATCATTGCCCGGACGATCCGCGCCATCCACCGCTACGCTTCCGGTGCGACGGTCATCGTCACCCTGCTCCATGCCTATCGGATGCTCTTTCTGGAGAAGTTCCGCGGGCCGCGCTGGCTGGCCTGGCTGACGGGCGTGGCGCTGACGGGCATCGTCTGGGTGGCCGGCGTCACCGGCTACTGGCTCATCTGGGACGAGCGGGCGGTGCTCATCAATGATGCCTTTCGACGGGCGCTGGATGCCCTGACCCCCTGGAACCCGGCATTTATGTCCTTCGTGGCCGGGGCGGGCGAGGCCGGGCGCAGTTGGCTGCTGTTCCTGCTTATTTTTGCCGTCCACGTCATCTTATTTCTAGTGGCCATCGGTTTCTTTTATCTCCACATCGTGCGACTGAAGCGGCCGAAGTGGCTACCGCCCATGCCCTGGGTGGTGGGCATTGCTATGGTGGCTTTGCTGGCCGGGCTGCTGTTCCCCGTCGGCTTGCTGCCGCAAGGGGATCTGTTGCGCCTGCCGGGGGCGATCACCTTCGACCCCATCTTCCTGTTTTTTCTGCCCTTTCCCGGCGCGCGCTGGTTGTGGCTGGCATTGACCGTGGTTGCCCTGGTGGCCGCGGCGCTGCCCTGGCTGTCGCGGAGTGTTCGCCGGTCGCGGCCTATCGCCGCGGCGGCCGGCGTACCCGTTTCGTCATACCCGCCGGTCCACCCCGACGGGCCGCGCGTGCGCGTTCTGACCGAGCGCTGCACCGGCTGTACCTTGTGCGCCCTCGACTGCCCCTATGGCGCGCTAGAGATGGTGGAGCGCGACGACGGCCGGCCGCACAAGTACGTCGCCCGCGCGCTGCCCGACCGCTGTGTCGCCTGTGGCATCTGCGTTGGCTCGTGCGACGTGTTGGCCGTCACGTTGGGCCAGACGATGCCGGAGAATCTGTTGGGGCTGATGAACGTGCAGGCTGCCGCCGCCCCGCGCGCCGCGGTCTCTCCCGCATCGTCCATCCCCCTCGACCCGGCCCAACTGCGCGGCGCGCGCGTCATCTTCACCTGTGAGCGCCACGCTGCCCAGGGGGCGCGCGCCTACCTGGACGGCCGCCGCACCCCGGCCGACGGCCCGGCGGTCATCATCACCCTGCCGTGCGCCGGCGCGGCCCCGCCCGACCTGCTGGGTCGGGCGCTGGAGGCCGGCGCGGTCAGCGTGCGCGTCGTCGGCTGCCCGCCCGACGACTGCGCCAACCGCGAGGGCGTCACCTGGGCCGAACAGCGGCTGACCCGGCAGCGCCTGCCGCGTTTGCGGCGAGCCTATGCTGCTGCGCCGGTGCTGGCCGACTGGCTGCCGCCCGATGACTTTGGCCGGGCGTTCGAGCGGGCCGCGCCCACCGGCGAGGACGGCCAACCCGACTTCGCCGCGGCACGCGCCATGCCCCGCGATTTC
>WBZP01004301.1_pt1 | contig 14929 bp, 15 predicted proteins | sample 5204301 | NCBI WGS metagenome assembly WBZP01 (sample SAMN12412401, study PRJNA552823) | activated sludge metagenome | isolation source: activated sludge from nitrification reactor of wastewater treatment plant... | place: USA: Pennsylvania | collected 2017 | reverse complement strand
TCCGATCGCGCTGACGAAGGTCGACGTCGACGCGGTCGTCGACCCCGCAGCCGGTCACGTGTCGCTGACGGCCGAGGCGCGGACGACCGGGCCGACCGGCGTCGAGATGGAGGCGCTGACCGCGGCCACGGTCGCCGCCCTGACGGTCTACGACATGGTCAAGGGGATCGAGCGCGGCGTCGTGATCGAGCAGGTCCGTCTGCTCTCGAAGTGCGGCGGCAAACACGACTGGAACGCGGAGGAGGCGAGCTGATGCGCGCGGCGATCGTGACCGTCTCGACGAGCCGGACGGCCGGGACCGAGGAGGACCGTGGGACGCCGGCGCTCGAGGCCTACGCGGAAACGCTCGGGGCAGAGGTCATCGAGCGGCGGCTCGTTTCGGACGACCGCGAGCAGGTGGCCGACGTGCTGCGCTCGATCTGTGACTCGGGCACGGTCAACCTCGTGCTCACGACCGGCGGCACCGGCCTCGCGCTCTCCGACGTGACGCCGGAGGCGACGCGTGACGTGATCGACCGCGAGGCGCCGGGGATCGCCGAGGCGCTGCGGCTCGCCTCGAAGGACCACACGAAGTACTGGATGATGTCGCGCGGCATCGCCGGGCTCCGCGGCAAGACGCTGATCGTCAACTTCCCGGGCAACCCGCGGGCGATCGCCGAGGCCGGCGAGCCGCTCGTCGGTGTGCTCGCGCACGCGATGGCGCTGCTGCTCGACGAGCCGGCCGGGCACTGATGGCGACGACGCTCGACGAGGCGATCGCGGGCGTTCTGCGCGGTCGTTCGCCGCTCGGCGTCGAGACGATCGCCGCGTCGGACGCGCCCGGGCGGGTGCTCGCCGACCCGGTCGTGGCGCCGTTGCCGATCCCGCCTTTCACCAACTCCGCGATGGACGGGTACGCGGTGCGGGCGGCCGACACGGCCAGGGCCCCGGTCGTGCTGCCGCTGTGCGGCGACGCCCGCGCCGGGCTGCCGCTCGGCTCGGCGCTCGCCCCCGGGAGCTGCGCGCGGATCTCGACCGGCGCGATGGTCCCGGCCGGCGCCGACGCGATCGTGCGTGTCGAGGACACTTCGCCGTCGGGCGATGCGTCGGTTGCTGTGGGGGTGACGGTCGAGCCGGGCACCGACGTGCGCCCCGAGGGCGATGATGTCTCGGCCGGGACGACGCTCGTCTTGGCGGGCACGGTGCTCCGCGCCGGTGACCTCGCCGCGGCCGCGGCCGCGGGTTGCGAGTCGGTCTCCGTCTTTCGCCGGCCACGGGTTGCCGTCGTCGGCACCGGCGACGAGCTGGTGCCGCCGGGCGAGCCGCTTGGGCCGGGCCAGATCCATGACTCGAACACGCCGATGCTCTGCGCGCTCGTCACGGAGGCGGGCGGCGAGGTGGTCGCCGTGTACACGCGCATCGCCGACGACCGCGAGGAGACGCGGGCAGCGATCGCCGAGGCGATCGAGGCCGCCGATCTGGTGCTCCTGTCCGGCGGCGTCTCGATGGGCGTCCACGACCACGTCCGCCCGGCGCTCGGCGAACTCGGCGCGACGGAGCGCTTCTGGCAGGTCGCGATCCGGCCCGGTCACCCGACCTGGTTCGGCGTCGCGGCCGACGGGACGCCGGTGCTCGGCCTGCCCGGAAACCCTGCCTCGGCCTACTCGATCTTCCGTCTGCTCGGCGCACGTCTGATCGCCGCGCTCGGCGGGCGTTCCGGCGAGCCGTTGCGGCTCGAAGCGGTCTACCGCGGCCCGGACGTGCGCAAGCGCGAAGGCATGGTCCAAGCGCTGCGCGTCTCGCTCGCTACCGGTGAGGACGGCCGTCCTGTCGCTCGCCCCGCCGGCTCCGGCCAGCGCTCGCACGCGATCTCCTCGCTCGCCGGGGTCGACGCGCTCGCGCTCGTGGCTGCCGACGTGACGACGCTGCGCGACGGCGACCCACTGACCGTCGAGTGTGCGAGAAGTTCCGTATAGCGATGGTTATCGCACACTCGACGGGCTGTGCATCTCACGTTCGCGGGCGCGGGATCGTCTAGGTAGGCAGATGGCCGCCCTTCCCCCGTTCGCCGAGGTGCTCGACCTGCACGCGGCGGTCGTGCTGCGCGTCTGCGCGGCGCACGCCGGCGCCGATCTCGCCGACGAGGTCTTCCAGGAGACGATGATCTCGGCGCTGCGCGCGTACGACGAGGTCCGGGAGCCGGCGGCGATCCGAGGCTGGCTCTGCACGATCGCGACGCGGAAGGCGATCGACGCCCGCCGCGCGGCGGCACTCCGCCCGCTGCCGGTCGACCCGGCCGCGCTGCCCGAGGGCGTCGCGTCCGACGAACCCGGTGACGAGGACGTCTGGCCGCTCGTCGGCGGGCTGCCCGACCGCCAGCGCGCTGCGGTGACGCTCCGCTACCTCGGCGATCTGTCGCACGCCGAGATCGGGGCCACGCTCGGGATCAGCACCGACGCCGCCCGCCGCAACGTCTTCGAGGGCCTCCAGAGCCTTCGACGGACACCCGCAATCCGAGAGGAGCTGTCCAGCCGATGACCGCCGACCTACCGATGCCCGCCCCTGCAACCGACGAGCACCTGAGCGCACTTCGCTCCCGCGTCTCCGGTGCCGCGTTCGACGCCGGCCTCGCCGACGTCTCGGTCGAGACGCACGAGTCTCCGTTCGGCCCGATCGTGCTCGGCGCGACCGAGGCCGGGATCGTCCGCGTGGCGCTGCCGACCGAGCCGGAGGAGCGCGTGCTCGAAGAGCTGGCGCTGCGTGTCTCACCGCGCGTCCTGCGCGTCGCGCGGCCGGCGCTCGTGGAGACCCGGCGCGCGCTCGACCGCTACTTCGGCGGTGCGCCCGAGCCGTTCGAGCTGCCGCTCGACTGGCAGCTCGTCCGCGGCTTCCGCTCCGAGGTGCTGCACGAACTGCGCGAGGTCGGGTACGGGCAGACCGTCTCCTACGCCGAGCTCGCCGCCCGCGCCGGCCGTCCGGCCGCCGTCCGCGCGACCGGCACCGCGATGGCGACGAACCCGCTGCCGATCCTCGTTCCCTGCCATCGCGTGCTCCGCACCGGCGGCGCGATCGGAGGCTACGGCGGCGGCGTCGAGATGAAGCGCGGCCTGCTCGCCCTCGAATCCGGCGCCGCATCCGGCGTTTGACGCCCCGCGCGCAGTCGAGTGTCGCGTTACCCGTGCTCTGGCACGGGTAACGCGACACTCGACTTGCTGAGGCGGTGCGCGACGGCTTCGGCGACGTGGGCGGCCGCGAGGACGGAGGGCAGATGGACTTGCTCGGGCGTGTCGCGGTCCGTGTGGTAGCCGGGCATTCGGCCGTGCTCGTCGAACGAGACGAGCGTCGCGGCGGGCACGCCGCGCTGGTGGGCGATCAGCGCGTCGGTCGGAAAGGCGCCGGGGAAGCCGCGCTCGAGCGTCACCGCTGCGCCGGTCGCGGCGTCCACGACGAGGTCGGCCAGCCACGACGGCGTGCGGTGGGCGCGAAGCGCGTCCTCCTCGACGTCGCGGAGCGAGAGCTTCGAGAAGCCGATCGAGTCGAGGCAGAGGACGACCGTCGACCGCGGGTCGAGCTCGGCGGCGTGGCGCTCCCAGTACGCACGCATCCCCTCGACCCAGCTCTCCTCGCTGCCGGTCGACAGCAGCGTCACCCGCAAACCGGTCGGCGGATCGACCACGAGCCGGCGCGCGAGCAGCACCAGCGCCGCGCATCCGGCCGCGTTGTCGTTCGCGCCGGGGACCGCGCCGCGGCGGGCGATGTCGGTCATCAGAGCCGTCGTCAGCGCTGAGAGCCCGAGCCCGGCGCGGAGCAGTGGCCGGCGTCCGGTCAGGGCACCGAGCGCGACCAGGGCCGGCCCACCGGCGATCTGCGCGAACGTCTGCCTCGTGCTGCCGCGGGCGAACAGCGTCGCGAGCGGCTCCTCGAACGTGATGCCGCCGTGGGCGCTGTCGTGATGGCTACAGACGATCAGCCGCCGCACCGCACTCGGATCGCCGAGCTCGCAGACGACGTTCCAGGTCGTTCGCTGCGGGAGCAGACGCCGACGCAGCAGGGCCGGCCCGCCGCCGGCGTCGTCGAGCACCGACGCGGCCCCGAGCACGCCGGCGATCACCGCCGGTAGCCGGCGGCCCGACAACCCCGCACCCAGTGACGCGGCGGCGGGCAGCCCGAAAGGCCACCAGTGCGTGCCGTGCACCAGCTCGGCTTCGAGCCGCGCCGGGGCGCCGGCCTCGCCGAGGGCGCCGGCGACGATCTCCGCCGCCCGACGCTCGGCGGCCGAGGCCGACTCCCGCGGGAACGAGAGCCGCTCGATCACGCTCCTGGCACGCTCGGTGTCGTCCACGGCTCCGACGCTACCCTGCCGCTCATGGCCACCGCCCCGGAGCGCGGCACGCTCGACGTCTTCCTCGACGAGCTGAAGTCCGAACGCCAGCGCTACGGATTCCCGACGCAGCTGCACGACCGGATCCGCCAGTTCGGCAACCTGACGATGGAGCTGCTGTTCCCGCACTACGCCGCCGATGTCGGCGACGTGCGCGACACCGACATGGCGGCCGAGGTCGACGCGCTGCGCGACCACCTGTGCGGGATCGTCGGCCAGCCGGGCACGTCCTGCGACGCGCCGGACTCGACCGCCCGGCAGTTCATCGACCGCCTGCCGGAGATCCGCCGCGCGCTCGACCTCGACGCGCAGGCGATCTTCGACGGCGACCCGGCCGCGATCTCCACCGACGAGGTGATCCTCGCCTACCCGGGTTTCCACGCGATCGCTTGCTACCGGATCGCCCACGAGCTGCACGGCCTCGGCGCCGAGCTGGCCGCCCGGATGGTCACCGAGTCCGCGCATCGCGTGACCGGCATCGACATCCACCCGGCGGCCAAGATCGGGCAGTCGTTCGCGATCGACCACGGCACCGGCATCGTGGTCGGCGCGACCGCGGTGCTCGGCGCGCACGTCAAGCTGTACCAGGGCGTCACGCTCGGCGCCCTGTCGGTCGAGAAGCACATGGCGACCTCTAAGCGCCATCCGACGATCGGCGACAACGTCGTTATTTACGCGAACGCGACGATCCTCGGAGGCGACACGAAGATCGGCGACGGCAGCGTGATCGGCGGCAACGTCTGGTTGACGCAGAGCGTCCCACCGAAGACGGTGATCACTCCGACTGCGCGCGTCGACCGCGCCCGCGGTCCGCAGGACGACGTCATCGAATTCAACATCTGAGACCCCAAGACCCGACTGGAGCACCGACATGAAGGCCGAATCGATTCTCGAGACCATCGGCGGCACGCCGCACATCCGCGTCAACTCGCTCTACGACGGCTCGGGCGCCGAGGTCTGGGTCAAGGCAGAGCGCGTCAATCCGGGTGGCTCGATCAAGGACCGGATCGGCCTCGCGATGATCCGCGCCGCCGAGCGCTCCGGGGACCTCAAGGCGGGCACGACGATCGTCGAGCCGACCTCCGGCAACACCGGCGTCGGCCTCGCGATGGCGGCGGCCGTGCTCGGCTACGAGCTGATCCTGGTGATGCCGGAGTCGATGTCGCTCGAGCGCCGCCGGCTGATGGCCGCGTATGGCGCGAAGCTCGAGCTGACGCCCCGCGAGGGCGGGATGAAGGCCGCGATCGCCAAGGCGACCGAGCTCGCCGAGGAGATCGGCGACGCATGGATCCCGCAGCAGTTCGAGAACCCGGCCAACGTCGACGTGCACCGCGACACGACCGCAAAGGAGATCTTGGCCGACTTCCCGCAGGGCGTCGACGTGCTGATCACCGGCGTTGGCACCGGCGGCCACATCTCCGCGGTCGCGAAGGCGCTCAAGGAGGTCAAGCCGGACACGCTCGTCTTCGCAGTCGAGCCGGAGAAGTCGCCGGTGATCTCGGGCGGCGACCCGGGTCCGCACAAGCTGCAGGGCATCGGCGCCGGTTTCATCCCGAAGAACCTCGACACCGAGGTGCTCGACGGCACGATCCAGGTCACCGAGGAGGAGGCGTTCGCGTTCGCCGTGCGCGCCGCCCGCGAAGAGGGGCTGCTCGTCGGCCCGTCGTCCGGCGCGTCGCTCGCCGCTGTCGCGAAGAAGCTGCCGGAGCTCGACCCGGGCAGCACGGTGCTGACCTTCTGCTACGACACCGGCGAGCGCTACTTCTCGGTCGAGGGGCTGTTCGCGGCGGACGGCACCGCGGTCCAGGTCGGGGCGTAAGCCCCGACCTCGATGGTGAACATCCGGGGGTTAGCCGGTGGCGCCGAGGCGGCGGAAGAGGTCCAGATACTGCGCGAGGTGGCGTGAGCCGAGGAAGTGCTCGCGTACGCGCTCGTAGGCCGCCTCGCCGATCTCGCGTGCGCGGTCTGGGTCGTTGACGAGGCGCGTGACCTCGGCGCCGAAGCCGGGGAGGTCGTAGGGATCGACGAGGATGCCGCTGACCCCGTCGACGATCTGGTCCTGAATCCCGCCGATCCGGCTCGCGACGACCGGCCGGGCCTTCCACATGCCCTCGGTCACGGTCAGCCCGAAGCCCTCGGCGAGGCTCTTCTGAACGATCACCGCGGACGCACGCTGGATCGCGTTGACGATCGCGGCGTTCTCCTCGGGGTCGTCCATCGGCAGGGTGATTAGGTGGATGCGCTCCCGGACCTCCTCGGGCAGCCGCTCCCAGCCGGCCTGGCATTCGCGCAGCACCTCGAGTCCCTCTGGATCGTCGGTCACCGCCTCAACGTCGGGCCCGACCAGCAGCAGATGGGCGTCGGTCTCCGAGACGACGTGCTCGGCGAAGCCGCGCATCACGCCGATCGGGTCCTTGAGCCGGTCCCAGCGTGAGACCTGCGTGACCAGCGGTACGCCCTCGGGAACCTTCCCGCCGCCTGTGATCTGCGCGAGACGGTCGACGCGCCCGGGCGTCCCGTCGTGGCGCGTGTAGACGGCGTCCTGATGGCCGTCCTCGCCGCTGATGCCGGTGACCGCGAGGATCGCCGCCTGGGCCTGCGGGTCGAGCCGGTCGTTCTTCGGCGAGAACGCGTCGATCGAGGGCGCGATGATCGCGATCTTGTCCCGATCGAGATCGGCCCACACGAACACCTCGCGGCTGAAGATGTAAGCGTCGGCCGGCGCCACGTAGCGGTGCAGGAACTCCCATGCCTCGTGCGCGTGCTCGTTGGGCTCGTCGAGCCCGACGTGGCAGCGCCAGACGACGTGGATCCCGGCCGCCTTGAGCGGCGTCACCAGGCCCGCGGTCTGGGGGTCGTGCAGCACGACGATGTCATCGGGAGCGACGAGCGCAAGCAGCTTCGCGGCGCTCTTGCCGGTCGTGCGCTCGTAGATCGCGTGCTCGGCCGGTCCAAGGCCGCCGCCGTCGCCGATGGCGCCGTGCAGGCGGTTGTGGATCCGCTTGGTAAGCGCGAAGAACTCGTCGTCGCCCTCGATCACGACCCAGCGTGCGTCGACGCCGGCGCCGCGGCAGTAGCCGATCAGCGGCATCAGCATCTCGGCGACACCGCCGCCGGTCGCGGTCGAGTTGACGTTCCAGACGACACGGCCCTCGAGCTGCTCGCGCCCGTTCGCGATCAGTTCTTGGAAGCGGTCGAGCGGTCCGTCGTCCAACACCTCGGCGAAGCGCTGTGGGTCGAGCGATGCGACCGGGACCTGATGCATGCGGCGGACCCTACCCGGCCGGGGGCACGACCTCGTCCTCGCCCTCGAGGTGGATCTCGGGCAGGATCCGGTCGAGCCACGGGGGCAGCGTCCAGGCGTGCTCGCCGAGCAGCGTCACGACCGCCGGCGCCACAAGCATCCGCACGATCAGCACGTCGATCAGGATCGCGACGGAGAGCCCGAAGCCCATCTGCTTGACGATCGGGTCCGGTGAGAACATGAACCCGGCGAAGACGGCGGCCATCACAGCGCCGGCGACGAGGATCATTTTCGCGATCCGGCCCATGCCGTGGACGACCGCGTCCGCCGGGGCATCGCCCTGCATGTGCGCCTCGCGGATCCGGGACAGCAGGAACACGTTGTAATCCATGCTCAGCCCGAACAGGATCGCGAACATCATCAGCGGCACGAACGAGATCGTGGGGATCGTCTCGTCCAACCCGACGATCCCGAGCGCGAAGCCGTCGTTGAAGACGAGCGTGACCGCTCCGTAGGCCGCCGCGATCCCGAGCAGGTTGAAGACGGCCGAGACGAGCGGCACCCAGATCGAGCGGAACGCGGCCATCAGCAGGAGCACCGAGAGCAGCACCACCGCCGCGATGAACACGGGCAACCGGCTCGCGACCTTGTCGGTGAGGTCCTTGAACGTGGCGGTGGCGCCGCCGACCGAGACGACGGCGCCGGTGCCGGCGGTCGCGCGCGGCAGCACGTCGTCGCGCAGCCGGTCGATCAGAGCGCTCGTCCGCGAGTCCTGCGGCGCGGTGGTGGGCGTGACCGTGACGATCGCCGCCGTGCCGCCCGGGTTCGGCGTCGCCGCGCCGACGGCGAGCACGCCGTCGGCGCGCTCCACGCCCGCGGTGATCCGCCGCAGCGCCCGCGCCCCGGCGGCGCGGTCGGCGGGCAGGTCGACCGCGAGCAGCAGCGGGCCGTTGAAGCCCGGTCCGAAGCCCTCGGACAGCCGGTCGTAGGCGACGCGCTGCGTCGTATCCCGCGACTTGGTGGCGTCATCGGGCATTCCGAGGTCCATGTGCAGAGCCGGGAGCGCGAGGGCCACCAGCAGCGCGACGCCCACGAGCGCCGCCGGCACCGGCCGCCGCACGAGCATCCCGTCCCAGCGCGCGAACGCATCCGAGCGCTCGGCGTGGTGGGCGCGCTCGGGCGCCAGGCGGTCGCCGAGCGCCCCCATCGCCACCGGCAGGATCGTCAGCGACGAGATCACCACGCCCGCGACGATCACGCCCGACCCGATGCCCATGCCGCCGACGAAGGGGATGCCCGCGGTCAGGAGGCCGGAGATCGCGACGACGACGATGACGCCGGCCGCCAGCACCGACATGCCGGCCGTCCCGTTGGCGACGCCGGCGGCCTCGGCCAAATCGTCCCCGTCCGCCCGCTGCTCGCGGTAACGGCCGACGATCAGCAGCGCGTAGTCGATCCCCGCCCCGAGTCCGAGCATCAGGCCGATCTGCGTCGCGAACGTCGGCAGGGTCAACACGGCCGCGACTAGCTGCACCATCAGCAGTCCGAACGCGATCCCGACGAACGCGCCGAGGAGCGTCACGGCCATCGCGGCCAGCGACCGGAACAGCAGCGTCAGCAGCACCACCGCTAGCGCGATGCCGATCAGCTCGCCGACCGGCGCATCCTCCTGCTGGGACTCGTCGACGATCTGCCCGCGGCCGGCGACCTGGACTCCGGCGCGCTCAGCGCTCCGCGCGGCGGTGAGCGCCTTCGTGCCGGCATCGGGCAGGTCGATCGCAGGCCGGTCGTACTGAACGGTGGCGAACGCGACCCGGCCGTCGCGGGAGACCTGTCCGCGGCCGCGCGGCCCGAACGGGCCCTGCACGCCGCTGACGTGGGGCTGTCGGCGAACCGTCGCGATCGACGAGGCGATCGCGGCCGCGCGTGCGGGCTCGCGGACGGTGCCGCCGTCGACGAAGAAGACCAGGGTCGCGGTGTCTCCCGCCGCGGCCGGGAACTCGCGGTCGAGCAGGTCGAACGCGCGCTGGCTCTCGGCGCCCGGGATCGTGAAGTCGTCGGACAGCGTCCCGCCGAACGCGCCGGCGAGGGCGGCGACCGCGGCGAACGTCAGCACCACCGCGAGGGCAGCGCGCTTCCAGCGCGTCGCCAGCAGCAATGCCATGGCGTGAAGACGTCGGGGCATGCGGGGAGCGAGCGTAGTGCCCTCCACCTCGCGACGGTCCGCGACGCCTCGTCTCGCCATTGTTCGTTAGCGTCGGGCCCATGGTGGCAGCCCGGTTGACGATCCCGGCGACGGTCGTCGCCGCAGCCTCGATGCTCCTCGTGAGCGTTCCCGCGCCGTCCGCGCAGCAGGAGCCCGCGACAGCGGCAGGCTCGCGCCTCGTGGCGCGCCTGTACGCGCCGACGCACCGGCCGAAGGCCAACCGCGCCTGGCGCATTCGCATCACGGCCCGCACGACGAGCGGCAAGCCGGTCACCGCCAACGTGCGCTACCAGTTCCTCTTCAACGGCGTGGTCGTGGCGCGGCGGTCGAACTACCGCTTCCGCGGCACCTTCCGCGACACGCTGACCTGGCCGAAGAGCTCGATCGGAAAGCGCCTCACGTTCCGTGCGGTCGTCTCGAGCCGGATCGGCACGCGCAGCCTCGACTACTGGGTGCTGCCGCGCCGATGAAGGGCGCGACGGTCGATGCAACCGACGTCTGGCGCACCTACGACGGCCGCGTCAACGCGCTCGCCGGCGCGACGTTCTCGATCACGGCCGGCGAGTTCATCGTCATCACCGGGCCGTCGGGCTCTGGCAAGAGCACGCTCCTCCAACTCGTCGGCAGCCTCGACCGGGTCGACCGCGGCACGCTGCTCGTCGATGGCGCCCCGGTCCCCTACGGCCGGCACGCCGTCGACTACCGCCGGCACGTCGTCGGCTTCGTCTTCCAGCTCCACCACCTGCTGCCGATGCTCACCGCCCAGGCGAACGTCGAGGTCGGCCTGCTCGCGGCCGGCGTGCACGCCGAGGACCGGCACGCGCGTGCGCGCGAATTGCTCGAGGAGGTCGAGCTCAGCCACCGGATCGCCCACCGGCCGCCCGAGCTCTCCGGCGGAGAGCGTCAGCGCGTCGCTGTCGCCCGCGCGCTCGCGAACCATCCGCGGCTGCTGCTCGCCGACGAGCCGACCGGCGCGCTCGACACCGACGGCACCGTGCGGATGCTCGACCTGCTCGACACGCTGCGCGAACGCCATGGCATGACGCTGATGATCGTGACCCACGACCCGGTCGTGGCCGAGCGCGCCGACCGCAGGATCCATCTCGTCGACGGCCGGGTCGAGAACGCTTCGGAGCCGGCGGCGCGATGATCGCGATGATCGCCGACAACCTGATCCGGCGCCGTGGACGGACGCTCCTGACCGCATCCGGGATCGCCGTCGGCGTCGCGACGATCGTGGCGCTGCTGACGCTCACATCCGGCCTCGAGCGCCGTGCCGGTGAGCTCGTGCGGCTCGGGCGCGCCGACCTCGGCATCTTCCAGCGAAACGCCGCCGACCTCACGACATCGGTGCTGCCGCTGTCGCTGGTCGAGGAGCTGCGGGACCGCCCGGACATCTCCGACGCAACACCGATCCAGCTGCTCGTCGAGGGGGTTCGGGACGATCCCGGCGCGGTCGTGTTTGGCGGCGACCTCGAGGGCTTCCTCGCTCAGAGGCTTGTCTTCAGCGTGGGCGGACCGGGCACCCGCCGCGGTGACGTCGTCGTCGGCGACCGGCTCGCCGCGAAGCTCAAGCTGCGGATCGGTTCGAAGCTGGCGATCAACTCGGAGCGCTACCGCGTCGCAGGCATCTACCACTCCGGCGTCTACTTCGAGGACGCCGGCGCGATCCTGCCACTCCGCGAAGCCCAACGCCTGGCCGGCCGGCGCGCCGATGAGGCGACGACGATCGCTGTCGCGCTCGCACCCGGGGCCCCGGCGCGCGAGGTGACGCGTTCGCTCGGCCGGGCCTACCCATCGCTGCTCGTCATCGACAGCCCGGACGAGGCGGCCCGGCTCGGCGCCAACAGCGCCCTGATCTCGCGTGCCGTGCCGCTGCTCGTGGTGCTCGCGCTGATCGTCGGCGGGCTCGGGGTCGCCAACACGATGGTGATGGCGGTGCTCGAACGGCAGCGCGAGATCGCGCTGCTCGGCGCGGTCGGATGGAGCCCGCGACAGCTGGGCACGCTCGTCATGGGCGAGGCGCTCGGCGTCAGCGTCCTCGGCGCCGCGCTGGGTATCGCGCTGGGCGTGCTCGCCGGTCAGATGCTTCCGCGAGTGCTGTCGCTGCTCGACGTGGTCGACCCGCAGGTCACTGCCGGAGGGCTCGTCCGCGGCCTGCTCGTAGGCGTCGCGATCGGCGTGCTCGGGGGCATCTACCCGACGTGGCGCGCGATCCGGATGGACCCGGCCGGCGTACTGGCCCAGGCGTAGGCGGTACGTCACCGACAGCGGTCTGCTAGCGGCGCGAGGCCTTCTTGGCGGGCTTCCTCTTCGCCGGCTTCTTCTTGGCGGCCTTCTTGGCGGCCGGCTTCGTCGACGTCGCCGCGATCGTCATCCGCGATGTCGGCTCCGGGTCGGACGGGATTAGGGTCTTGCCGCCGTTCGCTGACTCCGGGCACCCTCGCGGGCGGCCGAGAGGCTCGAGCTCTCGCGGCTTCTTTGCGAGACCCGGACGTGACGATGATCCCGACGACCTACCCGCGTCTCTGGGGCACATTGGCGCGACGCGGGCGATCCACGACTGCAGGACCACGTCGACGAGCTCGAGCGCCGGTACGCGGTGCCTCTGTAGCGTCGCCCCGATGCCGCAGCTGCTGATCGTCCACCACACCGCGTCGCCCGCGACGCACGAGCTGCTGGGCGCGGTGCGCAGCGGCGCGAGCGCGCCCGAGATCGATGGCGTCGAGGTCGTGGTGAAGGCAGCGCTGGAGGCTTCGGCTTCGGACGTCCTAGCCGCGGACGGCTATCTGCTCGGAACGCCCGCGAACCTCGGGTACATGTCGGGCGCGCTCAAGCACTTCTTCGACACGGTGTACTACCCGTGTTTGGAGTCGACGACCGGCCGCCCCTTCGGCGCCTGGATCTACGGCAACAACGACACCGGTGGCGCCGCGGCTGCGATCGAGAAGATCACGACCGGACTCGGGTGGCGGAAAGCCCAGCCGATCCTCGAGATCATGACCGCACCCGATGCCGACACGCGCGAGCAGGCGTGGGAACTGGGCGCAACCGTGGCGGCGCTGCTGTCAGGCGCGCTGAGCTGACGGCTTCTGATGAGCGAAGCGCTTGGCCGAGCGCTCCTTCAGCTTCGCGATCTCGACCTCGCGGTTCTTCGGCGGCGCGTTCGTGGTGAGGCCATCGAGCAGGCGCCTGGTGGCCGCGGCGATCTCGTCGACCGCCTGCTCGAACGCCGGCGTGTTCACCTTCGACGGCTTCGTCGTCCCACTGATCTTGCGCACGAACTGCAGCGCCGCATCCCGCGCCTCCTCGTCCGTCGCAGGCGGCTCGAAGTTGTGCAAGGTCCGGATGTTGCGGCACATCGCCCGAGCCTAACCCCACGCCTCGCAGCTCGCGCCACGCGATCACCCCGACAATCACGATTGTGATGATCGAGACCGTCCAGCCGGCGGTGCTGAGGGCAAGAACCATGCCGCCGTCCTACCCACCTACCCCTCCCCAACGCCCTTTGCGGCCGTTGGGCAAAGCAGGTCGCGGGGCTGCGCGAGGAGTGCAAGGGAGCGGCCTTGTGGCCGTGACCGCCGCGCGACGAGCCGCAGCGTCGCGAGATGCGCAGCCCAGCGCCCGCAAGGTGGAGACGGCGGGAATTGAACCCGCGTCCACAACCGCGTCTAGATGGCTTCTACGAGCGTAGTCGGCGCTCTGATCTCGCTCCGGGGTCGCCGTGCCGACGGGGTTCCTCGGTGCCAGCCTTCTGAAAATGTCCCCGCTTCGGCGAAGGCGGGCCTCCGCGGGTGAGCCGGCATTTTGAACCCGAAGCCCGAGCGGCCGGCAGGCCCGGGGCGGGTCCCCACTCACCTAGAGCTAACTAGGCAGCGAGGGCGTACTCGTGAGAGTCCGCACATATGGTTTTTCCGGGGTTTAACGAGGCCACCGGAACCTCGGCTCGCGACCACCCAGACGGAACCGGCCATGTCGAAGCCTGTCGTCCCCGTGGGTGTATGTCGTTGTGGACAGGGTATCGGCAGATTCGCGGCGTGGCATGTGACTTTCGCCGGGCCGCGCGGCATAACCCACATGGCACGCGGGTCGTACCCTGCGGGCATGGCCGATACCGCTGCTGCCCCGACCGTGGAGGACATCGCGTGGGACCTCGAGCCGCTCGTTCACGGCGAGGGACCGGAGGGCGCGCTACGGCTGCTCCGCGAGGCCGACGAGCGCGCGGCGGCCTTCGCCGCCGCTCACGCCGGCAAGGTCGCGGAGATCGACGGCGCCGGGCTCGCCGCTGCGGTCGCGGAGCTGACGGAGATATCCGACCTGATCGGCCGCGCCGGCACCTACGCATCGCTGCGGTTCAGCGTCGACACTGTCTCCCCCGAGAACGGGAAGCTGATCGCGCAGGTTCAGGAGCTCGGCACGCAGATCGAGACGAAGCTCCTGTTCTTCGAGCTCGAGTGGGCCGAGCTGAGCGACGAGCGCGTCGAGGATCTGCTGAGCGCCGGCGGGCTCGAGACCGTCCAGCACCATCTCCGCAGCACCCGCCGCTACCGCCCGCACCTCTTGACCGAACCGGAGGAGCGGATCGTCAGCGAGCTCGACGTCACCGGCTCCAGCGCCTGGTCGCGGCTGTTCAGCGAGGTCACGACCGCGATCGAGGTATCGCTCGACACCGAGGAACAACCGATCACGCTCGACATGGCCGCCGCCCAGCTCACCTCGCCGGATCGCGCCCACCGAAAGCACGTCGCCGAGCAGATCACCGAAGCGCTCGCGCCGACGCTGCGGATCCGCGCCTACATCTTCAACACGCTGCTGGCCGGCAAGGCGACCGGCGACCGGCTCCGCAGCTATGACAGCTGGATCTCCTCGCGCAACCTCGCCAACGAGACGAGCGACGAGGCCGTCGCGGCGCTCGTCGAAGCCGTGCGGGACCAGTACGAGCTCGCCCGCCGCTGGTATCGGCTCAAGGCGAAGCTGCTCGGCCTCGACAGGCTCGCCGACTACGACCGGCTCGCGACGGTCGCAGCCTCCGAGGAGTCCTACAGCTACGAGGACGGCAAGGCCCTCGTCCTCGACGCTTTCGGCAAGTTCTCCCCCGTGATGGCCGACGGCGCCCGCC
>WBZP01004300.1_pt1 | contig 14931 bp, 12 predicted proteins | sample 5204301 | NCBI WGS metagenome assembly WBZP01 (sample SAMN12412401, study PRJNA552823) | activated sludge metagenome | isolation source: activated sludge from nitrification reactor of wastewater treatment plant... | place: USA: Pennsylvania | collected 2017 | reverse complement strand
CTCTGAGAAGGGTTCACAGAAACACTATGCGCGCATTCAAAGAACTCACGGAACGTATCTCGTATCCCGCCGTTGAACAGGAGATCCTCGCCTGGTGGAAGGAACACCGGATCTTCGAACAGAGCATCTCGTCGCGGGAGGGGAAACCCGGCTTCACGTTCTATGAGGGTCCGCCCACGGCCAATGGCCGTCCGGGCATCCACCATGTGATGAGCCGGACGCTGAAGGACCTCACGTGCCGGTACCAGACGATGCGCGGGAAGCAGGTGCACCGCAAGGCCGGCTGGGACACGCACGGCCTCCCCGTCGAGATCGAGGTCGAGAAGGAACTCGGCTTCAAGCACAAGGAAGACATCGTCCGCTACGGCGTGGCGGAGTTCAATAAGAAATGCCGCGAGTCCGTGTGGAAGTACAAGGCGGATTGGGAGCGGATGACGGAGCAGATGGGCTACTGGGTGGACCTCACTCGTCCGTACGTCACGTTCGAGAACGAGTACATCGAATCCATCTGGTGGGCGCTCAAGCGCTTCCACGATGAGGGGATGATCTACAAGGGGCACAAGATCCAGCCCTATTGTCCGCGCTGCGAGACCCCGCTCTCCTCGCACGAAGTGTCGCTCGGTTACCAGGACGTGAAGGACCAGAGTGTGTACGTCCGGATGCGCCTGAAGGACGAACCGGACACGAGCTTCCTCGTGTGGACGACCACGCCGTGGACGCTCATCTCGAACGTTGCCCTGGCGGTGGCTGCAGACGTCACGTATGTGAAGGTCGAACAGAACGGCGAGAAACTCATCCTCGCCGAGGCACGCCTGTCCGTGCTCGAAGGCGAGTACACGGTGCTCGAGAAATTCCCCGGCAGCGCCCTCGTCGGCAAGGAGTACCACCGGATCTACGATTTCCATCCGGTCACCGGTAAGGCGTTCTATGTGGTGACCGCCACGTTCGTCACCACCGGGGACGGCTCCGGCATCGTGCACATGGCGCCGGCATACGGTGAGGACGACAATCAGGTCGGCAAGAAGTATGGTCTCCCCACGATCCATCCGGTGAACCGCAGCGGTGCGTTCGGCCCGGATGTGCCGCCGTTCGCGGGCAAGTTCGTGCGCGATGCGGACACGGACATCATCCGAGACCTGAAAGAGCGCAAGGTCCTGTACAAGAAGGAAACGATCACCCATAGTTATCCGCACTGCTGGCGCTGCAAGACGCCGTTGCTGTATTATGCACGCGAGTCGTGGTACATCAGCACCACGAAGTATGCGGACAAGATGATCGCGCTGAACAAAACCATCAACTGGTATCCGCCGGAAGTGGGCGAAGGGCGGTTCGGCAACTGGCTGGAAGAGAACAAGGATTGGGCGCTGTCGCGCGACCGGTTCTGGGGCACGCCGCTGCCCATCTGGGTCTGCCCGTCCTGCAAGAAGCAGAAATGCGTCGGCAGCGTCGCGGAATTGCGTGAAGGCACGGGGCTCGCGGAGCCGCTCGACCTCCACAAGCCGTTCGTGGACGGCGTGACGTTCACCTGCTCCTGCGGCGGTACGATGACGCGCACGCCCGAGCTGATCGACGTATGGTTCGATTCCGGGGCGATGTCGTTCGCGCAGTGGCACTACCCGTTCGAGAACAAGGAACTCATCGAATCCGGCGAGCAGTATCCGGCCGATTTCATCTGTGAAGGCGTCGACCAGACGCGCGGGTGGTTCTATTCGTTGCACGCCATCGGCACGTTCCTCTTCGGCAAGCCGGCGTACAAGAACCTGCTCGTGAACGACCTGATCCTCGACAAGGACGGACAGAAGATGTCCAAGTCCAAGGGGAACACGGTCAACCCATTCGACGTCATGGCGAAGTACGGTGCCGATGCGACGCGCTGGTACCTCGTCACGAACAGTCCGCCCTGGCGGCCGACGATGTTCGACGAGGAAGGCGTGCTGGAAGTGCAGCGCAAGTTCTTCGGGACATTGGTGAACACGTACGCGTTCTTCGCGATGTACGCGAACATCGATCAGGTGGACTGGAAGGCGCCCGCGGTGCCCGTGGCCGAGCGCCAGGAGATCGACCGCTGGATCCTCTCCGAACTGCAGTCGCTCATCACGCGCTACACCGGCTACATGGAGGTGTACGATGTGACCAAGGCCGCGCGGAGCATCAGCGAGTTCACCATCGATCAGCTCTCGAACTGGTATGTGCGCCGCAACCGCCGCCGGTTCTGGAAGAGCGAGATGGGGCCGGACAAGCGCGCGGCGTATCAGACGCTGTACGCATGCCTCGACACGGTCGTGAAGCTCATGGCGCCGTTCGCGCCGTTCCTCGCGGAGGAGATCTACCGGAATCTGAACAGCGTCACCGGCCTCGACGCCGCGGAGTCGGTGCATCTGGCATTCATGCCCGTGGCCGACCCGGCGAAGATCGACAAGGGCCTGGAAGAGCGGATGGAACGTGCACAGAAGATCGTGGTGCTCGTGCGGGCCATGCGCATGAAGGCGAACCTGAAGGTGCGGCAGCCGTTGCGCCGGATCATCCTGCCGATCGCGGACGAGGCGGGACGCGACGAGGTACGGAAGATGCAGGACATCATCCTCGACGAGATCAACGTCAAGGAGATCGAGTACGTGCATGATGCCTCCGGCATCGTGCGGAAGAAAGCGAAGGCGAACTTCAAGGCGATCGGGCCGAAGTTCGGCAAGACGGTGCAGCAGGCCGCGGCGCGGATCAAGGACATGACCGGCGCGGAGATCGCCACGATGGAGCAGAACGGCAGCGTTCAGCTCACTGCGGGTGAATCGACGTGGACGGTCGCTGTTGATGACGTGGAGATCATCCGCGAGGACATCCAGGGCTGGCTGGTGGAGACGGACGGTGGCCTGATGGTCGCCCTGGACACGACCCTGGACGATGCGCTGATCGCCGAAGGCGTCGCGCGCGAACTCGTGAACCGCATTCAGAACATGCGGAAGGATGCCGGTTTCGAGATCACGGACCGGATCGCGATCGTGTATGCGGCCGATGCCGCGGTCGCCGAACGTCTGGCGACGCAGCAGCGGTACATCATGACTGAAACGCTGGCGGAGAGCTGGGTCTCTGGCACTCCGTCAGGGGAGCATACGGAGACCCTGGAATTGCATGGCGGATCCATCAGCATCGCCATCACACGTGTGAAGCGCGGTTAACCAACCAACGGAGGGAGAGGTAGACGCATGGCAAAGAAGGCACCCAAGACCGCTGCAGCAAAGACGACGGCGAAGAAGAAGCCCGTGAAGCCGGCGAAGGCAGCTCCGGCGAAGAAGACCGCGACCCATCCGGCCAAGCCCGCTGCGAAGAAGCCGGCGGAGAAACCGCTTCCCCGCGTGCCTCTCGGGCCGCACGCGTACTCGGAGTCCGAACTGAAGAAGTTCAAGGAGATGATCCTCCTGAAGCGTCAGGAGACCCTGGAGGAGCTGGACACGCTCAAAGAGACCATCATGGACACGACCACGGGCGAATATGTGAGCGAGAGTTCGAACTACTCGCTGCATATGGAGCAGGGGACGGACGCGATGGAACGCGAGAAGACCTTCCTCTTCGCATCGCGCAGCGGGAAGTTCGTGAACCAACTCGATGAAGCGCTCATGCGCATCGAAGCGAAGACGTACGGTGTGTGCAAGACGTGCGGCCTCCTCGTCCCGAAAGAACGCCTCGAGGCGGTCCCGACGGCAACGACGTGCGCGGAGTTCAAGAACACCGGCATCCCCTGCGAACGGGGCCGGGCAGCGATCGCGCGCCAGAAACCGGTGAAGTGACCTGTGCGCGTCCTGCTCCTCTCGCTCGGTATCGTCATCGCCGATCAGCTGTCGAAGCTGCTCGTCCGTGGTGTGCAACTCCCCTCCCTCGGGATCGCGTGGGAGGGGATGCCGTACGGTATGAGTCGGCCGTTGCTCGGTGATTTCTTCCGGTTGACCTACATCGAGAACCCGGGGATGGCGTTCGGCATCAACCCGGGCGGCAAGATCTTCTTCTCGTTGTTCTCACTCGTTGCCAGCATCGCGCTCATCGCCTACCTGTATCATATGCGGAAGGGGCCGATGGGTTTCCGGCTGGCCATCGCCACCGTGCTGGGCGGGGCGATCGGCAATCTGATCGACCGCATGTTCTACGGCGTGTTCTTCGGGTACGCACCGCTCTTCCACGGGAGGGTGGTGGACTTCTTCGACATGGATTTCTTCGATCTCTCGGTCTTCGGCTATCACATCTCGCGCTTCGCGGTGTTCAACGTGGCGGATGCGAGCGTGACGGTCGGGATCATCCTCCTGTTGTTCCTGCACCAGTCCGATCCACGCACCGACACGCCGCCGGCATCGCCACCCCCGCCGGCCGAGCCGTCCTGACGCGGACCATCCCCGTCCATGCGACCGCAGATGGAGATCACCGTTCCCTCCGGAAAGAAAAGGGAGCGCCTGGACGTCTTTCTTACGCATCATGTCGAGAATGCCACCCGCACGAAGGTGCAGGCCGCGATCAAGGCGGGCTGTGTGCTCGTGAACGGGAAGACCGAGCGGTCGAGCTATCCGGTCGCCCCCGACGATGTGATCCACATCACACTTCCTGAAAGCCCGGCTCCCGACGTTACGGCGGAAGCGATCCCCCTGACCATCGTGTACGAGGACGATCAGCTGCTGGTGGTGAACAAACCGGCGGGCATGGTCACGCATCCCGCGTACGGGAATTACACCGGTACGCTCGTCAATGCGCTGCTCCATCATTGCGCCGCGCTGTCCTCCGTGAACGACCGGTCGCGGCCCGGGATCGTGCACCGTCTGGACAAGGACACGTCCGGGCTTCTCGTGGTGGCGAAGACCGATGCGGCGCATGCGCATCTGGCGCGGCAGTTCGCCCGCCGGACGATCCGGCGCGAGTATCAGGCCATTGTCTGGGGCTCGTTCCCCGTGGAGAAGGGGATCATCGAAGCGAATTTGGGGCGGAGCAAGGCGGACCGGAAGAAGATGGCGGTGGTGGAGGGGGGCAAAGTGGCGGTGACCGAATACACGGTCATCGAACGTTTTCCGTACCTTTCCCTCGTGCGGTTGAAGCTGCAAACGGGGCGGACGCATCAGATCCGGGTCCACCTGGCGCATGTGGCGCATCCGGTGTTCGGCGACCCGACGTACAATGGCCGCCGGTTGTTGTACGGGCCCGGGACGCCGCGGCAGAAGGCCGAGGTGCAGCGGATGCTGGACATCCTGACGCGGCAGGCCCTGCATGCGCGGACCATCGGATTCAAACATCCGGCCACGGGCGAGGAGATGGCGTTCGAATCGCCGCTGCCCGAAGATATGACCGCGGTGCTGGCCATGCTCCGGGGGTAAGAGACGCCCCCCGCGCTTGTCAGTGAGTCGGGGATGTCGTATATTAGCCATACCGCAACCCACCCACATTCAGGAGAGGAGAATGAACACTTCGCGTGAACGCCTGTTGCTGTTATTGTGTGTGCTGATGGGAGGCCTCATCCTGTTCGCACCGGTGACCAATGCCCAGACGGAACTCGAGAAGGCGATCCAGCAGTACAATGCCAACTCGATCAGCGGGTACATCCAGCCCATCGCCGATCTCGTGGGTGCGAACATGCACGCAGGGTACTACCATTCGGCCTACGTTCCCGAGAGTGGCTTTTCGATCGGCGTGGATATCATTGCCATGGGCTCCCTGGTGAAGGACGATCAGAAGAACTACATGGCCGCCGCCCCCGCAGGTTTTGCCCCCGGGACCTTCCAGACCGCCACGATCTTCGGCGGGAAAGGCTCCGCGGTGACGAACCAGACGAACAGCAGTCTGCAGTACAAGGGCAGCGACGGTATCTTCAATACCTCGATCTTCCCGATGGCTGCCCCGCAGTTGCGGATCGGCTCGATCTATGGCACCGAATTCGTGGTGCGCTTCCTTGCGACCCCGTCGCTCGGCGACAACAAGGTCCCGGTGCTCACGTTCTGGGGTGCAGGTGCCCGCCACAGCATCAGCCAGTACATCCCGTACTGCCCGCTGGACATCGCGGCGAGCTTCTTCTATTCGAACTTCTCCTTCGGCGATCTGATCACGGCCAAGGGTATGGCGTTCGGTGTGCAGGCGAGCAAGAGCATCAAGATCCTCATGCTGTATGGCGGTCTCTCCTATGAGAAGAGTTCGATGGACCTGAGCTTCAAGACCACCGACCCGACCTCGACGCCACTCGTGGACGTCTCGCTGGATGGAGCGAACAAATTCCGCGCGACCGTCGGTGTAGGCGTGAACTTCGGGATCTTCAAGGTCTTCGCCGACGCCAACTTCGGCACGGTGACCAACTATTCAGGCGGCATCGGTTTCGGCCGGTAAGGCCGACCGGTCCACGGGCAAGAGAACGACATCACTGGAGAGAAGAGAATGAAAACGAAAGCGCTGCTCCTGCTCCTTATCGGGATCCTGGCGACGACCGGTTCCACCTGTATCAATGACGGCTTCCTCGTGTCCGTCAATGTGCCGATCAAAGCCACGTTCCCCATCACTGCCGGACCGAACCTCGTGTTCAGCGGCACGCAGACCATCAAGCTGGCGGACCTCATCGACGCATCGTACGTGGACAATCTGAAGAACGTCCGCTACTTCGATGTGCGCATCAGCACCACCGGCACCTATAACGGCACCGTGTTCGTCACGGGCAGCATCGATGGCAGTGAGCTGATCAAGACGAAGAACTCGCCGACGCCGTGGAGCGACCTCGCCACGCCGCAGTCGTTGTTGAACGGCTCCACCAAGTTCGATTTCCAGGCAGCAGGTCTCACGCAGCTCATGAACAAGTTGAACGCATTCAAGTCGAATCCGGCCACGACCGTGACGCTGGCGGCGAACGGTACGCTCAGCGGACAGACGCCGGTACCGTCGGGACTCGCGCTCGTCGTGGAGATCTATGCTCAGGCGGATTCTGAAGTGAAGTAAGTTCTTTTCCTGCAACCGCGGTGACCACACGGCAGGACGGCTCGATGATGACCGGGGATCGCGTGAACATCCTCGGCATGAGCCGGGAAGAATTGAGGACGTTCGTTGCCGGCCTGGGCGAGCGTCCGTACCGCGGCGACCAGGTGTACCAGTGGCTTTATGCCAGAGGTGCCACCGGGTTCGATGTGATGAGTGATTGCGGACGGGCATTCAGGGAGACCCTGCATGCCCGTGCGCGTATCGCGGGTGTCGTGCATATGAGCGACCGGCTCTCGCCGGCCGACGGCACCACCAAGTTTCTCTTCGCTCTTTCTGATGGCTTGCAGATCGAAAGCGTCCTGATCCCTCCCTCCTCGGCCTTCGAGGGGGATGACCCCGGGGAGGATGAACCCCGGTCGTCCCGTGAACGCCTCACCCTTTGCGTCTCCACCCAGGTCGGTTGCCCGTTGGATTGCGCCTTCTGCGCCACGGGGACCATGGGCTACCTCCGCAATCTGACCTCCGGCGAGATCATCGATCAGGTCCTGACCGTCCGCCGCCTCACCGGCCGCACGATCACGAATGTCGTGTTCATGGGGATGGGTGAACCCATGCTGAACTACGATGCGGTGGTCCGCGCGGGCACGCTTATGACCGACGGTGCCGGCATCGCGGCCCGGCGCATCACGGTGTCCACGGCCGGATGGGTCGAAGGGATCCGGCGTCTGGCGGAGGAGAAGACACGCATGAAGCTCGCGGTGTCGCTCCACAGTGCGGTGCCCGCGACGCGCGAGGCGCTGATGCCGGTGACGCGCCGCTTCCCGCTGGATGCCCTGCGCGAGGCGTTGCAGTACTATTATGCACGGACGAAGGTCCGTGTGACATATGAATATATCTTCTTCGACGGTGTCAACGATACACCGCACGAGGTGCGCAGGCTGATCGCTTTTGCGCGCGCGATCCCGTGCAAGATCAATGTGATACCGTACCATGCGATCGACTTTGCGGGACCGGAAGGGTTCGGCGCCACGCTCCGCCCTTCACCCCGCATGGAGGAGATCGTGGAGGAACTCCGGCAAGCGAACCTGACGGTCATCGTTCGTAGCAGCGCCGGAGAGGATATCGCCGCAGCCTGCGGGCAACTCGCCGTGCAGGGACTGCGCCGATCACGGTCCGGCACGGCACCGCGGCGGCCCGCCGCACGGTGACGCGGACCGCGCAGTATCGTCACCCAACACAGAAACGACAGGCGTCCATGAACCTTCTTCTCTTCGGTGCCCCGGGGGTCGGTAAGGGCACACAGGCAAAACTTCTCGCAGACTACTATTCCATCCCGCATTACTCCACCGGCGATATGCTCCGCGCCGCCGTTGCCGCACAGACGTACCTGGGCGTGCAGGCGAAGCAGCACATGGACGGCGGACGGCTCGTTCCCGACGAACTCATGATCGCGATGATCCGCGATGCCCTCGTGGGGCCGGCGGCGAAGAACGGGTTCATCCTTGACGGGTTCCCGCGCACGGTGCCACAGGCGGAGACCCTCACGGTGATCTTCCACGATATCGGCGCGTCCGTGTTCACGGTCGTGAACATCGATGTCGATCCCGAATTGATCATCAAACGCCTCAGCAGCCGGTTGATGTGCCCGGAGGACGGGAAGATCTTCAGCAGCGAACTGATGGACGTGCGCCAGGGCGGCCCCTGTCCGGCCTGCGGCACGCCGCTCATCCAGCGTGTGGACGACCGTCCGGAGACCGTCCGGGAGCGCCTCGAGGTCTACAAGGCCAAGACCGCGCCGGTGCTCACGTTCTACGAGAAGCTGGGTGTGGTCATCACGGTCGACGGCAACGATACCGTCGATGTCGTGAATCAGAACATCCGCACGAAACTCAGAGCGTTGAAGCGGTGATCCTGGTGGCCGCACATCGGGGCGCCTCCGGCCATGCGCCGGAGAACACGATGGCGGCCTTCCATGCGGCCGTCGCGGCCGGTGCCGATCTCATCGAACTCGATTGCCGCTTCACACGTGACGGCGTCCCTGTCGTGATCCATGACCGCACGCTCGCCCGCACCGCGGGCGGGCGTGGCCAGGTTGCGGACCTTACGCTCGCCGAACTCTCCAGGGCCGATGCCGGCTCCTGGTTCCACCCCCGCTTTGCCGGCCAGCAGATCCCCACCCTCGCCGCGGTCCTGACCGGACTGCCCGTGGCCATGGGCCTGAACATCGAGGTGAAGCCCGATGGCGATGGCCGGCCGGCCTCCGCGCTGGCTGCACGGCTCCGCGCCGTGATCCATGAACACCGGGGCCACCGCCAGGTTCTGGTATCGTCGTTCGATCACCGGTTCCTCCACGCCTACCGCGTCGCGGCACCCGCCGACCCTGTCGGGGTGCTCCTCCATCCCGTGCGCGATCTGGTGCGTCGCCCCGTGCACATTGCGCGTCGTCTCGACGCAGCGTATATTTTCTGCAGCCGTTCCCTGGTCCGCCGGTCGATGGTCGAAGCCGCCCATGCGGAGGGGTTCAGCGTTGGCGTGTACACCGTGAATGAAGCACGCATGATCCCGCGCCTGGTTCGGTTCGGGGTCGACCTCGTGTTCACGAATTTTCCGGCCGAGATCCGTACCATCCTGGAGCGCACCTGAGGAGGAGACCATGACCCGACCGATGTTGATCCCGTTGATGACCGTTGGTGTTGCGGCGGTGATCATCGCGCTTGGCGGTTGCGGCGGAGAGACCAGCGATACCACGACGCTGGACAGTGCACTGACGCGCACGGAGAAGCTGGTGGATGCCGGAAAGGATCGCGAAGCACGGCAGTATCTGCGCGCGGAACTGGGGACGCATAAGGATATCCGGCAGGGGAAGGCGGCGGCGGCGGGCTGGCGCGTCCTTGCTGAACTGTATACGGCATCGGCGCAGTACGACAGCGCGCACATGGCATACGAGAAGGCGGCGGATGCGTACCGCGGACTCGCGCAACGTGACCATGCCTACGAGATGGCGATCGCCGCGGGGGCGCTCGATATCCGTTCCGGCCGTCCGGCCCGCGCGCGCACCCAGTACGAAGAGGCATTGCGGCTGGCCAACGTGTTCGGCGACAGTGCCTCGGCGGAGATGATCCGTCTGGCGTTGATCCCCGTGTACGCTGCCGAGGAGGATGTCGCCGCGGAGCGTGATGCGCTGTCGCGGTCAACCGCGGCAGCACGGACGCGTCAGGACCGCGGGATGGAGGCCCGGATCGAATATGCGGCAGGACTCGCTTCCGCGTCACGCCGTGAGAATGATGAGGCGGCGGCTGCGTTCCTGCGGACCGTGACGCTCGCCGATGGTGCGGGCGATTCCCTTCTCGCGACGCAGGCGCTCTTGCAGGTCGGCATCACGCTCGATCGCGCCGGCCAGAGTCGTGAGGCCCTGACCTCATTCGGAAGTGCATTGTCCCGCACGGGACTCCTCCGGTATCATACCGGTCTGGCCTCGGAGCTCCTGGTCAGGACGGGCAACGTCTATCTGCGCATGAAGGACCCGGCGCAGGCGATGCGGTTCTATCAGTCCGCCGTCCGGATCGCGAACGCCTCGCACAACGCGATCCTCGAAGCGTACCTCATGATGCAGATCGGGCACGCCGGTCTGCCGACCGATCGTGCCGCGGCCATGCAAAGCTTTCGTTCCGCCTATGACCAATTCCGGTCGTTCCGCTATGCGCCGGGCGCCGCATATGCGCTGACCACCCTCGGTGCGATCGCGGAACAGGAGAACAGGGCGGCCGATGCGCTGCAACTCTACACCGCCGCCGTCGCGGAGGAGGAGAAGTGTCTCGCCGTACCGGATCCCTCATCCCTGTACCGCGATTGCGAACGCTCCACGCTCCATGCGCCGGTCGAAGAGCCATCACAGGCACTCGTGGCGCTCCTTCTGCAACTCAGCCGTACCGATGAGGCGTTCACCGCGCAGCAGCGGAGGAACACCCGTGCGCTCATGCGTCGCCTGAGCCCCGGGGTCTTCCGCGTGGGGAAGGCAGACCCGGATTCCGTGCTGTCGTTCTGCGCCGATCAGCAAGCGATGCATCGCGGCGCGGAATACCAGCAGGAACTCGTGCTCGCCGGCGCCTCATCGCACCTCAGCGTGCGCGAGGATATCCTCGGTGTGATGGAGCGGACTCGCGTGTCGATCGGAGAGGCGGCAGAGGACATCGCGCGGCTCATGCCGGCACTGTCGCCTCTCGCCGCGCTGCCTGACGTGCGCCCTGCCGATATTCAGCAACAGGTGCCCGAAGGGTGTGCACTACTCACGTTCGTGCCCGGACGGCGGTCGATCACCGTCGCGCTGATCACGCCTGCAGGCAGCACCATGCGGGTATCGGTGCAAGCACCGGACCGTATCGCACAAACCGTTGATGCCTATCTTACGCTGCTCCGTGCGCAGACCGTCAGCGGAGAGTCCGGCGGCAAGCCCGCACCGGTCCAGGGCGTGGAGATGCAGACCCTGACGCGCACATTGTATGAAGCGCTGATCCTGCCGGTCGATCCGTTGCTCAAACCCGGTACCCTGGTGTACGTGCTCTTCCCGGAAGGCATGCAGCCGTTCCCGGTCCATGCACTCCGCCGCGCGCCTCTGCCGGGTACACCGTTCCTCACGGAGCGTTTCACGTTCCAGTATCTTGCCTCGCTCCGGTTCCCGAGCACGCCGCGGACCGCGGGTGTTCCCGCGCAGGTGACCTGTGTCGGATTCGCGGGCCGGTCGGGGTGGGATGTGGAATACGAGCTCCGGGACGTCCGTTTCTTCTTCAAGGATGCGCGGATGCTGTTCGCGCAGGAAGCGACACTCGATACGTTGCGGCGTCTCCGCTCCGATGTCCTGCATCTTGCGGTGGATGCACGCTATGGCGTCTCGTCGCCGTTGTCGGGATGGATCACCCTCTCGGATGGGGCGTCGCGAGACGGGAGCCATGCCATTCCCCTGACGGCACTGACCACGATCCAGCCCGCGCGTATCGTCGTGGTGTCGTCGCTCGCTGCCGGTGTGCCGTCGTTCGATCCGCTGGTGCCGTTCGCCCTGGGTGCGAATGGATCAGGAATGGTGGTGATGAACTGCTATCTCCCCACACGTGGTGCGAAGAAGGCGTTCGGGGAATTGTTCTACACGGCGTTGATGCAGGGACTTCCCGCGGATGCAGCGGTACAGAAGGCGCAGATGGGGATGATCAAAGGGAAGGAATTCTCCACGCCGGCGGCGTGGGCTGCATTCATGACCTGGAGCGGTCTCTAGCGGCGTCGGACCTTGATGCTGCCCAGTCCCGAGTCGATATGGATGTTCATCCGGCCCTGGGCCTTGTGGTAATTCGATGAGAGATACTGATTGCCGCCGTCCGATGTGAAATCACGGTCGCAATCGAGATGCGAGACCCAGCTGTTCTCGTAGATCACGCGTGCCCCGATGTCCTCCGGGATGATGATGGTCACCAGCCCGAGGCCCACTTCGATGTCCACGTCCACTTCGTTCTTCAGCTCGCCGCCGAAGTCCAGCGTATAGGACCCCATCCCGCCCTGGAATTTCAGATGCCGGAAGTTGGCATTGGCCAGGTTGCGCGCATCGAACTTGCTCACACCCGATTCGATGTTCATGTTCTCGATCCTGCCCGTGTTGGCCTGATCGAATGCCAGCGTCACATCGCTTGCACCGGTGGAGAGGTTGAAGTCCTTGACCTCGAGGCCGGAGAGGTTGAAGTCGCCGCGGCCCACGCCCAGTTCGATATCGAAGGAGATCGGGATCGCATCCGAGAACCGGAGGAACCACTTTCCCTTGTCGAACCGGTCGAGATTGAACGAGTAGTGGTTCCCGTTCTTCTCCATCTTCTGTTCGCCGAGGGTCATGTCCAGGAAGCCGACGCGATTGCGGATGGCGTATTCCATATCCATCACGTTGCTCGCTTCCTTCTCGGCCGATGCTTCGGCCATCAGGATCTTGCCCGATTCGCCGCGGCCGATCAGCACCGTACCGAAGGCCGAGTTGAGACTGACCTTGAGTTCCTTCTCGGTGGTGCGGCCGATCTCGCGCGTCGGGTTCGTGTTCTCCCCGGCGGGGGCGAGCGTGACCCCGGCCGCGAGGGTCAGGGTGGCAAGCGCTATGATGGTCGGGTTGCGCATCGTGGTCTCTACAGGATACTACGGCCGCCGTCCGGCGATTGTTGCATTCGGGCCGGTTTTTGGCGGTTTCACCTTCGGGCGTTCCACACCCGTGAACGGGGTGTACCCCGGGCGGCAAACGGTTGCATGCCGGAGACGCGGCTCCGGCGGGGATCAGTAGTGGCGGATCTGATGACGGAGCTGTTTGTACAGGAGCTCCCGTGCCCGGAAGATATGTGCCTTCACGGTGCCGATGGGGAGCTTCAGCATGTCCGCGATCTCCTCATACGACCGCTCATCACTGTGCCGGAGCATGATCACACGCCGGTACTTTTCCGGGAGCTGATCGATGGCCTTCTTGAGCATCACTGCCCGCTGGTCACTGATCAGTTCCTTGTCCGCTTCGTAGGAATCGTCGGGGAGCTCGAAGGTGTAGTCGCTGTCCTTCGATTCGATCGGCTTGTCGATCGAATACATCTGCAGCTTCCGCTTGCGGATGTAGTCGATGGAATTGTTGGTCGCGATCTTGTACAGCCAGGTGGAGAAGGCGAACTCCTCATTGAAGTTCTTCAACGAGGCGAAGGCCTTGATGAAGGCCTCCTGCGTCAGGTCTTCCACCTGCTCGCGGTCGTGCACCATCCGGAAGATGAAGCTGAAGATCGCATCGTGATACTTGTTCATCAGGCGGGTGTATGCCGCGTCATCACCACCAAGGGCCTCCTTGATGAGCTGGGAGTCCTCGGCACGGGAGTCCAAACGCCTCTGTTCCTTGGGATCGACGGACGGAGTGGGGGCCGGGGTGGACTTCTGGGATGTGGATCGGGCGCGGGGCATAGGATCGGAAAAAGTTACAGAAAAGGGTCTTAAGGTGCAAGGAGACCCGTTGCTTCGCTTGGTGAAAATCCGTACGTTATTTCATGTTTCTGACACTCGAAGGCATCGATTTCTCGGGAAAAAGCACGCAGGCCAAACTGCTTGTGGACGCCCTCTCACGCGAGAGGGCTGTCTGCTTTTTACGCGAACCGGGCGGTACCCCGATCTCGGAACGGATCCGGTCCATTCTGCTCGACAAGAAGAACCTGGAGTTGACGGACCGGGCAGAGCTGTTGCTCTTCTCGGCCAGCCGTGCCCAGCTCGTGACGGGCGTGATCCGTCCGGCCCTGGCGCGCGGCGAGATCGTGATCTGCGACCGTTACTATGATTCCACCACCGCGTACCAGGGCGCGGGGCGGGGGCTGCCGATGGACGCCGTGCGGACGATCAATGCGTTCGCCACGGGCGGACTCGTCCCCGACCTGACGTTGTTCATCGATATCCCGGTGGAAGAGATCGAACGGCGGCGCGCGGCCGCAGGCAAAGGGTTCGACCGGATGGAGGCGGCGGGACGCGAGTTCTTCCAGAGGGTCCGCGACGGCTACATTGCGCTTGCGGCGTCGGAACCGGACCGCTTCGTCCGGATCGACGGCACGCGCAACCCTGAAGAGGTCCATGCCGGCGTCGTTGCGGCAGTGACGGCATCACCCATGTTTCACGCACACCATACCGTATAGATGAGGGATCGCATGAAGGCGGCGACGACCAGGAAGACCGGGGAACAACGGATCGCGGCGGCAGGCATCGTTGCGGCGGCACTCCTTTTTACCGGTTTCATGTTGGCACCGGACAATGACCTGCTCCTGAAGATCGGGAAGAGCATCGATGTGTTCGGGCGCGTCTACAAGGAAGTGACCACGAGCTACGTGGATGAGATCGATCCCGAGAAGTTCATGGAGGCCGGCATCGACGGGATGCTCGGCACGCTCGATCCGTACACCGTCTACATCGCCAAGGACGATGGCGACGAAGTGGACCTGATGACGAACGGGAAGTACGGTGGCATCGGCG
>WBZP01001826.1_pt3 | contig 14932 bp, 11 predicted proteins | sample 5204301 | NCBI WGS metagenome assembly WBZP01 (sample SAMN12412401, study PRJNA552823) | activated sludge metagenome | isolation source: activated sludge from nitrification reactor of wastewater treatment plant... | place: USA: Pennsylvania | collected 2017 | reverse complement strand
GGCAACGCGGGTACCCAGCGCGGCTTGAAGACAGCCACCAGGACCACATAGCCGACATAGAACAAGGTCAGCGTGAAACCGGGAAGGAACGCACCGGCATACATGTCACCGACCGACTTGCCGAGCTGGTCGGCCATGATGATCAGCACCAGCGACGGCGGGATGATCTGCGCCAGGGTGCCGGAAGCGGCAATGACGCCGGTTGCGACCTTCTTGTCGTAGCCGTAACGCAGCATGATGGGCAGCGAGATGAGCCCCATCGAAATCACCGACGCGGCGACAACGCCGGTCGTCGCCGCCAGCAGGGCGCCGACGAAAATCACCGCAAACGCCAGGCCGCCACGCAAGGGGCCGAACAATTGACCGATCGTGTCGAGCAGATCCTCGGCCATCCCCGAGCGCTCGAGGATCAGACCCATGAAAGTGAAGAAAGGAATGGCGAGCAGCGTATCGTTGCTCATGATTCCGAAGATGCGATCGGGCAAGGCCTGAAACAGTTGCGGTCCGAGCAGACCGAGTTCGATGCCGATCAGGCCGAAAAAGATTCCGTTGGCTGCCAAGGCGAAAGAAACCGGGAAGCCGACGAGCAGAAAGAGGACCATCGAAGCGAAGATGATCGGCGCCATGTTGGCGATCAGGAACTCGCTCATCACAGTTCTCCCTTTTGTGCCTTGATGGCCAGCGCGAGTTCTTCTTCAGGCGTCGGCTTGTGTGGCTTCTCGGTCGGATCGGGGCACTTCCCGCGGAGAAAGCCGATGCGCTTGATCAGCTCGGAAATGCCCTGGAGGACGAGCAGGAAGAAACCGATCGGGACGAGCAGGCGCACCGGCCAGACGACGAGTCCGCCGGCGTTGCTCGATTGCTCGTTGTTCTGCAGGGCGAGAAGGAAAATCGGCCACGCCATGACCATCACGGCGATCGCCATCGGGAGCAGAAAAACGATAATGCCGAAGATGTCGATCCACGTTTGCGCCCGCCTCGACAGCCGCCCGGCAATCAGGTCGATGCGCACATGCTCGTTGCGCATCAATGTGTAGCCGGCACCGAGCAGAAAGATGGCCGAAAACAGGTACCACTGGATCTCGAGAAAAGCGTTCGAACTGTAGTTGAACGTGTAGCGCATGACCGCGTTGCCCGCACCAATCAAAGTGACGATGAGAACGAGCCAGATGATGCTCTTGCCGATCCGCTCGGTGAGCAGATCGATCAGCTTCGACAGCTTCAGTAAACCATTCACGGGGCATTCCTCCTCAGGCAGCCGGACATTCACTCCTCCATGGCCCTAGTGCCGTCGCCCCACCTCTTGTCATCGGGCGGTGGTTCTGGCGCCGCTGCCCGGGTGGATGCAAACCCGCGCGACGACCATAGGGTCGATGGATTATGGCACATCCACCGGGCAAACGAGCGCCGATAGGCAGCCCAGCGCCTTACCATTGGATCGGCTTGCCGTCGCGAAAGAACCCGCCACTTGGCCCGTCGTCCGGCAGCAGCGCTGCCCAGACGATTCCCATTGCGCCCTCGTCCGCACTGCGCGTCGCATTGCTGCCGCCCATTTCGGTTCGGCACCAACCTGGGCAGACCGCGTTGATCTTCACCTGGGTTCCTTCCAGCTCCTTGGCAGTCAGTCGCGTCAATGCGTTCAAGGCTGCCTTCGACATCCGGTAGCCCGGCCAGAAGCCCTCCATCTCGGCGAGTTGCCCCATGCCCGACGAAACGTTGACGATGCGTCCCCAGCCGCCTTCTCGCATGATGGGAACGATGGCCTGGATCAGGCGCAATGGGGCCAGGGCGTTGCAGGCGAGCGTCGCAGCCACGATCTCCGGGTCGACGGCGAAGACGCTCGCCGCTTGTGGCAGGGCGAAATCCTTCGCTTCGAGAAAGATGCCGGCGTTGTTGACCAGAATGTCGGCCCGGCCAAACTCGCGCCGGAGGCGGGCCGCCAAGGCTGCCACGGCGCCGGCGTCGGTGACGTCGGCCGTGTGTGGCAGGACATCGGAGCCGCCCTCGCGCAGCTGCCGGGCAGCGCCTTCGATGGCTTCCGGAACACGTCCGACCATCAGCACCCGGCACCCGGCGGCGGCCAGATCTCGCGCCACCGACAGGCCAATTCCGCGCGACGCACCCGTCACAATGGCAAGTTTTTGCGCCAGCATCTGTTTCTCCTGTTGGTTGATTGCGGAGGCCGCATGATGCAACGGTCCGTGTTGAACGGCAAGCGGCGTCAGGTTCGGCGGTCGTCGTCGCCGCTGCGGCCAGCCAGGAACGCCTGAGCTTCTTCGCGCCGTTCGAAGACGTGCGGTGCGATGCTGCGTGCGGAGAAGGCCTCGCCCAGCTTGGCGCGCAGAAAGGCGCTGGTCGCGTAGCGCGTGATCTGGCTGAAATAGTTGGCCAGGAAGTGACGGTCCATTTCGGCGTAGGCGTCGTACATGTCCTGGTTGATGCGGAAGCGGTCGTAGTTGATGATGACGCCGACACGCTTGCCGGCGGATCGACAGCGCCGCTCGCAGATGTCCCAGATCGCCTTGACGTCTTCCAGGACGCGCACGTGCATTCCCTCGAAGTTGAGGAAGAGGATGTTGCGCTCCGGATCGTAAGTGACCCGTTCCGGCAGGGACAGGTTGAGCAGTTCGGCCTCCAGACCCATCGGGTTGGGGTTGAAGATGCGCGCATCCATCTCGCTATACTCGCCGATCACCGGCGCGAACTCCATATGCTGCAGGATGTCCCGCTCGACGTCGATGCCGGGCGCCACTTCAATCAGCGCCAGTCCCCGGCGGACGCGGCGGAACACGCAGCGTTCAGTGACGTAGTAGACGGGTTTGCCCCGGTCATACGCGTACTGGCCGTTGAAAGTGATTTGTTCGACCTGTTTCAGGAACTTGCCCTGGCTGCCTTCGCGAATTATCCGCAACTTGCCGTCAACGACCTCGATCTGCAGACCCTTGCCGGTAAATGTGCCGACGAACACCACGAGACGCGCATTCTGGCTGATGTTGATAAAGCCGCCGGCGCCGGTCAGCCGGCCGCCGAAACGGCTGACATCGACGTTGCCGGCGGCGTCGCACTGGGCCATGCCGAGGCACGCCATGTCAAGGCCGCCGCCATCGTAGAAGTCGAATTGCTGATTCTCGTCGATCACGGCGTCCATGTTCACGCCGGTACCGAAGTTGCCTCCGCTGGCCGGTATGCCGCCGATCAGGCCAGACTCGACGGTCAGCGTCAGGAGATGCGAGATCCTTTCCTCGTTGGCAACCGCCGAGACACCCTCCGGCATTCCGACGCCAAGATTGATGATGCCGTTGGGCGGCAACTCGAAGGCGGCGCGGCGGGCGATGATCTTGCGCTCGGTCAGCGGTGTGGACACTAGGCTGGCCGCGGGTACGCGGAACTCTCCGGCGTAGGCGGCGTTGTACTGCGTTGCCAGCGTCTGCATGTGTTGCGCTGGTTCGGCAACGACCACGCAATCGACCAGAATCCCCGGAATCCTGACCTGGCGCGGCGGCAGTCCGTTACGTTCGGCAATTCGTTCGACCTGCGCCATGACGATGCCGTTGCTGTTCTTGGCCGCCATCGCCATGGCGAGGTTGTTCAGCGTCAGGGCTTCTCGCTCCATCGTGATGTTGCCGAAAGTGTCGGCCGTGGTTCCGCGTACGAAGGCGACGTTGACCGTGCCGACCTTGTAGAAGAGCCACTCTTCGCCATCGACCTCGACGAGTTTGACGATGTCTCTGCTCGTGGCGGCATTGATTCGCCCGCCGCCGTAGCGGGGATCAACGAAGGTGTGCAGCCCGACCTTGGAGAAGGAACCAGGTTTGCCGGCGGCCAGATCACGGAACAACTGGCAGATGATGCCCTGGGGCAAGTTGTACGCCTGGATATGGTTATCGAGTGCGAGTTGTGCGACTTTCGGCATGCGGCCCCAGTGGCCGGCCACGACGCGGCGCAGCAAGCCTTCGTGTCCGAGGTGGTTAAGGCCCAGGGTGTTGCCGTCGCCTTGCCCGGCAGCGGCGAACAAGGTGAGGTTCTTTGGGCTGCCGGTGGCGAGAAAGCGGCGCTCGAGCGCCGACAGCAGGGCTTCGGCAAAGCCCGTCTGGACGAAACCCGTACTGGCCAGCGTATCGCCGTCCCGGATCAGGGCGATCGCTTCGTCGGCGGTAACGATCTTGCTGCGCATGAGGATTGCCTCGGAATCACTTGGCCGGGCTGCGGCTCAGGACGATTGGTCGCCATGCCAAGGCGACCAATCCCGACGCACGGCTGTTAGCGCAAGGCGCGCTGGACCGACTCGAATTGACGCACCCACGGCTGGCTGGTGCGCAGTTCGGGTGGTAGGGCAGCGATCGCAGCGCGCGCCTGGCTGACGGTGTCGAATACGCCAAAGAACAGATTGTAGTGCGTCCGCCCATCGTATTCGGTCGCCGAGAAGGCCAGCGAATTGAGCGCCAGGTGCCTGAGGTTGTGGTCGATGAAACGCGCCATGTCGGCCTGGCTGGGCGACAGCACCAACTGCACGGTGTAAGCCTGCGGGGCTTGCCGCAGCAACCACTGGCCATCGTGCACCAACCGCGCTCCAGTACCCGGCACTCGCGTGTTCAACAGTGTAGCGCGCAGCCCGGCAAGGCTTTTTTCCAGGTCGGCAACCTTGTCAGCGACTTGGGCGACACGTGCTTGCTGCTCGGTCTCGTTGTCCCGGCGCGCAGCCTCGCCGGCAGCAAGTGCGGCGAGCTGACGACCGACTTCACTCATGCGCGCCTCGCTTTTCGCGAGAGCAGATTCAGTGCTGGCGGGGACGAAGGCCGGCGCCCATTTGAACAGGGCAAAGCCCGTCACGGTCAGCAGGAGCAAGCCGGCGATGGCGACATGCGTTTTCTTGAACCGTTCCCGGGTTGCCTCGGCATGACTCGCCAGCGTGGTGCCAACTTCGCCAATTGCCGCATCCAGGCGTTGCGTTTCCGCTCGCAGGACGCTGACCAGACCCTGCAGCGACTGGAACTCGGCATAGTGCTCACGCTGTAATGCGCTGAGGCCGTCGACGCGTGCCTCGACGAGCGTGTGCTGCCTTTCCGCTTGTTCGCGCACGGCCTCGATGCGGCTCTTGTTGCCGCGCGTTGCTGTGTCCAGCAGTTCGCAGGTGATGTCAAACTGGTCAAGGCGCCGCCGCTGCTCGGCGAGAATCTGTTCCTGCGCCGCGAAGAGGCCGGTGAGTGAAGCGATCCCGGCGTCGAGGCGTGTCACATCGCTGCTGACGCGCGCATTGCTGCTCGCGAAGCGAGCGTCCCAGCGTTGCTCCGCGTCGGCCAGCCAACTGCGCGCATCGCTTCGCAGCGCATCGATCTGTCGTGCACCCGCAGCAACCTGCGCGCTGAGCGAAGTGTTCTGCTCATGCAGATCGGCGGCGAGCCGATGCACCTGGCTCGCCACCTCGCCGCCAGACAGGCGAAGTTCGGCGAGCGCAGCGTCGATACGGCGATTGTTCTCGGCGTACAGCGCCGTCAGTTCTTCGTAGTCATGCAGCACGCGGTCGAGCTGTGCGTTGATCTCTCTCGGCGTCAGACTGGAATCGGTGGAACGCGCCAACTCCAGCAGATCGGCCATCTTCGGCTCGATGGCTGGAATCTGCATTGCCGCCGCTGCCAGCGCTTCGCTCGACGGTGGGGCAACTGTTTGATCAGGCTGGGCAGCCAGCGGAAAAGTCAGTTCTGCAGTATTCGTCATGCTTGGTCTCCTCCTCTGTTATGGTGTTGCCGATCTTTCGCCGGATTGTAACAGGCCTTTCGGATACATCGCAGCGAAAGTCGACCAGCCGGGCGCAACAGGAAGTGTGAGGTTTCCGCGCGTTTTCGTCTTCCAAAGGCGACCGAAGCTTGTGGACCGGCGAAGGCTGGCTGTCCTTGGCGATTGTGCCGGATCTCTTCAAGCGGGAAGTGGCGGGCTGGTCTCGGAAACCACGCTTGACGGCCGATCGCGGCCGGCGTGCCTTCTTCGTCCCGCTGCGTTCGCCTTCCAAGGCAGAGGGCTTGATCACCGGTTTCGGCTTCTGGGCCTTCAGTCACGCAAGCTCATCGTGCAATCGTGCAATGGGGAGCCTTCACAAAAGCGGGCGAATTCCTTATCATGGCGCCTCTTCCATAGCCTAGCATGAAGGGAACAAGAGAATGGCGACGATCGAGCAGGTCAGATCCATTATTGGGGACGTGCTTCAACTCGGTGCGCGTCGGGACAGTCTGCTTGCCGACTCTCCTTTGCTGGGCAGCTTGCCGGAGCTGGATTCCATGGCCGTCGTGGCCTTGATCACGGCACTCGAGGAGAACTTTGCCATCGTGATCGACGACGATCAACTCGATGCCTCCACCTTTGCCACCCTTGGCAGTCTCGCCGCTTTCGTCGATCAGCGGCTTAGCGATTGATTCAATAGATCATTTCTGGGTGGAGGTTTTCTTTCTCCCGGCTCAGGTGGGGGTTCGGTTCTGCGTGCATCACGTCCCCGCCAAGGGATCAAAAACCGGTCAGGCGATCGTTTTTGTCCCCGCCTTTGCCGAGGAGATGAACAAGTCTCGGCACGTTGTCGCACAGACTGCGCGGCGGATTTGCGAGCAGGGAGTCGGCGTCCTCCTCATCGACCTGTACGGTTGCGGGGACAGCTCCGGCCATTTCGAGGACGCCACCTGGGAAACGTGGCGGGCAGACGTCGCGCTTGCGACACGCTGGCTGCAGGACTACGGCTATAGCCGCCTGATGATTTGGGGGATGCGCCTCGGTGGTCTGTTGGCGGCGGCGTGCGCCGTCGATTCACCGGCGGTTTATGAGCGGTGCATCCTCTGGCAGCCGGTGATCAGCGGCGATAGTTATCTTACGCAGTTTCTTCGCCTGCGCGTGGCCAACGCGCTGCTTTCCGGGGCACCGGCCGGCACCTCTGTGGGTCAGTTGCGCAGTCGCCTGCTTGCCGGCGACGAAGTCGACGTTGCTGGCTACAGACTCGGAGCGGCCCTGGCGACGGGGTTTATGCAGCATACGCTGCTCCAGGCGCGCCCGCTCTGCCCAATCGAGTGGTTCGAGGTGGTCGCCGACCGAGGCCGCGCGCCTGCACCGCTGATCTCCCGGCTGGCTGAAGAATGGCGTGCCGGCGGCAGCGCGCTCGGTCTGACGACGGTAGAGGGTGAATCGTTCTGGGCAGCGGCAAACGCCGCCGAACTGGTTCAGTGTTTGGCGCTGGTCGAAGCGACGGCTTTGGCCGCCCGGTCGTGGACCTGATCACCTTCGCCGAGCGGCCGATTGTTTTTTCCTGCAATGGCCAGCGACTCGTCGGCGTCGTTGCGATACCCGCGCAGCCCATGGGGCGGGGTGTTGTCATCGTCGTCGGCGGGCCGCAGTATCGGGCAGGCAGCCATCGTCAGTTTACCCTTCTCTGTCGTCATCTCGCCGGGCAGGGAATTGCGTCGCTACGTTTTGACTACCACGGACTGGGCGATAGCGAGGGGCCGCCGGCTCTTGGCGTAGACGGACTGTCGGACGACCTGCGCGCCGCGATCGACGCCCTGATGCATGAAGTTCCACAGCTTGCTGAAGTTGTGCTCTGGGGGTTGTGTGGCGCGGCTTCGGCGGCCGCCCTTTATGCTCCGGACGATGGGCGCGTCGCCGGACTCGTCATGCTCAACCCGAACGTGGGCTCCGAGCAAGACACTGCCGCGGCGCAGCTTCGTTTTTACTACTTGGGGCGTTTGCTCAATGCTGCCTTTTGGCGGCGCCTGTTGCACGGCGAGGTCAGTGTGCTTTCGTCACTGCGCGATCTATCGCAGGCCGTGCAAAAGGTCGTTGCAAAGCGATCCACCGTGTCAATCAGGTGCGATGCTGCGGGTGGAGGCCAGCAGACGGCGCGCCCACTGGCGGACCGCGTGCTCGACGCGCTCGTCCGTGCGCCCGCTGTGCGTGTGCTCGTGATCCTCAGCGGCAACGACCTCACCGCGCAGGCCTTTCTTCAGGCCGCATCCGGCGTGCGCTCTTGGCGTCGCCTGATGGCATCGCCGCGCGTCGTCTGCCGGCACCTACCTGAGGCGAACCATACCTTTGCCACGGCTGAGTGGCGCCGGCAGGTTGAGCTATGGACAGCCGACTGGGTGAAGACTTTCTGACGCCGGCTGGAGACTTTCTTCACCGGTGCAGGTTGGGCGGCATCATGCACGCGGAGCGACACGCGCCGCTTGACTCTCGGCGGCGCAGCGTTGAGCAGGGAGCGGACGTCTACTCCCAGCTCAGGTGCCCTCGAAGAAGCGCTCGACGCGCGTGCCCTGGTCCAGCGTTCTGGCTGTGTCAATAATCAACCGTGCCAGGGCGAGGTCCAGGATACCCAGGCCGAAGGGGCTGAAGACAACGATGCTCTTGTCGTCGCGACGTGCTGGCTGACTGCCGTTAAGTACTTCGGCCAAAGTGCAGCGGACGAATTCGCGATGGCCAACCTTCTGTTCGGCGAGATGTAATGAAGTTTGCGCGCGTACGGCATGATCGATGTCGTCGACGACGTTGTCTGTTGCCAGAACCACATCGGCTGTCAGATCGCGCAGCGATATATGCAGGATCGTCGTCGCGCTCGAGCATGCCGACAAATCCGAAACCGTCGGTTCGACGGCGGTTGTTGCGAACGAGATGACGTCGGCGTTGGCCATCAATGTGTTCAGCGCGGCGCACGACTCAATCGGTACATTCTCGATGCTTTGCGCGAGGAGTCGCGCAAAGCGCTCGGCTCTCCGTGCGTCGATATCGTAAACCAGTACTCGGCCGACGTTACGGTCGAGCGAGAGGATGTAGCGAACAATCTCCCGATTGATGAGTCCACAGCCGACAACGCCGAGGGTTTCGATGACCGCGCCCTGGTGCAGGACATCAGCCGCCAATGCGGCGCTCGCCGCAGTTCGTGCTGCGCTGATCAAGGAACCCTCGAGGATGACTTCAGGTCGGCCGGTTTCCAGCGAGTTGATCGCCATGATCGCCGAGGCACGGCTGATTCCTCGCTCAAGATTGCCCGGAAAAGAGGAGATCCACTTGATTCCGGCAACCTCTCCCTCGCCGCCAAGATACGCGGGAAGGGCAATGATCCGCTCCTTCACGCGCCCCGGAAAACGCACGAATACGGAGTGGGGAAGGCAGCTATTGCCGGCCTGATGTTCGATGTAGGCGTTCCTGACTGCTTCGACGACTGCGCGCTTTCGCCCTTCCAGCAGCGCCTGGATATCGGGGCCGCAAAGCACGAGGAGACCATTGTCAATATTCATTTTTTCCTCACCTCCGCAAGGAGTCTTGAAAACGGTGATGCGAACTGCTGCAGCACGCAGCACGGGAGCCGGAAAGCCGGCGCTGATGGGCGGTAGGTCAAACGGAAAGCGCGTCGATCCCCAGCTTTTCCTGCACCCAGGTATCCGAATAGACCGTATCGAGGTAGCGCTCGCCTCGGTCGGGAAGAACCGCGACGCAGCGCTTGCCCGGAGCGATGGTTCCCTCGGCGGCCAAGCTTTCGATCGCCGAAATAATCCCTCCTGACGACGCCCCGGCCAGGATTGCCTCATGCTGGACGAGCCGCCGGCAGCCGAGAACGCAATCGAGATCGGACACGTGGACCACGATGTCTGCCAGATCGTCCTTGAACAGCTTGGGGACAATTCCTGCGCCATGACCGGGTAGCAGGCGCTTGCCGGAAGGACGCCCGAAGATGACGCTGCCCATGGCGTCGACGGCGACGATTTTCGTCTTCATGCCATGGTCGTGAACGAAGTCAGCACAGCCGCGCAAAGTGCCGCATGTGCTGACGGCGAGAACCAGGTAGTCGATGTCGGTACCCAGGGTGGCAACGATTTCCGGCATGGTTGACCCGTAGTGTGCGCCAGCGTTATCGGCATTGACATACTGGTTGGGCCAGAAACCGCTCGGTACGCTGTCGAGGATCTGGCGAACGCGGTTCAGTCGCGCCATGAGGTACTCCCCGGAAACGGGATCGGGTTTGCTCACCAAGTCAACACGAGCGCCGTAAGCTTCAATGATCCGAATATTCAGGGCTGTCGTCTTGATGTCCACAACGCAGACCAGGCGCAGCCTGAGATAGGCACAGACCTGTGCCAAGCCGATGGCGAAGTTTCCGGAACTGGACTCGACGATGGTCGTCTCGCGTGTGATGACGCCGTTAGCGAGAGCATGGGTCAGAATATTGTAGGCGGGTCGGTCCTTGATGCTGCCGCCCGGGTTGAGCGCCTCAAGTTTGCCGAATACTTCCAGGCCTGACTCCTCGAACAGCTGCGCCAGCCGGACAATCGGAGTCTGACCAACCGCTTCGAGAACCGAGTTCTTCGGTACGTTCCATGCCTTGCCGGGCGTCGGCCAATCGGCGGCAACAGAAGCCGTCGAGCCTGCTTCCCGGCCGCTCATTTCAGGAATCCAGGGAAGGTTGGCAACGTAAAGGCGGCACAGCGCAGGATCTGCGGCGGCGCATTCGAACGCCGGCGACCGGGCTCGCCCAGCTGGTCAAGCTGCGACCTCCGGTTTTCGTCCAAGACGGTGAACTGTGACATAAGTGCTTCTTTCATAGGCGAGAACAAACCCCATCCTGGCGTAGTTTCTATACGATGGATCCTGCCGCGCTGCGGTATGACTGGCTGTTTCCGCCGTGACGTACCGGCAGCCCGATGCCGCGGCATCGTTGATCCGAGCGGCAATCAGCGCACGCTGCGCGCGAAGGCCTCGATGCTCGGGCAGTGTCGCGTCCCAGCCCAGCCAGGCAACGCCGTCAGCGACATAAGAAAGGGCTGCCGCTATGGGAACTTCTCCGTGATGGGCGAGCCAGTGACGCCAGGCGGGCACGCTGCCGGCTTCGGCAATCAGGCAATGCGCTGCCGCTGGCATGCGAAAGACTGAACAGCAGATGTCGGCCACTTGCTCGCATTCCGCGCCACTGACGCAGGTCACCGATACCGTCTGGTCGTTAAGCTGCAGAGCCTCAGCCGTCCGGTAGTGCATGGCCGTCGGAACAGTGCGCCGCATTCGGCGCGCACGCAACCAGTTGACGAGTTCCGGTGGCTGAGCACCCGGCGCGACTTCGATCGCGTACGACAAGCCATGGCAACGATAGATCTCGGCAAGCTGATCGAGCAATTCCTCGCTCGCCGCCTCACCGACGCCGAAACCGATGACCCGATTCAGGTTCAGCGTATTTTGTACCGACGGCGCGACGAGTACACGGGCGGACCCCAGGCGGCAAACGCTGAATTGATGCTGGGCGAGGGAGGGCGAAGCCTGGCCAAGCAAGCTGTCGTACGCTCTCGCTTCACTGAACTCCACCAGCGCCGAGACTTCCCGCGTTTCCATGCTATGACGATCCTGAAATCAGGGCACTATGATACATTCGATGGCAGGCCAGCGCGTGCCGGAGGCGTGCTCGCCGGCTGTTGCGCATGCAACAGGCGGGCAAGCAAGCCAATGATAAAACCAAGGCACATAAGGCGTCCAGCGGTGTTTTCGAGAGTCGGATCCAGGCCGTCATCCTGGCGCAAGTGGCATCGGATATGACGCGGCGGACACGATGACTTGGCTGGCACAGGCCAAGCGATGCCGTTCCCGCCCGCCAGCATGCGAGCAATCAAGTCAAGGATAAAACAAAGGCACATGAGGCGTCCAGCGGTATATTGGAGGGTGCTGATCAATTGCTTGATCGTCGCGCAAGTTGAATGAGATCATGATGTGCTGGAGGCGACGAAGCGGCCGGCGCAGGCCAGGCAAGGACGCCCCACTCGGCAGCAGGCGGCACGTCGTCTCGACCGGCGTGCTTGGTAACGAAGGCTCAACTTCTTTCTGAATGAATGGTGCTCGACATGAATTCTCTCTCCCGCTCCCCGGCGCACGCCGTGCCGCAAGCCGCTGAAGGCGGCTTGGCCGACCAACTGTTCTGGCTGGCAAGACTGGCTGACGACCTGCCAAGAGCAGTCATCGTTCCGGATTTCAAGCGATCGACCTTGGCTGCGCGGGTATATGAAAGGGTCGGCTTCGAGATCGAGCCCGAAGTTGTCCGAGTCCTCAAGAGCCTGGATCCCGGTCGTGGTGTTTCCGATCGTGAACTGTGCGCTGCACTGCTGGGGATTCTCCTCGGTCGTTATCAACGCGAAGACAGCCTCATGATCGGACTGCTGGTGGGCGGACAACAGGAAAATGCGCCAGCCGTCGTGCCGCTACAGATTCCCTGCCACCCGGAAACGACGATTCGCGCGACCATGTCGGACGTTGCCGGACAGATCGAGGAGATGTCGGCGCATTCCTTGCCCAGTGTGGCAGAACTGCTGCAGGTGTTGGGGGCTGAAGCCGGCAGCCATCGCTTCCCGCTTTTCGACATTGCGCTGGCGGTCGGCGAGTCGGCTACCGAGATCGACCTGCACGCCTATCCGCTAGATATTGTTTTTTTCTTCCAGACGAGCGGCGGACAAATCTGCGGGCAGGTGATCTACTCGTCTGATCTCTATGAGAAAACGACGGTTGAACGTTTGACACGCCACTTGCTGATCGCTGCGCACCAAGTCTCGGCCCGCCCGACGATGCCGCTTGGCCAGGTCAACATCCTGACGGCGCAGGAGCAGCGGCAAGTGTTGGTAGACTTCAACGAGCGATCGACCGCGTTTCCGCTCGATCGCACGTTGCACGCACTGTTCGAAGCGCAGGCTGAGCGCACGCCTGATGCTGCGGCGGTCATTTATCGGGACATCCGCCTGAGCTATGCGCAACTTGATGCGAGCGCCAACCGGTTGGCCAATACATTGCTTTCCCTGGGCTTGGCAAAGGGCGCTTTCGTCGGCATCCTGCTTGAGCGAAGCTGCGACTTCGTCGTTGCCATGTTGGGGGTGTTCAAGGCGGGAGGCGCCTATGTCCCGCTCGATCCGACGTATCCACGCGACCGGATTGGCTATATGCTCGATGACAGCCAGGCCACTTTCGTGGTTTCCAGTGCTCGGATCGTCAACGAATACAGCGACGTCTTCGCCGGGAGTTCTGCATTGCGCGCCGTTTTGTCGCTCGCCGGACGGCTGGACGCTGCCCCCGTTGTTGGGCAGCCCGGCCTGAGGCTCGTGCAGCCCGAGCAGTTGGCGTCGGCGCCGGCGGGCAACCCGGGGCTCGATCTCAACGGACGCGACCGAGCGTACATGATTTACACATCAGGGTCGACGGGTCGCCCCAAAGGCGCCATCTGCCGTCACGACGGAGCGCTCAACCATCTGTTTGGCGAACTTGCCGGTCTGGATATCGATGCGCCATTCCGTTTTCTGCAGACTGCAGCGTCATCGTCCGATATCTCGGTCTGGCAGTTCGTGGCGCCGCTGCTCTATGGCGGGGCTACCGTCATTGTGGACTATGAGGTTGTCGTTGACCCGGTTCTGCTGCTGGCGGCCATGCGCGAACATGCCGTGACCCTGGCAGAACCTGTGCCGGTCGTGCTACGTTCGCTCATTGACCTCCTTGGCTCGCTGTCGCAGGAGGATCGCTTGCTGCCCGCCTTGCGCTGCATGATGTGCACCGGCGAAGCTTTGCCTGCCGATCTGGTTGATCGCTGGCTGTCGCTTTATCCAGGGATTCCGATGGCCAATACTTACGGGCCGACGGAGACTTCCGACGATGTCACGCTCTTTGTCTCGCGGCAACCCTTGGCGCACCGGTACGCTGTCGCTCCGATCGGCTATCCACTGCCGAACATCCGCATCTTCATCCTCGATCGGGGACTGCAGCCGTTGCCGATTGGTGTGCCGGGCGAGATTTGCATCGCCGGTGTCGGTGTTGGCGAAGGTTACTGGCGGCAGCCGGCGAAGACAGAAGCAGCTTTCGTGCCGTGTCCATTTGCGGACGTTGCTGAAGGGCCGATGTACCGCACCGGCGATCTCGGCCGCTGGTTGCCGGACGGCAGCATCGAATTCCTCGGGCGCATCGATCAGCAGGTCAAGGTTCGTGGCTACAGGATTGAACCGGGCGAGATCGAAGGCGTGATGACGCAGCATCCGGGCGTCCAGGACGCCGCCGTGGTGGCGGTTGACGATGCGCTGGGCAATCGCCGGTTGATCGGCTATTTCGTCTGTTTGAAGGGGGGGGCGGTGAGCGCGGGCGACTTGCGTCGCTACCTGAAGGCAGAGCTGGCCGATCATATGGTTCCCGCGGCGCTTGTGCCCTTGGCTGCTTTGCCCCTGACGCCTTTGGGGAAGGTGGACCGGCGGGCTCTGGCGCGCATCGAGTCGATGAGTAACGCCGGAAGCGAGAATTATGCTGCGCCGCGCGACGCGCTCGAGGAGTTGGTGGCGGCCGCCTGGGCGCGCTGCCTTGGTATTGCGCGAGTGGGCATACATGACAACTTCTTCGAGATCGGCGGAGATTCGATTCTGACGATACAGGTGGTGGCGGAACTTAGGCAGCGAGGCCATGAACTTGCTCCGCGTCAGATCTTTCGCCACCCGACGGTCGCCGAGCTGGCGGCCTACCTGTCCGCCGTGCACAGGATCTCGGCCGCCAGCGCTACGGCGTCGGCGGCTGCGCAGAGCGTCGAGCAAAGCTGGACCGCGCAGCGCTGGCGCGAACAACTGGCGGGGATGTTCGATACCGTGGTCGATGTTTATCCGTTGAGCGCCACACAGCGCGGCATCTACTTTCAATCGCTGCTCGCGCCGCGCACGTCGGGCGCCTATGTCGAACAGGTCTGCTTCGATCTGATCGGTGGCCTGGACGAGACGGCGTTCGCCAGCGCGTGGCAATTTGTCGCTGATGACGACGAAATGCTGCGTACAGCGGTAGTGAGAAGAGGAGCACCGCATCCGTTGCAGGTTCTCGTGCGGGCAGTGGCATTTGTGCCGACGTTCCTGGACTGGCGCGCACTTCCCGTTGCAGAGCAGCGCACTCGGCTGGCCGGCCTGCTGGCCGACGAGCGGTT
>WBZP01004299.1_pt1 | contig 14933 bp, 14 predicted proteins | sample 5204301 | NCBI WGS metagenome assembly WBZP01 (sample SAMN12412401, study PRJNA552823) | activated sludge metagenome | isolation source: activated sludge from nitrification reactor of wastewater treatment plant... | place: USA: Pennsylvania | collected 2017 | reverse complement strand
GCATTCAGAATGTCGCTGCGCGCCGCCTCAGGCGCTGCCGAACTTGCCACGGCCAGCGCATCGGGTAGCTTTCCTTTCAGCTCGAGAAGCAATCGCTCGGCCGTTTTGGTGCCGACGCCGGGCACCTTGGTCAAGCGCCCGACCTCCTGACGGGTGACGACCTGTGCCAGATCGCCGACCGATAGTCCGGAGAGTACCGCCAGAGCCAGCCGCGGCCCGACGCCTGAAACCTTGAGCAGTTGGCGAAACGCCGAGCGCTCGGCCTCAGCGGCAAAGCCGTAGAGAAAATGACCGTCCTCGCGGACGACGAAGTGCGTCAGGAGAACGACTCTCTCGCCGTTCGCCGGCAGGTTACAGAACGTGCTCATCGGCACCTCCAGCTCGTAACCGACACCCTGCACGTCGACCACGAGCTGCGGCGGATTCTTCTCCAGCAGGATACCGCTCAGGCGGCCAATCATCGTGCCTCCCTTGTCACGTGTCCACGATCAGGCGACCGTTGCGCACGTGCAGGCCGGCGCTGCGCAAGCGTCCGAGCCCCTGTCCGCCGTGCGCATGGGCAATCGCACAGGCCAGCGCATCAGCGGCATCCGGACTCGGATCGGCCGACAACGCCAGCAGACGCCGGACCATATGTTGTACCTGCAGCTTGTCGGCGTGACCATTGCCGACCACTGCCTGCTTGACCTGCAAAGCGGTGTACTCGGCCACATCGAGTCCGCAGGCGACGAGCGCGGTGATCGCGGCACCGCGCGCCTGGCCAAGGAGCAGCGTCGATTGCGGATTGACGTTGACGAAAACGAGCTCGACCGCCGACTGGTCCGGCTGATGCCGGGCGACCAGCTCGCGCAGACCGCTGTGGATCGTCCCCAGCCGCACCGGCAGCGAATCTTCCCGCTCCGTCCGGATGCAGCCACTGGCAAGGTAGGCGAGACGCTGGCCAGCCTTTTCGATCAGACCAAAGCCGGTCACCCGCAAACCGGGATCGATACCAAGTATGCGCAAGGAAGAGCATCCACCCGGGCTCACTTTGCGCTCGCCCGCGCCAGATAGACCCCGCCGACGGCCAGCACCAGTCCGGCCAGCGCGAGGCCGGCGAGCGTTTCCCCAAAGACGAACCAAGCAATCAGCGCGGTGCTGGGCGGCGTCAGGTAGAACAGGCTGGCGACGTTCACCGCGCTGCCGCTGCGGATCAAGAGATTGAGCAGACTGATCGCGCCAAACGAGAGCACGACCACGAGCCACAACAAGGCAAGAACGAACTGCGCTGTCCACTCAATGCGCAGGCTCTCGGTCTGCCAGGCGACCAGCGCGGTCACCAATGCGGTCGGCAGGAACTGTATCACCGAACCGGTACGCAGATCGAAATGCGGGCAGAAGCGTTTCTGATAAAGCGTACCGAGGGTAATTCCAAATAGCGCGGCGAATGCTGGCAGCAGCATGCCGAGCAAAGGAACGTCGCCCAACTTGTCGGAAACCACCAGCGTCAGGCCGACAAAACCGAGCACCAGGCCACCCCATTGGCGTAGCGAGACGCGTTCGCCGAGCAGCAGGCCAGCACCGCAAGCGGTCAGCAGAGGTTGCATGCCGACGACCAGCGCGGTCACGCCAGCCGGCAGACCACGTTTGATTGCCACGAAGACGCCGCCCAGATAGAGTGCGTGGACCAGCAGGCCGGAGATGCCGATGTGCAAGCTCTGCCGTACGTCTGCCGGCCAGGGTGCCCGCGTCGCCAAAGCAAAGGGAGTCATCAGGGCCAGGATCAACACATAGCGTGCGAGCAGGAAGGTCAGGGGTTCGGCGTAGGGCAGGCCGAACTTGGCGCCGACGAAACCGGTGCTCCACAGAAAGACGAAGAGGAAAGGAAGCAGCGGCGACGAGCGTGACATGAGGTCGGTTTCTGAAGGCAGGCGGGGAGTGTAGCAAGCATCAATGCTTCACGGCGACCCGCGTGACAGGAACACCGTGCGCAGCGAATCCGGGCAGCCGTCGGCAAGCGCCAGCAGCAATGACGAACCCCGCCGCAGCGGGGTTCATCGGGGTCGCAGCTTGTCGAAATGCGTCTCGACCTATTTCTTGGCTCCGCCGGCCTCGCTCTTCCTGGCCGCTTCCTCTGCGTCCTTCTTCGCCTTCTTGTCGGCTTTCTTGTCGGCCTTGTGGTCCGCCTCCTTGCCGTGCGCAGCGTCCGGCTTGGCCGCTTCGGACTTGCCGGTGGGCGCCGCCGTCTTGCCTGCCGGAGCCGGCGAAGCGGCCGGGCTGGTCGCCGCCGCCGGCGAAGTGGTCGTCGCCGGTTTGGCTGGCGCCGCAGCCGTCGTCGGAGCAGGCGCCGATGGGCTGGCAGTCGCCGCTGTTGACGGGGCAGATGAAGCCGGTGACGCCGTTTTCGCTGTCGGCGCGGCATTCGCCGCGGGTCCTTTTCCGGTCGTCGCGCCACTCAGGACAACGTCCTGTTTCATCTTGCCGAGCACGGCCGGACCAATACCGGGAACCTTGAGCAGATCGTCCACCGTCTTGAATTCCCCGTTCTTCGTCCGGAATTCGATGATCGCCTTTGCTTTCGCCGGACCGATACCGCTCAACATCTGAAGTTCTTTCTCGTTCGCCGTGTTCACGTTGACGCCGGCGAAAGCGTTCAGCGTCATCATTAGCAGAGCAAGCAACAGGGTAATGATCTTGTGCATGGAGTTCCTCCAGGTTGGATTAGGTAGGCAAACCACAGGGCCAGGCGCGCCGCCGCGTGTCTTGCAAACACCATAAACGGCCGCCGCTCGCCTTGCGTTGACCGGCCGGCAGAAATAGGCCAGCAGCCGCCACGCTCAACGACGCTCCGGCTTGCGGTAGCCAAGCGCCTGCGAGATTTCGCCGGCAGTCGCCTTGACCGGCCTCACCCAGTCCGGATTATGGCGATCTGCCGGTGCGGAAACCGACAGGCCGGCGACGATCAGTCCCTCGTCATTGCGAATGGGCGCCGCAATGCAGCGCAGACCGATCTCGGCCTCCTCGTTGTCGTCAGCGTAGTCATGCCGGCGGATCTTGTCGAGTTCCCTTTCGAGCGCGTCGAGACGTGTCAGTGAATGCGGCGTCTTGCCCGGCAGACCGGTGCGCCGGGCGTAGGCGCGCACCTCGCCGAGGCCGTCAGCGGCCAGAAACAGTTTTCCGACCGAGGTCAGATGCAGCGGGGCGCGCCCCCCGACGAGGTAGACGACGCGTACCAGGGAACGGTCGCTCGATGTCCGTTCGACGTAAATGATCTCGTCTTCCAGCCGAATGCCGAGATTGACCGCCTCGCCGATCAGTTCGTGCAACTGCTGCATGTAGGGCAGGGCAATCTGGCGGATGCTGATCCTCGACTTGACGATATTGCCGAGTTCCAGCAGGCGGATGCCCAGCCCGTAGGTTCCCGCCTCATGCCGTTCGACGAGGGCGGACCCGGTCATCGCCGCGAGAATGCGATGCGCGGTCGACGGATGCAGGCCAGTACTTTGCGCCAACACCTTTAGGCTTACCGGCTCAGGCACCTGAGCCAGGGTATCGAGCAGCAACATCATGCGCTCAATCACCTGGATGGAACCCTTATCTGCCTGCTGTTCGGCCATCAACGTCGTCTCGAACCTTCCGTTTTGCCCTGCGGGAGAATACCATTGGGCGTTCTGCCCCCTGCCGAGCCCACCTTGTGCGGTGCAGTATCTTACCATCATGCGTGTTGCCCTGTTGTTTGTCTGTCTGCACGAAACCGCCGGCCCTCCGTCGGCTCGCGGCGCTGCTCGACACGCCAATGGCGAAACCTTTTCGGAGAAGCATCAATGATGCACCCTAGCCAAGAGATCAAGGCGATTCCCCTGTGGATCAATGGACACGCCTTTCTGACCATGGTGCCCGCCTTTTGCGAAGTACGCGATGCGCGCAGCGGCCAAGCCAGGCGCCGCACACCGTTGTGCGGCGCGCTCGAGGCACAGGCGGCGGCCACGGCGGCGCGCGATGCGTTGAGCGGGTGGTCGGCCGCCACGGTGGACCGGCGGCGCGCACTACTCGCCGTGCTTGGCGATGCACTGGCCGGCTATGCGGCGCATTTTGCCGACCTCATTGCCGAAGAAAGCGGCAAGGCGTCGACCGCCGCCGCGGCCGAGGTGGACGCAGCGGTGGCTCTGTTGCGCGGCGCCACCGGCGGCAAGGCAGACGGCCCGAGCGTGGTCGCGGCGGTCATCGGAGACGACCGTGCACCACTTCTCGGCCCGCTGCGTTGCGCAGTTCCGCTGCTGCTCGCCGGCGCCGCGTTGATCGTCAAACCGGGTCCCCAGGCCCCTTCGGCCGCTTTTGCGCTGGCCGAACTGACTGCCCGCAGCGGCTTCCCGGCAGGCGTCTACAACATCCTGCACGGTGATCTGGACGCCGTCGAAGCACTCTGTCAGCTTGACGCCGTCAACCTGCTGGCGTGTACCGCCGACAGCGCGGTCCGGGGCGACGCGCAAACCATCGCGGCACGTCACGGCAAGCCCATCTTCGGCTAACCACATGTCTGCTGCAATGCGCCGCTGGCGCCCATCCATCTGCCTCGTCTTCGCCCTGATCTTCACCGGCAGGCGGATGCAGATTTGCCCTGCGTCGTCGGGCAGCTTCCTGCGCCAGACCGCCCGGCCAATCCTGAGCTTGACCAGTCCTAGCAGATGCTGAGGCGTGCCGCGCCAGGTTTGCCGGAAGCGCAGCGTCCGCAAAGGAGGTCCGCATGAGTCTGCTTTCCCTGCTGACCGTCGTGCTGATTGATTACTTTCGACCGCTGCCCTACCGCCGCGTAGTGCACGCACCCTTGTCCCGTCTGGCCGACTTCCTGGAAAGCCGCCTTAACGCCGGCGAGCAGCAGCAAGGGATGCTGGCCTGGTTCATCGGAGTTGGCGGACTGGTCGCCGTCGTCGCCGGAATCACGACTCTGCTGTCGGCCATCAGCCCTTTGCTCGTCTGGTTGTGGAACGTTGTTGTCCTCTATATGACAATGGGTACCCGCCGCTTCAGCGAGGTCTGCAATGCCGTGCTGCTCGCCTTGCGGGCGGGCGACCCGACGCGCGCGGCCGGACTTCTTGCCGCTTGGCGGGGCGGTGCCGCCGAAAGCCCACTGCCGTCCGAGATCGCGCGTTTGACGATAGAGGAAGCACTGGCCGCCTCGCATCGCCATCTTTTTGCCGTGCTGGTCTGTTTTCTCATTCTGCCTGGCGCTTGCGGCGCGGTCATGTACAGAGCAAGCGCCTGCTTTGCCGATACCTGGGGCAAGCGTCCGAACACAGAATATGGCGAGTTTGGAAGCTTTGCACGACGAAGCTTTGCTATCATTGACTGGCTTCCTGCGCGGCTCACCGCGGCTGCTTTCGCCATCGTCGGCGATTTCGAGGATGCCGTCTATTGCTGGCGCTCGCAGACCGACAAGTTCCCCGCCGATGGACTCGGCATTGTTCTGGCGAGCGGTGCCGGTGCGCTCGGGGTTTGTCTGGACATTCCGGTCAATCGAGCTGACGGGATCACCGAACGAGTCGCCGTCGGTATCGGTAATGAAGCAGATGTAGATTTGATCGAGAGCGCTGTCGGGCTGGTTTGGCGGGCTCTCGTGCTGTGGGTGTTGCTGTTGCTGCTGCTGGGGCTTGCCGGACTGGTAGGCGGTTGATCGATTCTTTTACAGGAGTTTCTTCATGAGCAGAGAAGTCGTTGTACTTAGCGCGGCCCGTTCAGCCATTGGCACTTTCAATGGTTCCCTGGCAAATATGGAACCGCACGAACTGGCCGGCATCGTGATGAAGGAGTCGATCGCCCGTTCTGGTGTCGACGCACAGGAAATCACTTACGTCACGGTCGGCAACTGCATACCGACCGACTCGCGTTTCGCTTATGTTTCCCGCGTCGCGTCGATTCAGGCCGGTCTAGCGATGGATTCGGTCGCCATGGCAGTCAACCGCCTGTGTGCATCGGGTTTGCAGGGTGTGGTCACCACCGCCCAGAACATCATGCTCGGTGACGCCGACTACGGTATCGGCGGCGGCGTCGAAGTGATGTCGCGCGGTTCCTACATGTTGCCTGCCCTGCGCGCGGGTGCCCGCATGGGCGATGCCAAGGCGATCGACATGATGGTCGCCACGCTGAACGATCCCTTCGGCGTCGGACATATGGGCGTTACCGCCGAAAACCTGGCCAAGAAATGGAACATCAGCCGGGAAGAGCAGGACGAGTTCGCGGTCGAGTCGCAACGCCGGGCTGCGGCGGCGATTGCCGAAGGCCGCTTCAAGTCACAGATTGTTCCCATTGTCCTCAAGACGCGCAAAGGCGATGTCATCTTTGACACCGATGAGCACGTGAAGTCCGGCACCACCGTCGAAACCCTGGCCAAGATGAAGCCGGCTTTCATCAAGGACGGCACGGTCACCGCTGGCAACGCGTCGGGAATCAACGACGGCGCGGCCTTTCTCGTCCTCGCTGCCGCCGATGTCGCCGCCGCCGCCGGCCGCCGGCCGATCGCGCGTCTGGTCTCCTACGCCGTCGCCGGCGTGCCAAATGACATCATGGGCGAAGGCCCGATCCCGGCGACGAAAGCCGCGCTCAAGAAGGCCGGCCTTGCGCTCGACCAAATGGATGTCATCGAGGCTAATGAGGCTTTCGCGGCGCAGGCGATCGCGGTCAACAAAGGCCTGGGCCTGGACCCGGTGAAAACCAATCCGAACGGTGGCGCCATCGCCCTCGGCCACCCGGTTGGTTGCTCGGGAGCCTTCATCGCGATCAAGGCCATTCACGAGTTGCAGCGCATTGGCGGCAGGTATGCCTTGGTCACCATGTGCATTGGTGGAGGACAGGGCATCGCAGTGATCTTCGAGCGCGCCTGAGCGCCGCGTGCCCCTGCCTGACGGGCAAACCCGACTGCTCCGCGGTCGGGTATTTTTTTGTGCCTCACTTGCCGAAAGGTAGAAGTCCGCGCAGTAGCCGTACGCAACCACGCTGAACGCGCTTGCCGTCGCGTTGTTGGGTGCTGCCGGCACCGCAACCCTCAGCGGCGGGCGCGAACTGGTGCTACACTTGCCCGCGGACAAAGGGAGACAGCCATGATCGTCATAGAGCAAAAGCCGAAGCGCGTCGAGCTTACGGTATATGCGGAATTCACCCTAGCCGACTACAAAGAGTTCGAGAACGCGGTCAGCTCGTCTGTTCAGTTCGTCGGCGAGGTCGACCTGTTGTTCGACTTGCGTGAGATGGCTGATTTCACCCTCGATGTCGCCTGGGAAGACATCATATTTGCACGCGCTCACGCCAATGATTTTCGTCGCATAGCAGTGCTCACGCATAGCCAGTGGGTGGCCTGGAGTGCCTGGCTGTCGCAGATCTTCGTCCATGCCGATGTGCAGATTTTCGCCGAAGAGGATGACGCACGCGCCTGGCTGGACGACGACAGCGAAAATGCGACATGACTTTCCCGCCACCGAGATGGCCGCCATACCTGGCGCGTCACCCCAGGCGGTTCATGGCGTGCGCGACCACGACGCGGCGCGGCTGGTAAGCCGAACCAGGCAGGATGAGTCACCGTCAGCTCAGGACAAAGTCCGCCGCGGCGGTGGCGATCTCGTCGAGCGAAAGCCTTCCGTCGGGCTTGTACCATTGAGTGGTCCAGTTGAGCAGCCCGAAGAGAAAGAGGCGTAGCGGGGCAGTGGGTCGCCGCAGGCGGCCGCCGGTCGCCAGTTCGTCGAGCGTTTCTTGCCAGATCTGCTGGTAGCGGTCGGCGGCCAGCGCGATTTCTCGACGCGCCACCTCATCCAGCGAACGCGATTCGTGGAGCAACATGGGGGCGTGACATTCGCCTTCCAGGAGATTGCCAAGATGCGTGCGAATCATCACCCGCAAGCGTCGTTCCGGATCGCTGATCCCTTCGACCGCCGCCTGCAGGCGGTGATGTCCGGTGGTCAGTCCTTCGATCATCGCCGCCTTGAGCAGCTCCTGCTTGCTGCGGAAGTGGTAGAACGGGCTGCCTGAACGCATGCCGACCGCCTCGGCGATGTCGCGCGTGGTTGTCGCATCGAAGCCCTTTTCGACGAACAGGCGTGCGGCAGCACGCACGATGTCGTCGCGCCGGCTGGCCTCGATGGCTCCGCCTCGTCGCTTGCGCTCAGCCGGCATGGGCGTCAAGGCATGACGGCAAGTCTGCCGGAGGAGCGCTCCTTCTCGTCACGCAGCCATCCTGTCCTCGCGCTTTGGTCAGACTGCCGAAGACGAAGCTCGCCCCCTCCACTCCTTCACGCAGCCTTGTCTGCCCTGGCGAACGCCGAGCAGTGACCCTAGAGCGTGGCCGCAAGGCGCGTGCCCTGATCGATCGCACGCCTGGCATCGAGCTCCTGAGCCACGTCGGCGCCGCCGATCAGCGAAACAGGCACCTTCGCCGCGCGCAGCTCGGCTTCGAGGTCCCGTCGCGCTTCCTGGCCAGCACAGATGATCACGTGATCGACCGGCAGACATTGCTGCCGACCATCTATGACGATATGCAGGCCGGCATCGTCGATGCGTTCGTAGCTCACTCCGGAGAGCATCTGCACGCCGCGCCTGGCGAGCAGCGTGCGACGAATCCATCCCGTCGTCTTGGCCAAACCGTCGCCGACCTTGCTCGCCTTGCGTTGCAGGAGCCACACCTGGCGTCGGGCATCTTCAGCTCTTGGCGTCGTCAGACCACCGCTGCCCGCATAGTCTGCGTCGATGCCCCACTCCTGCTGAAAGCGCTCGATCTCTTCACGATCATCGTCGATGTGGGTAAGGAACTCGGCAACGTCGAAACCGATTCCACCGGCTCCGATGATTGCAACGCGTGCTCCGGCAACGCGATATCCCGCTATCAGGTCGACGTAGGAGATGACCTTTTCGTGTTCGATGCCGGGCAGTTCCGGCCGCCGCGGAACGATTCCGGTGGCCAGGACGACATGGTTGAAGCCGGCGGCGGCAAGCTCGGACGCCTCGCAATACTTGCCCAGCTCAAGCGTTACGTCAGCCAGCGCCAGGCGGACGCCAAAATAGCGCAGCGTCTCGCCAAATTCCTCTTTTCCGGGAATGCGCCGCGCAAGATTGAACTGCCCGCCGATCTCGTCGGCCGCATCGAACAAGGTGACCTGATGTCCACGTTCGGCGGCGCACAAGGCGCAGGCCATTCCGGCTGGTCCAGCGCCCACGACAGCGATTCGTTTCGGCTCGGAAACGCGCTTGATCACCAGTTCCGTCTCCCGGCAGGCGCGTGGGTTGACCAGGCACGTGCTCACCCGGCCGGCAAAGATCTCGTCGAGACACGCCTGATTGCAAGCGATGCACGTGTTGATCTCATCGGCGCGACCGGCGGCCGCCTTGCTCACGAACGCGGCGTCGGCCAGGAACGGGCGAGCCATCGACACCATGTCGGCGCAGCCGCCGGCAATCACTTCTTCGGCCACCTCCGGCGTATTGATCCGGTTGGTCGTAATCAGGGGCACGCCGACCTGACCCATCAGGCGCTTGGTGACCCAGGTGAACGCCGCACGCGGCACCATCGTGGCAATCGTCGGAATACGCGCCTCGTGCCAGCCGATGCCGGTATTGATGAGGGTTGCGCCGGCCGCTTCGATGGCTTTCGCCAGGCTGACGATTTCGTCCCAAGTACTGCCGCCTTCGACGAGATCAAGCATCGACAGGCGGAAAATGATAATGAAATCCTCACCGCCCGCGGCCCGCACTCGGCGAACGGTCTCGACGGCAAAACGGATACGATTCTCGAAGCTGCCGCCCCATGAATCTTCCCGAACGTTCGTCCGCTGCGCGATGAACTGGTTGATCAGGTAGCCTTCCGAGCCCATCACCTCGACGCCGTCGTAGCCGGCGAGGCGCGCCAGGCCGGCACAGCGCGCATAGTCGTTGAGCGTCCGTTCGATGTCCTCTTCGCTCAGCTCGCGCGGACGAATCGGGGAAATCGGCGCCTGTGTGGCAGAGGGCGCCACCGCACCGCGATGGTAAGCGTAGCGTCCGGTATGAAGGATCTGCAAGGCGATCTTGCCGCCTGCCCGGTGCACGGCCTCGGTAATCTGCCGGTGCTGCTCGGCCTGCGCCGCGTTTTCCAGCACCGCGGCGCCAGGCATCACCACGCCATCCTGGTTCGGAGCCACACCACCAGTGACGATCAGGCCAACGCCGCCGCGTGCCCGTTCGGCATAAAAAGCGGCGAGACGGGCAAAGCCTTGCGGCGCTTCTTCGAGGCCGGTGTGCATCGAACCCATCAGAACACGATTCTTCAGCGTCGTGAAACCAAGGTGTAGCGGGGCAAGCAGGTGGGGATACGCTTTCGCGAGCATTCTGACTTTCTCCTGAAGCGGGTTCGTCGTTCGATCAACCAGCGCAATTCAAGCAAACGCTTGCTTGATTATCGCTCATTGCCGACCAGCCAGCAAGGGGCAGCCCTCGACTTAAAGTGTCTGCGCCCCGCATTGCGCGAGCCATTTTGCGCTACCATCCGTCGAGCTGGCGACGCGAATGCCGATCTGGCTGACCCTGCGCCGAATGCAAGACGTTTCCGATGACCTGATAAGGAGGGTTTCTATGCGACGCAAACTGGCAGTGGTTTCTACTCTCGCCGTCCTCGGCTTTGCCCCTACTGCCTGGTCTGCAGAGTTCGGCACGCCGGGCGAGGCCAAAGCCATGCTCGAAAAGGCCGTGGCAGCCGTGAAAACCGACAAGACGAAAGCGCTCGGAATGTTCACCAAAGGAGAGGGGGGATTCAAGGATCGCGACCTCTATCCGTACTGTGGTGGGCCAGACGGAAACTTCACCGCGCATCCTACGCTCCTCGGCAAGAGCCTGAAGGACCTGAAGGACAAAGCCGGCAAGCCCTTGGGCGTAGAGGTGTACGCGGCAGCCGGCGAGGGCGTGGTTTCCGAGGTCGCTTACATGTGGCCGCGTCCTGGACAAACAGAACCGGTGCAGAAAGTGGCGTACGTCACCAGGATAGGCGATCAGGTCTGCGCGGTCGGCTACTACAAGTAAGCTGGGCGAGCAGCCGACACGGCAGGAGCCGCGTCAGACCGGAGCCTCCGCCCCGGTCTGACGCGGCTCGGCCAAGACCCGCCAGCAGCGGCCGGCGGCCGCCGTCCTCGTTCAGTAAATTCTGGGAATGAACGTCTGATCCGTGATTGGCGGCCTGACATAGCCGTGTTCACTCTGCCGCGGCGGGAGGACGATCGGCTCCGGCGTCAGGTCTTCGTAATCAATCATGCTGAGGAGGTGAGTGATCACGTTCAAACGGGCGCGCTTCTTGTCGTCGCCGTCCACCACATACCATGGTGCCTGCTTGATGTCGGTATGCGCGAACATCGCGTCCTTCGCCTTCGAGTACTCGACCCAGCGAGCACGTGACTCGAGGTCCATCGGACTCAGTTTCCAGTGCTTCTCGGGATGGAAAATGCGCTTCTGGAAACGGCGCTCCTGCTCTTCGTTGCTGACCGAGAACCAATACTTGATCAGAATGATGCCGCTGCGCACAAGCATTCGCTCGAACTCGGGGCAGGTGCGCAGGAACTCGCGGTATTCCTCGTCGGTACAGAATCCCATGACGCGTTCAACACCGGCGCGGTTATACCAGCTCCGGTCGAAGAGGACCATTTCGCCGCCGGCCGGCAGGTGCTGCACATAGCGCTGGAAATACCACTGCGTCTGTTCCCGGTCGGTTGGCGCCGGTAAGGCAACGACGCGAGTAACGCGCGGGCTGAGACTTTCCGTGATGCGCTTGATCGTCCCTCCCTTGCCCGCCGCATCACGCCCTTCAAAAAGAACGACGACCTTCAGCTTCTTGAACTTGATCCACTCCTGCAACTTGACGAGTTCAATCTGCAGCTTCGACAGCGTGTCCTCGTAGAACTTCAACTTCAACGAAGGTTTGTGCGCACCGTTGCGCGCCGGCTCGTCGGCGGCAGCACTTGTCTCGGCGGTTGCGATCTTGCCATCGCCAGTCTTCGCCTTGCCCGCTTTCTCGGTCTTCGTCTTGGCGGCATCTTTCTTCACTTGTGAATTCTGCGCACTGCTCCCGCCCCTGCTTCGTGCTGCCGGCTGCTTGCCTGCCGGCTTGCCTGCCGGTTTGCCTGCTGCCTTGGCAGGCAGGGTGTTCTCGGCTACCGGATCTGCTTGGGCAACAGCATCGTCTGCGGTGCTGCCTGGCGCGCTGGCCGGCAGTTCCTCACCCGACACGGGTTTTTCTTCACTCATTGGTGCCTCCTTGTGTGGTCTTGCGTCTGACTGGCTTGAGGCAGCAATTATCGTCTCTTTTTCTGCGGAAATGAACACTCTTACGCACAAAACGTGCAATTCTCGGGTGCCTTGCAAACATTTCGGCCGAGGCGCTTCCGCTTGGAAGAAGCCTCGGCCGTGCACTGTCGCAGGATGGCCGCCAGGGATCCGCAGGATCCGCGCTTTGTCTAGCCGATCCTGGCGAAGGCCTCGACCACTTCAGGTGGCGCCTGGACCAATTCGATCAGGACACCTTCGCCGGCGATCGGAAACTCAGGGCTGGCTTTCGGATGCAGGAAGGTGATGTCAAAACCGGCCGCGCCCCTGCGGATGCCGCCCGGCGCAAAACGCACACCATTGGCCGTGAGCCACTCGACGGCCTTGGGCAGATCGTCGATCCACAGCCCGACATGATTGAGCGGCGTCGCATGCACAGCCGGTTTTTTCTCTGGGTCAACCGGTTGCATCAGATCGACTTCGACCTTGAACGGGCCTTTGCCCAGCGCGGCGATGTCTTCATCGACGTTCTCTCGCTCGCTGACGAAGTTACCCGTAATGTCAAGGCCGAGCATGTCGACCCACAACTGACGGAGTTTCATCTTGTCCGGACCGCCAATGGCGATCTGTTGAATACCGAGAACCTTGAAGGGACGTTGATTCATTGAATGCTCTTTCTGATTGGTAGTATGTTGCACGGGAGTGTCCTGCCGACTTCCAGCTAAGAGTCGCGCGCAGAACGACGTATGGCGGCGGCGCAAGCAATCTGACCGTCGCTTGAAAAGGCTTCAACGTTCTCTTCGATCACATCCGGGTCGTAGAGATAGTTAACCATCATTCCGTAGGACTGCTGACGGCCACGCGCCGACGCGTCGGCCTGGTAGTTCAGGCGCTCGATGCGCGCCCCGTTGCCGAGGTGAAAACGCGCTACCGGATCGACCGGCCGGCCACTCCGGCCGGCATTCAGCAGATAGCGTGCGGCAAGGCGGGTCAGGCCGTGCTGCACAGCACGCATCAGGCGTGCGTCGTCGGCCCAGCGATCCCCGGTCAGCAGGGCGCGCAAGTCGTCGGCGCCGGACACGGGCGAGTCTTTCGGCGCGAGATGCCGCCTGATACGCTCCAGGTCGGCGGCGCTGAATGCTTTCGCCCACTCCTCGGGGTTCTTTTCGGCCCAGCGCCTGAACGAGGGTAACGGCGAAAGGGTGGCAAAAGTGGTCAGCCGCGCATAATCGCGCTTCAAGTCATCAACCACACGCTTGAGCAGGAAGTTGCCGAACGAAACGCCGCGCAAGCCCGCCTGTGTGTTCGATATCGAATAGAAGATGGCCGTGCTCGCGCGCTGCGCGTCGAACACCGGGGCATGCTCATCGAGAAGCGCCTGAACATTGTCGGCCAAGTGGTCGGTCAGCGCGACCTCGACGAAAATCAGCGGCTCCATCGGCATTCGTGGATGGAAAAAGGCGTAGCAGCGACGGTCCGAGTCGAGCCGGTTCTTCAAATCGCTCCACGAACGGATCTCATGCACCGCCTCGTACGCGATCAGCTTTTCGAGCAGCGCCGCCGGCGAGTTCCACGTGATCCGTTGCAGTTCAAGGAACCCGACGTCAAACCACGCTGCCAGACGCGACTCAAGTTCACGGTCGAGCGACTGCAGGGCCGAATCCTGTTCGACCAGGCGCAGGAGATCGGCACGCAGGTCGACGAGAAACTTGACGCCTTGCGGCAGCGCATTGAACTGCGTGAGGATGCGTAGCCTGGACGAACGCATGGCATTGCGCAGCTTCGATTCGGCGGTCCATTGCGCGTCGCTGCCGATCGCCGCCAAGTAGTCGGCATGCGCCTGGGCCACGTGCTCCGGATCGGGCCCGAACTCAGTGGCGATCAGGCGCAGAAAGCTGCGGCGCCCCTCGTCATCCAAACGCAGGTAGGTGTCGGCCAAGCGAACGGCACGTTGCCTGGCCGACACCTCGCCACCAAGCGCCGAGGCGCATTCGTGCAGCAGATCGCATGTGCGCGCCAGTTCCTTCCCTTCCAGACGACGCAAACCGCTCCCATCGGCGAGCAGCGTGCGAACCTTGCGCAGCCCCCGGGTAACAATTCCTGCAGGCATTTCTTTCTCCTCTGTCCCGCGCGTGGGCGCGCCGGCCTACTCAGGCGCTGCGACGATGCGCGAGGACGACAAAAACGAGTCCAACCAGGATCATCGGCAGTGACAGCCACTGCCCCATGCTGACCGCATGCGAAAACCCGAAGATTCCGGCATCGGGTGCGCGAAAATACTCGGCCAGCCAGCGAAGACCCCCGTAACCGATCAGGAACACCGCCGAAACCGCACCGCGCGGCCGAACTCGTCGGGCATACAGCCAGAGAACGACGAACAGCGCAAGTCCTTCAAGACCCGCCTGATAAAGCTGCGAGGGGTGACGCGGCAACTGATCGACGGCCGGGAAGACCATTGCCCAGGGCAGAGCCGGATCAGCCACCCTGCCCCACAATTCGCCGTTGATGAAGTTGCCGACTCGACCACAGGCAAGGCCAAGCGGAACGAGCGGGGCAATGAAGTCGGTGATTTCACTCCACACTCTGCCGCTCTTGCGCGCGTACAAAGCCATCGCGGCGAGGACGCCGAGGAAGCCGCCATGAAACGACATGCCCCCCTTCCACAAGGCGAAGACCTCCAGCGGCTGGCT
>WBZP01004298.1_pt1 | contig 14935 bp, 14 predicted proteins | sample 5204301 | NCBI WGS metagenome assembly WBZP01 (sample SAMN12412401, study PRJNA552823) | activated sludge metagenome | isolation source: activated sludge from nitrification reactor of wastewater treatment plant... | place: USA: Pennsylvania | collected 2017 | reverse complement strand
CCAAGTGACCATGGGATTGTCGTTGATTTCGATGACCACCACGCCCTTGGCGGTCTGTTTCAAATCCACTCCGTAGAAACCGTTGCCGATCAGGCCGGCGGCCTTGATCGCGGTTTTGACCACGATTTCCGGCGCGTCCTCGACCCGGAAGGTCTTGGAGTCGCCCGCGCGGACGCCGCGCTCCTGCCCCGGTTCGTGGTTGTAAATCTGCCAGTGTTCCTTGGACATGAAGTATTGGCAGACGAACAGCGGCGTCTTGTTGAGAATCCCCACCCGCCAGTCGAATTCGGTGTAGAGAAACTCCTGCGCCAACACCAGATCGGACGATTTGAACAGCTTGCCAGCGCTATCCAGCAGTTCGGCGCGGTCGTCGACCTTGAACACGCCACGTGAGAACGAGCCATCGGGAATCTTCAGCACGATGGGATAGGGGATCTCGCTGTCCACCCGCTCCAGGTTGTCGCGGCGAACGATGACGGTTTTGGGGGTGCGGATGCGGTGGGTACGCAGCATTTCGTCCAGATACACCTTGTTGGTGCATTTGAGAATCGAATCGGGATCGTCGATCACCACCATGCCCTCGCTTTCCGCCTTCTTGGCGAACTGGTAGGTATAGTGATCGATGCCGGTGGTTTCGCGGATGAACAGGGCGTCGAATTCAGCCAGCCGCCCGTAGTCCTTCTTCTCGATCAACTCGACGTTGACCCCGCACTCACGCCCGGTTTTGATGAACTGTTGCAGTGCCCTGGGGTTTGAAGGCGGCAGGCTTTCCTTGGGATTGTGCAGGATCGCCAGATCGTAGCGGTAGTTGCTGCGCGCCCGCGGTTGTCGCCAGCGTCGGCTGAGGTAGGTCGTCAGCGCGCTCATGAACATCTCTTCCTGCTCGGCCGACAGCGAATGCAAATGCAGGGCTTTGATGGTGGCGATGCGCCATTTGCCCTGCAAGCGGAATTCCACCCGCAGCAACGGCGAACGGAAGGCGTCGAACAGTTGCCGGGCCAGTTCCTGTAATTCCTTGGCCACGCACTGGCCAAAACAGATGTCCAGTTCGAAGGCGGTGGCAGTGAAACCGGGCCGGGGCTTGCCCAGCACCTGCTGGATATGGTCGTCCATGTCCTCGATGTCCAGGCTGTAGATGGACTTGCGGCTGAGGTCGTTGAGGGTGCGCACGCTGGGGATGACCCGATGGCGGCGGGCCTCGGCCAGCAGCGAGCAGTAGTAGCCGACGCTGAGGTAGCGGTAGCTGCGACAGAGGTTCAGCACCCGCAGATTGCGGCCGGTGGAGGAGTATTCGGGCTTGGCCAGATAGTCCTTGGCGGCGACGACGGGCAGGTTGGGAAAGTTTGCTTTCCAGTCGGTGGGGTTTTCCACCAGGATGATGTGATCGGCCATCGGTTGGACTCGGTGCTCCTGACACCGTGGAGATACGGTTAAGACAGTGATGGCGCCGCCAGTTCCGACCGGCGGTTGGAACGGTAAAGAATCAGCACGGCTTTTTGCCCGGCCTTGCCGTAGCGGGCCATGCGCTGGAATTCCCGGTGCGGGATCGGCATGTTGACGGAATCGGCGACGGTTTCGCCTTCCGCGATATCGACCAGGGGATCGTGAACGTAGATGTAATGGTCGTCGACGCCGGTGACCACCACCCAGTGGGGGAAGCGTTCGCCATAGATGCGGTAGGAACTGATCAACACCAGGGGAACGCCACCGGCCTCGAACTTGCGCCGCAGTTCGTCTACGCCCAGGCTGCCACGATGCAGGCTGACCGGCAGGTGGCGCAATTCCTCGATCCAGTCCTCCTGCACCAACCGCATGACCTCCTTCTTTTCCAGGCTGCGCACCGAGTCCACCAGGAACACCCCATCTTCGTTGACATGGATCTCCAGGTCGAAGCCGCGCCGGTAGGCCGACAGCGCCAGTCCATAAGGGCCGCAGCCACCGTGGCCGGAGGTCATGAAAATGGTGGTGGCCTCGCGCCACAGCCGCAGTTCCAGCGTGCGGTTCAGTTCGAGAGTCGGGTCCAACGCCTTCATCGCCATCATCAGCGCCGCTGGGCCGCAGGTGAAGTCGAGCGTCTGCTGGTAGTAGGGTACCTTGACCAGATCGGCCCGCAGATGGGGGACCAGCCGCTTTTCGAAGCGCAGGGCGTCCATGTGGTCTTCGTAATAGTCCAGCACTTCCTTGAACTGGCGGTAGCCGTGGCGGCGGAACAGGCCCAGCGAGGCGGGATTGTCGCGGCGGACCTCCAGCCGCATGGACACGCAGTCGCGTTCCAGCGCCGCCGCCTCGGCCGCTTCCAGTAGCCGGTCGCCGAGTTTGCGCCGAGCAAAATCCGAGTGGACCGCAATGGAGTAGAGTCGGGCCATCGATGTCCCTTGCGAGAACAACAGCAGCACGTAGCCACGGATTCGTCCGGCATCCTCGTCCACCAGGGTGGTGGCGTGGCCGCGACTCAGCAAGTGGCGGAAGCTGCGACGGGACAGGCGGTCGGTACTAAAGCACTGCTTTTCGATGGCCAGCAGGGCCGGAAGATCATCCAGGGTGGCAAGACGCGGCATGGTGAGTCGAAGGGATCCAGAACGGGTGAAGTCATTGCATGAAGGGAGCGCGGGGGAACGGCTCGGAGACAGCAGCCAAGGCAAGCGCGGGGTACCTACCGACAATTGTTGCTATTATCGCGCAGCGCCAACCGTTATCGCCAGCGAAAACCTCATGCCCACGCTTTCGTCCCACTTGTTGGACCAGATTCGTCAATTGATCGCGACACCTTCGATGAGCAGCGTGTCGCCGCAGTTCGACCAGAGCAACCAGCCGGTGATCGACCTGCTGGCCGGCTGGCTGGAGGACGCCGGCTTCGCGGTGCGGATCGAACCGCTACCGGGGCGGCCAGACAAGGCCAACCTGATCGCCACCCTGGGCAGCGGATCGGGCGGGCTGGTGCTGGCCGGGCATACCGACACCGTGCCGTTCGACACCGGCCGCTGGCGTTACGATCCGTTCGGCGGGATGGTCGCGGACGGGCGAATCTACGGCCTGGGCGCGGCCGACATGAAGTCGTTTCTGGCGCTGGCCATCGAAGCGGCGCGGGAATTCCAGCCGGGCGATTTGTATCAGCCGCTGGTGATTTTGGCCACGGCGGACGAGGAGAGCGGCATGGATGGCGCCCGGGCGCTGGCGGCGGCCGGCCAACCGCTGGGACGGTACGCGCTGATCGGTGAGCCGACCGGGCTGAAACCGGTGCGAATGCACAAGGGCATCCTGATGGAGGCGATCCGGCTGGAGGGCCGTTCGGGTCATTCCAGCAATCCGGCGTTGGGAGTGAACGCGCTGGAAGGGATGTATCAAGTGATGGGCGAGTTGTTGCGCTGGCGGGCGGAGTTGCAGGCGCGCTATCGCAATCCGCTGTTCGAGGTGGACGTACCGACGCTCAATCTGGGATACATCCACGGCGGCGACAATCCCAATCGGATTTGCGCCGATTGCGAGTTGCACATCGACATCCGCCCGTTGCCGGGGATGACGCTGGCCGACTTGCGCGGCGAGTTGCACGGCCTGCTGAGACGGCTGCTGGCCGACGGCGAACTGAAGCTGAATTTCACGCCGTTGTTCGAGGGCATCGAAGCGATGGAGACGCCGGCGGCGGCGGCCATCGTCCGGGTGACCGAGGAACTGACTGGGGCGTCGGCGGGCGCGGTGGGCTTCGGCACTGAGGGGCCGTATCTAAACGCGCTGGGCATGGAGACGGTGATTCTGGGTCCCGGTAGCGTCGAGTGCGCCCACCAGCCCGACGAGTTCCTGCCGCTGGCGATGATCGAGCCGACGCTGGCGCTGTTGCGGAAGCTGATCGGGCGGTTCTGCGTTAAACCCGCATGAACAATCTCCCCCTGATTCTCGGCGCGCTGGGGCCGATTTTCGCCTTGATTTTGCTGGGTCTCGGCCTGCGGCGATCCGGGTTTCCCGGTGACGGCTTCTGGCCGGCGGCCGAGCGCCTGACCTATTTCATCCTGTTTCCGGCGTTGCTGGTGCATCGCCTGGCGTTGGCGCGATTGGGCGATTATGCGGTCGGGCCGGTGGCGGCGGTCGTTGTCGCCCTGTTGTTGGGGATGACGGCGCTGGTCTATGCCCTGCGGCCCTGGCTGAAGGTGGACGGGCCGGCGTTTACCTCGGTGTATCAGGGCGTGATCCGCTTTAACACCTACGTCGGCCTGGCGGTGGCGCTGGCGGTGTTCCATGCCGAGGGCGGCACGGTGGCGGCGCTGGTGATGGCGATCATGATTCCGCTGATCAATGTGCTGTGCGTGCTGGTATTGACGGTTCACGCCGGCGGTTCGGCCACCATGGCCGGCGTGGCGCGCGGACTGATCAGCAATCCGCTGATTCTGGCCTGTCTGACGGGGATCGGCTTAAACCTGAGCGGAATCGGCCTGCCGTGGGGTTCGGCGGCGGTGCTGGAGATTCTGGCGCGGGCGGCGCTGCCACTGGGACTGTTGGCGGTGGGCGCCGGACTGCGGTTGGAAGGCTTGCGCCGGCCAGGGTTGCTGGCGGTGGCCAGCGGGCTGAAACTGCTGGCGTTGCCGGCGTTGGCGGCCGGGCTGTGCGGGCTGATCCAACCGGGGCGGCTGGAAACGGCGGTGCTGGTGACCTTCGCGGCGCTGCCGGGGGCGTCCACCGCCTACATTCTGGCGCGGCAACTGGGCGGCGATGCACCGCTGATCGCGGCGATCGTCACGGTGGAAACGGCGGCGGCGCTGGCGACCCTGCCGGCGGTGCTGGTGTGGGTGGTATGAGAGAGCGGCCCCGCTGGATGGGTCCAAATCGCAACGAGGGATGCGCGAGGATGCCGCCGTGTTCAGGACGGCGCGGCGAACTCGACCGACCGCACCGCGCGGGCCAGCTTGTCGAGAACGCCGTTGACGTAGCGGTGGCCCTGTTCGGCGCCGAACATCTTGGCCAGTTCCACCGCTTCGTTGATCACGATCCGATAGGCCAGGTCCGGATGCTGCATCAACTCGTAGCCGCCGATGCGCAAAATAGCGCGTTCCACCGGGTCCACCTGCGCCAACGGCCGATCCAGGAACGGCTCCAGCGCAGTGTCGATTTGCGCCGCTCGCGCCGGAATCTGCTGCACCAGTTCCCAGAAGTAGTCGGGGTCGGCCTTACGCAAATCCTCGTCGGCCAGAAACTGCGCCGCGATCCGGCCGGGTTCCTGTCCGGTCATCTGCCACTCGTATAATGCCTGCGCGGCGCAGCGCCGCGCCCAACTGCGCTTGCCCGGCTGAGGTTTACGAATTGGACCAGCCACGGATCACGCTTCCAGCCGGCGCAGCAGGCTGACCATTTCCAGCACCGACATCGCCGCCTCGGCGCCCTTGTTACCCGCCTTGGTTCCCGCCCGCTCCACCGCCTGGTCGATGGTGTCCACGGTCAGCACGCCGAAGCCGACCGGAATATGGTGTTCCAGCGCCACGCTGGCCAGCCCCTTGACACATTCGCCGGCAACGTATTCGAAATGCGGGGTGCCGCCGCGAATCACCGCGCCCAGGGCGACGATGCCGTCGTAGCGCTCGCTGGCGGCCAGCCGTTGCGCGGCCAGCGGCAGCTCGAAGGAACCGGGCGTCCAGATCAGATCGATGCTGGTCTCGGGAACGCCATGCCGGCGCAAGGCGTCCACCGCGCCGTTGATCAGGTTCTGCACGATGAAGCTGTTGAAGCGCGCTGCCACCAGGGCGAAGCGGGCGTCCTGGGGCGGGGTGAAATCGCCTTCGATGGTGGTGATGTGGTGCATGGAGGATTCCGCGACGGGTGGGGAGAAGGGAGGTTCAGGAAACATATTCCACGATTTCCAGGTTAAAGCCGGACAGGCCGGTGAGGCGTTTGGGGGCGCCCAGCACTCGCATGCGCCGCACGCCGATGTCGAGCAGGATCTGAGCGCCGATGCCGTAGGTACGCAATTCGGCGCTTTGGTCGGCGGCGCGTGGCGTCTCGGTCGAGCCGAACTGGTAGCCGCGCATCCGCCGGATCAGCGTCGCTGGGTCCTCGGGCCGGCTCAGGAACACCAGTACGCCAGCCGGTTCCCGCGCCACCCGCCGCAAGGCGTCGCGCAGCGGCCAACCACTGTCGGGAAGCTGGAGAGTGAGCAGGTCGCTGAGCAGATGCTGGACGTGAACCCGCACCATGACCGGCTCGTTGGGATGGATCTCGCCCTTGACCAGCGCGAAATGCACCTGCCGACCGACCACGTCCTGATAGCTCAACACTCGGAATGGGCCGAACTCGGTGGTCATCACGGCATCGGCAACCCGTTCGACCGATTTTTCGTTCTGCATCCGGTAGCGGATCAAGTCCGCAATGGTGCCGATTTTGACGCCGTGCCGCTCGGCGAACACTTCCAGATCGGGCCGCCGCGCCATGCCGCCGTCGTCGTTGAGGATTTCGACGATCACCGCCGCCGGTTCCAGACCGGCCAGCCGGGTCAGATCGCAGCCGGCCTCGGTGTGGCCGGCGCGAGTGAGTACGCCGCCAGGTTGGGCCATCAGCGGGAAGATGTGCCCAGGCTGCACCAGATCCTCGGGCCGGGCATCGGGCCGCACTGCGGTGCGGACGGTGTGGGCGCGGTCGTAGGCGGAAATCCCGGTGGTGACGCCTTGGGCGGCTTCGACGGAGACGGTGAAGTTGGTGGAGTAGGGGGTGGCGTTATCCTGCACCATCAGCGGCAGGTGCAACTGCTGGCAACGTTCGCGGGTCAGCGTGAGGCAGATCAGGCCGCGCCCGTAGCGGGCCATGAAATTGATGTCCTCCGGGCGCACCAGCGAGGCGGCCATCAGCAGGTCACCTTCGTTTTCCCGCTCCTCGTCGTCCATGATGATGACCATCCGGCCTTGCCGCAGATCGGCGAGAATTTCGTCAACGGTATTGAGTGCCATCGTTTATTTCCAGAATCCGTGTTCGCGCAGTAATGCCTCGGTTAAACCGCCGCCGCCGGGTTGCGCGGCGCGCTCGCCCAGCAGCAGCCGCTCCAGATAGCGGGCGATCAAGTCGACCTCCAGATTGACCCGCCGGCCGACCTTGCAGTCGGCGAGGGTGGTTTCCGCCAGCGTATGCGGGACGATGTTGAGTTCGAACGCCGCGCCGTCCACCCGGTTGACGGTGAGGCTGACCCCATCCACGCAGATCGAGCCTTTTTCGGCGATGTAGCGGGCCAGTTCATCCGGCGCTTGAATCCGCAACCGCCAGGAACGGCCGTCCGGCTGCCAGACGGTGACCGCGCCGATGCCGTCCACATGGCCGCTGACCAGATGGCCGCCGAGCCGGGTGGTGGGGGTCAGCGCCTTTTCCAGATTGACCTTCATACCGGGTTTGGCCTCGCCGAGGATGGTGCGTTCCAGGGTCTCGCGCGAGGCGTCGGCCCAGAAGCCATCGCCGGGCAGTTCAACGGCGGTCAGGCACACACCGCTGACGGCGATGCTGTCGCCGAGCTGTACGTCGATCAGGTCCAGTTTGCCGGTGGCGATGCGCAGCCGGACATCACCGCCGCGCGGCTGAAGCGCGACGATGGTTCCGACGGCGGTAATGATTCCGGTGAACATGGCGGAGTTCTCGAAAGAGCGGGGCGGGGAATGTGAAGGATTGAATAGAATCTACAGCTAAACTGTTTGGAGGTTGCGAAGCAAAAGGCGTCAGCGTTGAACGCAAATTAGAGGATTACAATAGCTTCCGAAATTCTTCTACCGTAAATCCTGCATCCTGTGCGATGCCACCCATAGTGAAAGCGTTGATGGGATTATTGCGTGTAATGGTTACAAACCTGCTTTCATTAGACATAACGATATGTTTTCTGCCTTGACGCACGAGGCGAAACCCTGCTTTTTCCAAGGCACGAACCGCTTCAAGATGATTTACTCCTGGCAATTTTGGCATCTTGTCAGTTAGCTATTTCTATTTCTCGTACATCTTTACCCTGAATAGATTCAGAAATAGCCGCCAAGTATTCTTGAATTGCATCCTGTATATTTTCAATGGCTTCCTGCTCGGTGTTTCCCTGTGACCAGCAACCTGGCAGGTTGGGACAGGAGACGCTATAACCTTCCTCTGATTTATTAAGGATGATTTTGTATTTCATAACATCGTCTCCGTGAAAAATTTATTACCGAAATTTAGCCAGGTAATTTGAATGACTATGTTTCGATCCCACACATCTAAAAAACTTCCCATACGCCATAACTCCCATTTCAAATAGTTTACCAAACTAACATTGGATCAAAATGCACATGATTACTAACGCAATGAATCTCACTAATCAGTAATCTTTCATAAGTCGCATCGTCACCCGCCAATCCCTTCCCACGGCTCGCATTTCCAGAATTTCCAATTCCCGCCGCTCGCTCATCCGCGTCAACTCCGGCAACTGAAACAGCCCGCGCGCCTTATCGCCGAGCAGCAGCGGCGCCAGGTACACCACCAGTTCATCCACCAACCCCACCCGCAGCAACGCGCCGGCCAGGGTCGAACCACATTCCACATGGACTTCATTGCACTCGCGGCGGGCAAGTTCCGCCATGACGGCGTGCAGATCCAAGCTACTCCCGCCACGCGATACGACGACGATTTCCGCACCTGCCGCTCGCAGCGGCGCTTGGGTGGTGGGGTCGGCAACAGCGGTGAAGATCAGCACCGAACCGGGCAGTTGCAAAGTCCGAGCGGTCGGCGGGGTACGCAAGCCGGAGTCGAGAATCACCCGCAATGGCTGGCGCGGAGCTTCCGGCAGGCGGACGTTGAGGCTGGGATCGTCGGCCAGCACCGTGCCGATGCCGGTCAGAATCGCCGAAGCGCGGGCCCGAAGTCGTTGCACATCCTGCCGTGCCGCTTCACCGGTCAGCCACTGGCTTTCGCCAGAAGCCAGCGCCGTGCGCCCGTCCAGACTCATCGCCAGCTTGAGGCGGACGAAGGGCCGGCCCTGGGTCATCCGTTGGATGAAACCAGGATTCAGCGCCCGCGCTTCCGTTTCCAGCAGACCACAATCCACCGCGACGCCAGCCGTGCGCAGAATCTCCAGACCGCGACCGGCCACTTGCGGATTGGGATCGGCCATGGCCGCGACCACACGGATGACGCCGGCGCTCAGCAAGGCGTCGGTACAAGGCGGAGTGCGGCCGTAATGGCAGCAGGGTTCCAACGTCACGTAAGCGGTTGCGCCGCGCGCCCGCGCGCCGGCGGCTTCCAGGGCGATGACCTCGGCGTGCGCTTCGCCGGTGCGCCGGTGCCAGCCTTCACCAACGATAGTTCCATCTTTGACCAGTACGCAGCCGACTCGCGGGTTGGGATCGGTGCTGGTCAAACCGCGCCGGGCGAGCGTCAGGGCGCGGGCCATGTAGCGGTAATCGTCGGGGGACATTACTCGGAATCCGCCGGATCGGGCGGTGTGCTCTGCAAGCGTTCGATTTCGACGCGGAAGGCGTTCACGTCCTGGAAGCTGCGGTAGACCGAGGCGAAACGGACGTAGGCGACCTGATCCAGATCGCGCAGCTCGTCCATGACCCATTCGCCGATTTGCTGACTGCTCAGTTCTCGTTCGCCGCTGGCGCGGGCGCGGTTCTTGAGCCGGAGAATGGTTTCCTCGATCCGCTCGGCGCTGACCGGCCGTTTCTCCAGCGCCCGCAACAATCCAGTACGCAGCTTTTCCTCCAGGAACGGCTCGCGGCGATTGTCGCGCTTCACCACCGGCGGCATCAGCAATTCCGCTATTTCGTAAGTGGTGAAACGGGCGTTGCAACGGGAACATTCGCGGCGGCGACGGACCTTGTCGCCTTCCGCCGACAGCCGGGAGTCGATCACCCGCGTATCGGATGTATTACAGAAAGGACAGTGCATCGCCGCCGCCTCGCGCGCCCAACTCCGGGATCAACCGTACACCGGGAATCGGGCGCACAACTCGGCCACATGGCCACGCACCCGGTCGATGACCGCTTCGCTGCCGAGATCGTCGAGGATGTCGCAGATCCAATGGGTCAGATCCCGGCATTCGCGTTCCTGGAAGCCGCGGGTGGTGATCGCCGGCGAGCCGATGCGGATGCCGCTGGTGACGAACGGCGACTGCGGGTCATTGGGCACGGCGTTCTTGTTGACGGTGATGTGAGCCCGGCCCAGCGCGGCGTCGGCGGCCTTGCCGGTGAGACCCTTGGCGATTAAATCCACCAGGAACAGATGGTTGTCGGTGCCACCGGAGACGATTTTGTAACCGCGTTCGATGAAGGCTCCAGCCATGGCGCGGGCGTTGGCGACCACCTGTTTTTGATAATCCACAAACTCCGGCTCCAGCGCTTCCTTGAAGGCGACTGCCTTGGCGGCGATGACATGCATCAGCGGGCCACCCTGGGTGCCGGGAAACACCAGCGAGTTGAGTTTCTTCTCGATCTCGGGATTGGCGCGGGCCAGGATCAGACCGCCGCGCGGGCCGCGCAGAGTCTTGTGCGTGGTGGTGGTCACCACATCGGAGACCGGGATCGGGTTGGGGTACACGCCTGCCGCCACCAGTCCGGCGACGTGCGCCATGTCCACGAACAGGTAAGCGCCGATCCGATCGGCGATGGCGCGGAACCGTGGCCAGTCCACGACTCGCGAATAAGCCGAGAAGCCGGCGACGATCATCTTCGGCTGGCATTCCAACGCCAGCCGCTCGACCTGGTCGTAATCAATCTCGCCGGTGGCCTCGTTCAGGCCATACTGCACCGCATGATATAGCCGGCCGGAGAAGTTGACCTTGGCGCCGTGGGTCAGATGGCCGCCATGGGCCAGGCTCATGCCGAGGATGGTTTGCCCCGGCTCGACCAGCGCCATGTAAACGGCGGCGTTGGCCTGCGAACCGGAGTGGGGCTGGACATTGGCGTAGTCGGCTTGGAACAACTGCTTGGCGCGATCGATGGCCAGTTGCTCGGCAATGTCCACGAACTCGCAGCCGCCGTAGTAACGCTTGCCCGGATAGCCTTCAGCGTACTTGTTGGTCAACACCGAACCCTGGGCTTCGAGCACTCGCGGGCTGGCGTAATTTTCCGAGGCGATCAACTCGATGTGGGCTTCCTGACGCTGTTTCTCGCCCTGCAAGGCAACCCATAACTCATTGTCAAACCCGGCGATCCGCATCTCTCGACTGAACATTCGCGACCTCTGCAAAGGCAAGCGCCCGCTGCTTCGGACGAAGGAGCGGACGCACCGATGGAAAGCAATCAATATTACCTGATTTGACAGCAAGCGGCAGGCTTTTCATGACCGGCAGCGTGCTTGCCGGATCGGCGCGGGAGTATCCCCGGGAGCTGCGAACGCCTCAGCGCATCGGGGTTTCCAGAAAGGAATCCACCACGGCGGTCCAGGCTTTGCCGACGTTGCGCAGATCGTAGCCGCCGCCGCCGACGCCGACGATGCGGCCCTCGGCGAACTCCTCGGCGATCTGGCACAGGCCCTGGGCGGCGCGGCGATGGGCGCGGAACGAGTAATGCAGGTGGGCCAGCGGGTCGCCGTCCAGACCGTCGGCGCCGCAGTTCATGAAGATGAATTGCGGTTCCCACGGGCGCAGAAAGCTCTCAACCTTGTCCCACATCATCATGAAGTCGTCGTCGGCCGACAGCGGCAGCAGCGGGATGTTGAGCTTGCGGCCCTTGGCCGGACCCTTGCCGACCTCGTGCGGGAAGCCGCTCTGCGGGAAGTTGTAGCGGCCGTCCTCGTGGATGTCGGCAAAGATGACGGTGGGGTCGGACTCGAACGGGTAAAACACGCCGTCGCCGTGATGGGCGTCGATATCCACGTAGGCGATCCGTTCCAGGCCATAGTCCCGTTGCAGGATCTTGATAGCCACGCTGACATCGTTGAACACGCAGAAGCCGGAGGCGGTGTCGGGCATGCTGTGGTGCAGGCCGGCGATCGGTACGAAGATGCGCCGGGCCTCGTTGTTCATCACCTTGCGGGTGGCGTCCACGACGGTGCCGACCACGAACGACGCATCCTCGAACACGCCCTTGTAGGCCGGGGTGTCGCCGTAATCCAGCAGGCCGTCGCCGGCTTCGGAGAAAGTCTTGACCTTCGCCACGTAGCCGGCGGTGTGGAACAGCTTAAGCTGTTCCTCGGTCGCCATGACCGGTTGGAAGACCCGTACCTGATAATCGAGATGGCGGATGTGCATCTCGTCCCAGAAGGCGTGGATACGACCCTCGCCGAACGGGTGATCCTCAAACCCGTAACGGCCCAGTTCTTCGCCGGCATAGACAGCCACCGTTCTGCTTCGCGCCATTACTCTCGGTCCTCTTTACTTTAAGGGCTATCGGTTTTTCAATGCATCATCATAATCCAGTTGGCGGCAAATTTGGCGTGCGTCGGGGCTGGGAGCCGCCCGCCGCCGCCGCTATCGCTCCATTGCGCACTGCGGCTTCAGGGTGCGGCCTTCTCTTCGGGAGTTCCCAATGTCTATGGAACAGCAGGATATTTTTCCGCGTGGTCGCCAGCCGACCGTCCGCATTCTGGCGATGCCGGCCCACACCAATCCCAACGGCAACATCTTCGGCGGCTGGATCATGGCGCAGATGGACGTCGCCGGCGGCGTGGTGGCGATGGAGTACGCCGGTGGCCGGGTAACGACCGTAGCGGTGACCTCGATGGAGTTTCACAAACCGGTGTTCGTGGGCGATCTGGTCAGTTGCTTCGCCCGGATTCAGAAGGTGGGTTCGACTTCGATCACGGTCAAGGTCGAGGTCTTTGTCCAGCGCGCCCGCGACGGCGAACTGTTGTCGGACAAGGTCACCGAGGCGGTGATCGTCTACGTCGCCATCGACGACCGAGGCACGCCGCGCAAACTGCCGGAGCGGGGGCCGGATTTCGGGCGGTACTGGTGAACGCGGAGCGTTTCGGTAGCGCCCGCGCTGTCTTGCGGAGATGCTTCAGTAAAGGTTCATGGCTCCGGTTTGCTCAGCCGTATCCCCGTCCTTCGGCGTTTCGATGGCCCAGGGAAACCCGATCTCGCGCTGGTGTTAGATCGTTGATTTCGGCCTGAGTCCGTTGCGCCAAAGCATCGCGGGAGAGGTGCGGCGGCGTATGAACCGCGCCGAATTGCAATTCCGCCACGATGCCCGGTTCGCCCAGCAGCCGCCACAGGTGCGGCAACAAGGCATCGTCGCCGACGAAGGGCGCGACCGGATTGATTCCCCCGGCAAGGGGATAGCGCAGGGCGATGGCCTGCACCGGACAACGGGCCAGAATCGCGGCCTGGAACAGCCGGGGATAGAAGCGCCGAACCGTCTCGCCGGTGGTGGAAGTCCCTTCCGGGAACACCAGCACCCGCTCGCCCTGGCGCAGGCGCCAGACCAATTGCTCCGTCGCCTCGCCCGCTCCGTTGTCGCCGCCGCGCCGAATGAAGGCGGTGCCCGCGCGCTGGCACAGCCAGCCGAACAGCGGCCAGCCGGCCACGTCCTGCTTGGCCAGGAACTGGGTGGGACAGACTGCGGCGATGCAGAAAATATCCAGCCAGGAGATATGGTTGGCCACGAACAGGGCCGCGCCGGCATGAGGCGTCCCACACCGGCGCAACCGCACGCCCAGAATCCGGCACAGCCCCCGGCTCCACCACGCCAGCGGGCGGGTGGAGACATAGCGCCGCCGTCGGCCAGGACCCAGGGCGGCGGCAATCAGCACTCCCGCCAGAATATGCAGCGTCAACAGCGGCAACCGCGCGCCGCGCCGCCCGGCGCGGGCCAAGCGTTTCCGCCAGTGCCCGCTCACTGATCCCGGTCCAGGAAATGCCGGGCGTAACGGCGCTCGATCCGCTGGCTGGACAGCAGGACGAACACGTCGGCGACCTTGAAATCCGGGTCCAGGCAAGGATCTCCGCCGATTTGCGCGCCCAGCCGCAGATAGGCTTTCAGCAGTGGCGGCATCGCGTAATCGCTACGCGCCACGCCGTCGCGGCGCGGCAGGGGCAGGTGCGGCTTTACCCGCAACGCTTCGGGAACCAGATGGCGTTGCGCCAGTTCGGCGTAGAGCGCCCGCGCCTCGCCACCATCCTCGCCCAGCGGGATGCTGGCGCAGCCGATCAGGTAGTCCACCCGCTGTTCCGCGATGAACGCCGCCAGCCCGGACCAGAGCGTGCCGATGGTCGCGCCGTTGCGATAATCCGGGTGGATGCAAGTGCGGCCGATCTCCATGAACCGTCCCGGCAGAGCCAGCACCGGCGCGAGGTCGAACTCGGTCTGCGAATAGAAGCCACCGGCGCGGCGCGCCGCCTCGGCGGTGAGAATGCGGGTGCAGCCGATGAGCTGACCCAGGGCGTCACGCACGATCAGATGCTGGCAATAGGGATCGAGGCGGTCGTGATCGAGACCGGGGATGCGGTTGTGCAGCTTCGCCCCCATTTCCCCGGCGAAGATGGCGTAGCGCAGGCGTTGCGCCGCTTGAATCTCCTCGCGGGACTGGGCGAGAGCGACGCCGAGGGCGCGCGGGGTGGTGGCCGGAAGGATCGGGGTTGCCGGAAACGGACGGGCGATGGTGGTAACGCTGAGCGATTCGGTACTCAAGGCAGCCTCCACGGGCGGCGACATTGAACGATGTCGCCTAGCGTAGGGACGCCGCGTTGCAGTGCCTTTACCGGGCGGTTAAACCTGGATGAAAGGCTATTGCAGCGCCAGCAGCGCCAGACTGGCGCCCAGCAAAGCGCCGGCCAGCACATCGCTGGGGTAATGCAATCCCAGGACGACCCGCGACAAGGCTACCAGCACCGCGAAAGGGAGCAACAACCAGGTCAGAGATGGGTAGTAGTACGCCGCGATAATGGTGAACGACACCGCGTGCAGGGTGTGACCGGACGGGAAGCTGTATTCATCCAGTGGAGCCACGCGCGGCTGGATTCGGTCGAGCCGGGCGCAGGGGCGGGGGCGGGTGGTCTTGGCTTTCAGCCACTTGT
>WBZP01004297.1_pt1 | contig 14937 bp, 16 predicted proteins | sample 5204301 | NCBI WGS metagenome assembly WBZP01 (sample SAMN12412401, study PRJNA552823) | activated sludge metagenome | isolation source: activated sludge from nitrification reactor of wastewater treatment plant... | place: USA: Pennsylvania | collected 2017 | reverse complement strand
TCCACCAGCCACTTGCAGCCGTACTTGCCGCCGGCCTCCTCGTCGGCGACGAACGCGAACACCAGGTCGCGCGGCGGCAGCGTACCGTCCCGTTTGAACTGGCGGGCGACGGCGATCATCATCCCGACCATGTTCTTCATGTCGATCGCTCCGCGGCCCCACACATAACCGCCCTCGACCGCACCGGAGAACGGGTGCACGCTCCAGTCGGCGGCCTCGGCGGGAACCACGTCGAGGTGGCCGTGCACCAGCAACTTCCCGCGGGAACTGTCGGCGCCGGCCAGCGTCGCGAACACATTGCCGCGCCCCGGCGCACCGGACTCCACGTAGACGGTCCGGTACCCCACCTCTTCGAGTTGCTGGGCGACCCAGTGGGCGCAGTCGGCCTCACCCTTGGTGGTTTCCAGCTCGCCGGTGTTCGACGTATCGAACCGGATAAGGGTGCTGGTCAGGCCGACGACCTCGTCGACGGCCCGATCAGATTCGCCGGCTGGAGTCACGCCCCTTTCCTACCATCCGAACGCCGACCGGGTTTGGGCGCGGGCACCCCGATCCGTTAGCCTTAGCTGCCCAGCACCGGTGGCTGGACAAGTCCGAGTGGCGGAATGGCAGACGCGCTAGCTTGAGGTGCTAGTGCCCTATTAACGGGCGTGGGGGTTCAAGTCCCCCCTCGGACACAAAAGTTGAGCTGGACCACCGCCCGGCCGAGGCTCACTCCGTGGCTCGCTGCCGTTCCCGGAACGCCCGGACTTTCGCGCGGTTACCGCAGCCGGCCATACCCCACCACTGCTGCAGCACCTGGGCTTGGACGTGCCATCGGAACTCATCTGAGCCAGGCTGGTAGCCCAGCCCGGAAGTGCGGGAGCCACCCTTATGTTTGAAAAATCAGGCATAACGACTTGACGGCGGCTCAACGAACGATCATCCTATCTTATGCATGATTTATCAGGCATAAGGGGGATCATGGCCCGCCCAAGGCGTACAAGTCCGCAACGTGACCAGCTTATGCCTGGATTAGCAGGCATAAGCACTGCATTCATCGAGCGACGGCTGGCGCTGCAACTCACCCAGGAGACGCTGGCCGACCTCGCCGGAGTGTCGCGCTACAGCGTCCAGAACTTGGAAGCGGGGACGGGTGCGACGAAGATCGGCTCGGTACTAGAGATCGCCAACGTCCTCGGCCTGCGTCTCGATGTGCGTTCGGCAGCCGAATGACAGACCGTATCGACCTCGGCCTTCGTGAGATCGCCAGAGCCGACGTCTACATCGGCGACGTACTCGCCGCCCACCTGACCCGCGAACATGGAGATGCCGTCAGCTTCGACTATGTGGCCGAAGAAGCGAGCGACGGCCGTGTACGAGATCGATCGGTTTCCTGGTCATTATTGCGGTCCGGTGAGTATCCGGTAATCACCGCCGGAGGAGCCGTTCCGCCCTTTTTCGCCGGGCTCTTGCCCGAGGGTGTTCGACTCGGCGTCGTCACGTCATCAACAAAAACCTCGCCAGATGACCATCTGACATTGCTGCTCGCGATCGGCGCCGACACCATCGGCAACATTCGGGTGTTCCCCGCCCGCGCGACTCCGCGTGTGCCACTGCCGCTATTCGAACCGGAGCGAGACAACGACTTTCACGGAGTGTTTGCGAAGTTGACGGGTTCTGTCGAGGCCGACCCAGTCGGCTTGGCCGGGGTGCAACCCAAAGTCAGCGCCGCCATGATGTCGGCTCCGACCCAGACTCGTGCAGGCCCCGCAATGCTCAAGCTGAACCCTGCCGGCTTCCCGTTCCTCGTCGAGAACGAGCATTTCTTCATGCGGATGGCATCGGCGTGCGGACTGCGAGTCGCAAAGACGACACTGCTGCACGATGCACAGCACCGCAGCGCCCTATTGGTCAATCGATTTGATCGGATTGGATCAAGAAGAATTCCACAGGAAGATGCGTGCCAGGTAGCCGACCTCTACCCGGCGTCGAAGTACCGCATCAAGACGGAGACGGCTTTGACGGTGCTCGCCGACGCCTGTGAACGCGGGGGCGGGTCCCGAGTGGTAGCGCTCGTTGAGTTGCTGAAAGTTGTTGTCTTCAGCTGGCTGATCGGGAACGGAGATCTACACGGAAAGAACGTGTCGATCTACAACCCAGATGGATGGTGGCAGCCGACCCCCGCCTACGATCTGCTCTGCACGCAGCCGTACGCCGGGTGGAACGACCCCATGGCGCTCAAGCTATACGGACGCGCGAATCGCCTCTCGCGCAACAATTTCATCGAGGCGGGCGAACGACTGGGAATACGCGAACGAGCGACGAAAAACATGATCGACTCCATCGTCGACGTCGCAACCGCATGGCCGGATAGATGTGACGAGATAGGTTTTGACGACCGGATAACAGAGCGCCTTGCGAAAATGCTGAACACCAGGCTCGGCAGCTTGCGATGACCTACTGGGAAGTACTTCGGCAACCTGCCTGGGTCACCCACCAGCAGATTCTCCGTCTCAGCGGGTGATCTCGCTGATCAGGCTGAGGTACCGCTGGGTCGCGGGCGGGTCGGTCTGCACCGGATCCAGAGGTGACATCCGTCCGCTGCCGAACGCGGCCCGCAGATTGGCACGGGCGGTATCCACGTCGGTATCGATCTCGTAGAGGGTGATGAACGTGTCCCCGTCGGTCTGCCAGCGCCGGGCCGAGACGAAACCATCGATGGTCAGCATCTCCGGGAGGTGGATCTGATCCTGCCAGCGGTGATACTCCGCCAAGCTCTGCGCGTCCTTGGGTTTGCTCTCGACGAACAGCAGTGATTTGGCCATGACGTCCCCTTGGTTGGTCGGTGGAATATGTTGTGGAACAGAACTATTGGATCGGCTCGTCACCGAGCACGGTGGTGCGCAGCATCTCCCGCGGCGAATTCGGCTCATAGGGCATCGCGCGGTGCAGCACGCCCTGGTTGTCCCAGATCACGGTGTCGCCCACCGACCACGTGTGGCTGTACACCTTTTCTTCGGTCGTGGCATGTGCGAGCAGCTCTTCGAGCAGAGCACGGCCCTCGTCCCGATCCATCCCCACGATGTAGTCCGCGGACGCTCCGAGCACCAACGACTTTCGCCCGTTGCGATGGCTCCACACCAGCGGATTCTCATGCGTCGGCCGGGACCGCCACCGGGCCAGCTGGTCGGCGGTCGGCTCGGCGTTCACCCGCCGCTGGGACGCCTCCAGGGAGTGCACGACCCGCAGCGACCCGTAGTTCTGCTTCTCGGCGTCCGTGAGGGTGTCGTAGGCGGCGTAGGCGTTGGCGAACTCGGTCTCGCCCCCGTTGCGGGCCACCTGCACCGCGGAGAGCACGGTTGCCTTCTGCGGACATTCGTCGTGCAGCGGGGTGCAGCCGTCGATGTGCCAGACGAAGGAGGCCTTGAGGTAGTCGGCCTGTTTGTTCTTCGATTTGTCCAGCGTGATCGGGTAGATCCCGGACACCGGGTGATGGCCGTCCGCGGAGCGATCGACCTCGCCGAGCCGCTCGCACAAGGCAACCTGGGCCTCGGGCCCGAGGTTCAGCCCATGGAACACCAGCACCCCGTTGTCTTCCAGTGCGTCGAGCACGGCGGTCGCCAGACCATCGTCGTGCGCGAGTCGGTCGGGGTCCAGATCAGTGACCTCCGCACCGACGGACGTGGTCAGTTTGTTGATCGTCAGCACGCTCATCGTGTCGTCTCCAGTTGAAGGGCGGGTGGGTTCAGGGTCGGGGTTCGCCGGTGCGGATCATCACCGCATCGGCGGCGTCCACGGGCGCGGGCTGGTGCATGATCTCCACCGACATCGCGACCATGATCAGCGAGTAGATGAGGTGCAGCAGGTTCAACGCGTCCTCGGGCAGTTCGTCGAGGCTGAACTTGTCGCAGTACTCGATGGCGTCCTCGACACGGGGGAAGAAGGCGTCGTAGAACTCCTGCATCTGCGGCATCGTGGACGCCAGCCTCTGATTCCAGCGTTCGGTCTCGGTTGGCAGGCACCAGGTTTCGGCGAACGGCTCGAATTCGGCGAAGGCACTCGGCAGCGTCTTGACGGTCATGACGATGCTCCGACCGGATTCTGCTCGCGCTTGTAGTCATCGACCCAGTCGACGGCCACCTGATGGAGATGACGCACCAGGATCTCCTGGTCGTTGACCGGATACTCGTCGATGACGTCGTACTCCAGGGCCGCTTGGGTGCCGCCGAGCATTCCGGCGTCCTGGAGCGCGAATTCCTTGAGCACCACCGCGGCCACCTCGTGTTCGATGCGTTCTCGCACCGTTCGGGCGGGGTGGAAGTAGGTATACGCCTCGAACCGGTGCGTGTTGTGCGAGGTGGGCCAGTACCGGTACAGCAGGTACCAACCGCCGTAGATCAGGATCTCCAAGTTGGGGAAGATCTGGAAGTTGCTGATCCCCCACGGTTCGATGTTGCCCGGGTTGAGGCCGACGGGCAGTTCACCGATGTCGGGGGTGCGCCACGGGCCGACCAATCCACTCTGGGTGGCCCGCTCGATCGGGTACATGTATTCGGGAGCCAGCAGCCAGCGCCGGGTGCCCGCCGTGGACACCAACCGATGCGGGCCGTCCACCTGGAAATGTCCACAGGTGAAGCCGGCGTTGGGATCTCGTACTTCTGGCGGCACCTGCTGGGTGTGCAACGAGGGCACGTGGTAGTACTCCTGGAAGGCATCGGCGAAGATCTTCCAGTTGCTGTTGTTGTGAGCGACCCAGTCGTAGCGTTCGGTCAGTTTGTCGAACGGGTAGTCGTCCAGGCCGGTGACCATCGGGCCCAGGAATTCCCGCAGGGTCTGTCTGGGTTCGGGGTCGAAGTTGATGAAGATGAACCCGGCCCAGATGTCACAGTTCACCGTGACCAGTCCGTACTTCGTGTGGTCGAGGTCGAAGAACTCCGATTCCTGCTGAACGAATTTCAGTGCTCCGTCGAGATCGTAGCGCCAGGCGTGGTACCTGCAGGTGAATTGCCGGCAGGTACCGCTGGTTTCCGCACCGGGAAAGTCGTTCCACACCAACTTGTTCCCGCGATGCCGGCACATGTTGTAGAAGGCGCGAATCTTCTGGTCCTTGCCCCTGACGAGGAGGACCGAAGCGTTGGCGGCCTCGATCTCCTTGGTGAGGTAGCTGCCCACCCGGGGCAGATCTTCGACCCGGGCGACGTTCAGCCAGGCGCGCTTGAACACCGCTTCCCGCTCGAGTTCGTAGAACTCCGGGGAGATCGAATCACGGAAGGAGATCGGCCCGGTCCCGAGCCCGTAGTGCTCGGTCCAGGAACCCTCGGCGGGTTTGGGCCAGTTGGTCGCCATCTCGAGCTCCTGTCGTTGGAGGGCTGAAAGCGTTGGAATGACTTGTCACATCACCGATCCCCCGTTGACGCCAAGAGTCTGGCCGGTGATGAACCCGGCCTCGTCCGAGCACAGGAATCCGACCGCGGCGGCGATATCGGCCGGGGTTCCCAGGTGTCCGACGGGGATGTTGGCGGCGATGGTCTCATTGGAAGGCAGGTAGCCGGCGGCCTGCGAGGCGTGCTGCATCGGGGTCTCGATCCCCGACGGCGGGATGTTGTTCACCGTGATGCCGTGCGCGGCGTATTCGCGGGCCAGGGATTTCGTCAGGGTCAGCAGCGCACCCTTGGACGCCGCGTAGTGCGCAGCGAAGGGAGTGCCGCGTTGCGCGCTCGACGAGGAGATCATCACGATGCGGCCCCATCCGGCCGCCACCATATCCGGCAGCGCGATCTGACAACAGTGGAACGTGCCGGTCAGGTTCACGTCGACCAGGCGCTGCCAGGATTCCACGGTGATGTCGGCGAACGAGGCGTACCCGAACAGGCCGGCACTGGTCACCAGCGCACTGACCGGACCCAGTTCGGCGCGCACCTTGGCGAACGCTTCCTCGAGCGCTGGCCGATCGGTCACGTCGGCACCGACCGCGAGCGCGGTGATGCCCCGAGCGCGCAGGTCATCGCACACCCGTTGGGCGGCTTCAGGATCGACGTCCAGAACCGCTACCCGATAGCCACGCCGGCCCAATTCGTGGCAACTGGCTTCACCCATCCCGGAGGCGCCGCCGGTGACGACCGCGACCCGGTGCTGGTGTGTTCCTGTCATTCGTAGACCACCTTGATCGTCGTGCTGGTAGGCATGGCCTGGCAGCTGACCACCCAGCCGTCGGCAACCTCATCGTCATCCAGGGCGTCATTGTTGAGCATCCGCGCGCTGCCCTCGACCACCTGTGCCATACACGTTCCGCACGAACCGACTTCGCACGACGACGGCGCCTTGAGCCCGGCGAGGCGCGCGGTCTGCAGAATGGTGTTGCCGGGCCGGTACGGCACGGTGACCTTCTGGCGTTTCAACTCGATGGTGACCTCCTCGGTCACCAGCACCTCACCCGCCGGGCCCGGAACTTGGGCGGATGCGACGCTGAACCGCTCCACATGAATCCGGCCGGCGGGCACGCCGGCTTCCCGCAACACTGTCTCGACCGTGTCCATGAAGGGCGCCGGACCACAGACGTAGTATTCGCACTCACCGACACCAGAGCTGACGAAGTCCGAAATCGATTGCGCGGAAACCACACCCGATTGTTCGTCGAGATGGTGGCGCAGCATGAAGCGCCCGTCGTGGTCCTCGGTGAGGGCGGCGAGGGTGTCGTTGAAGATGACCGATGCGGTGTCGCGATTGGCGTAGAACAACCGTGTCCGTCGCGGGGTCACCGCCAGCGCGGTGCGGATCAGCGACAGGACCGGAGTGATCCCACTGCCACCGGCAAAGGCGACCAGATCCCGGTCGTTGTCGGCCATGACGAAGCGGCCGTCGGGCTCGGACACATCGATCGGTGTGCCCGGGGCGGCGTGGTCATTGAGCCAGTTGGACACCACCCCGCCGCGGTCGCGTTTGACCGTGATCCGCAGGTCTTCTCCCACCGCCGGTGACGACGACATCGAGTAGCACCGCCGGTACTGCTGGCCGTCGATGTCGATCCGCAACGTGAGAAACTGCCCGGCCTGATAGCTGAATCGCTGGATATGGGTAGCGGGCACGTCGAACACCAGCGAGACCGCGTCGGCGGTCTCCCGAATGACGTCCTTGATCCGCAGCGCGCAGAACCCGTCGGCGTCGATCGACGCATCGTCGAGCAGCGGCGGTGGCGGGTTCATCGCCCGAACTATATCAAGTACTTGTTATTGATCACAAGGACTTGCGATCAATCGGCCGTTCTGGGCTATTCGGCGACGTGATCGCCGAAGAGGGTGTGTCCGGTCCCCTGCTCGACGATTCGGGTCAACAGCGACCGCAGCTGGTCCTGCTCCTTGGCGTTGAGCACGCCGAACACCTTGTCGTGCGCGGCAATGGCCTCACCGACCACGGCGGCCGCCACGGCACTGCCCTCTTCGGTCAGGAAGACCTGCAGGATCCGCCCGTGCTGGGGATCCTTTCTACGCTCGACGAATCCGCGCTTCTCCAACGCGGTGAGAGCCAATTGAACGCCCTGCGGGGTGATCAGCAGCCGGCGCGCGAGTTCGGCCGCCGACAGGCCCGGCTGGTTTGCGAGCTGACGCAGCACACCGATCTGGGCGATGCTGACGCCGTGTTCCTTGACGGCATCGTTGACGGTGGTCAGCGAGAAGTAGAACGCCTGCTTGAGCAGCCAGAGGGTGTTCTCACCCAACTCCATCTCGGCCTTCTTTCACCTGCAAACCCGCCATGGTTGTCTCGACGGTAACGCACCATCGCGCTCAGCAGTGCTTGACCAATTGCCCGTCCTTCATCACGAAACAGACATCGAGCGTGGTCGAGATGTCGATGGAGGGATCCCCCGGCACCGCAATGATGTCAGCCAGATACCCCGGAGCCAGGCGGCCGAGATCGTCGGCGGCGTCGATCAGGTCGGCGCTGGTGAGGGTGGCCGCCCGCAGTGCCTGCATCGGCGTCATCCCCCGCTCGACCAGCGCGCACAGCTCCTTGGCATTCTGCCCGTGCGGCACCGCTGGGGCGTCGGTGCCGCACGCGATCCGAACCCCGGCAGCAATTGCCTTGGGCAGCATCGTCTTTGCTTTCGGGAAGACATCGAGGGCCTTCTTGCGCAGTTCCGGAGCGATGCGGTCAATGGCCATCGCATCGGTCAGATACGTCGTCGACACCAGGAAGGTGCCGTGGTCGACCATCATCTGGATCGTCTCGTCGGAGGCCAGGAAGCCGTGTTCGATGCAGTCGATGCCGGCCCGTATACAGGCTCGGATCGCGGTGTCCCCCACCGCATGCGCGGCCACCCGCACCCCGGCGCGGTGGGCCTCGTCGGCGATGGCGGCGAACTCGGCGTCGGAGTACTGCTGGGCCCCGGGCGCGGTGGAATGGGACATCACTCCACCGGAGGCCGATACCTTGATCAGCTTGGCACCGTGCCGTACCTGGTAGCGGACACACGCGATCACATCGGGCACTCCGTTGGCAATGCCCTCGGCCACCGACAGCGGCATGATGCCCGGTGCCAGCCGCTGGAACACCGTGGGGTCCAGGTGGCCGCCGTACGGGGTGACCGCGTGACCGGCCGGCCAGATCCGCGGCCCGACGTGCCAGCCCTGGTCGATCGCGCGCTGCAGCGCGACGTCCAGCAGATATCCCCCGGTCTTGACCATCAGGCCGAGATTGCGCACGGTGGTGAAGCCGGCTTCCAGGGTGGTGCGGGCATTGACCGCTCCACGCAGCGTCCGATACGCCGGGTCGTCCTGTACCCCATGCATGGGCGATGGCAGACCTTCGGGCCCGCCCGGACCGCCGATCAGCAGGTTGAGCTCCATGTCCATCAGGCCCGGCAGCAGCGTCACATCACCAAGATCGATGACTGTTGCCGAATCCGGTTGCGGTGCTTCCGGATTGACGGCAGTAATGCGATTGCCCTCGACCACCAGGACGGCGGGGCTGCGCACGACACCGGACTCGACATCGGCCCAGCGGGCCGCCCGCAGGATGACGGTCTCGGTCACGGAACCGGCTCGACGACGCAGACCAGGCTGGTGGCACCGGTGTCGGGCACCCGGGGCTGCTTCCAGCACTCGACCGGGAACGAGACCGTCACAAGGGAATACAGAAGATGCATCAGATTCAGCACATCGTCGGGCAGGGCATCGAGGGCGAACTTGTCGCAGTACGCCAAGGCATCCTCCGTCCGCGGGGTGATCGCGTCATAGAACGCCTGCATCTGATCCATGGTGCTGCCCAACCGCTTGGCGTACCGCTGGGCCTCGGTGGGCAGACACCAGTCGGCGAACGGTTCGAGGTCGGCGAACTCGCTGGGAAAGAGCGCGGTCATGGTCGGGTTCACACTCCGGCGGTCTTGGTCTGGTAGTCGTCGATCCAGGCGGCGGATTCGACGTGCAGGTGGCGGATCAGGATCTCCTGATCGCACAACAGGAATCCGTCGACCGACCGGGTTTCCAGCATCGCCTGGGTGGCTTCCAGCGTGTTGGCGTCCTGCAACCCGTATTCCTTGAATGATGCCGCGGCCAACTCCTGGGCGACGCGATCGCGCGGTGTCCTGGGCTCTGGGAAGTACAGCGTGCCCTCGAAGATGTGGCTATTGAACGAGGTCGGCCAGTAGTGATAGGTCAGATACCAACCCTGCCCCCAGAACAGGATGGTGAAGTTGGGGAAGAGCTGGAACGAATCCAGGCCCCACGGATCACATTTCGCGGGATTGAGGCCGGCGGGCATCGGCCCCAGATCCGGTTTCTCCCACGGCCCGAACAGCCCGCTCTGCAGGATGTCCTCGATCGGCTTGCGCATTTCCGCGGCCATCTCCCACGCCCGCACCCCGGAGGTGCTGACCAACCGGTGCGGGCCCTCCAATCGATAGTGCGGCGCCTCGAATCCGGCCTGGGCGGCGGCCTTCGAATAGGCCGTCGGCGATTGGTTCGCGTGCAGTATCGGCGCGTGGTAGAACTCCTGGAACGCATCCATGTAGAGCTTCCAGTTCGCCTTGACCTCTGAGCGATACACCCACCGGGAGGTCATCCTCTCGAACGGGTAGCCCTCCAGATCGGTGATCATCGGCCCGAGGAACTCACGCAATGACTGCTCGGGCTCTGCAGCGAAGTTCACGAAGATGAACCCCTCCCACACCTCGCAGTGCACGCCCACCAGCCCGTAGCGGCTCTTGTCGAGGTCGAAGAACTCCTCCTCCTGCTGAACGAACGTCAAATTGCCGTCCAGGCCGTAGCGCCAGGCGTGGTACTTGCAGGTGAATTGCCGGCAGGTGCCGCTGGTCTCGTCGGCCGGGACGTCGTCCCACACCAGCTTGTTGCCACGGTGCCGGCAGACGTTGTGATACGCCTTGACCTCGCCCGCCGTGGTGCGGCAGACGATGATCGACGTGTTGGCCGCCTTCATTTCCTTCGTGAAATAGCTGCCCTTGCGTGGAAGTTGTTCGACGCGGCCGACATTGAGCCATGCCCGCTTGAAGATCGCCTTGCGCTCGAGCTCGTAGATCTCAGGGCTGATCGAATCCTCGTACGACACCGGGCCGGTACCCAACTGCGGGTAGTGCTGGGTCCAACTGCCCTCGGCCGGCTTGGGAAAACGAGGCATTGGCGGACTCCTCACTGCGATGTCGACATGACGCAGGGAACGCCGCGCCGCGGCCACCGGGGCGGTCGGCGACCCACTGCGACCGTATCGGCCCGACCCGCCAATAACAAGTAGTTGATATTGGTCAAACCAGATGGCTGCTCCCGAGCCATTCCCGCCGGATCAGTGTTAGCGTTCGCCATATATTTCAGATAATGAAGTTAATGAGCATGAAGGCGGTCGTGGGATGAAGCGTGCACGGGCGATCACCGACGATGCGGGGCCACTGCTGTCGGACTACGTCGTCGTGGGGGCCGGTAGCGCAGGCGCGATCGTAGCCCGCCGGTTGGCCGACACCGGTGCCTCGGTCACCCTGATCGAATCGGGGCGTCAGCGCCGTGGCCCGCTGATCACGATTCCCGGGATGAGCGGCGCCATCCACGCGATCACCGCGCTGCAGCGAATGGTCACCTGGCCGGCCTACACCGTGCCACAGCGAAATATGCACGGCCGCAAACTTCCCCAGTCGCACGGCCGGATCCTCGGCGGCGGGAGCGTGATCAACGGCCTGGCATTCGTGCGCGGCAATCGGCAGAACTATGACGATTGGGCGGACGACGGGGCGACGGGCTGGGGATTCGCGGACGTACTACCGTCCTTCCGACGACTCGAAAGCTTCGAGGACGGCGCCAACGAGCTGCGCGGCGGCGCCGGACCGATCGCCGTGGAACGGGCCACCGGTCTGGCCAGTGTCACCGAGAACTTCATGACCGCGCTGGCCGCGACCGCCGGAGTTCGGCGCAACGATGACTACAACGGGGTGCAGCAGGACGGCGTCGGGCCGATTCAGCAGAGCGCCCATGCCGGCCGACGGGTGGGCACCGACCGCGGGTACCTCTGGGACGCGCCGCCGAATCTGCGTGTGCTGACCGGCGCCACGGCGACCCGCATCATGATGGAGAACGGCCGCGCGACGGGTGTGGAATTGATTGCGGGACGCGACCGCCGGCCGATCAGCCCAGCACGCGCCCGATCTGAGGTGATCGTCAGCACTGGATCACTCGGCACCCCACGACTTCTCATGCTCTCCGGGATCGGGCACGCAGACCACCTGCGCCAGCATGGGATAACGGTGCACGCCGACCTACCGGTCGGCGATAACCTGCACGACCATCTATTCGTGCCGATCTCCTATCAGGCACCCGACGGGCGCCGGGCATCGCCGCTGAGTTTCGCCACAGCTGCGGCCCGCGAATGCCTGCGTCCGCGTTCGACCTACCTGGCGCACACCTTGTTCGAGGCAGTCGCTTTCGTCGACAGCGGGGTGCGCACTAGGGCCGGGATTCCGGACCTGCAGATGTTCATCCTACCGATCGGCTACCCCGAGAATCAGGATGAGCCGGGTCTGCACCTGGCCGTTGAATCGTCACCGTCGCTCTCACTGCTGCCGACGATGATCTATCCGCAGAGCCGCGGAACCGTCCGCCTGGCCTCGACAGATCCGTTGGCCGCGCCGCTGATCGATCCCAACTACCTTGCCGAACCCCGCGATCTGGCCACCCTGGTGGCCGGCATCGAGCTGGTCAGAGCGACGATGGCCCATCCAGCGATCGCATCGCATGTCGGTCGGGAGATATTGCCGGGTTCCGAGCGCCACGGCCCCGACCTCGCGGAGTTCGTCCGCCGCAATGCATCCGGCGTGTATCACCCGGTGGGGACATGCCGGATGGGCACCGACGAACGCGCGGTGGTCGATCCCACGCTGCGCGTGCGGGGCGTGGCGGGACTGCGCGTGGCCGACGCGTCGATCATGCCGAACATTGTCGGCGGCAACACGAATGCGGCGTCGATGATGATCGGCGAGCGCGCGGCCGAACTGATCGTCAGCGGGGTCCAGTAGATCCGCCGGCGCGGCCCCGACGCAGCGGATTGGGAACGGGCGACTGGGGAACACCGCTGAGTTTCCGGAGTGTCGCGATGCAGGCGTGCAGCTCGTCGAGCGCAACGCCGGCCACCTTGGCGCGGAAGAACTCCTGCAGCTGCTGCAGCGACTTCTGTTGCACCGCAGCGCCTTTCGGCGTTACCTCGATCCGGGTGACCCGCCGATCGGCCGTCGTCGCTGTCCGCCGCAGCAAGCCAGCGGCCACCAGCTTGTCGATATCCGAGGTGATGGTGCTCGGCAGCACATCGAGATATTCACTCAGTGCGCCGGCACGGTCGACCCCGGCATGCACCAGGAAGATGATGCCCAGCGCACGTTCCGAGATCGAATGATCGCGGGCCACCGGCATGGTGAGCATCGAAATGAGGCGTTGCACGTCCATCACCGCGCCGAGAAAATCGACGATATCGGCATCGTCGGCTGCCCCGATGGCGTCGCTCACGACAGCAAAGATACCGCCCCGTCCTTGCGCAGCGGCTCAGCGCGTCGACGCGGCCATCTAGTTCATTTTCTGAATTATTTGGGTTACTGTGCACCCAGGGCGAGATTTCGCCCCACGCGTCATCACGGGTTCACCGGAAGTGCGGAGTGTCATGAAGCCATCAATTCGTACCGACGCGCCCACGGCTGTCGCCGGCGGACGGCGCCCGCGAGTAAGGGCACGGTGGCGGGCAGCGCTCTGTTGGCTGATCGTCGCCGCACTGGCGGCCGTCATCCTGGTGACCGCGCAGAAGCACGGACCAGCGTCGCCCGAGAACGCGAATCCGGGCGGCGCCGCAACGCCGCCCCCGGTCGAGCCACTGTTGTACCCGTTCGACTGGGTGTTCTGGGGACAGATCGCGGGTGCCCTCTTGCTCGTGGTCACCATCATCGCGTCGGTCCTGGTCTGGCGGCGCCACCCCGGACATCCGGTGATCCTCATGACATTGGCCGCCAGCACGCTGTTCTGGTGGGATCCGATCAATAACTGGGCGATCGGCCTGGTCTACAACCCGAATCTCTGGCACTTTCCCCGGAATTGGCTGTGGCTCAACATATCTCCGGTGATCGAGCCGCTGACCTCGTTCATCTATGCGCCCTACGTGCTGCTCCCCTTCTTCCTGGCATCGCCTGCCCTGCGCGCCCTGCAACGACGCAGCGGGCCACACGCCTTCGTGTGGCGCCACCCGCTGATCGCGATCGGGCTGCTGACGTTCGTGGTCGGGGTCAGCTGGGATGCCGCTCAGGAAATCCTGCTGACCCGCGCGCAATTCCTCACCTATAGCCACGTCATCGAATTCGGCTCGCTCGACGTGGGCAAGACCAGCCAATTCCCGCTGCTGATGGCCAGCGGACTCATCACGATCATCATGATCCCGGCATCGGTCCTGCTCTATCGTGACGACACCGGAAGGTCGCAGGCCGACAAGTTGGCCCAGCGCCTGCGGCTGCATGCCCGTCGCCCGAACCTGGCCAACTTCCTGTTGATGGCGATCGTTCTGAACGTCGCCATGATTACGTTCAGCTCGGCATTCTGGCTGGTGCGTGCCACCGGTGCAGCGTCCAGCGTCGCCTGCCCATGGCCGTACCCGGCGGCGAAAACGTGGGATCCCCGCGGCTATTACCAATCGCAGGGCGCGCCAGGGCCGTTCTCGGCCGGGGCGGCCAGTTCGTGGCAGATCTTCCAACCCGACGGCCGTCCGGCCGACATCGTCGTGACATCCGACCGCTGCAGTTCTCGCCCTACTGGGCCAGGATCGCCGCACCCAGCCAGCGCCGGATGAACCGGCGGAGTTCGGCCGGGCTGCGCGCGGGATCGCTGGGGGCCACGAAGAACGACAGCATGGTCCGCAGCGTGAACTCGACCAGGTCCCGCAACGCCGCGTCGTCGTAGCCGAAGGCAGCCCAATCGACATCGAAGCGGTCGATCATCTTCATTCCGACGTCCTGGGCCATGCCGCCGGCCACCTCCACGGTGTGCGTCCCGGAATTGGGCTGGGCCAGCAGCACCGCCAGGTGCGGGATCCGCTGCACGGCGTCAAGGGTGAACAGCACACCCTCGGTCATCGCGTCGGCCGGATCGTGGATGCCGCGTACACATTCGGTCAGTTCGTCGAGGAAGCCGTCCACCGAGGCGATGCCCGCCGCACGCATCAGGTCGTCAGCCGTCGCGAAGTAGCGGTAGACGGTCTGCCGGATGATCCCGAGGGATTCGGCGACGTCGGCGATGGTGATCGCGGAGCCGGTTCGGGCGATCAACTCGACCGCCGCCGCCACGATCCGCTCGGCGGCCTCCTCGTCACCGGCCGGGGGGTCACCGCCCCATCCACGGCGTTTGCGTGCCATTGCCGCAGACCGTAACACGCGTGTCCGTCGTTGACGGACCGGCGGCGATCCTGTAATCATACAGAAATACCCATCATTGT
>WBZP01004296.1_pt1 | contig 14941 bp, 15 predicted proteins | sample 5204301 | NCBI WGS metagenome assembly WBZP01 (sample SAMN12412401, study PRJNA552823) | activated sludge metagenome | isolation source: activated sludge from nitrification reactor of wastewater treatment plant... | place: USA: Pennsylvania | collected 2017 | reverse complement strand
GCCTGGTCGGGCGCGGCGCCGAGGCGGCCGAGGTGATCACCCGGCGCCTGGAGACCGCCCAGGTCGAGCTGGCGGCCGAGTCGGAGTTCGACGCGACGGTCGTGAACGCGTCGGTCGAGGGGGCCGCCGCGGACTTGGTATCCTTGATGGGCCTGTCGGCGTCCGATCAGCGGTGACCTCCCGGGGACCTCCCCGTCGAGCACCGTGCCCCGGCAGACCGGCACCCGTGGGCGACCGCCCGCACCCGAGATCCACGACGAAAGGCGCCCGCGTGTCCGGCACCGTCGCTGCCCCTGAGGGCATCACCAACCCGCCGATCGACGAGCTGCTCGAGGCGACCGACTCGAAGTACTCGCTCGTGATCTACGCGTCCAAGCGCGCCCGCCAGATCAACGCCTACTACTCCCAGCTCGGCGAGGGCCTGCTCGAGTACGTCGGCCCCCTGGTCGAGACGCACGTGCAGGAGAAGCCGCTGTCGATCGCGCTGCGCGAGATCAACGCCGGCCTGCTCACGGCCGAGGCGTTCGACCCCGAGGCCGAGCAGGCCTCGTCCTTCTCCGCCGAGTGATCTCCGCTCCCTGCGCATCCTCGTGACCGACGCCGATCCCGTCGTCGCCGCCCGCACCCGCGTGGTGCTGGGCGTCGGTGGCGGGATCGCTGCGTACAAGGCCGCGGAGCTGCTCCGGCTGCTGTCCGAGAGCGGCCACGACGTCACCGTCGTGCCCACGCGCGCCGCGCTGAGGTTCGTCGGCGCGCCGACGTGGGAGGCGCTGTCGGGCAAGCCCGTCACCGCCGAGGTGTGGGACGACGTCGCCGACGTCCCCCACGTCCGCCTCGGCCAGCAGGCCGACCTCGTCGTCGTCGCACCCGCCACCGCCGACCTGCTCGCCCGCGCTGCGGCCGGACTCGCCGACGACCTGCTCGCCAACGTCCTGCTCACCGCGCGCTGCCCGGTCGTCATGGCGCCGGCCATGCACACCGAGATGTGGGACCACCCCGCGACCCGCGCCAACGTCGCGACCCTGCGGGAGCGCGGCGTCCTCGTCCTCGACCCGGCGGTCGGGCGCCTCACCGGCAAGGACACGGGCCCGGGCCGGCTGCCCGAGGCCGCGCAGATCTTCGAGGCCTGCCGCGCGGTGCTCGCCCGGCGCGATGGCGACCTCGCCGGGCGCACCGTCGTGGTGTCGGCGGGCGGTACCCGCGAGCACCTCGACCCCGTGCGCTTCCTGGGCAACCGCAGCAGCGGCAAGCAGGGCTACGCGCTCGCATCGGCCGCCGTCGCGCGCGGAGCCCGCGTCGTCCTCGTGTCTGCCAACGTCGCGCTGCCCGACCCCGCGGGCGCCACCGTGGTCCGCGTCCGCTCGGCCGAGGACCTGCGCCAGGCGGTGCTCGAGGCCTCGGCCGACGCCGACGCCGTGGTGATGGCCGCGGCGGTCGCCGACTTCCGGCCCGCGAGCACCGTCGACCACAAGATCAAGAAGGACGACGCCGGCTCGGTCCCGGCGCCGATCGTGCTCGAGCGCACCGCCGACGTCCTCGCCGAGCTGGTCGCCCGGCGCGACACCGAGGGCCTGGCCCAGGTCGTGGTCGGCTTCGCCGCCGAGACCGGCGACGCCGACGGGAGCGTGCTCGACCACGGCCGCGCCAAGCTCGCGCGCAAGCGCTGCGACCTGCTCGTGGTCAACGAGGTCGGCGACTCGCGCGGCTTCGAGGCCGACGAGAACGAGGTTGTGATCCTCGGCTCCGACGGCAGCTCCACGGTCGTCCCGCTGGCGTCGAAGTCGGCCGTGGCCGACGCGGTCTGGGACGCCGTAGCCCCGCGCCTGCACGGCTGACCCGCGCCGCGCAGGTCACGGAACGCGGCGTCGGCGGCCTCCTGCCGGGGGGCCGGTAGGGTATCGACGACAGCCGTCCGCACGACCCTGGGAGCACGCACCGTGGCCCGTCGCCTCTTCACCTCCGAGTCGGTCACCGAGGGCCACCCGGACAAGATCGCCGACCAGATCAGCGACACGATCCTCGACGCGATGCTCAAGGAGGACCCGCGCAGCCGGGTCGCCGTCGAGACGCTCATCACGACGGGCCAGGTGCACGTCGCCGGCGAGGTCACCACGAGCGGGTGGGTCGACATCCCGGGCCTGGTGCGCGAGAAGATCCTCGAGATCGGTTACGACTCCAGCAAGAAGGGCTTCGACGGGGCCTCGTGCGGCGTCAGCGTGTCGATCGGCTCGCAGAGCCCCGACATCGCGCAGGGCGTCGACGACGCGCTCGAGGAGCGCGAGGGCGACGCGGCCGACGAGCTCGACCGCCAGGGAGCCGGCGACCAGGGCCTCATGTTCGGCTACGCCTGCGACGACACCCCCGAGCTGATGCCGCTGCCGATCCACCTCGCGCACAACCTCGCGCGCCGGCTCGCGCACGTGCGCAAGGAGGGCCAGATCCCCTACCTGCGTCCCGACGGCAAGACCCAGGTCACCATCGAGTACGACGACGACGACCGCGCGGTGCGCCTCGACACCATCGTCGTGTCGAGCCAGCACGCCGCCGACATCGACCTCGCGACGCTGCTCGCCCCCGACATCGAGGAGCTCGTGGTCCGCCCCGAGCTCGCGGACCTCAGCATCGACACCGACGGCTTCCGCCTGCTGGTGAACCCCACCGGCCGCTTCGAGATCGGCGGTCCGATGGGCGACGCCGGCCTCACCGGCCGCAAGATCATCGTCGACACCTACGGCGGCATGGCCCGCCACGGCGGCGGCGCCTTCTCCGGCAAGGACCCGTCGAAGGTCGACCGCTCCGCGGCGTACGCCATGCGCTGGGTCGCCAAGAACGTCGTGGCCGCGGGCCTCGCCCGCCGCTGCGAGGTCCAGGTCGCGTACGCGATCGGCAAGGCGCACCCGGTCGGCGTGTTCGTCGAGACGTTCGGCACCGGCGTGAAGCCCGACAGCGAGATCCAGTCGGCGGTGCTCGAGGTGTTCGACCTGCGTCCGGCCGCGATCATCCGCGACCTCGACCTGCTCCGCCCGATCTACGCGCAGACCGCGGCCTACGGCCACTTCGGCCGCGGCGTGCCGGACTTCTCCTGGGAGCGCACCGACCGCGCCGAGGCGCTGCGCTCGGCCGCCGGCCTCTGACCGGCACGATGCACCTCGACGGGGCGTCCGCATGGCTCTGACCGAGCTGCGGACGCCCCGTCTGCATCTGCGCGCGTGGCGCGACTCCGACCGCGAGCCGCACGCCGCGCTCAATGCCGACCCGCGCGTGATGCGCTGGTTCCCCGCGCCGCTCGACCGCGCCGAGTCCGACGCCATGATCGACCGGATGAACGCCCACCACGAGGCGCACGGCTTCGGGCTCTGGGCCGTCGAGGTGCTCGAGTCCGAGCGGGGTCCGTGCAGTTGCGTCGGGTTCGTGGGCATCGTGAGGCCCGCGTGGCCCGCACCGTTCGGCCACGTCGAGCCGCTGGTCGAGGTCGGGTGGCGGCTCTCGGCCGACTGGTGGGGGCTGGGCATCGCCACCGAGGCGGCCCGCGAGTCAGTGCGGTTCGGCCTCGAGGAGGTCGGCCTCCCCGAGATCGTGTCGTTCACGGTGCCGCCGAACCTGGCGTCGCAGGCGGTCATGCAGCGCATCGGGATGCGCTACGACGGCGTCTTCCACCACCCGAAGGCGAAGCCCGACGACTGGTGGGGCCCGCACGCCCTCTACCGGATCGACCGCGAGGGCCTCGCGGCGTCCCGCACGACCTGACCGGGGACGGGACGCGCGGGCGACGGACCGTTCCGGTAGAACTCACCCCGTGACCTCACCCGACGCCGGCGAGCAGCTCGCCCTCGTCGCGGCGAAGGTCCGTCGCACCAAGGTCAAGCCGCCGCCCGGGCCGGCGGAGGTCGACCCGGTCGCGCGCGTCGTCGTCGACGTGCCCCTGCCGCACCTCGACCGCACCTTCGACTACGTCGTCCCGGAGCCGCTCTCGGCGACCGCCCGTCCGGGCACCCGGGTGCGCGTGCGGTTCTCCGGGAAGCTCGTCGACGGCTGGGTGGTCGAGCGCGTCGCGGCTTCGACGCACACCGGCCGCCTCGAGCGCCTGGCCAAGGTCGTGAGCCCCGACCCGGTGCTCGCGCCTCAGATCGTCGGGGTCGCCCGGGCCGTGGCCGACCGGTGGGCAGGCACGCTCGCCGACGTCCTGCGCGCGGCGGTCCCGCCGCGGCACGCCGCGACCGAGTCGGCCGTCGACGCCCTGCCCGGGACCGACCTCGCACCGGTGGCGCGGCCGCGCGACGCGGGCCCGTGGACGGCCTACACCGGGGGGACCGCCCTCGTGGCGCGGGTCGGGGACCCGTCCGTCGCCTTCGCCCCCGACGAGCCGGGCCCCCGCGCGGTCTGGACCGCCGGCCCCGGCGAGGACCCCGCGGCGGCCATCGCCGTCCTCGTCCAGGCCGCCGCGGCTGCGGGCCGGGGGGCGCTCGTCGTGGCGCCCGACGCCCGCGACGTGCGCCGTCTCGACGACGCGCTCTCCGCGCGGCTAGGCCCCGGCCACCACCGGGTGCTCACCGCCGACCTCGGTCCGGCGGCGCGCTACCGCGCGTACCTCGAGGTGCGGCGGGGACGCGCCTCGGTCGTGGTGGGCACCCGCGCCGCGGTGTTCGCACCGGTGCACGACCTCGGTCTGGTCGTCCTGTGGGACGACGGCGACGACAGCCTCGCCGACCCGCACGCGCCCTACTGGCACGCGCGCGAGGTCCTGGTGCTGCGCTCGGTGCAGACGGGTGCGGCGCTGCTGCTCGGTGCCACCGCGCGGTCGGTCGAGGCGCAGTCCCTCGTCGGCTCGGGGTGGGCGCGCGAGGTCGTGCTGCCGCGCACCGAGCACCGCCGGCGACGTCCGCGCATCGTCACCGCCGGGTCCGACTCCGACCTCGCGCGCGACCCGGCAGCCCGCACGGCGCGGCTGCCCAACGCCGCCTGGCAGGCGGCGCAGGCCGCGCTGGCCACCGGTCCGGTGCTCGTGCAGGTGCCGCGCCGCGGCTACGTGCCGGTGCTGGCCTGCCAGAGCTGCCGGCAGGCGGCGCGCTGCGTCCACTGCCACGGGCCGCTCGGCGTCAGCAGCGGGCACGCTGTCCCGACGTGCGGCTGGTGCGGGCGGATCGCGGGCGACTGGCGGTGCCCGCGCTGCGGCGGCGACCGGCTGCGCGCGATCTCGGTGGGGGAGCGGCGCACCGCCGAGGAGCTCGGCCGCGCGTTCCCCGGCAGCCCGGTCCGGGTCTCGGGGCGCGACCCCGGCGGCTCGGGCGTCCTGGACTCCGTGGAGCCGCGCCCGGCGATCGTCGTCGCCACCCCGGGCGCCGAGCCCCGGGTCGAGGGCGGGTACGCCGCGGCGCTGCTGCTCGACGGCCGGCTGATGATCGACCGCACCGACCTGCGCGCCGCCGAGGAGGCGGTGCGGCGCTGGACCGCGGCCGCCAGCCTCGTGCGGCCGGCGTCGGAGGGCGGCGTCGTCGTCCTCGTCGCCGACCCGGCCCTGCCCGCGGTGCAGGCGGTGGTGCGCGGCGACCCGGCCGGGTTCGCGGCGCGCGAGCTGTCCGAGCGCGAGCTGCTGCGGCTCCCGCCGGCCTGGCGCGTCGCCGAGCTGACCGGCCGCCCCGACGACGTCGCCGACCTGCTCGGCCACGCCCGGCTGCCGGCGTCGGCGACCGTGCTCGGACCGGTGCCGGTGCCCCCGGCGCCGCGCGCGGTCGACCCCGAGCCGCGGGTGCGGGCCCTGGTGCCGGTGCCCCGGCGCGACGGTGCCGAGCTCGCGGGGGCCCTGCACGCGGCCGCTGCGGTGCGCTCCGCGCGCAAGGACGGCGGGCCGGTCACGGTGCGCATCGACCCGGTCGTCCTGGGGTGAGCACGGGCGGCGCGGCGCGGTCCGAGCCCGCCGTTCCCTAGACTGGGTGCGCCGCAGAGCTGCCGCACGCCGTCGTACCGAGGAGAACCGTCCGTGGCCGTCAAGCCCATCCGCCTGTTCGGCGACCCGGTGCTCACCACGCCGGCGGCGGAGGTGACGACCTTCGACAAGGAGCTGCGCAAGCTCGTCAAGGACCTCACCGACACGATGCTCGACGCGCCGGGCGCCGGCCTCGCGGCTCCTCAGCTCGGGGTGAGCCTGCGGGTGTTCACCTACGACGTCGACGACGAGATCGGGCACCTGATCAACCCGGTGCTCGACCTCTCCGACGACATCCAGGAGGGCGACGAGGGCTGCCTCTCGCTCCCCAACCTCGCGTTCAACACCCGGCGCTCGATGCGCGTCGTGGCCAAGGGCATGAACATGCACGGCGAGCCCGTGGTCATCGAGGGCAGCGAGCTGATGGCCCGCTGCATCCAGCACGAGACCGACCACCTCGACGGCATCGTCTTCATCGACCGCCTCGACGCGGAGACGCGCAAGGAGGCCATGAAGGCGATCCGCGAGGCCGAGTGGTTCGGGCAGCCCCCCGCCCAGGTGAAGGTCTCGCCGCACCGCATCTCGTCGCGCTGGCTGTAAGCCGCATGCGCCTGGTCTTCGCGGGCACGCCCGAGGTCGCCCTCCCGGCGCTGTGGGCGCTGCTCGACTCGCAGCACGAGGTCGTCGCCGTCGTCACCCGGCCCGACGCCCCGGCGGGTCGTGGGCGCACCCTGACCCCCTCGCCCGTCGCCGCGGTCGCCGCCGAGCGCGGCCTGGAGATCCTGCGCCCGCAGCGGCCGTCCGACCCTGACTTCCTCGCGCGGCTGCGCGAGCTGGCTCCCGACTGCGTCCCGGTCGTCGCCTACGGCGCGCTGGTCCCGCGCGAGGCGCTCCGGATCCCCAAGCACGGCTGGGTCAACCTGCACTTCTCCCTGCTGCCCGCGTGGCGCGGAGCCGCACCCGTGCAGCACGCGATCTGGCACGGCGACGACGTCACCGGCGCCACCACGTTCCTGCTCGAGGAGGGACTCGACACCGGACCCGTGCTCGGGACGGTCGCGGAGTCGATCGGCGAGCGCGACACCAGCGGCGACCTGCTGACCCGGCTGAGCGGGTCCGGCGCCCACCTCCTCGTCGCCACGATGGACGCCCTGGACGCCGGCGTGATGGCTGCGGTGCGCCAGCCGCACGACGGCGTCTCGCTGGCCCCGAAGATCACGGTCGACGACGCGCGCGTCGACTGGGCGCAGCCGGCGGTGCGTGTCGACCGTCAGGTGCGCGCGTGCACGCCGGCCCCGGGTGCGTGGACCACGTTCCGCGGCGAGCGGCTCAAGCTCGGTCCCGTCATCCCCGCCGCGGGGTCCGCGGCGGTCGCGCCGGGCCGCCTGGTCGTCGCCAAGCACGAGGTGCTCGTCGGCACCGCGAGCCACCCGGTCCGGCTCGGCGAGGTCACGCCCACCGGCAAGAAGCCGATGGCCGCAGCGGACTGGGCGCGCGGCGTCCGGCCCGAGCCGGACGAGGACCTCGGCGCGTGAGCGACCGCGGCCACCACGCGCGTCCGGCGCGCTGGCGCTCGGACCGTCGTCCGACCGACCCGGCCCGGCTCGCGGCGTACGACATCCTGCGGGCCGTCGACGACGACGGCGCCTACGCCAACCTCGTCGCGCCGCAGGTCCTCACCCAGGCCGGGCTGCACGGTCGCGACGCCGCCTTCGCGACGACGCTCGCCTACGGCACGCTGCGCCGCCGAGGCTTCCTCGACGCCGTCCTCGAGGCGTGCAGCGCGCGGCCGCTCAGCGAGATCGAGCCGGCCGTGCTCGACGTCGCGCGTCTGGGCGCCCAGCAGCTGCTCTTCATGCGCGTGCCGCCGCACGCGGCGGTGGCCGAGACCGTGCAGCTCGCCCGCCTCGTCGGAGGCGAGGCGCGGTCGCGCTTCGTCAACGCCGTGCTGCGCCGCGTGGGCGAGCGCGACCTCGACGCGTGGGTCGCCGAGGTGGCCCCCGACGCCTACGACGACCCGGTCGGCCACCTCGCCGTCGTGCAGTCGCACCCGCGCTGGGTGGTCGAGGCGCTGCACGACGCGCTCTCGAGCTGGAACGGCCGCCCGTCGTGGGCCGAGACCGAGGACCTGCTGGCGAGCGACAACGAGCCTGCGTCGGTCACGCTGGTCGCGCGGCCCGGCCGCACGACGGTCGACCACCTGCTCGAGCTTCCCGGCGCCGAGCGCGGCCGCTGGTCGCCCTACGCCGTCGAGCTCGCCGAGGGCGGTCAGCCCGGCGCGATCCCGGAGGTGCGCAGCGGGGCCGCCGGCGTCCAGGACGAGGGCAGCCAGCTCGTCGCGCTCGCGCTGACACGAGCCCCTCTCGAGGGACCCGACCGGGTGTGGCTCGACATGGCCGCCGGGCCCGGCGGCAAGGCCGGGCTGCTGGCCGGGATCGCCGACGAGCGCGGCGCCTCGCTGCTCGCCGCCGACCGCGCACCGCACCGCGCCCGTCTCGTGGCGCGCACCCTCGAGGGCGCACCCGGCGACCAGCTGGTCGTGGCGGCCGACGGCACGTCGGGCCCGTGGCGGCCCGGCGCCTTCGACCGCGTGCTGCTCGACGCGCCCTGCACCGGCCTCGGCGTCCTGCGGAGGCGTCCTGAGGCCCGCTGGCGGCGCACGCCCGACGACGTCCCGGAGCTCGCCTCGCTGCAGCAGCGGCTTCTCGACGCCGCGCTCGACGCGGTGCGCGTCGGGGGAGTGGTGGGCTACGCGACCTGCTCGCCGCATCTCGCGGAGACGGTGGTCGTGGTCGACGCCGCCGTCCGCTCGGGACGGGCGGAGCGCGTCGACGCCACCGCGCTGCTGCCCGAGGTCGAGCACCTCGGTGCGGGCCCCGACCTCCGGCTCTGGCCGCACGTGCACGGCACCGACGGCATGTACCTCGCGCTGCTGCGCCGCGTGCGCTGACGCGGTCGGGCGTCAGCGACCCTGAGGCGCGCTGTCGCGGTACGCGGCCACGACCCGGTTGCGGCCCTCGCGCTTCGCGCGGTGCAGCGCGCTGTCGGCGTCGGCGCCGAGCGTCACCAGGCCGCCGCTGCTGACCGAGTCCGACAGCCCGATGCTCACGGTGACGCGCAGCCCCTCCGCGACGTCGCTCCAGTCGTGCTGCTCGACCTCGGACCGCACCCGCTCGCAGAGGACCCGTGCCTGCTCGATCGTCGTCTGCGGCATCAGGACGAGGAACTCCTCGCCCCCGTAGCGGGTGACGACGTCGGAGGATCGCGTGGACTGCCGCAGGATCAGCGCGAACCGGCGCAGCACCTCGTCGCCCACGGCGTAGGTGTGGTCGTCGTTGACCTGCTTGAAGTGGTCGAGGTCGGCCATCGCCATCGCGAGCGGCTGGTCGTGCCGGTCGGCCGCGGAGGCGAGTCGGGGGAGCTCGGCGTCGGCGTGCCGCCGGTTGTGCAGACCGGTGAGCGGGTCGCGCAGCGAGAGCTCGGCCAGCTCGGCGACGAGCTGCTCCTGGCGGTCGAGCGCGTGCTGAAGCTGCTCGGTGCGCTCGGCGACGTGGGTCTCGAGCTCGTCGTTGCTCCGCTTGAGCCGGGTGGCGAGCGCGTCGGCGCGGCGGGTCTCGGCGCGCTGGCCCTGCAGCCCGAGCACCGAGGCGATGAGCGCGATGGCGACCAGCAGCAGGCTGGCGACGATGACCTCGAACCCCGTGACGCTCGAGGACGCGGGGTAGGCCACCGTCGCCCACACGCCGAGCGCGATGCAGACGGCGGTGATGATGACGACGCCGCGCGCGCGGACCGTCACCCCGGCGATGCCGACCGGCATCGTGAAGTAGATGGCCACCAGCCGTGAGTCCTGCGTCATGAGCACGGACAGCAGGAACGACCCGATGAAGAACGCGAAGAAGAGCGAGACCCCGAGCTGGACGCGACCCGCGCGGATGAGCACGGCGCAGGCGGCGATGAGCGCGGTCGCCGCGAGCGCGATGACGCCGATCTTGACGCCGTTCGGGATGAAGAACAGGGCGATGCTCGCGGGGACGCCCATGACGACGATGCCGTAGATGACCACGAGGGCGTTGCGGCCGCGGAGGCGCTCCTCGTGGTCGGGGTTGTCGACGCGCAGCAGCGTCGCAAGCAGCCCCGTGCTCGCCATGGTCCGTGTCCTCCTCCGGCCCCCCGCCGGTCAGCCACCGAGCGAGATGGTGGCACAGCGATCATCGGCGAGGCGTGCCGGGCACGGGATGAGCCGTACGACGGATAGCCTCGTCCTATGGGCGTCCAGGTCTCCCCGAGCATCCTGTCGGCCGACTTCGCGCGGCTGGCCGACGAGTGCGAGCGCGTCGCGGGTGCCGCCGACTGGCTGCACGTCGACGTCATGGACAACCACTTCGTGCCCAACCTGACCCTCGGTCTACCGGTGGTCGAGTCGCTCCTGCGGACGGTGTCGACCCCCGTCGACTGCCACCTGATGATCGAGGACCCCGACCGCTGGGCGCCGCAGTACGCCGAGGCCGGAGCCGGCTCGGTCACCTTCCACGTCGAGGCGGCGACCGCGCCGATCAAGCTCGCGCGCGACATCCGGCGGGCCGGCGCCCGCGCGGGGATGGGCCTGCGCCCGGCGACCCCCGTCGACTCCTACGCCGACCTGCTACCCGAGATCGACATGCTGCTGCTCATGACCGTCGAGCCCGGCTTCGGGGGTCAGCGCTTCCTCGACGTCGTCGTGCCCAAGATCCGGCGCGCGCGCGAGCTGGTGAAGGGCCGCGACCTCGACCTCTGGATCCAGGTCGATGGCGGCGTCTCCGCCGAGACCATCGAGGTGTGCGCCGACGCCGGGGCCGACGTGTTCGTCGCCGGGTCCGCGGTCTACGGCGCCGACGACCCCGGGGCGGCCGTCCGGTCGCTCGCCGCGCAGGCCGAGGCCGCCACCGCCGCGTCCTGGTGGTGCGCGCACGCCTGAGCGCTCGATGCCGCTCCGCAGCACGCCCGCAGGCCGCTCCCAGGAGCGCTGCCGTAGACTGCCCGCTGTACGAGCAACTGCTCGCGCGTCCCGGGGTCGGTGAAAGTCCGAACCGGCGGTGAGAGCCCGCGACCCGACCGCATCCAGCGGCCGGTTGATCCGGTCAGCCTGCTTCGCAGGTCATCCGGAGCCGACGGTGAGAGTCCGGATGGGAGGCGACGCGCGCGTCGGTCGTCGTACGCCGTGCCCCGGGGCAGACGCCCCACGGTGTCGGCGTACGCGTCGTCGTGTCCACGCGCCCCGGGTCTCGCGGGCCAGGACCGACGAGGAAGCCCATGACCCGCCCGCCGCAACCGGCCCTCGAGGCCGCCATGCGCCGCGCCCTCGAGCTCGCGGCAGCGCCCGGCGTGCCCGCGGGCCCGAACCCGCGCGTGGGCTGCGTCCTGCTCGCCGCCGACGGCAGCACCGTCGCCGAGGGCTACCACCGCGGCGCCGGCACCCCGCACGCCGAGGCCGACGCCCTGGCGGCCGCCGGCCCGGCGGCGCGCGGCACGACCGCGGTCGTGACCCTCGAGCCCTGCGCCCACACCGGCCGCACCGGACCGTGCGCGCAGGCGCTGGTCGACGCCGGCGTCGCGCACGTGGTGTTCGCGCAGGACGACCCCAACCCCGTGGCCGCCGGTGGTGCCGACCTGCTGCGCGCGGCAGGCGTCGGCGTCGAGAGCGGGCTGCTCGCCACGGAGTCCGCAGCCCTCAACGGGACCTGGACGTTCGCCGTCACCCGCGGGCGCCCGTTCGTGACGTGGAAGGCCGCCGCCACGCTCGACGGCCGGATCGCGGCCGCCGACGGCTCGAGCCGCTGGATCACGTCGGCACCCGCGCGGGCGGAGGTCCACGACCTGCGCGCCTCCGTGGACGCCGTCGTCGTCGGGACCGGCACGGTGCTCGCCGACGACCCGCACCTCGCGGTGCGACGCGACGGAGTGGTGGTCGCGGGCCGTCAGCCGCTGCGTGTCGTGGTGGGGCTGCGCGACGTGCCAGCGGGGAGCCGGGTCCTCGACGACGCCGCCCCGACCCTGCACCTGCGCACGCGCGACCCGCACGAGGTGCTCGCTGCGCTGCACCGGCTCGAGGTGCAGCACGTGCTGCTCGAGGGCGGCCCGACGCTGGCCGCCGCGTTCGTCCGCGCGGACGTCGTCGACGCCGTTCGGTGGTACGCCGCCCCCGCGCTGCTCGGTGCGGGTCGCAACGCCCTCGACGACGCGGGCATGGACTCGATCGGCCAGGCGTTGCGCCTGGACGTGGTGGACGTGGCGCGCGTCGGTGACGACGTGCGCATCGATGCGCGGGTGCGCAGGGAGAGGGGCCGGTAGGTGTTCACCGGGATCGTGGAGGAGCTCGGCACCGTGGTGTCGGTGGAGGAGCTCGGCGACGCCGTGCGGCTGCGGCTGCGCGGGCCGCTCGTCGTGTCCGACGCCGTGCACGGTGCGTCGATCGCGGTGAACGGCGTGTGCCTCACCGTCGTCGACTTCGACGACGAGGAGTTCAGCGCCGACGTGATGCTCGAGACGCTGCACCGCTCGTCGCTCGGAGCGCTGGTCCCCGGGTCGCCGGTGAACCTGGAGCGCCCGGTCACCCTGGCCGCTCGCCTCGGTGGCCACCTCGTCCAGGGCCACGTCGACGGCACCGGGACGATCCTCGAGCGCGTGCCCGGCGAGCACTGGGAGGTCGTGCACATCGGCCTGCCCGACGACCTCGGGCGCTACGTCGTCGAGAAGGGCTCGATCACCGTCGACGGCATCTCGCTCACCGTCGTCGAGGCGCAGCGGGACCGCTTCTCGGTCTCGCTCATCCCGACGACGCTCGAACTGACGACGCTGGGACGCAAGGTCGTGGGGGACACAGTCAACCTCGAGGTCGACGTCGTGGCCAAGTACGTGGAGCGCATGCTGGAGTGGAGGACATCGTGAGCAGCCAGGAGATCCACGAAGGCCGGGTCGTGCAGCACGAGGGCATCCGGCTCGACCCGGTCGAGGACGCCGTGCTCGCCATGCGCGAGGGTCGCGCCGTGGTCGTCGTCGACGACGAGGACCGCGAGAACGAGGGCGACCTGATCTTCGCCGCGCAGCGCGCGTCCGCCGAGCTCACCGCGTTCATGATCCGCTACACCAGCGGCTACATCTGTGTCGCGATGCCCGGCCGCGAGCTCGACCGCCTCGGGCTGCCCCCGATGACGGTCATCAACGAGGACAAGAAGGGCACGGCGTACGCCGTCACCGTCGACGCGCGCGACGTGAAGGCGACCGGCATCTCGGCCGAGGACCGCGCCCGCACGATCAAGGTGCTCAGCGACTCCGCCACCGAGCCGTGGGAGCTGACCCGCCCCGGTCACGTCGTCCCGCTGCGCGCGGCCGAGGGCGGAGTCCTGCGTCGGGCCGGCCACACCGAGGCCGCGGTCGACCTCGCCCGGCTGGCCGGCCTGCGTCCGGCGGGCGCGCTGTGCGAGATGGTCAACGACGACGGCTCGATGATGCGCGCGCCCGAGTGCCGCGCGTTCGCCGACCAGCACGGCCTGGTCATGATCTCGATCGCCGACCTGATCGCCTACGTGCGCAAGAACGAGCGCCAGGTCGAGCGCGCCGCCGAGACGCGCCTGCCCACGGAGTTCGGGGAGTTCCGCGCCGTCGGCTACCGGTCGAGCGTCGACGCCGTCGAGCACGTCGCGCTGGTGCACGGCGACATCGGAGACGGTGAGGACCTCCTGGTCCGCGTGCACTCCGAGTGCCTCACCGGCGACGTCTTCGGCTCGCGCCGCTGTGACTGCGGCCCGCAGCTGCACGCGGCGCTGCGCCGCGTCGCCGACGAGGGCCGCGGGGTCGTGCTCTACATGCGCGGCCACGAGGGCCGGGGGATCGGCCTGCTGCACAAGCTGCAGGCCTACGAGCTGCAGGACTCGGGCCAGGACACCGTCGACGCGAACCTCTCGCTCGGCCTCCCCGCCGACGCGCGCGACTACGGCCAGGGCGCGCAGATCCTCGCCGACCTCGGCGTCCGCAGCATGCGGCTGCTGACCAACAACCCGGCCAAGCGCGCCGGGCTCGAGGGCTACGGTCTGTCGATCACCGAGCGGGTTCCGCTCGAGGTCGTGCCGAACGCGGACAACCTGCACTACCTGCGCACCAAGCGCGATCGGATGGGCCACGTCCTCGAGGACGGGTTCGACGACGCCGGCACCCCTGCCGGCACCGACGAGGGAGAGAACGCATGAGCGGCAGCGGGGCGCCCAGCGCCGACCTGAGCGGGGCGCGCGGGCTGCGCGTGGCCGTCGTGGCGGCGTCGTGGCACGACACGGTGATGGACGCGCTGGTGGCCGGTGCGGTCCGGGCCCTCGACGAGGCAGGCGTGGCACACGACCTGATCCGCGTGCCCGGCGCGTTCGAGCTGCCGGTCGTCGCCAAGGCGGCGGCCGCCGACCACGACGCGGTCGTGGCCCTCGGCGTCGTGATCCGCGGCGGCACGCCGCACTTCGACTACGTCTGCTCCGCCGCGACCGACGGCCTCACCCGGGTCGCCCTCGACACCGGCGTCCCCGTCGGCTTCGGCGTCCTCACCTGCGACGACGAGCAGCAGGCGCTCGACCGCGCAGGCCTGCCCGGCTCGTCGGAGGACAAGGGCCGCGAGGCGGTCGAGGCCGCGCTGCTCACCGCGCTGACCCTGCGCGGGATGTCGCCGCGGGGTTCCGTAGGCTTCGCCTCGTGAAGACTTTCGAGGAGCTCCACGCGGAGCTGGTCACGAAGTGGGCCGAGAAGGACCCGGAGTCCGGCACCGTCACGCGCCTGCTCGAGGACGGCGTGCACGGCATCGGCAAGAAGGTCGTCGAGGAGGCGGCCGAGGCCTGGATGGCCGCCGAGTTCGAGGGCAAGGAGCGCGCGGCTGCGGAGATCTCGCAGCTGATCTTCTTCACCCAGGTGCTCATGATCGCGTCCGACGTGTCGCTCGAGGACGTCTACCGCCATCTCTGATCCTCGCGCCGTCCACCCCACCCTGACGACCACGAGGAG
>WBZP01003096.1_pt2 | contig 14946 bp, 12 predicted proteins | sample 5204301 | NCBI WGS metagenome assembly WBZP01 (sample SAMN12412401, study PRJNA552823) | activated sludge metagenome | isolation source: activated sludge from nitrification reactor of wastewater treatment plant... | place: USA: Pennsylvania | collected 2017 | reverse complement strand
CCGAAATTGGGGATGTTCGGAAACGCCGTAGGAAGCGAGCCCGGAGCAATACCAAACCACTTACCGAGTGTTGCGCCGAACTGATCCACGGACGTTGTCGGAATCATCGCGCCGCGATTGCCGCTGTCTTCGGGTCCGCTCAATGCATAGGTCGGCATTGAGCCGTAGACCGCGCCGCCCTTCACCGCGCTACCCATGATCAGGTGATGACTGCCCCAACCGTGAATATCCGAAGGCCCTGTATTCGGCCGGTAGCAGGCGCGATAACGTCCAGGCGCTGAAGAACGTCGAAGACATGGAGAGCGCCCACCAGCTTGGCCGGCGCATCCACGAACAGATCGAGGCCGAGTTCCCCGATGCCCAACTCATCGGCGGCGTCAGCGGCCCGGCGCTGGCCCTGGCCGACTGGCCCACGACCTATGACCAGGCGCTCCAGGCGATGCAACTGGGCCAGCGTCTGAAGCTGACCAACCAGTTCGTCGAGTTCAGCAGTCTGGGCATCTACCGGCTGCTCTACGGGCTGGAGAACCTGCCCGAGGTGCGCCGCTTCGCCGCCGACATCATACGGCCGCTGGCCGAATATGACTATCAAAACCGCGGCAGCCTGGTGAAGACGGTCGAGGCGTACTTCAGCCACCACGGCAACATCAGCCAGACGGCCGAGTCGCTCTTCGTCCACCGTAACACCCTGCTCTATCGCATGGAGCGCATCCAGGAGTTGACCAAGCTGCAACTCGACCAGGCCAACATGCGCCTGACGCTGCATCTGGCGCTGAAGCTGTGGCAGTTGCGCCCGGAAAGCCAGGCGGAAGAGCCGGTGTTGTAGAGATTGTACAACCAGCACGCCGTGCGGTTCTGCTAACTTAGCCGTATATTCCTACCGGCCATTTCCCGTATACTCCTCGTAGGCTTGCGCTAGAGTGCGCGGTTCAGTGGGAAATAGTGGGAACTGAAGGGAATGGTTCTTCGCAACGGGGGCCATTCCTTTCGGGCTTTCTGGGGGATGTGAGCCAATAGCCTCGCGGCCGTCCCTGTACAAACAGTACAAAGGAGTCGTTCATCCTTGTGGCGGTTTGCACATAGCCCACTTTAAGCCGCGGCGCTTATACTCTTCTCAGTATTGCCGAACCCGGCTGCTCTATGATACCTTACATTCATCACACCGACGTTGCTCTGGTCCTTATTGGCCTAGTCCTTATTATTCATAAGGACACAGTTCATGTTGGGTGACAGGAGCAAAGCGCCGGCCAGATAGCAAGCTCAAAAAGAAGACCGCCCAACAGGGCGGTTTTTTGTTGGACGTTAAGAGGAGAAAACATGAGTGAGTTGAAGACGGGTGGACAGATAATCTGGGAGAGCCTGATCCATGAGGGGGTCGAAGTCGTTTTCGGCCTGCCGGGTGGAACTATCCTCCCTACTTATGACGATCTCTACAAGCACAGCTATCCGGTGCACCACGTGTTGGTGACGCACGAGCAAGGCGCGGCGCACATGGCCGACGGCTATGCGCGGGCCACGGGTCGGGTCGGCGTCTGCTTCGCCACCTCCGGCCCCGGCGCGACCAACCTGGTGACCGGGCTGGCCACGGCCTTCATGGACTCGACGCCGGTCGTGGCCATCACCGGCCAGGTGCCCAAGACACTCCTCGGCCGCGACGGCTTCCAGGAGGCCGACATCCGCGCCATCAGCATGCCGGTAACCAAGCACAACTACCTCATCACCGACATCCGCGATCTACCCGCGGCGCTCAAAGAGGCGTTCTATATCGCCCGCACCGGCCGCCCCGGCCCGGTGCTGGTAGACATCACCAAGTGCGTCCAGCAGGCGTCAATGGAGTTCACCTACCCCACGTCGGTCAACCTCCCCGGCTATCGGCCTAACCGTCTGACCCCCGACGCGGACGTGATTGACCGCGTCGCCCGCCTGCTGAACGAAGCCCAGCGGCCGGTCATCGTCGCCGGGCAGGGCGTCTCGATGGCCAAAGCCGAAGCGGAACTGCGCCAACTGGCCGAGAAGGCCAATATCCCCGTGGCCACCAGCCTGTTGGGCGTGGGCACCTTCCCGGCCACCCACCCGCTGTCGCTCAGTTGGGGCGGCATGCACGGCGAGGCGTACTGCAACTACGCCCTGCAAGAGTGCGACGTCATGTTCGCCATCGGCGCGCGCCTCGACGACCGCCTGACCGGGGCCTTCAGCACCTTTGCCCCCAAGGCGCGCATCATCCACGTTGACCTCGACCCGGCCGAGATGGGCAAGAACCTGACCATTGACACGCCGGTGGTGGGCGACGCCCTGCTGACGCTGCGCGCCCTGCTGCCGCAGGTGGAACCGAACGAACACCCCGCCTGGCTGGGCCAGATCAACGAGTGGCGCACCGACACGACCGAGCGCGACATCCTGGCGCAGGAGACCGACGAGCTGGTGGCCCCCTACGTCATGCGCCAACTGTGGCACGCCACCAACCAGGGCAACTGCACCGTCGTCAGCGACGTGGGCCAGCACCAGATGTGGGAGGCGCAATACTTCTACCACACCAAGCCGCGCAGCCTGCTGACCTCCGGTGGCCTGGGCACGATGGGCTATGCCCTGCCGGCGGCCATCGGCGCGCAGATGGGCAAGCCGCAGGAGGAGATGTGGGTCATCGCCGGCGACGGCGGCTTCCAGATGACCATGCCGGAGCTGTCAACGGTCATGCAGGAGCGCCTGCCCATCAAGATCGCCATCATCAACAACGGCTATCTGGGCATGGTGCGGCAGTGGCAGGACGTGTTCTACAACAAGCGCTACGTCGGCACGCCGCTGTTCAACCCCGACTTCGTCAAGATCGCCGAGGCCTACGGCATCCCCGGCCGGGCCGTCACGCGCAAGGAGGACGTCTTCGACGCCCTGCGCCAGGCGCAGAACACGGCCGGCCCGTTCCTGCTCGACTTCCAGGTCGAGGAGTTCACCAACGTCTATCCCATGGTCGCGCCCGGCAAGAGCAACGCCGACATGATCCGCCGCGGCCGGCCGGTCGAGAATTAGGGAGGAGCCATGCCCACCACACAGACGAAAAGCCACACGATCATTGCCTGGCTGGAAGACAAGCCGGGCGTGCTGAACCGGGTCACCGGCCTGTTCAGCCGTCGCAACTTCAACATCGAGAGCCTGACCGTCGGCCACAGCGAGGTCAAGGGCATCAGCCGCATGACCTTTGTCGCCCGCGGCGACGAGCGCGATTTGCAGCAGGTGGAGACGCAGTTGGATAAGCTCATCAACGTCGTCCACATCGCCGACGTGACCGAGGAGCCGACCGTCGTGCGCGAGATGGCCCTCATCAAGGTCAGCACCAGCGGCCAGACGCGCGGCGAGATCATGCAACTGGTCAGCATCTACCACGCCAGCGTCGTGGACGTGGATATGACCTCGCTGATCATCCAGATCGTCGCCCCGCTAGACCGGGTGGAGTCGCTGATCAAGCTGCTGGATAGCTATGGCATCGAGGAGATGGTGCGCACCGGCCAGGTGGCGATGGTGCGCGGCAGCTCGCGCCACGGCCACAGCCACAGCGTCGCTACCGTCGCCGCCAACGGCAACGGCAACGGACACTATGCTTAAGAAAGAAGATTAAGAGGAATGATCCGCAGATTTAGCAGATTCAGCAGATTCAAGAATTCTCTTCTTTTGAAATCTGCCAAATCTGCCAAATCTGCGGATCACTCCCTCTTTAATATCAGGAGCACAACATCTTGGCTACGATCTATTACGACAAGGACGCGGATCTATCGCTGCTGGCGGGCAAGAAGGTCGCCATCATCGGCTATGGCAGCCAAGGGCACGCCCACGCCCTGAACCTGCGCGACTCCGGCGTGGACGTGCGCGTGGGCCTCTATGAAGGCAGCCGCTCATGGTCGAAGTGCGAAGCCGAAGGGCTGGCCGTCATGACCGCCGAACAGGCCGCGGCCGAGGCCGACATCATTATGATGCTGGCCCCCGACACGTCGCAGGCGGCCATCTACCGCAGCGCCATCGCCCCCAACCTGGGGCCGGGCAAGACGCTCATGTTCAGCCACGGCTTCAACATCCGCTACGGCCAGATCATGCCGCCGCCAACGGTGGACGTCAGCATGGTCGCGCCCAAGTCCCCCGGCCACCGCGTGCGCGAACTGTACGTGGAGGGCAAAGGCACGCCTGGCCTGGTAGCCGTCCACCACGACGCCAGCGGCCAGGCGTTGGCCACGGCGCTGGCCTATGCGCGGGCCATCGGCTGCACCCGCGCCGGCACGATCCTGACCACCTTCACCGAGGAGACGGAGACCGACCTCTTCGGCGAGCAAGCCGTGCTGTGCGGCGGCGTGACGGCGCTGGTCGAGTCGGCCTTCAACACCCTCGTCGGGGCCGGCTATCAGCCGGAAGTGGCCTACTTCGAGTGCCTGCATGAGCTAAAGCTGATCGTTGACCTAATGTATCAGGGCGGGCTGAGCTACATGCGCTATAGCGTCAGCGACACGGCCGAGCACGGCGACTACAGCGCCGGGCCGAAGATCGTCACCGACCAGACGCGGCAGGCGATGAAGCAAATCCTGGCCGACATCCAGTCCGGGGCCTACGCCGAGGGGTGGATTGACGAGAACGCCCAGGGGCGGCCGTGGTTCAACGGGCGGCGCGAAGAGGCCCGCCACAGCCAGATCGAGCAAGTCGGCCGCGACCTGCGGCGCATGATGCCCTGGATCAACCCGAAGGAGATTATGCCGGGGGAGGCGTAGGTAGTAGCCAGTAGGTCAGTTGGTCAGTGGGCCAGTGGGTCAGTGGGTCAGTGGGTCAGAGTAACCTTTAGAAACTCTGACCCTAATCCCTAGCCCCTAGCCCCTGTTTGAGGTGAATGATGTCGAACAACGATACAGTATTGATCTTTGATACGACGCTGCGCGATGGAGAGCAGTCGCCGGGGGCGACGCTCAACGTCGAGGAGAAGGTGGAGATCGCCCGGCAGTTGTCGCGGCTGGGCGTAGACATTTGCGAGGCGGGCTTCCCCATCGCTTCGCCGGGCGACTTCGAGGCCGTACGGCGCATCGCCGAGGAGGTCGGGCCGCTGACCGAGGGGCGGCGCAACGGGCGGCCGATGGTCATCGCCGGGCTGGCCCGCGCCAACGAGACCGACATCCAACGCGCCTATGACGCCGTCCGCGCCGCGCCGCGCCACCGCATCCACACCTTCCTGGCCACCAGCGACATCCACCTCAAGCACAAGCTACGCATTGACCGCGAGGAGTGCGTGGATCAGGTCATCAAGGCCGTCACCTTCGCCCGGTCGTTGTGCGATGACGTGGAGTTCTCCCCGGAGGACGCCGGCCGCTCTGACCCCGACTTCCTGGTGCAGGTGCTGGGACAGGCCATCGCCGCCGGAGCGACGACGCTCAACATCCCCGACACCGTCGGCTATACCACGCCGGAGGAGTTCGGCTGGCTCATCGGCTATCTGCGCGCCAACACGCCGGGGGCCGATCGCGTCGTCTGGTCTGTCCACTGCCACAACGACCTGGGGCTGGCCACCGCCAACACCCTGGCCGGCGTCAAGGCCGGGGCGCGGCAGGTGGAGGTGACGATCAACGGCATTGGCGAGCGGGCCGGCAACACCGCCCTGGAAGAGGTCGTCATGGCCCTGAGCACCCGGCCGCAGACATTCAACGTCGAGACAGCCATTGACACGACGCAGATCGCCCGCACCAGCCACATGGTCAGCACCTACACCGGCATGGTCGTCCAGCCCAACAAGGCCATCGTCGGGGCCAACGCCTTCGCCCACGAGGCGGGCATCCATCAGGACGGCATGTTGAAGCACCACCTGACCTACGAGATCATGCGGCCGGAGACGGTCGGCCTGAACACGTCGCAACTGGTGCTGGGCAAGCACTCCGGCCGCCACGCCTTCCGCGTCCACTTGCAGGCGATGGGCTACGACAACATGGTTGAGGACGAGGTAACGGCGGCTTTCAAGCGCTTCAAGAAGCTGGCCGACAAGAAGAAGGTCGTCACCGACGCCGACATCGAGGCCATCATCGCCGACGAAATCTACCAGCCGCCGACCATCTGGGAACTGGAGCACATCCAGGTATCGTGCGGCGACCACAGCATCCCCACGGCCAGCGTGCTCATGATCGGCCCCGACGGCGAACGCTACCAGGACGCGGCTCTCGGCTCCGGCCCGGTGGACGCCGTCTACCAGGCCATCAACCGCATCGTCGGCGTCACCAACCGGCTGACCGAGTTCAGTATCAACGCCGTGACCGAGGGGTTGGACGCCGTGGCCGAGGCGACGATCCGCATCCAGCCCGACGGCGAGGATAGCTACGTCATCAACCCGCAGACCAACCGGCCCATCTTCCGCACCTTCAGCGGCCACGGGGCCAGCACCGACATCGTCGTGGCCAGCGCCCGCGCCTATCTGAGCGCGCTGAACAAGATGCTGGCCGAGCGCGACGGCCACGCCGACGTGCGCCACCACGCTGAGGCGCGGGTTGTGGCCTAAGAAGTTGAAACCACAGATTTGGAGATCGATCCGCAGATTAGGCAGATTTAAGAATTCTCTTTTTCTGAAATCTGCCCAATCTGCCAAATCTGCGGATAAATAATCTAACTTGTAGTTTCGACCTTCTGAGCGACCTATGAACACCGACACTGACACACGCCGCGACGCGGTTTGGCAGGCGGAGGCGCTGAGTAGCACCTACCTCGACGGCGTGCGCGGGGCCATCCCGCTGGCGGCCGAGCAGATTGACATCCTGATGCGGCTGGCGCGGGCGGCGCGGCCGGCGGCGCGGGCCATTCTCGACCTGGGCTGCGGCGACGGCATCCTGGGCCACGCCCTGCTGGACGCCTATGCCGCGGCCCAGCCGACCCTCGTGCTGGCCGACTTCTCGCCGCCAATGCTGGACGCGGCGCGGGCGCGGTTGGCCGGGCTAAGTGGCAGCGGCCGGCGCGCCAATGGGTCATATGGGGCGGCCGCCGGTGCTGTCTTGGAGAGCGACACAGCTGCTGTCATAGACGACTCGGCCCTAAGTGATGACGAAACGAGCGTCCACTTTGTGCTTCTTGACTATGCGAAGACAGACTGGCCCGTCCACGTCACGACCACCCCCCTACCCACCCGCTATGACGTGATCGTCTCCGGCTTCTCCATCCACCACCAGCCCGATCCTGTCAAGCGCCGCATCTACGCCGACATCTATGACCTGCTGGCCCCGGGCGGCATCTTCCTCAACCTGGAGCACGTCGCCTCGGCCTCGCGCTGGGGCGAAGTGCAGTTCGAGGCCTACTTCATTGATGCCCTGGCCCGCTACCACGCCCCGCGCGGCAAGACGCGCGGCCAGGTGGCGGCCGACTTCTACCACCGCCCCGACAAAGACGCCAACCGCCTCGCCCCGCTGGAGACGCAGCTCCGCTGGCTACGCGAACTCGGCTTCCAACACGTGGATTGCTTCTTCAAGGTATTTGAGTTGGCGCTGTTTGGGGGTGTGAAGGGATGAGGGTGGCGAGTGGCGGGTGGCGCGTGGCGAGTAACGCTACAATAGCGGAGGAGTGCGCATCCTCAGATGCGCGTCTTGGGGGCTGCGCCGGCGCGCATCTGAGGATGCGCACTCCGATAGAGTGGCAACTAACGACCAACGACCAACGACCACTGAATACTGGATACTGAATACTGGAACTTATGACTCCCCAAACCATCATTGACAAAATCTGGCACAGCCACATCGTAACGGAACAACCGGACACACCCGCTGTTCTCTACGTTGACCTGCACCTCGTCCACGAAGTGACTTCGCCCCAGGCGTTCACCGGCCTGCGGGCGCGCGGCCTGACCGTGCGGCGGCCGGAGCAGACGGTGGCGACGATGGACCACAGCATCCCCACCACACCGCTGCACCTGCCCATCGTGGACGCCATGGCCGCGGCCCAGATCGCCCAATTGGAGCAGAACTGCCGCGACTTCGGCATTCGCCTGCTCGGCTTCCGCAGCCCCAACCGGGGCATCGTCCACGTCATCGGGCCGGAACTGGGCCTGACGCAGCCGGGCATGACCATCGTCTGCGGCGACAGCCACACCGCCACCCACGGCGCATTCGGCGCGCTGGCCTTCGGCATCGGCACCAGCGAGGTCGAGCACGTCCTGGCCAGCCAATGCCTGCTGCAAACCAAGCCCAAGACCTACGCCGTCAACGTCGCGGGGCGGCTGCGGCCGGGCGTCACGGCCAAGGACATCATTCTGTCTCTACTGGCGCGGATCGGCGTCGGCGGCGGCACGGGGCACGTGTTTGAGTATCGCGGCTCGGCCATCCGCGCCCTGACGATGGAAGAGCGCATGACCATCTGCAACATGAGCATCGAGGGCGGGGCGCGGGCCGGCCTCATCGCGCCGGACGACACAACCTTCGACTATCTGGCCGGGCGGCCGGGCGCGCCGCAAGGGGCGGAGTGGGACGCGGCTGTGGCCCGCTGGCGCAGCCTGCCCTCGGACGAGGGCGCGACCTATGACAAGTCCATTGACATGGACGCCGACAGCCTGGAGCCGATGATCACCTACGGCACCAACCCCGGCATGGGCCTGCCCATCACCGCGCCCATTCCCGATCCGGCCGACGCCGCCGACCTGACGCAACGGCTGACGCTGCAACGGGCGCTCGACTACATGGATTTGCGCCCCGGCCGGTCGCTGCTGGGCCACCCGGTGGACGTGGTTTTCATCGGCAGTTGCACCAATTCGCGCATCAGCGACCTGCGGCAGGCGGCGCAACTGATGGACGGGCGGCGCGTGGCCGAGGGCGTGCGCGTCATGGTCGTACCCGGCTCGCAGGACGTGAAGCGCCAGGCCGAGGCCGAAGGGTTGGACCGCATCTTCAAGGCCGCCGGGGCCGAATGGCGCGAGGCCGGCTGTAGCATGTGCATCGCCATGAACGGCGACCAGTTGGCCCCGGGGCAGTACGCCGTCAGCACCAGCAACCGCAACTTCGAGGGGCGGCAGGGCAAGGGCGGACGCACCTTCCTGGCCAGCCCCCTGACGGCCGCGGCCACGGCTATTTGTGGGGTCGTTACTGACGCGAGAGAGATAATCAATTAGGAACTACGAATTACGAACTACGAACTACGAATGAAGAATTGGGAACAAGACGCCCTGAATAACCGCGCTCTGAACTCGTAGTTCGTAGTTCGTAATTCGTAGTTCTATCAGGTGTACTTATGGAACCATTTACCACTCTGACCGGCCGGCTCGTCGCCCTGCCCAAGGACCACATTGACACCGACCAGATCATCCCCGCCCGCTTCCTGAAGACGATCAGCAAGGCCGGGCTGGGGCAGAATCTGTTTGCCGACTGGCGCTACGACGAAGCGGGGCGGCCCAACCCCGACTTCCCGCTCAACCGGCCGGAGAACGCCGGGGCGCGCATCCTGCTGGCCGGCGACAACTTCGGCTGCGGCTCCAGCCGCGAGCACGCGCCGTGGGCGCTGACCGACTACGGCTTCCGGGCCATCATCAGCACGTCGTTCGCCGACATCTTCCGCAACAACGCCCTGAAGAACGGCCTACTGCCGCTCATCGTGGACGAGGCCACCCACGAGCAACTCTTCAGCCTGGCGGCCGAAGACCCGGAGACGGCGATTACCATTGATCTCGACACCCAATCGCTCATCCTGCCCGACGGCCGCCGCGTGACCTTCCCCATAGATGCCTTCAGCAAGGTCTGTATGCTCGAAGGGCTGGATCAACTCGGCTACCTGCTGAAGCACGACCCGGCCATCGCCGCCTACGAAGCCGCCCACCCCGCGCGCGTGGACACAAGGATGAGGGATGAAGGCTGAGGGATGAGGGATGAAGGCTGACCGCCGACCGCCGACCGCCGACCAACGACCAACGACCAACGACTAACGACCACTGACCCACTGACCCACTGACCTACTGACCACTGGCAACTGGCAACTAACAACTATGCACCACATCCACCTCTACGACACGACCCTCCGCGACGGCACGCAGCGCGAGGGCATCTCCTATTCGCTCGACGACAAGCTGAAGATCGCCGCGCGGCTCGACGCCTTCGGCATGGACTACATCGAGGGCGGCTGGCCCGGCTCTAACCCCAAGGACGTGGAGTTCTTCCGCCGCGCCCCGGCGCTGGGGCTGGCCCACGCCCGGCTGGCCGCCTTCGGCAGCACGCGGCGCAAGGACACCCGTCCGGCCGACGACGCCAACATCGCCGCCCTGCTGGGGGCCGAGACGCCGGTCGTCACCCTCGTCGGCAAGAGCTGGGAACTCCACGTCGTCGAGGTGCTGGAGACGACGCTGGACGAGAACCTGGCCATGATCGAAGACAGCGTGGCCTACTGCGTGGCCCAGGGCAAAGAGGTCATCTACGACGCCGAGCACTTCTTCGACGGCTACCGGGCCAACTCCGCCTACGCCCTGGCGACGTTGGAAGCCGCCGCTCGTGGGGGAGCCGCCTGCGTCGTCTTGTGCGACACCAACGGCGGCTCGCTGCCCTGGTTCGTGGAGGAGGTCACCTGCCGGGCCATCGAGCGGCTGGGCGGCGCGGCCGTGGGCATCCACACCCACGACGACGCCGGCTGCGGCGTGGCCAACACCCTGGCCGCCGTGCGCGCCGGGGCGGTGCAGGTGCAGGGCACGGTCAACGGCTACGGCGAGCGCGTGGCCAACGCCAACCTGTGTACCATCATCCCCGACCTGCAACTGAAGATGGGCTACGACTGCGTGCCGGCCGAGGGTCTGGGCAAGCTGACCGATCTATCGCGCTACGTGGCCGAGTTGGCCAACCTGACTCACGACGACCACCTGCCCTACGTCGGGGCCAGCGCCTTCGCCCACAAGGGCGGCATCCACGTCGCCGCCATGCTGAAGCACGCCGCCAGCTACCAGCACATCGAGCCGACCCTGGTCGGCAACCAACAGCGCAGTGTCGTCTCCGAGCTTTCCGGCCGGGGCAATCTAGTGGACAAGATCCGGCAGTTCAATCTGAACCCGGAGAGCCTCGACCTGCCGGCGGTGCTGGAGCAGATCAAGCAACTGGAGGCGCAGGGATTCACCTTCGAGGGCGCGGAGGCGTCGGTCGAGCTGATGCTGCGGCGGACGCACCCGGCCTACGTGCCGCCGTTCGAGATGACCGACTACACCGTCAACGTCCAGCGCCGGCGCGGCCGGGGGCTGATCGTCGAGGCGACGGTCAAGGTGCGCGTCGGGCCGCAGCTCATCCACACCGTGGCCGAGGGCAACGGCCCGGTCAATGCCCTCGACGCGGCGTTGCGCAAGGCGCTCATTGACATCTTCCCCCAGATTTCCGGCGTGCGGCTGGAGGACTACAAGGTGCGCATCCTCGACGGCGAGAACAACACCGCGGCCACGACGCGCGTGCTCATCGAGACGCGCCAGGGGGCGCGCCGCTGGAGCACCGTCGGGGCCAGCGCCAACATCATTGACGCCAGTTGGCGGGCGCTGGCCGATAGCATGGAGTACGCACTTGTAACTGGATAGAAGAGGGGTGATCCGCAGATTGGACAGATTAAGCAGATTTAAGAAGAGAAGAGTTTTGGAAATCTGCCAAATCTGCCAAATCTGCGGATCACATCTCTTCAATCTGTGGAATCTGTGTAATCTGTGGTTACGATCTGCCTATGCTACACAAACCACTACAACCCTCCGCCCAGAAAGTAGCCGACGCGGCGGCGGCGCTGGGACTGGCCATTGACATCGTCACCTTCGAGCAGCCGACGCGCACGGCCGAAGACGCTGCCGCGGCCGTCGGCTGCGACGTGGGCCAGATCGTCAAGAGCCTCGTCTTCACCGTCGGCGGCGCGCCGGTCATGGCCCTCGTCTCCGGTCGCAACCAACTCGACACGCGCAAGCTGGCGGCGCTGTTCAACGTCGGCCGCAAGCAGGTGGAGCGCGCCGACGCCGACACCGTGCGCGCCGCCACCGGCTACGCCATTGGCGGCGTGCCCCCCTTCGGCCACGCCACGCGCCTGACGGTCTACGTGGACGAAGACCTGACCACCTACGAGGTCATCTGGGCCGCGGCGGGCACGCCCAACACCGTTTTTGCTGTGGTCCCGGCCGACCTCGTGCGGGCCAGCGGCGGGCAGACGGTTAACTTGAAGATAGACACCCAGGGGTGACAAGAGGCGGGTTGCCAACCCGCCCTACAGGGAGAACAATGAACGCAACAATCATGCTCTTGCCCGGCGACGGCATCGGCCCCGAAGTGGTGGCCGAGGCGCGGCGGGTGCTGGACGCGACAGCGGCGCGCTTCGGCCACACCTTCGACTACCGCCAGGGTCTCATCGGCGGCTGTGCTATTGACGCCAGCGGCGCGGCCCTGCCGCCGGAGACGCTCGAACTCTGCCTGAGCAGCGACGCCGTGCTGCTGGGCGCGGTCGGCGGGCCGCAGTGGAGCGATCCGCGGGCCGCCGTCCGGCCGGAGCAGGGCTTGCTGCAACTGCGGGCAGCGATGGGCGTCTATGCCAACCTGCGCCCGGTGCGCGTCCTCGATGCTCTGGCCGATGCCAGCCCCCTGCGACCGGAGCGCGTGCGCGGCGTGGACATGCTCATCGTCCGCGAACTGACCGGCGGCCTGTACTTTGGCCGGCCGCAGGGGCGCGAGACAACCGACGGCCGCCGCAGCGCCGTGGACACACTGCGCTATGGCGAAGACGAGATTCGCCGCGTCGTGCGCATGGCTTTTGAGCTGGCCCGCGGCCGGCGCAAGAAAGTCACCAGCGTGGACAAGGCCAACGTGCTGGCCTCCTCTCGTCTGTGGCGCGAGGTGACGCACGAGGTGGCCGCCGACTACCCCGACGTGGTGTGTGAAGACGTGCTGGTGGACGCCTGCGCCATGTACCTGATCAACCGCCCGGCCGACTTCGACGTGATCGTCACCGAGAACATGTTCGGCGACATCCTCTCCGACGAAGCCTCGATGATCGCCGGGTCGCTGGGGATGTTGCCGTCGGCATCACTGGGAGAAGAAGCTCACGCAAAGGCGCAAAGAATCGAAGGCGCAAAGGAAGAAAAGCACGCAGCTTCTTCTCTTCCTTTGCGCCCTGGCCCCTTTGCGCCTTTGCGTGAGATCTCTTCCCGCCCCGGCCTCTACGAACCCATCCACGGCTCCGCGCCCGACATCGCCGGGCGGGGCATCGCCAACCCGCTGGCGACCATCCTGAGCGCGGCCATGCTGCTGCGCTGGAGTCTGGGGCTGACGGCCGAAGCCGACGCTATCGAGGCCGCCGTGGGGCGCGTGCTGGATGCCGGCGGCCGCACGGCCGACATCGCCCGGCTGGGCGAGGCCCCCATCGGCACGGCCGAGATGGGTGAGCGAGTCGTGGCGTCGGTGTCGTCGGTAGCAGCGACACTCGCAGCGTAAGCGAACGCTGTTACAATGCCATCATGACTGCCTCAGACATCCTCATCATTGGCGGCGGCATCGTCGGCCTGGCCACGGCCCACGCTCTTTGCCACCGCTACCCCGACAAACACATCACCCTGCTGGAGAAAGAGCCAACGCTGGCCTATCACCAGACGGGGCGCAACTCCGGCGTGCTGCACACCGGCATCTACTACAAGCCCAACTCGCTCAAGGCCATCAACTGCCGCACCGGCAAGCAGTTGATGGAGGAGTTCTGCCGGCGCGAGGGCATCCCGTTCCAGCGCGTCGGCAAGGTCATCGTCGCCACCGAGGAGCGCGAACTGGGGCCGATGAACAACTTGCTGGCCCGCGGCCAGGCCAACGGCGTGCAGTGCGAACTGATCAGCCGCGAGCGCCTGCTGGAGCTGGAGCCGCACGTGCTGAACGCCATCGCCGCCGTCCACGTGCCGGAGGCGGGCATCACCGACTACAAGCAGGTGTGCGAGCGGCTGGCCGAGAAGCTGCGCGCCAACGGCCACACCATCGTGACCGGGGCCGAGGTGACGGCCATTGTCGAGCGGCCGGGCGAGCTGACGGCCGTCACGCCGCGCGGCGAGTTCCGCGCCGCCTACCTGGTCAACTGCGCCGGGCTGCACTCCGACCGCGTCACCAAGATGTCGGCCGGTGAAGCGCCGGCGACGATCATCCCCTTCCGCGGCGAGTACTTCGAGTTGAAGCATGAGGCGTGGCATCTGTGCAACGCCCTCATCTACCCCGTGCCCGACCCCAACTTCCCGTTCCTGGGCGTCCACTTCACGCGCATGGTCAGCGGCGGCGTCGAGTGCGGGCCGAACGCGGTGCTGGCCTTCGCCCGCGAGGGGTATCACCTGACCGACGTCAACGCCCGCGAGCTGTGGCAGACGCTCACCTACCCCGGCTTCCGCAAGCTGGCCGGCCGCTACTGGAAGATGGGCCTGGGCGAAATGTGGCGCTCTGCCAACAAGCGCGCCTTCGTCAGCGCCCTGCAACGGCTCATCCCGGCCATCCGCGCCGAGCATCTGGAAGCCGCCCCGGCCGGCATCCGCGCCCAGGCGCTGGCCGCCAACGGCGCGCTGCTGGATGACTTTGCCTTCCACGAGTCGCCACGCATCGTCAACGTCATCAACGCCCCCTCCCCAGCGGCCACTTCGGCCTTCAGCATTGCTGAGACGGTGGTGGATAAGTTGGAGGATCATTTCTAGGATACGACGGCCGACCGACGACCGCCGACGGCCGCCAGATAACCGGGGCGAACAGGATTGGGGTGGCAGCATGGGGTACAAGTTCGAGCGGCTCGAAGTGTGGCAATTGGCGATTGATTACACGGATGGTATCTACCGGCTCTCCGCGCAGTTGCCTCGTGACGAAGAGTACAATCTCAAAAGCCAAATCAGACGCGCGGCGACCAGCATCGCCCTAAACATTGCTGAAGGGTCAACCAGTCTAACCGATGCAGAACAGTCCCGCTTTATCAGCATCGCGCTCCGGTCGCTTGTGGAGACCGTTGCCTGTCTGCACTTGA
>WBZP01004293.1_pt1 | contig 14947 bp, 19 predicted proteins | sample 5204301 | NCBI WGS metagenome assembly WBZP01 (sample SAMN12412401, study PRJNA552823) | activated sludge metagenome | isolation source: activated sludge from nitrification reactor of wastewater treatment plant... | place: USA: Pennsylvania | collected 2017 | reverse complement strand
CTGAAGTGACCCCAGCGGGCCGGACGCCTCCAGACTTGGCAGCAGCCAGGGAGGGAGGCCGGGATGCCGGCACCGAGCAAGTACCCCGAGGAGTTCAAGCGGCAGGCCGCGTCGCTGGTCGTTGATGGCGGCAGGTCGGTGCGTGACGTCGCGCGTGAGCTCGACGTGAACCACGAGACGCTGCGCAACTGGGTCGCGGCGATGCGCAAGGAACGCGCGGCTCCGGGCGGGCCGATCACCCCGGACGAGCGGGCGGAGCTCAACCGGCTGCGCCGCCAGGTCGCCGAGCTCGAGCTGGAGAAGGAGATCTTGCGAAAAGCCGCGGTCTTCTTCGCCAAGGAGACGGGCCGGTGAGCCGCAGCCTGCGCTGCGAGTTCATCGACGCGGAGAAGACCACCTACGGAGTCCGCCGTCTCTGCCGAGTCCTGCAGGTCTCGAAGACGACCTTCTACGCGTGGGCCGCCCGCGCGGGTGGCCCGACCATCCACGAGGTCGACGAGGCCTATGCGATCCAGGAGCTGCGGCTGGCATGGGCCGAGCACCGCGGGGTCTACGGAGCCCGCAGGTTGACCGCCGAGGCCACCGACAGGGGTCACGAGTGGGCTCGCAAGCGGGTCGCTCGGCTGATGAAGGCGGGCGGGTTCGAGGGCGTGCACCGCCGGCGCAAGGGCCGCAAGGGCAAGCGCGGGACCGGCCCGGCGCCGGCCCCGGACCGGGTGCAGCGGCGGTTCGCCGTCTCCGAACCCAACCGGCTCTGGGTCGCCGACATCACCTACCTGCGGACCTGGGAAGGGTTCCTCTACCTTGCCGTGGTCGTCGACGCCTGCTCCCGGCGCGTCGTGGGGTGGGCGATGGCCGACCACCTGCGCCGCGAGCTGGTCCTCGACGCGGTCGGGATGGCGATCTTCCGCCGCAAGCCCGACCCCGGACTGGTCCACCACTCCGACCGCGGCACCCAGTACACGTCCTACGACTTCGGCAAGGCGCTGCGCGCCTCCGGCGTGCTGGCCTCGATGGGCGCGGTCGGCACCGCCTACGACAACGCGATGTGCGAGTCGTTCTTCGCCACCCTGAAGGAGGAGATGGTCTACCGGCGGTCCTGGCCGACCCGCCACGAGCTCGAGATGGAGGTCTTCTCCTACATCGAAGGCTTCTACAACCCCGTCCGACGCCACAGCCGTCTGGACAACCTCAGCCCCATGGCCTACGAAGAGCACCTCAAGACCCGAACGACACAGATCGAGGCGTCCGCCTGACTGGGGTCACTTCAGGCCAGCAGCCGGCCCACCCCCTGCGCACCCTCGACCGCCCAGACCCGTTGCGGCCAGACCGCCGCGAAGGCCAGCAGCCGATCGACCTGGCGACGGCTGGACTCGACACGCACTGACGCGATGACCCGCTCGCCGGCATCGACGGCTACCGCGGTGTGGGAACCCTTGTGGGGGTCGACTCCGATGACCTGCATCCGCATGCTCCAACCATCCGAAGGGATAGAAGACGCGGCGGAACAATCCCGGTGGGAGTGGCCAAGCCTCTGTTGAGTCACGCCGCGGTCGACGCCACCAGGCAACAGTTCGTTAGCAGGCCAGCAACAGCAGGCACTTCGCGAGTCAACCCAGTGACGCCTTGGACGCTACGACCGCGCGAGCCCAGCGACCAGGCTCAGTGCACCACCGGGCACATCTGCTCGCTATGTCCGAGGCGAGAAGCGAGGACTTCCTCGCTGCGCCCAATCGGCTCGGTAAGCCTCGAACGACACCGGCGCCGCTGCCCCTCCGGGGTTGTCGTCGTTCCCGAACTCGAACCCGCAGCCGGGGCAGACCTCATAGGAAGGGCGTCCCAGCAAGTCCTCGTAGGGCGGATCAAGTGCCAAGCCGGGAGGCGGCGGCCAGGTCTCGTAGGGCCTGGTCGTCAGTTCGTCGGAGCGGCAGACGGGGCACTCGAACACGTCGTCATCCTGCCCCACAGAGCGAGCGAGAACGGCACATCGCGTTCACCCGATCGCGGCTCGGATGAGAGGCTCTCCGGGTGCACCCTTGCTGCTTCTGCTTCGAGCAGATCACCGCGCAGTCGCTCACTCTTGTGCTCGTCGCTTCTGATCGACTCGAAGAGCCGGACGCACCCAGGCAGGCTGTGTGGAGCCACCCGGGATGCCTAGCCGAACGGCTCGCCCCTGGGGTTCCCTTCGATGCCGAGGGGTTCTTCGACTAGCGGTCTAGCGAACGAGAACGGCACATCTAGCGCGCGACGAGGGCGACGACGCCCAGTCCGACAACAACCCACACGACGGCGAGGGCGCACGCAGTCCGAGCCCAGGTGACGATCAACGCCACGAACAGTGCCCGTCGCCAAGCCGGATCTGCCTCCACGCCACGACCTCGCCTACGGATTCGAGTGAGCCATGAGTCACCCCATGCCCCAACCAGGAATAAGCCAGCGAACGGCGCGCTGATGAGCACGAACAAGGCATAGAAGGCGGTGGATGACAACCGGTTGGGCCCGAGGAGAAACGCCACGCCCAAGAGGACGACCGGCGTCAGGATCAGGACGCCGCCCCAACCGACCATGTCCCGCCAGATCGAGCGAACCATCAGCCCTACGCACTCGCGATCGAGGTCCGAGTTCCAGGATCGAGCCCGCATGACACGTTCTGCACTCTCGCGCCGGGACGCTGGCCGCATCACCTGCGATGACGGCTGGCTCGCCGGGCCGCTCGTTCCCACCCGAGTGATACTGCCGGATATTGGGCGGTTATGTGGGCTGCTGTTCCTGTTCCACCAGCACTGTGATCGCGTAGACCGCCATTGCGTCCCTGACGTACTCCGGCAGGCCGGGTCGGATGGCACGGAGCCTAGCCGCGAACGCCGGGTGGTCGACGTAGAGGTCGCCGAGGCCGGCGAAGGCCTCCGCCGACGGCGTCCAGAACTGGTCCACCCAGGCGTAGTGCTTCGCCGTGACCGCCTGCGCGCGCGGGTCGTCGGCGGGGACGCCCTCGTCGAGGAGCGCGGCGTACTCGGCGTCGCGCGCGGCGAGGTCGGCCTGCACCTGGGCGACCTGCTCCCTGCTCATCCGGCCCACCCGGCGCCACGACTCGTCGATCTGCTCCTGCGCCTGCGGTCCGTAGCGGTCGACCAGGTCGGCCTCGTACTGCTTCTGCTTCTCGGGGTCGAACCCGTCGAAGAGCTCTGCGGGGTCCATGGCGGCCCCTCCTTCCCTCTCGTCGATGGCCCGGCCGACGGCGTCGGCGAGCCGGGTGAGGCGGTCGCGCTCGGCCAGCAGCGCCGCGCGGTGCTCCCGCAGGACGCCGGCCCGGTCGACCGTGCCGTCGAGGAGCCTCCCGATCGAGTCGAGCGGCAGCCCCAGCTCGCGCAGGACGAGGATCTCCTGGAGTCGGAGGAGCTCCTCGCGGCCGTAGTAGCGGTAGCCGTTGCTGCCGGCGTACGCCGGCGGCAGCAGCCCGAGGTCGTCGTAGTGCCGCAGCGTGCGCGACGACACCCCGGCCAGCCGGGCCACCTCGACGATGGACCAGCCGACCTCCTGCTGCGTGCTCATGACGACGACGGTAGAGGTTGACGTTGCGTCAATGTCAATCGCCGACTCCTGGACGGGCTGTCGGAGGTCCCCGGGAGCCTCGGGGCATGGCTGACCTGCTCCCCCTCGTCCTCGGTCTGGTGCTCGGTCTCGTGCTCGGCGCGGGCGGCGTGCTCCTCGTCGTCCGCACGACCCGACCGGCCCCGACCCCTTCCCTCGCCGCCGAGCGCGCCGCGGTCGACGCGATGGTGCGCCCGCTGCAGGACACGCTCGCCCGGGTCTCCGACGACCTCGCGCGGGCCGAGCGCGAGCGCGCGGCCGCGCAGGCGGCGCTGACCGAGCAGGTCCGGCAGACCGCCCTGGGCACCGACGCCCTGCGCGACCAGACCGGGAGGCTGGTGACGGCGCTGCGCCGGTCGGAGGTCCGCGGGCGGTGGGGCGAGGTCACGCTGCGCCGACTCGTCGAGTCCGCCGGGATGCTGCCCCACGTCCACTTCGAGGAGCAGGACAGCACCCGCGACGACGACGGCGAGCTGCTGCGCCCCGACCTCGTCGTCGACCTGTCCGACGGCCGTCAGGTCGTGGTCGACGCGAAGGTGCCGCTCTCGTCCTACCTCGATGCCGCGGAGGCCGCCGATGACGCGACCACGCGGCTGCTGCTGGCCCGGCACGCCAGCGAGGTCGTGGCGCACGTCGACCGGCTCGCGTCCAAGGAGTACTGGCGCCGCTACGGGTCGCCGGAGTTCGTCGTGCTCTTCCTGCCGGCGGAGTCGTTCCTGTCCAGCGCGCTGGAGGTGCGGCCCGACCTGCTCGAGCACGCCTTCGCCCGCGACGTCGTCATCGCGACCCCCACCACGCTGCTCGCCCTGCTGCGCACCGTCGCCCACACCTGGCGGCAGGAGGCTGCCACCCGCAACGTGCGCGAGGTGCAGCGGCTGGCCCGCGACCTGCACGGCCGGCTGGCCACCCTGGGCGGTCACCTGGCCCGGCTCGGCTCCGCCCTCGACGGCGCTGTCGGCAGCTACAACGCCACGGTCGGGTCGCTGGAGTCCCGCGTGCTCGTCACCGCCCGCTCGATGGCGACCCTGGGCGTCGTCGACGAGGCCGCGGGCGAGGATGCCGGTCTCCCAGGGCCCCGCCTGGTGACATCGAGCACCCGTCCGCTCACCGCGCCGGAGCTCCTCCCCGGTGCCGAGAGCGGGCTCGCCACGCTCGCCACGGACCTCCCGCGTGCGGGAGCGGGAGCCTGAGTCACGTACGGTGGGGCACCGTGAGCGACGATCACGGCCGTGGAGCCCCCTCCTTCGGGGACCTCTTCGACGACCCCGAGGCACCCGAGGCCCCGAGCGCGCCCAGCGCGCCGGCCCCGACCGCCCCGGCGACCTCGGCGTCGGCAGTGGCAGCGGCCGAGCCGGCTGAGGACCTCGTGACCGGTCACGACCTCGAGCACGGGTCCGACGAGGCCGCCCACCAGGTCGCGGGCTTCGAGCACGCCGACGACGACGCCGAGGCGCCGGCCGACGACCTCGTCGAGGGCCACGACCTCGAGCACGAATCCGATGAGGCGGCCCACCAGGTCGTCGGCTTCGAGCACGCAGACGACACCACCGACGGCTCGAGCATCGACGACGCGGCTCCCCTCGGCGCGGCAGCCGCCGCCGGCGCGGTCTCCGTCGCCGCCGCCTCCTGGGACGGCACCCCCGACGCGATCTCCTCCGCGCCCGCAGGCCGCGTCGACACCGGACGGCTCTACCGCTCGGCCGGCGCCGAGGGCCCGGCGACCCTCGACGCCATCCCGGCCCTGGACCCCGAGCGCCTCGCCGCTATCGAGGCGGCGCGTCCCGCTCCGCCGCCGGCCGCGGCCGCGGCGCCCGCCAAGGGCGGCTCGGTCGGGCTCACGTACTCCGGCGTGATGGTCGTCGTGATCGCGGCGACCGTGCTCGTGGCCTTCCTCGAGGCGGTCGTGCGCAAGGAGATCGGCTGGCTCACCGGCGTCGCCCTGCTGGTCTCGACCGTCTACGCCGCGGTCTTCGTGCGCCGCGCCGACATCTGGGCCGCCGTCGTCGCCCCGCCGCTGGCCTTCCTGGTCGCGACCCTCACCGCCGGCCAGCTGACCCTGGGTGCGACGGGCTCGCTGCTCGAGCGCGAGGGCTTCATGGTCTTCAAGAGCCTGGCCGTCAACGCGCCGTGGATCCTGGCCTCGACCGTGGTGGCGCTGGTGATCGTGCTGGTCCGCCGACGTCGCGGCGGCAGCCCCAGTGGCGCGGCCGACCCGGCCGGACCTGCTGCGGCCTAGGCCTTCTCGGCGGCCTTGAGGTCGCGGCGCAGCTCCGGCGGCAGCGCGAACACCAGGCGCTCCTCCGCGGAGTGCACGGACTCGACGTCGCCCCAGCCCTGCGAGGCCAGCCACGCGAGGACGCCGTCGACCAGCACCTCGGGCACGGAGGCGCCGCTCGTGACCCCGACCGTGCCGGCGCCCTCGAACCAGCCCTCCTGCAGCTCGTCCGCGGTGTCGACGCGGTACGCCGCACGCGCTCCCGCCTCGAGCCCGACCTCCACGAGGCGCACCGAGTTCGACGAGTTGCCGCTACCGACGACGACGAGCACGTCGCAGCGCGGTGCGATGTCCTTCACGGCGAGCTGTCGGTTCTGCGTCGCGTAGCAGATGTCGTCGCTCGGCGGGTCGACCAGCATCGGCAGCCGGGCACGCAGCCGGTCGACCGTCTCGATGGTCTCGTCGACCGAGAGCGTGGTCTGCGAGAGCCAGATGACCTTGTCGTCGCCGTCGACCTCGATGTCGTCGGCGTGGCTGGGGCCGTCGACCAGGGTGATCGCCTCGGGCGCCTCGCCCATCGTGCCGACGACCTCCTCGTGGCCCTCGTGGCCGATGAGCAGGATCTTGTAGCCCTCGTGGGCGAACCGCTTGGCCTCGGCGTGAACCTTCGACACCAGCGGGCAGGTGGCGTCGATCGCGCGCAGCGAGCGCGCCGCCGCCTCCTCGTGCACCGACGGCGCCACGCCGTGGGCGCTGAACACCACGACCGAGCCCTCGGGCACCTCCTCGGTCTCCTCGACGAAGATCGCCCCGCGCTCCTGAAGCGTGGCCACGACGTGCTTGTTGTGGACGATCTCCTTGCGCACGTAGACCGGCGGACCGTAGAGCTCGAGCGCCTTCTCCACCGTCACCACGGCACGGTCGACGCCGGCGCAGTAGCCGCGCGGGGACGCGAGGAGGACCTTCTTGGCCGGGCTCGGGGAGTCGCTCACCCGTCCATCGTAGGTGGGTGCGCCGCACCCGGCCTCCCGCCGTCGCGCCCGCGGGCGGCCGAGCGGTCGGCCCCGCGCCGTAGGCTGCCCGCCATGGCCCTCCAGACCTCGCCGGAGAGCCCCGCCGCGGTCCGCACCATCGCCAAGGCCGTGGGCGACTGGATCGACCGCCTCGGCTCGGTGTGGGTCGAGGGGCAGGTGGCGCAGCTCACCCGGCGCCCCGGCGCCGGCTCGGTCTGGCTCACCCTGCGCGACACCGAGGCCGACATGTCCCTGTCGGTCAGCTGCCACCCCCGCGCGGTCGAGGCCTGCGTGCCACCGCTGGCGGAGGGACAGCGCGTCGTGGTCCACGTGCAGCCCGAGTACTACGCCGTCCGCGGCACGCTCTCGTTCCGCGCCGACCAGATCCGGCCGGTGGGCATCGGCGAGCTGCTCGCGCAGCTCGAGGCGCGCAAGAACCTGCTGGCGGCCGAGGGGCTCTTCGACCCGGCGCGCAAGAAGCCGCTGCCGTTCCTGCCGCGGGCCGTCGGCCTGGTGTGCGGGCGTGGGAGCGACGCCGAGCGCGACGTCGTCGAGAACGCCCGACGCCGCTGGCCCGGGGTCGTCTTCGAGGTCCGCGAGGTCGCGGTCCAGGGCGTGCGCGCGGTCAGCGAGGTGACCGCGGCGGTGCGCGAGCTCGATGCGCTCGCCGGGGTCGACGTCATCGTCGTCACCCGCGGCGGCGGGTCGGTCGAGGACCTGCTGCCCTTCTCCGACGAGGGGCTCGTACGCGCGGTCGCCGCTGCGGCGACCCCGGTCGTCTCGGCGATCGGGCACGAGAAGGACTCGCCGCTGCTCGACCTCGTCGCGGACGTGCGCGCCTCGACCCCCACCGACGCCGCGCGCAAGGTCGTGCCCGACATGGCCGAGCAGCTGCGCCTCGTGGCCGACCTGCGGTCGCGTGCCGAGCGCGCGGTGCGCGTGCGCCTCGACCAGGCGCAGACCTGGCTCGACCAGGCGCGCCACCGCCCGGTGCTCGCCGACCCCGGCGTCCTGGTGTCCGTGCGCGCCGACGACGTGGCCGGCCTGCTCGACCGGTCGCGGCGCAGCCTCGACCACCGGCTCGTCCGCGCCGCCGACGACGTCGAGCATGTCCGCGCCCGGGTGCGTGCCCTCTCCCCTGCCGCGACCCTCGAGCGCGGCTACGCCGTCGTGCAGACCGACGACGGTGCTGTGGTCCGCGACGCCGGCACCGTCCCCGACGGTGCGCTGCTGCGGGTGCGCGTCGCCGAGGGCGAGCTGCACGCCCGTCGCGAGGGCTGAGCCCCTACGGCCGAGGAGCGCTCCGGCGGCGCATCAGGGGCGACTCGGCCAGCGAGAAGCCGAGCGACTCGTACAGCGGCATCCCGTCGTCGGACGCGGTCAGGTCGATGCGCGCGACCCCGAGCGCGTCGATGCGCTCGACGAGGTGGGTCACCACGGCGCGCGCCAGACCCCGACGGCGGAAGGCCTCCTCGGTGGCGACGCTGAAGATCCAGGCGCGCGAGCCGTTGTCGTCAGGTCCAGGGAGCTGCTGCCAGACCCGGGCGATGCCGCCGCTGGCCACCACGTCGTCGACCTGCGCGACGGCGCCGATCATCGAGCCGGACTCGAGCTGACGGCGCAGCTCCTCGGTCGCGGCGTCCTGCCAGGTGCTGCTCGGCGGCTCGACCCAGGTGGACAGGATCATGACCTCGCGGATGCGCACGAGGGCCGCGGCGTCGTCCGGAGTCGCGTCCCGCACGGTCGTCGTCACACCCCTGACCCTAGGCTTCGGCCCATGACGCAGGCAGCCGGGAATCCGTCGTTCGAGCAGGCGCGCGACGAGCTCGCCGACGTCGTACGCCGTCTCGAGGCCGGCGGCGCCACGCTCGAGGAGTCGCTCGCCCTCTGGGAGCGCGGCGAGGAGCTCGCGACGATCTGCCAGACCTGGCTCGACGACGCGCGGTCGCGGCTCGACGCCGCTCGCGGCGTCACCACCGCCGACGAGTAGCGGACCTCAGCCGGCGCGCAGCGTCGAGGCGAACTGCTCGAGCTGCTCGAAGGGCCCCGTGCCCACGACCACGTAGGTGGCGCCGTCGGCGGTGCGCACCAGTCCGCGGTGGTCCTGGGCGTCGTTCTCGTACGTCGTCCACGTGGTGCCGGCGACGTCGACCGTGCCCTTCTCGCGACCCTTCACCGTCGCGTCGAAGACGAAGGACGTCGCCCTGGTCGCCGACTGCTCGAGGCCCACGTAGGTCGACGTCGGCGACAGGTAGCCGAGGTGGACGACGTCCTGGCCGTCGGCCGCCTGCTCGATGCGGGCGCTCGTGCACCGCCAGTCGGCGGACAGGCCGACCGGCGCGAGCACCGGCCACGGCTCGGCCTTGCGGGCGCCCTCGATCACGGGCGTGGGATCCACGGTGCGGACCTGCCCGGTGTCGCCCTGCGGGCGGAACGGGAGCCAGAACAGCAGCACGACGCCGATGACGACGAGCATCGAGAGCGCCATGTCGCGCGCGGTCTGGCGCAGCCGGCGCCGCGACCGCTCCTCGCGCTCCGCGGCGATCTGCGCGGGGTCCTCGTGGGGGACGTCGGGAGCGGCCGGCTCGGCGACGGCGGACCCAGCCGCGGACCCGGCCGCGGGCACGGCGTCGGCGCCGGGGTCGGTCGACGTCGGCTGCTCGGGGTCGGGATCCACAGCCCCCATTGTGGGCGACGCCGGACGACGCCGCGCCGCCGGGCGCCGGGGCGGGCTCAGTGCCGGGCGCGGGTGGTCTCGACGACGACGTTCGTCGACTTCACCGTCGCGACGGCGAGCACGCCGGGCTCGAGCCCGAGCTCGTCGGCGGCCTCGCGGCTCATCAGGCTGACCAGGCGGAACGGGCCGGCCTGGATCTCGACCTGGGCCATGACGCCGTCGCGCAGCACGCGCGTGACAAGTCCGGGCATCCGGTTGCGGGCCGACGAGAGCGCCACGCCCTCGACCTCGGGCGCGTTCGCGTGCTCGCGGGCGAACTCGGCGAGGTCGGAGCCCTTGACCATCCAGCGGCCGCCGCCGTCGCGCACCGCCGAGAGCCGGCCGGCGTCGATCCAGCGTCGGACGGTGTCGTCGCTCACCCCGAGCAGGGCGGCGGCCTCGGTGACCCGGAACTGCGTCATGGGGGGACGTTATCCGGTGCGGATGCGTGACGGGTCCCGTACGGCGGACCCGCACGCCGACCGACCGACCAACGACCCCGCCGAGGTCGATACGCTCGGCCCAGACCTCGACGAGCCCGGGAGCGTGCCGCATGACCCCCACCGACGTGCCGAGCCCGGAGATCCCCGACCGCAACCTCGCCCTCGAGCTGGTGCGCGTCACCGAGGCCGCCGCGATGGCTGCCGCCCGCTGGGTCGGCTTCGGCGACAAGAACGGCGCCGACGGCGCGGCCGTGAACGCGATGCGCGCCCTCGTGCAGTCGGTGTCGATGCAGGGCGTCGTGGTGATCGGCGAGGGCGAGAAGGACGACGCCCCGATGCTGTTCAACGGCGAGGCCGTGGGCGACGGCACCGGCCCCGAGGTCGACGTCGCGGTCGACCCGATCGACGGCACCACGCTGTGCGCGAAGGGCATGCCCAACGCGATCGCGGTCCTCGCGGTGTCGGAGCGGCACACGATGTACGACCCGTCGGCCGTGTTCTACATGGAGAAGCTGGTCACCGGCCCGGCCGCTGCCGACGTCGTCGACATCGAGGCGCCGGTCGCCGACAACCTGAAGAAGATCGCGAAGGCCAAGTCGGAGGGCGTCGAGGACCTGACCGTGGTGATCCTCGACCGCCCGCGTCACGAGGGCATCGTGCGCGAGGTCCGCGAGGCCGGAGCGCGCATCAAGTTCATCTCCGACGGCGACGTCGCGGGCGCGATCATGGCGGCCCGCGAGGGAACCGGCATCGACCTGCTGCTCGGTGTCGGCGGGACGCCGGAGGGCGTCATCACCGCGTGCGCGATGAAGTGCCTCGGCGGTGTCATCCAGGGCAAGCTCTGGCCCAAGGACGCCGAGGAGCGCCAGCGCGCGATCGACGCCGGCCACGACCTGTCGCGCGTCCTGCTCACCGACGACCTGGTCACGGGCGACAACGTGTTCTTCGTTGCCACCGGCATCACCGACGGCGAGCTGATGGACGGCGTCCGGTTCAAGGGCGGCAACCCGACCACGCACTCGATCGTGATGCGCAGCAAGAGCGGCACAATCCGCGAGATCAAGAGCGAGCACGCGCTCGGCAAGCTGCGCCGCTACGCGACCGTGGACTTCGACGCCCACTGAGCGCCGCCGCGGCTACTGCCCGAGCTGCTTGTTCTTCTTGCGCTTGGGCCGCTCGACGTTGAGCCCGCCCATCATCGCCACGCCCTTGAACACGATCGTCGGCGAGCCCGGCGGCGGTGTGTCCGACGGGCCGGTCGAGCCGCCCATGATGCCGAAGACGTCGATGCGCACGTCGATGCCCTCGGGCACCTTCACGTCGACGCCGCCCATCAGCGCGAACACCGTGATCTCGGTGGTCTTCGAGGTGAGGATCGCGTCGGTGAAGTCGTAGACGACGCCGCCCATGATCGCGACGGCCGTGCTCGACTCGGGCACGACCCAGCGGCCCTTGCGCTCGACGCCGCTCATCACCGCGACCGCATGGCCGACGGCCTGACCGGCGCGCGACGGGTCGACGACCACCACCCCGCCGTCGGCGCTCACCGGGAGGGCGGGGCCGGTGACGGCGACGACCTGGCCCGCGCCGGGGACGGGCAGGGAGCCCGGCGGGACGGGCAGGTCGGCGAGGAGCGGGACGAGGTCGGCGTACGTCGTGGCCTCGTAGGTCTTGGTCAGCCGCTCGTCGTGCTCGACGTGCGAGAGCCGGCCCTCGGCGTAGGCGTCGCGCAGCAGTCCCGCCACGCGCTCCCGGTCGGCGTCGGACGCGCGCAGGCGCAGCGCATCGGCGATCGGGTCGGGGACGGGCTCGGTCACGGGTCGAGGTTATCCCGGTGGAGCCCCCGTCTAGCGTGGGGGACGTGACCTCTCCCCCACCGGCCCTCGTCCTCTCCGGCGTGGTCAAGCAGTTCGAGGAGGTCCGCGCCGTCGACGGCCTCGACCTCGAGGTGCCGGCGGGCATCTGCATGGGACTGCTCGGCCCCAACGGCGCCGGCAAGTCGACGACGATGCGGATGCTCACCGGCCAGGCCATCCCCACCGAGGGCACGATCCAGGTGCTCGGCTTCGACGTGCCGCGGATGTCGAAGCAGGCGCGCGCTCTCATGGGCGTCGTGCCGCAGCGCGAGAACCTCGACGACGACCTCACGGTGCGCCAGAACGTCGAGCTCTGGGCCACGCTGCTGCGCGTCCCCCGCCGGTCGCGCGACGCCGCGGTCGACCGCGCGCTCGCCACCGCGCAGCTGACCGAGCGCGCCGGGAGCCGTGCGGTCACGCTCTCGGGCGGGATGAAGCGCCGGCTGCTCATCGCCCGCGCGCTCGTGCACGAGCCGCGCCTCGTCCTGCTCGACGAGCCGACGGTCGGCCTCGACCCGCAGGTGCGCGGCGACATCTGGACGCTGATCGACCGGCTGCGCAGCGAGGGCGTCACGATCCTCATGTCGACGCACTACATCGAGGAGGCCGAGCGGCTCTGCGACGAGTGCGCGGTCGTCTCGCACGGCCGTGTCATCGCCCGCGGCACCCCGTCGGCCCTCGTGGCCGAGCACGCCGGTGTCGAGGCGATGGAGGTCGACGGGCCGCCGCGGCGGCTCGAGGAGGTCGAGGCGCTCGTGGGACCGCACGGCTTCCGCACCCGGCGTACCGGGCCGTCCGTGTCGGTCCTGCGCGCCGAGGCGCTGCCGACGTCGGTGCTCGACGCGCTGCCCGACGGCGTACGACGACCGGCGAACCTCGAGGACGTGTTCGTGCTGCTCACCGGCGAGAGGCTGGAGGACTGATGGCCGCGACCACCACGGCGAGCCCGGACCGCGTGCGCGCGGTCGAGCGCAGCGCGTTCGCGGGCGTGCTCACCCGCGAAGCCACGATCTTCAAGCGGTTCTGGCGGTCATCGGCGTTCGGCAGCGTCGTCGAGCCGACGATCAACCTGCTCGCGTTCGGCTTCGGCTTCGGCGCGCTGGTCTCGACGGTCGCCGGTATCCCCTACATCCAGTTCATCGGCACCGGCATGGTGGCGCTGTCGGTCCTGTTCTCGTCGGTCTTCTCGGGCATGTACGACACCTACGTCAAGCGCCTCTACCAGCGCACCTACGACGGCATCCTCGCGACGCCCGTCGACGTGCACGAGCTGTTCCTCGCCGAGGCCACGTGGATCGCGGTGCGCTCCGGCGTCTTCGGCTGCGCGCCGCTCATCATCGCCATGGCGTTCGGGCTGCCGCCGTCGTGGGGGATGCTCGCCGTCCCGTTCATCGGCGTCCTCACCGGCTTCGGCTTCGCGCTCATGGGGATGTGGTTCTCGGCGATCGTCCCGAGCATCGACTCGTTCACCTACGTCCAGAGCGCGCTCGTCACGCCGCTGCTCCTCGTCTCGGGCATCTACTTCCCCATCACGGGCTTCCCGCAGTGGGTGCAGACCCTCGCCGAGGTGAACCCGCTCTACCACTGCGTGAACCTCGTGCGCGACGCCGTCTTCGGCTGGCAGTGGTCGGCGGTGACCGACGTGCTCGTGCTCGTGGTCTTCGCCGCGCTGATGGGCGTGCTCGCCGTGCGACGGCTGCGCCGGACGCTGATCGACTGATGCCGGTCCCGTCGTCCGTCCTGGCCGCGTGGGGTCTCGACGTCCCTGCCGAGCCGCTCGAGGGCGGTCAGGGCACGAGCGTCCGCGCCGGCGACGTCGTCCTCAAGCCGTACGCCGACGAGGCCCACGTCGCCTGGTACGCCGGGCTCTGCGCGCGCACCGCGCCGTCGGACGCCTTCCTACTCCCCGCCGTCGTGCCCGCGCGCGACGGCCGCCTCGTCGTCGACGGCTGGACCGCTGCGGCATTCACCGACGGAGAGCCCGTCCACGACGACGACACCGCTGCCGCCTCCTGGCTGCCCGTCCTCGCCGCCGGCCGCGCCTTCCACGCCGCCGTCGCGAGCGAGCCGCCGCCCGCACTGCTCGCCAGCCGCACCGACCGCTGGGCGCAGGCCGACCGCGTCGCGTGGGGCGAGCTGGCTGCTACCGACGTCGGTGCGCGCTCGCGCCCGCTGCTCGACGCCGCGCTCGCGCTCGTGGTCGACGAGGGCCTGTCGTCGCAGCTGATCCACGGCGACCTGTCCGGCAACGTCCTGCTGGGGCGGGGTCTCGTCCCGACCGTCATCGACGTCTCGCCGTACTGGCGGCCTGCGGCGTACGCCGACGCCGTCGTCGCGGTCGACGCGTTCCTCTGGTGGCGCGCCGATCCCGAGATCCTGCCGCTCGCGCACCCGTCCGGACTCGGCGCGACGTCGTGGCGCTCGCTGCTCGCGCGCGCCTTCGTGTTCCGGCTGCTGGCCTTCGACGAGCCGCGCCGCGATCCCGACGACGTCGCCACCGAGCTCCCTCGCTACGCCGACCTGTTGTCCCTCGTCGCCGCCTAGCGCTCGTCCGAGTAGCCATCGGGAGCCCAGGTCTCGACGCCTTCCTGCCGCGCGGAGATCTCCACCCGGATGTGGGGCGCCAGCGAGGCTGCTCGTCGTTCGAGGTCCGCGAGCCCTCCTCCGACACGCACGAGCACGGCCCAGGATCCGACGATGGTGATCCGGACAGCGTCCAGCACCGGCAGGGCGTCGGTCATGCTGCGGACCTCGCTGAGGGGCACCCTGCCGTGGGCGAGCCGCGCATGCCAGATCAGCTCGTCCGCCGTGAGCGCCAGACGGTCGGCGATCCGGAACCCGAATCCATAGACCAACCAGCCGAGAGGTACAGCAGTGAGAGCGCAGCGGAACGCCGCTGCGCCGGCCGACGGTGCCGCTACCCAGATCCAGGCGAGCAGCGCGACGACGCACAGCAACCCCAGGAGGAGCAACCATCGGTACGTGCCGGCCGCGCAGTACTCAGCCAGGACACCGTCGGAGGTCACGCGAGGATCCTGCCCCAGCAGCGCACTCTGACGGGAGGTCGCGACACCGTCGACCAGGGACTGCCCCGCTGCCTAGCCGTGCTGATG
>WBZP01001949.1_pt2 | contig 14949 bp, 18 predicted proteins | sample 5204301 | NCBI WGS metagenome assembly WBZP01 (sample SAMN12412401, study PRJNA552823) | activated sludge metagenome | isolation source: activated sludge from nitrification reactor of wastewater treatment plant... | place: USA: Pennsylvania | collected 2017 | reverse complement strand
AACGGCAAGGCCATTCCTCAAGATAGTCATAAGCTCCAGGCGATCGTGGCCTATATCGAATGGCTGTCGAAGGATGTCCAAGAGGGGAGCCGGATGGCGTGGCGTGGCATTCCACGCCTGCAACCGACTCGACTTCCTGATATCGCGAACGGCAACAAGGTGTTCACCGCTCGTTGCGCATTCTGCCACGGTGCCGACGGGCAAGGCACGATGGCGGCGCCTCCAGTGTGGGGCCCGCACTCCTATAACCGCGGTGCTGAGATGGCCCGCCTCTCCGTGGCCGCATCCTTTATCAAATCGAATATGCCGCGGACTCGCGGATGGGCGTTGTCGGATCAGGATGCGTACGACGTGGCGGCGTACATCAATTCGCAACCGCGGCCTGATTTTGACGGGAAGGGCAGCGACTGGCCGAAGGGCGAGAAACCGGCGGACGCGCCCTATTGATCAGTACAACGTTGTTGGGGAAAGAAGCGAAGTCTGAGCAGCTGATGAAGGCGACGACGAATGGCGGAGAGATAGCATGAAACTCAGCGTAGCTTATCAAGGCGGCACACGCTACGACATCCTCAGCGATCGCCATCGCGTCGTCACGGATCAACCGGTCGACGATGGTGGCGCCGACGCGGGCATGAGTCCTGTGGAGTTATTCGTGGGTTCTGTGGCCAGTTGCGTGGGGTATTTCGTGGGGAACTTTTGCGCTCGACACGACATTTCCCGTGATGGCCTGAAAGTGGAGGCGGAGTGGACGATGGCGGAGCAGCCTCACCGCGTCGGGCAGATCCAACTTGCGATTCGTCTTCCGCACCGCGTAACACCGGAGCAGCGCGAGCGGTTGTTGAAAGTGGCCCATGGGTGCACCGTGCACCAATCGATCGTCGTCCCGGCGGGTATTGCGATCGATTTGAATCCCCACAGCCATGTGGCTACTCCACCGTGAGGACGTAAGATTGTGGCGGTTTCCCGTCGAGCCTGGTTCAAAACGTTGCTGCAGGGATTGGGTGCCGGCTTCATGCTGGGCCGCGGTCCCTCGACGCCCCTGGCCGCGCCCCAAGCCGACCCGGTACAAGGCACCGGCCCGCTGACCGTGCGGGTGACGCGACCCTTCGACGCAGAAACGCCGGTGCGCGAGTTTGCTTCCTGGTTGACGCCTAACGAACGCTTCTTTGTCCGTAGTCATTTCGGATCGCCACCAGCGGAAGCGGTGCAGTCAGAGGCCTGGCGGCTGACCGTGAAAGGCTTGGTCAAGGAAGGGCTGAGCCTGACGCTGAAGGAACTCCAACAATTCGAACCGGTCACGTTGACGTCCGTGCTGCAATGCAGCGGGAACGGGCGCGCGCACCATCGTCCAAAAGTGCCGGGCGTGCAATGGGAGCGTGGCGCGGTTGGCAATGCCCAATGGACCGGCGTGCGGCTGCGCGATGTCCTGCAACAGGTCGGTGTGAAGCCGCAGGGACTGCATGTACAATTTCAAGGGGCCGATCGCCCCGCTCTGCCCACTGTGCCGCTGTTCACCCGCAGCATACCCATCGCGAAAGCGCTTCATCCGGACACGCTTCTGGCCTATGAGATGAATGGTCGCCCCTTGCCGCTGTTGCATGGCGCACCCCTGCGGGTGATTACTCCCGGCTGGATGGCGGAGTCCTGCATGAAGTGGTTGACCGAGATTACGGTTCGGTCGGATGAAACGCCCGGCTACTACATGCAGCAGGCTTATCGCATTCCGGAAACGGCCGTTCGCCTGTCATCCGGGTTGCCCGGAAGCGCAATGGTCCCGGTCGAGCAGATGCCGGTTAAATCGCTCATCGCCGCTCCGGCTGAGGGCGACACGGTACGGATCGGGCCGGTCACGGTTCAAGGTGTCGCCTGGGCCGGTGAGGCACCGGTTGTAAAGGTGGAAGTGTCCTGCGACGACGGTAAGACCTGGGAGCAAGCCAGGCTATTGGGAGAGGGACAGCCCTATGCCTGGCGACCATGGCAGTTCGTGTGGAATGCTCGCACGCCCGGGCCCACCGCGATTCTCTGTCGCGCCACAGATGCGCAGGGGCAAGAACAGCCGGCAACGAGTCCTTGGAATCCCGGGGGATTTTTGTGGAACGGATGGGATCGCCTGTCTGTCACGGTGGCGGCATGACTGTGCCGCAGAGAGTCTCGCCTGTTGTGCTTGTGGCCTTGGTGGGCACGATGCTGGGCTTGGTCGTCGTGACGGCGGCGCAGGAAGACGATCGTGCGTCGGTGGGGCCCGCCCAAGCCCGTCGGGCTGCGACCTTGATCATGGCCCGTTGCGCGGTCTGTCACACCACCGACCTCATTTCCCAGCAACGGTTGCCGGAGGACCGATGGATTGCCACGGTGGAAAAAATGGTGCATTGGGGTGCGGACTTGTCCAAGGAGGACATGGCGCTGGTTCTGCAGTATCTGACTGCACGAAATCATCCCGGCGCAGCGGATTACATGCCGACCATCGAGCAGGAACTCGCGATGAGCCAGAGCTCTCCCGAGCAGCGCTCAGCAGCCGATGGTCCGCTCACCGGCGTGCCGGCGCGAGGGGCAGGGTTGTTTGCGCACAATTGCCAGGCCTGCCACGGGGAAGGCGCTGCGGGGGGGGTGGGGCCGAAGCTGGCCAGCAATATGATTCTCAAGAATGAGGGAGCATTTTGGGAAACGGTGCTGCATGGGCGCGGTCCGATGCCGGCCTGGGGCGCAGTGCTGACTCATCAGGATATCGCGGACATTCATGCCTGGCTTGCCACGCGATAGGCAGGCACAACGAGCGGTGTGAACGAAAGGGGTGGTTCATGGGTCGACGACGGACGGTGATGATCGGGTGCGCGTTAGTGGTGATGGTGGGGTTGATGTCATTCCCACGCCTGTTGCTGGGCAGCGATCAGAGCCACGTGAAGGAGATGATCCAGAACAACTGCGCCGGCTGTCACCGGTTGGAGGGTAAGGCGGATTCGCGCTTCAATCTCAAGGCGCCGGATCTGATTTGGGCCGGAAGCAAATATCAACGAGCGTGGTTGCTCCGCTATCTGACCGGGAAAGAAGCGCCGCTGTATCCCAAGGGGTACCGGTGGGACTTGGCCGAAGGCCCTGCGCGGCATCCCGTGGTGAGCGACGACGACTCGGTGGCCATTGCGGAGTATTTTGCGCAGCACAATAAAGATCCCCGGGTTACGGTCGGCGCCTTTGACCTCTCGAAAGTCAGTAAGTTCGACGCGGCGTTCGGGGGCATGGCCTATAAAGCGCATGCTTGTCTGGGTTGTCACCTGATCGAAGAAAACGGCACGGTGATCGGCGGTCCTCAGAGCGCATCGCTGGTTGCGGCAGGTCAGCGGTATGACAAGGACTGGCTGTTCCGGTTCGGGCTCAATCCGCAGGACTTTGTGCCCCACAGCGGCGAGTTTCTGGCCGATGCGACGGAGCCGCAATTACGGGCGGTCATCGGCTTTCTGATGGTGCAGGGGGTAAAGGATTTCAAATATTACGAGCCCTGGACGGCCCCGGAGTTTGGCCTCGCCAGCGTGGATCGCGGCAAGGTCATCTACAAAGAATATTGTTCGCAATGTCATGGAGCCACCGGCAAAGGCGATGGGCCGGCGGCATCCGGGCTGAATCCCAAGCCGGCCATCCATGCCAATATTCCTTTCGACAAGTTGCCGACAGAGTATCTCTACAACGTGATCAATCATGGCGGCGCGGCCATGGGGAAATCTCCGAACATGCCCTACTGGGGGCTCACCATCGGGCAGCAGGGGGTCGCGGACGTGATGGCGTATCTACGTGTCACCTTCAAGGGTGTGGCGGAGTTGGCGCAAGGCGCGGCGGGAGCCGGCGGCGGACCGACGGGCGTGTGCCCGCAACCGAGAAAAACAGCCAAGGCACCGCAGGAGTTTTTGGCGAAGACGAATCCGTTGCCTGCTTCGGAGGCGACGGTTCAGGCAGGGAAGGCACTCTTTTTACAGAACGCCCAGCCGGTAGCCTGTGCCATGTGTCATGGCGAGAAAGGCAACGGACAGGGGATCATGGGCGCGGCGCTGATTCCGCCGCCCAGAAACTTTACGTGCGGCTCGGTGATGAAGGATCTCCCGGACGGGCAGCTATTCTGGATCATTAAGAACGGGTCACCCGGTACTGGGATGATGGCGTTTGCCGGGTTGCCGGACGACCAGGTCTGGCAGCTGATCGCCTATGTGAGAAGCCTGGCAAAATAAGCCGGTGTAGCGCATAGGGTGAGCCCCGGTAGACTGCTTGCGGGGTATGCTTCGCGAATGACGATGTATGGAGGAACGATCGATGGCGACGTTTATTATTTCCGGTAGTCGGGGTACGGATGACCCGACAATGGCGACCCTTCCCTTCATGGCGGCCAAGACGGCAAAGGAGCAGGGCCATGATGTGGTGCTATGGTTGTGGAATGAAGCGGTGACGTTGGGACGCAAGGGGACCGCCGATCATGTGACCGGCGTGAACCTCACCGCGCTCAAGGATCTCTTGGCGACGGTGCAAGCGGCACAGATTCCCATCTGGGTGTGCGGTGCGTGCGCGGTGGCGCGACAGATTGGGGCGGCAGACCTCGTGGCAGGGGCGTCGATTAAAGGCATGCCGGATTACATCAAGGCCGTGGCTGAACGTGATCGCAATGTGGCGTTCTGATTGACCTGGCGGAAGGGGATTTCAATGGCGGCTGATGGACAGTCAAACGGAAAATCAAAGGGCCGGAAGGAGCGTGCGGGGTCAGATCCGGTGGGCGCGTCGGGCCAGAAGGAATTGTCGGACGATGAGCTGGAGATCATTCCCACCGCAGTGCCGCGAGAAGGGGATGGGTACCAAGTTGTCGACAAGCCCGGCGGAGTGGTGGCGGCCGGAGTCATCGGTAGTGTCGGCGCGACGCTCACCGAGGAAGATCTCCGCCGGATCAACACGCCGAGGGGCCTCATTCAGCTGATCAAGAGCAAGAATGTCGATTTGGAAGAAGTGCGCAAGACATTGCTGTATGAGCAGGAGTTGCGTCAGTTGCAGGTGGAGTTGGTCCGGCTTCAGCGGTGGGTGCAGGCCGACGGCCAGCGGATTGCGATTCTCGTTGAAGGGCGGGATGCGGCCGGGAAGGGCGGCACGATTCGTCGCTTCACCGAACATCTGAATCCGCGGGCCATGCGGGTGGTCGCCCTACCCAAGCCGACGGATGACGAGCGGGGGCAGTGGTACTTTCAACGGTATATCCGTCAATTGCCTAACAAAGGTGAAATCGTTTTCTTCGATCGAAGCTGGTACAACCGCGCCGTGGTGGAGCCGGTCATGGGGTTCTGCAGCAAGAAGGAGCATCAGCGCTTTCTGCAGCAGGTCACGGAGTTTGAACACATGCTCTATGAAGACGGCGTGACCATCATCAAGTTCTGGTTCTCGATCTCCAAAGAAGAGCAGGCTAAGCGATTCGACGCGCGTCGGCAGAATCCGCTCAAGCAGTGGAAACTGAGCCCGGTCGATGAGAAGGCGCAGGAGATGTGGGATTCATATACGCGCTTCAAAGAGGAGATGTTCAGCAAGACGCACACGACCTTCAGTCCCTGGATCATCGTCAAGGCGAACGACAAGCAGGCCGCGCGTCTGGAAAGTCTGCGCTACGTATTGAATCTTCTCCCATACAAGGGAAAGGATGAGGCGCAGATCCGTCTCACGCCCGATCCCAACGTCATCACCCGATTTCATCGGAAGATGGCCGAACTGGACTTCTGAGCAGGAAATGGTAGGGGGCCCGGGAGGAATGTCGTGAAGCGGAGTTTGATTGTTCTCGCTGGTTTGTTGGCGACGGTGTCGGGACTCACGACCGATGCCTCGGCGGCAGGACATGACGTGATGCGGCCACGAGTTCCCGCGGACAAGCTGATCGAGGCTCGGGCGCTGAGGAGCCCCTTGCCGGACTCGCCTGAGACGGTTGAAAAGGGCAAAGCCCTTTATACAGGAAAAGGCACCTGCGTGAATTGTCATGGCGCGGAAGGCGCGGGGAATGGGCCGGTGGCCGCGCAGCTCACTCCCGCGCCGCGCAATTTCCAGCATCATGGATTCTGGCGCCACCGGACGGAAGGCGAAATTTTCTGGGTCATCAAACACGGCTCTCCCGGTACGAGCATGATCGGGTTCGGTGATCAGCTGACCGACGAAGAGATCTGGTCGATCATACAGTATGAGCAGACGTTCCGTCGCCATCACGGCAGGCGTGGGATGCGCGGGCACGGTCCCATGGGGCAAGGTGGGATGCGGGAAGGTCCGGAGCCGGATCGTACGGGGCAGCCTGAGGAAGATTCCGAGATTCCGCCCGGCCAGGAAGCCCCTTCCCCCGAAAAAGACTGAGGAGAAGCCACAGTTTCCACCAGCGGTTCGTCCCCCGTTCGAGCCCGCTTGACGCATCCCTCGTCCTGGCTGCCATACAAGAACGGTCATGTGCCCTCCTTGCCGGCTCGTGACAGCTGTTGCAGCTCAGGCACTGCTGTTCCGTTGAGGCTTTTTGCGACAGTGGCGAAGGTCCACCGGTTCTGGAATTCCCCAATCGAATACAGACTTGCTCCGGCGGCTTCTGCGCTCCCCTAAAATCCCCGTCAAAGCAGTGACTTCAATGCGTCATCGATGCGGGCGCCTGGCACGTCCTCTGCTTTCTTTGACCAGGGAATGTCGAAGCACCAGGCGAAGGCCGGGACCATCTATAGAGTCGGGAAGGAGACCTCATCATGGCTGACCAGAATCACAATTGTTCGGGGTTGGGCGTGTCGATAGCATTTCTGAGCGGCGCGATGCTCGGCGCGATGGCGGCGATCCTCTATGCGCCAAAGTCCGGCGAGGAAACGCGTACCGCGATACGCGGATATGCGCGGCGGACCGAGGAGGAGGTATTGGAAAAGGCCAAGGAGATTCGGCAGGACATTGCGCACACTGTGGACGAGGCCAAACGGTACTTGAAGGAAACGGAGGCGACGATCGCGGCGGCGCTGGCGGCAGGAAAGGAAGCATTTAAAAGGGAACGGGCGGATAGGGCCTGAGATGTTCAGCGTGCGATTTCACGGGCGCGGGGGGCAGGGCGCGAAGACAGCAAGCCGGATTCTAGGGACGGCGGCGTTTCTGAGCGGGTATCTTGCACAGGATTCCCCGATCTATGGCGCCGAGCGGCGGGGGGCTCCGGTTGCGGCGTTCACACGGTTCGGGCGCGAGCCGATCCGTGAGCGAGGTGCGATCGCCCGTCCTGATGTGGTCGTGGTGGCCGATGCCTCGTTGATGAGTGATCCGACGGCCCATGTTTCTGAGGGAGTTGCGGCGCAGACTCCGGTGTTCGTCAATTCCTCGCTGACAGCGGAACAGTTGCGTGCGCAAGCCTCATTGCCTGGACGTATCATTGCGCTGGATGTGACGGAGATCGCCCTCCAGCAGCTCGGTCAGCGTGAGGCAATCAGCGCGCTGCTCGGTGCGGTGGCGGCTCGACTATCCGGATTGGAGCGGGAGCCGGTGCGGTTCGCCATTGAGCGGGAGTTGAACGACCTCGGGCTGGCCCGGCCGGTGATAGAGCGGAATCAGGTGGTGGCCCTGCATTGTTACGATACGGTTCAGAGGGTGGCGATCGAAGCTGGCTCAGGTCAGGCGAGGTCCGCGACCTCTCTTCACACACCGCGCTATGAAGCGCCGACGAGGGGCACGGCCAGGATCAGCGCCGCAGGGAATTCCGTTCTCCGTGAAACAGGCGGTTGGCGAACGTTCAGGCCGGTACTGCGCGCGGATAAGTGCAATGGTTGCTGGCTCTGTTTCGCCTATTGTCCCGAGGGAGTGATCTCCATGAACCGGGACGACAAACCGGTGGTGGATTACGCCCATTGCAAAGGTTGCCAGATCTGCGTGCACGAATGTCCGACGCAGGCGTTGATTGCTGAGCGGGAAGAGGAAGGCGGGGTGGCATGGACGGCCAGATGATGACCGGCAACCTGGCGGCAGCCTGGGGGGCCAGGCTGGCTGATGTGGATTACATCCCGGCGTTTCCCATTACTCCGCAGACGGAAATCGTGGAAGCGTTGGCCAAGTGGTGTGGCAACGGCGAGTTGGCCGCGCGATTCGTGACGATGGATTCCGAACATTCCATGATGACTGCGGCAGGAGCCGCTGAAGCGGCCGGTGCGCGTGTCTTCACGGCGACTTCCAGCCAGGGCCTGCTTCATGCCTTTGAAGTCCTCTACTCGATTGCCGGTTGGCGTGCGCCGCTCGTGCTGGTCAATGTCTCGCGGGCGCTGGCTGCGCCCATTACGCTGGAGTCGGATCACAACGATGTGTTGGCCGCGCGTGATTCCGGCTTTCTGCAGATCCACGCCGAGACCTGCCAGGAGGTGATGGATTCGATTCTCATGGCGTACCGGATCGCGGAAGATGATCGGGTTATGTTACCGGTCATCGTGAATCTGGACGGCTTTTCGCTTTCGTTCACGCGCGAACCAGTGCGTGTGCCTGATCCGGACCAAGTCAGACTGTTTCTGCCGTCGTTCCGTCCTGCCCATCTCGGCTTCAAAGCCTCCGCGCCCCATGCCCTGGGTGTGGCCGTGCTCGGGGGGACGCCGTACGCCTATTTCCGCCATCAAATGCATTTGGCCTCGATGAACGCGTTGGAGGTACACCGCGAGGCGGCTGATTCGTTCGAACGGCTGTTCGGGCGGCGCTACGATCTGGTCGAACGCTACAGACTCGACGATGCAGAAGATGTGCTTGTGATGACGAATGCCGGAGCGAGTATGGGAAAGGCGGCGGTCGATCGTGCCAGGGCTGAAGGCCGGCGGGTCGGGTTGTTGCGGCTGCGGGTGATCCGGCCCTGGCCTGCGGAGGCCATTCGTCAGGCGCTGCAGGGGCGACGGGCAGTGGCCGTACTCGATCAGAATCTAGCTCCGGGGCAGGGCGGCATACTCTTTCAGGAGGTGGCAGCCTGTTTGTATCATGAGGCTCTCCGGCCGCGGGCGCTCTGTTCCTTCATTGGCGGGTTGGGCGGGAAGCATTTTTCGGAAGACGAATTCCGTGCGATCTTCGAACAAACGGCGCAGGCCGGAGTGACTGGAAAGGGGATTGGGCCGGTGTTGCTCTATACCGCAGCCGAGCATCAGGACATGACGCGTCTTCAAATCCTGGCAGGAGTTGGGAAGTGTGAAGCCCAATGAGATTGGACTAAAGCTTCACGAGCGATGAAATGCGAGGGGGCTGATGTGGCAGCGCGAGACCTATAAGAAGATCAAACAGATTCCTCGGGAGGAGCATGTCCTGCCCGGAACCGGGCTCTGCGCCGGGTGCGGAGGGCTGGAAGCGATGCGACTTGCCGCCAAGGTGCTCGGTGACAACGTGGTCTATGTGAATGCCGCCGGATGCTTCACGCTACTGGCGGCCTATCCGTACAACTCATTCAAAGGATCATGGCTCTATACGACGATGGGGTCGGCGCCAGCCGGCGCGCAAGGGGTGCGCGACGCGTTGGATGTGTTGATCGCCAAGGGGCGATTGCCGAAGAGCGAGAATCTGAAAGTCGTGGTGTTGGGAGGCGATGGCTCCACCTACGACATGGCGTTGTCGTCGACCTCGGGAGCGATGAATCGCGGTCTCGACTTTTATTACATCTGTTACGACAACGAAGCCTACGGCAACACCGGCATGCAATTGTCCCCATCGACTCCGTATGGCGCGCGGACGGCGACCTCGCCCTGCAGCCTGCAACAGCCTGCCGCCACGATTCAGGAGAAGAAAGACATCTTCGAGATCTGGCGCGCGCATCAACCGCCGTACATCGCGACCGTTGCCCCGCGGTACCCTTTGGATCTGGAGGAGAAGTTCGCGCGGGCCGCTTCCTTCACGGGACCCAAGATGTTCCTCGCGTTGTCCGCCTGCCCGACGGGCTGGCTCTACGATCCGGGAGAAACGCCGGAGGTCGCGAAACTGGCGGTTGAGACCGGGCTCTGGCCGCTAAAAGAATCCATTAACGGCGTAGTGACGCACACATACATTCCGAAGCGGAAGCCGGTTGAGGCCTACCTCAAACTACAAGGTCGCTTCCGGCACCTTTTTGAACCGACCCTGCAGACGGAGGCCATTCGTCACATTCAAGAACGGGTTGATGCCTACTGGCACCGGGTCACCACGGAGCAGATATGAGTCGAGGACGAAACATGCAACGAGCAATGATCTCCGGCATGCTGGTTGTGATCCTTCTCGCCACCGGCTGTGCTGAACAGAAATCGACATCTTCTGAAAGCGGCGTCAGGCCGGTGCATTTGCCCGATGTGCGCGCGCCGCTTCCGCTCGGAACCGACGCACGGCAGGAACATCGCGCCGTGATGCTCCAACATTTGGAAACGATTCAGGCGATTGTCGCGGCGTTGGCCGACGAAGACTATCGGTTGGCGCAGGGCCTGACGGAATCACATCTGGGATTTTTCATGCATCGGTACGCCATGGCCAGGCAGGAACCGGCTGACTTTCCTCCGGCCTATCACGACCTCGCGATGGCGCATCATGCGGCCGCCGAGAAGTTGGCCGATGTGATGCCGACCAAGGATCTGAAGCTGATCCTGCCCGAGTTTAACAATGTGCTCAAGGCCTGTGTCGCGTGTCATCTGGAATACAAACTTCGTCATTCATAACCAAGGAGCAGGGCATGTCGAACGCAAAGATCAGTGCGACGTTTGAACAGGATCATGACCGGCTGGACGCACTCTTCAATACCTTCCAGCAACTGAAGCGGACGGATTTCGCCAAGGCGAAGGACGCCTTCGTCGAGTTCAAGTTCGGTCTGCAGCGGCATATTGTGTGGGAAGAAGATGTGCTGTTTCCCAAGTGGGAGGAAAACTCCGGCATGGCGGAAGGCGGCCCGACGCAGGTCATGCGCACGGAGCATCAGATGATTGGCCAATGTCTGCAAGCCATTCATGACAAAGTGCAGGCACAGAATCCCGACAGCGATCGGGAGGAGCAGAGGTTGGTAGAGATTCTGAAATCACACAACATGAAAGAGGAGCGAATTCTCTACCCGTCGATCGATCAAGTCATCAGCGAGGCGGAGCGGGCGGAACTCTATCAGGCCATGAAAGAGATCCCGGAAGAGCGGTATCAAACCTGTTGCGGGAGTGGGCACGCATGACCGGCCGCGGAGTCATTTGGCTTGGTTGTCTGCTGGGGGTGCTCTGCCTGGTCACAGCACCCCGTGAGGCGACATCGTTTCCGGATCAATCCGTGGCGGCCGCACAGTCGGAAGGAATGCCGACGGCATGGCTGGTCGCCGAATCGAGCGGTATGGCGACGAATCCCCACAGCGATTTGATTTTTCGCGCGACCGGAGCGACCAGCTGCATGGATTGTCATCGTGCCGGAAAAGACGGTCTGATGATGGCGCAGGTGCAGGACAATCAATTGGTGCAGGACCTGAAGGCCAAGGCGAAGGGCATTCACGGGCCAGGCCGATTCGCGGACTGTTTGCGCTGTCATGCCGGAGGCAACAAAGGTGTGGAGAAATATAGGAAGTGAGGAGTGCCGGCTTGTGGGCGGTGAATGTCCCAAGCGATGTGTGAGGCATCACATGGATAGGGCGACAGACGGTTCACGCCTGATCAATGACGAGTATCCGTCATGACAGCGCTGCAGCGGCGCGTCCTGACCATCAGCGCGGTCGTGATTGCTGCAGTCACCGGCGCGCTCCTCTTTGAGGCCCTGCTCAGTCTCGATGCGGCGACACCGTTCGGGCATACGCGGTATGGCCATGTCGTGGGGTGGGCAGGGTTGGCCCTGACCCTCCTGGTGTTTGTGTATCCGCTTCGCAAGCGACTGAGCCCGGCGCGACGATGGCCGCGCAATTGGTTTCGAGTCCACATGGTGGCGGGAGTTTTGGGCCCGCTGCTTATTTTTCTCCACTCCGGTGCCCACTATCACGCGGTCGTTCCGATTCTCGCGATGGGCTCGATGGTCATCGTCGTGCTCAGTGGAATCGTCGGACAGCTCGTGCATGCGTTCAGCCTGCGGACGCTCAACGAGCAACGCCATCAACTCCAGCATCAAGGCTTGTCTGACAGCGACATCGACGCGCATTTGCACGGGATGGCGTCTCAGGAGGAGGCGTTTCGTCTCTGGCAGGCGATCCATGCGCCGATGACGCTGATGTTCCTGGTCTTCACGGTCCTCCATGTGGTGGGGGCGTTGTTCTTTGCCGGAATCTCGTGAGTCATGCGATATCTTCCGCTTCCGAGGAGGGCGATTCCGGCGGTAGCCTTGGCGACCCTTGTGTTGGTGATCTGGGTGGCGTGGGGAACCGTGCGGAGTCCCGCCGCGTTCTGGGCCCCGGGCGACCTCAGCCGATATCATGTTGATCGGGGCGGGTGCACGCACTGTCATGAGCCATTTCGAGGTCCCAGTCCGGCTCGTTGTGCCGCCTGCCATACGGAAAGCTATTTTGAGCGCTGGGCGACACCTGCGACGGCCGGCTGGCACCGCGCCCTGGTCGTTCAACAACAGGCCTGCACCGGGTGCCATACGGAGCATCGCGGCATGCTGGCCCAGATCACCGAACAGGCGCGGAACAATCCCCATGGGGAATTTATCTTTCGCGCCACGGGAGCCGGCTCCTGCACGGCCTGTCATGAGTTCGGCAATAGGGTAGCTGCCAAACCCGCACTTCGTGACGAGCTGGTCGTGCGGCAGTTGTATGAGAAGGGGCGAGGGGCCCATCGTCCGGGCCGAATGGGGGACTGTCTTTCCTGTCATGGTGGAGGCGGGTCGTGATCGTTGGTGAGCACAGGCCCATGCGGCTGAATCTTGACCAGGCCTTTCCGACTGAGCAGGCGCTTCGAGACATGATCGCGCTGCGGAAGGTCTGCTTCGACCACGATCCGTTTTTTGTCAAAACGGGTAGCGGACAGGTCGCCCAGATCGGATTTCAGCTCAACCTGTACGGGGCATTCGAAAATCCTGCCCAATTGCCGCTAGGCGATGATGAGGAACATCGGGCGATCCTCGGCGACTTGCAGCGCTTGTGCCGGGTGTTCTTTCAGACGCTCGACCTACTCAAGCCTTGCGAACATCCGCAGCCGCCCGCCCACCGTATCGTATTTTCACCGGAGCGAAAAAATCGGGCCGAAGTCTGCCTCCAGATCCCGATCTTCGATCTGGCGCACTATGCCGACGGCTCAGCTCGACACGTGCAGGATCTCCTGGCGACCGCCGAATGTTTGTTGACACATGTCGGCGCGCGGCGTCGGGTCTGGGAGGAGGAAACTGCTGAGCGCGTCTTCCCCACGGGCGACTGCGCGGCGCAGGTGGCGGAGCTTCAGGATCGGCCTGACGCGACCTCGAACACCGAGTGATGCGTGGCGTTAGGGCTCCTTCTCCGATACACGAATCCTCGCATCGACGATACGGTAGCCTTCTCCCGGTGCGAGGGCGAAGATGGGGTTGAGATCGAGTTCTACGATCTCCGGCACATCCTCCACCAGCCGTGAAAGCCGGAGCAGGAGGTCCTGAATCGCGTCTACGTCGGCCGGGGGGTGCCCGCGGTAGCCCTGCAGCAGGCGATAGCCCTTGATGCTGCGAATCAGGTCGGCGGCATCCAACTCCGTCAGTGGCGTAATGCGGAACCGCACGTCTCCAAGAATTTCGACATGAATCCCGCCCAAGCCAAAGCCGATCAGGGGACCAAACGAGGGATCTTGCACCATCCCCGCCATCACCTCGACGCCGCCGGTCACCATCGGTTGGACGAGCACCCCTTCCATAGCAACGAGGGTCTGATCGTGAGCCATCCGCGCGGCGATTTCGTCGTAGGCGCGACGGACCTCGGCTTTGGTGGCGAGGTGTAAGTGCACGCCGCCGATTTCGGTCTTATGAACCAGCGTATGCGAAGCCAGCTTGACGGCGACCGGAAACCCGATCTGTGCGGCAAGCGTGGCCGCTTCCTCCGCGCTGATTGCTACACCGCCCGGCGGCAGCGCGATCGCCATCCCGGCGAGAACTGCGCGTGTCTCCGCAACGGTCAACCAGCCGTTTCCGCGCGTGGTAAGGGCGTCCCGGCAGAGGGTCTTGATCGCTGACAGGTTCAAATCGTCAAAGTCAGGAACCATGCCGAGGGGGCGATCGCGCCATTGTACGTAGCCGGCGATTTTCCCCAACACGTGGGCAGGTAATTCGGGCAGCCTGAAGGTGGGAATGGTTTCATTGGGGAGAGAAAATGTGCGATCCCGATCCGTTTCCACCATCCACGCGATCGAGACGGGTTTCGTGATGTGATGTTCTGACCGTGCCGCCGCAATGCCTCGCCCAATGCCTTCGGCAATCGGATCGACGTCGGTGCTTGTCACCGCGATATACAGAATGATGAGCGCATCGATATCCTCGGAGGCGAGCAGCGTGACGATGGCTTGCTCGTACTGCTCCGGGGTGGCCGACGCGATCAAATCCACCGGATTACGCAGCGAGGCGGAGGCGGGCAGGAAGGGCGAGAGCCGAGTCATCGTTGCCTGAGATAACTCGGGCACCTCCAGGCCGGCTGCCTCGCAAGCGTCCGCGCAAAGGATGGCAGGGCCGCCGGCATTGGTCAGGATGCCGACCCGTCTTCCCTTGGGAAGCGGCTGTTCCGAGAGGCCGGCCGCCAGGGCAAACATTTCCTCCAACGTGTCGGCGCGCAGGATTCCCGTTTGTTGAAAGAGGGCCTCCACCGCCACATCATTGGCGGCCAGCGCCGCCGTGTGAGAGCCAGCGGCGCGTTTGCCTGATGAAGTCCGGCCCGCTTTTAAGACGACGACCGGTTTGTTGCGGCTGACCCGCCTGGCGATCTGCGCGAACCGCCTGGGATTGCCGAACGATTCGACATACAGCAGGATCACGGTCGTGGCGGAATCGTTTTCCCAGTATTGCAGCAGGTCGTTGACGGAGACATCGGCCTTATTGCCGACGCTGACGAAG
>WBZP01004017.1_pt1 | contig 14950 bp, 12 predicted proteins | sample 5204301 | NCBI WGS metagenome assembly WBZP01 (sample SAMN12412401, study PRJNA552823) | activated sludge metagenome | isolation source: activated sludge from nitrification reactor of wastewater treatment plant... | place: USA: Pennsylvania | collected 2017 | reverse complement strand
CAATGACCCACCTCCGTTAGCTTTATAGGCAGTAATATCTGCAGGATTAGATGGCAGTCCTGAGTCAGAACTTGCTTCAGCATTCACTCCATCTAAAGTTACCTGTTGATTTCCGTCGCCTTTTAAGACGGCCTGCCATCTCATACCTTCGTATGTGACAGGAAAGCTATCAAAATTGGCAGTTATTTGCGCTGTAGTATTTACTTTTGATAAATTATCCGACTCTGTCCAACCTACTCCGTCCCAATAAAGCCAAGATGCTCCATCATCAGCAGATAGTCGATAATTAATAGTTCCGCCATTTAGTGTAGAGGTATTAGATAAAGTGTCCCAATGCCAAACTCCATTTTTACGAACGCTGGTCTTTGGGCTAATTGTTTGCCCTGAACTACTAAATGGAGTAGTTGTGAAGCTTGTCCTTGCTATATTACTAAGTCTAAATTCGTCTAATTTACCATCGAACCTAGGAACGTTTTTTCCGTAAGATGCCCCACCATAACCAGAACCAATAAGTAAATCTTTGTTAGAGCTAGTGGTGGCAATGGCTTTATTCAGTGAAGAATTCAGGGCTCCATCTATATATATTTTCATAGTAGCTCCATCGTATGTTGCAGCAATGTGGTGCCAGTTAGTATCAAATGAACTTGTACTTGACTGAAGGTAGCCGTTATCGCCAAATTTCCAAACGTTGGCATCGGCATTTGCGCCAGTGCCTGTACCGGCATATAAGCTACCCTTGAAAGAAGTTAATGATCTAATATCTTCAATACTGCTACCCCAAGACCCGTTCAAGCTTCCACCTATCTTTGACCAAGAACCATCGCTAAACCTCCAGACTTCGGCGTCGCCGGTAGAATTACCAATACCAGCATACAAATCACCTGCGTAAGCCGTTAGACTTCTGACTGTCTCATAGGTTCCTGGAATCCAACTACCGTTAACGCTGTCGCCGCCAATTTTAGTCCAGGCGGAGCCATTATATTGCCAGACTTCAGCATCGTCTGTTGAGTTACCTAATCCAATTATTAGCTTATTATCGTAAGCAATCATTGATTCAACTTGTTCATAACCCGTATTCCAATCAGCAACTGTGTCACCACCGATTTTGGTCCAGGCGGATCCATTATATTGCCAGACTTCAGCGTCTCCCGCAGTACTGCCTAATCCCACAAAAAGCTGGCCATTCAACACCGCAGCGGACCTAACCCTCTCATAGCCAGTATTCCAGCTACCGCCTTGACCATCACCGCCAATTGGGGCCCAGTTAGTGCCGTTCCAGCGCCACACTTCGGCGTCGCCGGAAGAATTACCAAGACCCGCGTAAAGATTACCGCCGTAGTTAATGAGCATTGTAACTTCTTCGTAATTGGTAGTCCAACCACTATTTAAGCTGTCTCCGCCTATCTGAGACCAACTACTACCGTTCCAGCGCCACACTTCGGCGTCATTTGCAGAAGAACCCAATCCTACGACAATATCATTACCAAAACTACTTATAGAAGATATATATTCGTAAGTATTACTTGCCCAGCTACCATTGAAGCTCTGTCCTCCGACCATTTCCCAGCCGTTAGTTCCGTTGGTTCGCCAAAGTTGCGCCGTCCCAGCCGTATTTCCAAGCCCTGCATACAAATAATCTCCTATTTGTTGCATGACTTCTACCGAGTTAAAACCGTAATATCCCCAACTATTATTGATGTGCTGGCCGCCCATAGCCGTCCAACTAGAACCATTCCAAGAATATAAATATCCAGCGCCAGCAGTGTCATACAAACCTGCATAAATTGTCCCTCCTGCGCCAGAAGATAACGACATCACAACATCACCAGAACCAGATGCCCAACTACCAACAGGATCATCGCCGCCAATTTTGCTCCAAGCAGTACCGTTCCAACGCCAGACTTCTCCATCACCATCGCCGTTACCTAATCCGACAAATATATTAGTACCATCACCCGCCATCGAGTATACTGCTTCGTAATTGGTATTCCAGCTACTACTTAAGCCATCACCACCTATTTGAGCCCAGTTGGTACCGTTCCAACGCCAAACTTCGGCGTCATTCGTACCGTCACCTATACCGGCATACAAAATTCCAGCCTGGTACTTTAGAGATCTTACCGATTCATAACTAGTGTTCCAACTACTATTCGCACCATCGCCGCCAATTTTGCTCCAAGCAGTACCGTTCCAGCGCCAGACTTCGGCTTCGGTTGTGCTTGTACCTATACCGGCATACAGATTAGTCCCATCGTTGGCAAATGAATAAACTGCATCAAAATTAGTAGTCCAACCACTATTAACACTATCGCCGCCAATTTTGCTCCAGGCGGTGCCGTTCCAACGCCAGACTTCAGCGTCATTAGCTCCTGTACCTAAACCCGCATAAAGATTAGAATTAAAGTAGTGTAGCGCAGGTATACTTTCATAAGTTCCTATCCCCCAACTGCCATTAAGGTTATCTCCACCGATTTTGCTCCAAGCGGTGCCGTTCCAGCGCCAGACCTCTCCATCGCCGGTGCTATTTCCCAGGCCTGCGTATACATTTGTACCATCTGTCGCTAAAGAGTTAACCTCTTCAAAAGCTTGATCTGCCCAACTGCTATTAATGCCATCACCACCAATTTTGCTCCAAGCAGTACCGTTCCAGCGCCAGACTTCGGCGTCACCAAGGACATTTCCAAGCCCAACATATACATTAGTGCCACTAACAACAGAGCTACTAACTGATCTTTTCGAAGCTAAGTTCCAGCCGCCACTAACCGCATCCCAGCTTTGGCCGTTATTATTTGCTATTTCATACGTAACTTTACCTGTTTCATTGTCGTAGTAAAGCTGATAATCACCCTTATCTACCAGAGTATTTTTCTTATCTTGTGAATTAGCGCTAAAATTTGAATTAAACTTGGTCCAACCTTCTATAGTTTGCTGAGATCCTAGCTGCAAGCTACTTGAACTAGACGCTGCAATATAATCCGTTGAACCATTTAAATTAACTGAATTATTTAAGTTTCCTGTACTAAACGTCCCACCAATGAGAGATGCATTATTTTGGCCAGTGCTATCTGTGGCAGTAACGCCTCCTGATTCATCAAAATGATACAAGGCCGAGGTGTTCGCATCTGTAGCGTAATTTTGAGCTTTTAGTCTTGCTGTACCAGAAACCATTTCTACACCTGAGTCGTAATTATAATCTGTGGGGTTATTTAAATCCCACATATCGTTTAGGTCCGGAGCAGCCTTTAGACCAGTTTGAACAATTAAGGAAAGTGCAAAAACTACCACAAACCCAAGCAAAGCAACTCTTGCAGCTGGAGCTTTAGTTAGTTTATGGATTTTACCAGAAGCTTTTGTTTTATAAAGATTAGTTAAGTTACGTTTTATAAACAAATATGCAGAAATTAGCATGGCAGAAGCAAAATAAAATACAGGCCTTAATTTAACAACTAGCCTAGCTGAAGTAGATTTAGCATAGTGTATAGATGTATTTAGGCTTTTTAAAAATTTTTTATTCCCTTTTTCAAGAGGATTTTTAATTTTTGTTCCTCCACATAAATTCTAAGGTATATTTTACCACAAAAAGCTTTAGCGCAATAGATAAAAACGCAGTATTTTAAGATGTAAATAATATAATAGTAATTATGGTAAATTCAAACGATTCAAAAAAGCTACGAATAGGTGTATTTTTAGTCTTGCTTTGGTGGCTTCCATTCTGGGCTTTAGCAACTCCGATATCTGAAAAAACAGGTATTAAAATATCTGTTCTTACAATTGCAATTATGGGAGTTCAGACGGTAATTGGCATAATTGGCTTTTATTTATGTGGTAAAACAGTAACTAAACAGATTAAAAAATTACCTTTTAAGAAAGTACCTGGGACTCTGTGGCATATGCTAATAAAAGGAGAAACTGAATCGGTAGATAACTAGTTTTATTGATGTTAAAGTATTGAGTATGAATAACAATGAAAAAAACGAACAAGTTCAGCAACTACAGAGTCAAACTGCTCAATTCGGCCTAATTGCATTTGCTCTAATTGCACTAATATCATTCAGCACTATATTTTTTCATTTTGTTGAAAAATGGAACTGGCTAGATTCTTACTATTTCACGATTGTAACGGTGGCCACTGTAGGTTACGGAGATTTTACCCCAAAAACTAATGCCGGAAAAATTGGTGCTACTCTAGTAATAATTATAGGCATAGGCTTATTTAGTGCTTTTGCATCTATGTTGCTAAAAAGGCGGGCCCTAAAAAACATTGAAAGAAAAGCAATAAAAGAAGAAAAAAAGATTATTTAATCTGTTATAATATCTCTTGTTTTGCACCCGTAGCTCAGCGGATTAGAGCATCTGTCTTCGGAACAGAGGGTCGGGGGTTCGAATCCCTCCGGGTGTACCAAAATGGAGAGATGTCCGAGTGGTTGAAGGAAACGGTCTTGAAAACCGTCGTGCCGGCAACGGTACCGTGGGTTCGAATCCCACTCTCTCCGCCAATTAAAAAACTCCTTTAATCAGGAGTTTTTTAGTTATTGGGGTTTATTTTTTTGTTCTTTGGGTTTTTCTTCTTGGGTGACGGCGGTAAGGGTGCTTTTTAGAACTTCCAACATGCTCTTGGCATGCTCATGACTCATTCCAACCTTAGCTACAGCCATTGAGTTCATTGTTCCCGGATAACTCTGTAGAAAATTAATAACAACTCCGTAACGGTTAGCGTTAACCTGCACTATATCGGTGTATACAATTGGATTGTCTTCTTGAGGAGAAATATCGAACTTAATATTCTCATGATTTTGCTCGGTAATTCGACCGGTGAGTATTTGATCATACCCAGCTAGTTTCCACACAGAACTTGCTTCGTGGTCCTTTAGGCCAAAATGTGAAATAAGCAGTAAGACAATGTCTTCGCTAGGCTGGTACATACCGGCTTCAATTTCATTAATTGTTTTAGTGTCTAGTTCTACCGCTCCGGCAACATCACTAGTACTTTCGTTGGCTTTAACTCTTAATTTCTTAATAGCTTGGCCAAAATCAAAAAATGGTGTCTTGCTTTTATTGTCACTCATTGTTTTATATTATATCAGCTATAAGAGTATATTAGTAGTAAGATGGAATTTGTAAAAGATCAAAAATTATCAGCATATTCAAGTATGCAGCTCGGCGGAAAAGCTAAATATTTATGTCATGCAAAAAAACAAAGCGATTTTTTAGAGGCTCTGAATTTTGCAAAATCCAAAAACCTTAAAATTATTACAATAGGCCACGGCACCAACATTATTTTTACCGATTCTGGCTTTAACGGTCTTGTGGTTGTGAATGAGTATTCTGGATACAATATTGAAGGTGAAATTTTAACTGCTAAATCGGGCTCTAGTTGGGATGAAATAGTTCAGGCTAGCGTAGAAAACGATTTAGTGGGCATAGAGGCACTATCTTTAGTTCCTGGAACCGTGGGTGGTGCTCCTGTTAACAATATTGGAGCTTACGGACAAGAAATAAAAGATACTTTAGTTTATGTAAAAGCTTTAAATAATGTTTCTGGAGAAATAATTACAATTAGTAATGCAGAATGCGATTTTGGTTATAGAAATAGTATTTTCAAAGAGAAAGACCACGGAAAATTTCAGATTTTAGAAGTATGTTTGAAGTTAAAAAAATACCAAAAAAGCATTTACAGAGTACCAAATTACCCGGCAGTACAACAGGCAATGAAAAATGAACTGAATCCAAACCCGAGCTTAGTCAGAAAAGTTATATCAGAAATTAGAAGGTCTAAACTACCAGATCCTACAACTACACCAAACACTGGTTCATTTTTTAAAAATCCTATTGTAGATGACGATCTATTTAATACTTTCATCAATAACTACCCAGATGCCCCTTATTATGAGCTTGAAAACAATCAATATAAAATTCCTGCCGGATGGCTAATTGAAAATCTAGGTCTTAAAGGCAAAATTATTAGCGGAATAGAGATATACAAAAAACAGGCACTTGTACTTGTAAATAGATCCGCAACTTCTTATAAACAGCTCGACGACACAATAAAGTATATTCAAAAACAGGTCAAATCTGAGTACAATATTGCGATATCTATTGAGCCAGAGATAATTAGAAATGACTAAGCAAAAGTTTATAGAACAAATTCTAAAAATTAATAATGATTTAAGTGGTCAGGACGTTGAAATTATTTCTGATGCTTTCGATTTTGCCAAAGAAGCGCACAAAGGACAAAAAAGAGCAAACGGAGAAAGTTATTTTACGGGTCACTGCATTCCTGTGGCGGTGCATGTAGCAGAAATAGGCATGGACAAAACACTAATTTGCGCCGCACTGCTTCATGACACAATTGAAGACACTGAAGTAGAAATTAAAGAAATAGAAGCAAAGTTCGGAAAAGATATTGCCAAGCTAGTAGAGGGGGTCAGTAAGCTAGGCAAGCTGAAGTATCAGGGTAACGAAAGGCATGTTGAATCTTTAAGGAAGTTTTTTGTTTCAATCGCCCAAGATGTTAGAGTGGTGATACTAAAGCTTGCAGATAGATGGCACAACCTAGAAACACTGCAATATTTACCCGCAGAAAAGCAACAGCGAATTGCACTTGAAAGTATTATGATTTACGCTCCACTGGCATCTAGACTTGGAATGGGAAAATTAGTAACAATACTTAATGATTTAGCTTTTCCCTACGCCCTTCCAAATGAATACGAGCGAACCCGCAAAATAATGTCCGTACAGCTAAAAAAAGCAGATGATTCAATCAAAAAAATTTACCGATCAATTTCTTCTGAACTTTATCAACAATTTGGGTATACCCCAATGATTAACAATAGAGTTAAAGGCATGTACAGCCTTTACAAGAAATTAGAGAGAAAAAACTGGATAATTGACGAAATATTTGACCTTATTGCTATTAGAGTTGTCCTTGAAAGCGTAGCCGACTGCTACCAGGCTCTTGGTATAATTCACAATAAATACCGTCCTGTACCCGGTAGAGTGAAGGACTATATTGCCGTACCAAAACCTAATGGATACCAGAGTTTGCATACTGCAATTTTTACCGGTGACGGCATGATAGTCGAAATTCAAATAAGAACTAAAGAAATGCACGAGTTTAACGAGTCTGGTGTTGCTTCGCATCATTCATATAAAAATAATCACTTACAAAAAGGATCTAACAAAGAGAGTTTTGCATGGATAGAACAACTACGAGAGTTCCAAGATAAAGACCTACAGCCCGCAACATACTACAAAAGGCTTAGGACAGATTTTTTCCAAGATCGTATATTTGTTTTTACGCCAATTGGAGATGTTATTGACTTGCCTAACGGAGCAAGCGTGCTTGATTTTGCCTATGCAGTTCACTCAGATATTGGTAATCATGCAACTGGAGGCAAAATTAACGGCAAGTACGTCGGACTCAAAACAACCCTAAACAGTGGCGACATAGCCGAAATAATTACCAACAAAAAATCTAAACCTTCTGATAAATGGTTAGAATACTGCGTTACTAGCTCGGCTATTGGTAAGATTAGACGGCACTTAAAAATTGAAGCAAAAGATTTAAAATAAAACTACGATGGAAGTGGATAATAACTTGCTAGTTCTTTAACTCTGTTTTTAAGAGAATTTAAGTAATCGTTATTATTTATATTTTTTAGTGAAAGGTCAATAATTTCGGCTATCTCAACCATTTGATCTGGACCCATTCCTCTTGTTGTAATTGCTGGAGTGCCAAGGCGAATACCACTGGGTGTAAATGGTGGATTAGGGTCATCGGGAATAACATTTTTATTAACAGTTAAGCCTGCAATATCTAGTGCTTTTTCCGCCTCTGCACCGTTTATACCCAGAGAGCTTACTGTATCAATGAGTAATAAATGATTATCAGTGCCATTAGTAACAAGCTTGTATCCCCTATTCATTAGTTCTTGTGCAAGTTTTTTGGTATTTACTACGACATTCTGCGCATAAATCTTAAATTCTGGTTGAGATGCTTCATCGAACGCAACAGCTTTTGCTAGTATGGTGTTCATATGCGGACCGCCCTGAACGCCCGGGAATACTGTCCTGTCAATTAGAGTTGGAATGTTATTTATTGTTTTGTCCAGCTTAACCAAAGGATTGCTTGCCACGCCTCTGCTTAAAATTAGACCAGACCTTGGACCACGAAGTGTTTTATGCGTAGTGCTGCTCATAACATGAAATCCTGCAGTCAATGGATTTGCAAGTACGCCTCCTGCAATAAGACCAGCAATATGGGCAATATCTGCGACCAATAATGCGCCAACAGAATTGCCTATCTCGACAAACTTTTTATAATCGAGTTCTCTAGGAAATGATGAATAGCCGGCCATGATTATTTTTGGTTTATGTTCTTCTGCTAAGCTTGCAAGTTGTTCATAGTCTATTTCGCCAGTTTCAATATCTTTTAATCTATATCGAATAAATTGGTACTGCCCCGCCAGAACCGTAACCGGATGACCATGCGTAAGATGACCACCATGGCTTAGGTCCATTGCCAAAACTTTATCACCGTAATTTAACCATGAATGGTATACACTTTCGTTGGCTTGAGCGCCTGAATGTGGCTGTACATTTGCATGATCTGCACCAAATAGTTTTTTGGCGCTTTCAATAGCGAAAATTTCTACTTTATCTGTATTTTCTTGACCGCCATAATAGCGTCTTCCCGGGTAACCTTCTGAATATTTATTAGTGAAAACACTCCCAAGGGCACTTAGGACATCTTTACTAACATAATTTTCTGAAGGGATTAGTTCCAACCCTTCTGACTGTCTTGTAACTTCAGCATCAAGAAGACTGTTGAGGTGTGGATTTTTTAACATATTTTTATTATATATCATCTCAGCGATATTGAATTATATTCTCATTTTTGATATAATATGCTAATTATGAGTACAAGAAATCAAAAAATTGGCACATTTATTTCTCAAATAAGGCAAGATAGGAATCTAACGCAAAAGGATTTTGCAAAAATATTAGGCACTAGTCAATCTGCGGTTAACAGAATAGAACAAGGAAAACAAAATCTAAGCCTTGAGACAATAGCAAGAATTAGCGAAGCATTAAATAAACAGATAATTAGCATAGGGAGCGGTAGTGTTAACCTTAAAATCGAAGGTGGCTATGAGCTTAAAGGATCCGTAACCTTAAAGACTAGTAAAAATGCTGCTGTTGCCTTACTTTGTGCATCTCTACTTAATTATGGAGTAACAAAATTTAAAAACTTTCCGAGAATAGAAGAAGTATTCAGAATTATCGAGGTCTTAGAAAGTATCGGCGTAAAAGTCAAATGGTCCGAAAATAATGACATAGAAATTAGACGACCAGAAAAACTCAACCTTGATAATATCGACACCGAAGCCGCCAAAAAAACCAGAACAGTGATTATGCTTATAGGTAGCCTAATGCATGAGTACACAAATTTCGAGATACCATTTGCCGGAGGCTGTAAATTAGGCGAAAGAACCATTGAGCCGCATAAATTTGCCCTGGAAGAATTTGGAGTAAAAATAAAGTCATACCACGGAAGATACAATGTATCTGTCAACAAGAAAAATCCACAAGAAGTAACATTGTACGAGCAAGGAAACACAGTAACCAATAATTTATTGATGGCCGCAGCTTATTCAGAAGATACTATTTATGCTCACGGGGTTAGCGGAGATTACATGGTTCAAGATCTAGCATATTTTCTCGAAGAACTTGGTATGAAAATTGAAGGTATAGGAACTCCATTCCTAAAAATAACTGGAGTTAAAAATAGAATAAAGAAAAATGTTACATTTGCCCCAAGTGAAGACCCAATTGAAGCTATGTTCTTTATAGCCGCGGCTGTAACCACTAATTCAAAAATATCAATAAAAAGAGTCCCCTATAGATGGATCGCTCTTGAGTTATTAAAGCTCAAAAAAATGGGCTTAACCATAGATACTGACAAGAAATATAAGGCACTGAATGGTAAAGTTGACCTTGCAGATATTACAGTACGCAAGCACAACGGAAAGCTTTTGGCATTAACCGACAAGCTTCACCCTAATTTATACCCCGGTTTAAACCCCGACAATCTTCCTTACTTTGTGCTAATCTCCTGTGTGGCAAAAGGCAGAACCTTAATTCATGACTGGATATATGAAAATCGTGCAATATATTATACTGAACTCACAAAAGTTGGAGTGCAAATTGAAATAGCCGACCCTCATAGAGTCTACATACATGGGCCGACTACTTTTTCTAACGCTGATGTTGTTTGTCCACCCGCCCTTAGGCCGGCAAGCCTATTATTGATTAGTATGCTAGCAGCAGAAGGAATGAGCAAGCTTAGGAATATATACACTATAGCTAGAGGATACGAAGATTTATCCGAAAGACTAAATTCTTTAGGAGCCCACATTACTATTTTTCAAGAAATATAAATACTAGTTCCGCTTGGCTACAAAATCACCTATATAAAAATCCGCTATTCTATAGTCAATTAAACCGCCGTCTGGTCTAGTAAGCTTACCTCCTGCACCTTCGAGTATTGCATGACCCGCAGCGACATCCCATATACGCATGGTAGTCCCCATTCTAGGATAAGCATCCCCCTCTCCAGATGCTATTTTTACAATTTTTAACTGTGAACCGTATTCTTGAATACGAGCATTAGGATAATTTTTAGTAATATACTCACTAGTCTCAGTACTGGGATGAGAAACGCTACCAAAAACTATGTCAGTAGCTTTGTTGGCAACTGTAATGGCAGTTTCGGTACCGTCTTTTTGTAATAAAAAACTACCTGAAGCAGGGCCACCATAATAAATATCACCTAAAACAGGTGCAGATACGATGCCAAATATTGGTTTACCCAATCTAACTAGAGCAATACAGACAGTAAACTGTCCGTTATGTTTTATAAACTCTTTTGTTCCGTCAAGTGGATCTACCACCCAAAATTCATTAGAATTTAGGCTGGCCTGATTGTCTTTATGGTCGGCCTCTTCACTAATGATAGGCATTCCCGGAAAAACCTGCTTAAGACCATTGATAATAATTTCATGAGCAGATTTATCGGCGTTAGTAACCGGTGATTGATCATCTTTATAGTCAACTGTGGTATGTTCTGGGTTATTATATATTTCTAATATAGCTTTGTCGGCTTCTTTAACAATTGGGAGTAATTCAACTGCATAGCCTGAGATATTTTCAACATTTGTCATAATATAAATTTCTGATTAGATTATCTAATAAATCCTGTAGTAAATGCGAGAACTACGCCAATAACTGCACATGCTTGAGATATAATCCAAAACCGCATAGTAACCTTTGTTTTCGGCCAACCCATCGCCTCAAAATGATGATGAATAGGAGCTGCTATAAAAACTTTACGCTTTAATAATCTTTTTGAAGTAATTTGAACTAAGCTAGAGCCGCCTTCAACCACAAAAACAAACCCAATTACAGGCAATAATAGCAATGTGTCAGTTAACATAGCCACGACACCTAACGATGTGCCTAGCGCGAAAGAACCGACATCTCCCATGACAAATCTAGCCGGAGGAATATTAAACCAAAGATAAGACATCAAAGCTCCGGCAACCGTAAAACAAAAACCAGAAATTCCGTAATTGCCCTGGAACAGAGCAATGACCCCAAAAGCGGCGTATGCGTTTATTAGCAATCCGCCAGCCAAACCATCCATTCCGTCAGATATATTAACTGCATTGCTAGTACTTACTACCACAAGAATAAACAGCGGTATAAGGAGCCATCCTATAGTTAAGTCGCCTACAATTGGTACATGAACTGAGCTATAACCGAGCTTATAATAAAAATATAAAGCAGCAATCGAAGCTATTAGGGTTATAAGGAAAAACTTTTTCCTGGCACCCAAGCCCATTACTCCCCCACCCTTGCCACTGACATAGAGGTAGTCATCAATAAGTCCAACAATTCCGCCACTAACTAATGCCGCAAGAGGTAACCAAGTCTGACCTCTATCTAGGTTAAAGGCAATGGTAACAAGAGCAATAGTGGCAACCATGACCATACCCGCCATTCTTGGTATTGTTCTTTTGATTCTAAGTTGAGCCACCACGGAAAGTTTTTCGCCGGTAGTAGAAACGGTTCTGTCCTTTTTTTTCCACCATTTGTATTTAAATGCGTAATGCGTATAAATTGGGGTTAAAAGCATAGCAACCACAAAAGCAACGAGGCTTAATATCATGATTAGAGTAATGTTATCTGTATTTAAACCTATTGTCTGTACAAGTTCTTTTTGCATTATTGTCCTAGTTTAATATATTTCTATTAGTAATATTATTCTATAATATCTATAATAACATTTAGCGTTAAAGAAGTATGAATCAAATGAAAACTAAGATAGAGTTACCTGTGTTAATAATCATTCGTGGCATACCTGGTAGCGGAAAGACATTCCTAGCCAACAAGCTTGCTGCCAGTATAGGTACTATAAAATGCGTCAATCTTGACCCAGATGCTACGGATTACGATAGCGAAGAATATAAGCAGCATGTTAATCAACAAACAAAAGATGGCGTAGACGCAAAGCTGCACGCATACAGGTTCTTAAGAGCAAAAGCATACAAAGCAATTGCTGAAAATAAAATTATTATATGGAATCAACCTTTTACTGATTTAGATATTATGAAAAAAGTAACTGAAAGGTTGACCGAACAAGCAAAGCTCGAGGGTACAAATCTTCCTATTATTGTATTAGAAGTTACTGTGCCAAAAGAAATCGCCTGGCAAAGAATACAAGACAGAATTAAACATGGTGGCCATGGACCCACAGAAAATAAATTTGCTCAATTTTTTGATCAATACAAATCAGCCACATCATACAACTATAACTGCATTACAATAAACGGCCTTGAAGACAACGATGACTTAATACAAAAGATCATGGACCAGGCTAATTCAGCCGCAAAAGGCTTTTGACAGTAGTATTATTTACGTTATAATATTTTAGTCTTTAACATTGCGGGTGTGGTATAACGTTTATTATTTCTGCCTTCCAAGCAGACGACGCGGGTTAGACTCCCGCCACCCGCACCAAATTTTTGTACCCGCCCCGGTAGCTCAGTGGATTAGAGCGATGGGCTTCTATCCCACAGGTCGGGGGTTCGAATCCCTCCCGGGGTACCATAAAACGATTTTTCGGGAAATTGCCGCCCATTCGGGCGGTTTTTTCTTGCGTTTTGCGGAGCAAAACCCAGATGTTTTCTTGGGGGGAATGAGATTTTTGGTGCGGCGAGAGCCGCACTTTTTTGTCTTTCAAAAACAGGTTCAATCCTTCGATTTCAGCAAAAGCCTGCTTGATAGCACTCGGCTTATTGCTTTTAGCGATTTTATTGAGGTCAAACGCCAGTTTGAGCCACTCTCGCATAGGTTCAACCCACGCATTGGCGGCAAGCGTTAGCTTGCCTATTTGTTCCTCGAGCGATTTCTTTTCGCTCATGAGTTCGGCTTGCTTGGCTCGATACACAGCTTGGTCTATGTCTTGGTCGAGATAGCTATCAAGCAAGCATTGGAGCTTGCTTTGCAAACTACTCACTTTGTCTTGAGCGTCAGCGATAAAGACACCAGAGCTTTGCTCGGCTTGCTGCTCGTCCTCGTCTAACATTCGGTGTAATTCGCCAGCCCAGCCTTTGGGCAGGGCGTAGCCCTGCAATACGTCCGCTAGTTGCGTGAGTAAATCAGGTTCCGTTATGGCTGGTTCGGTGCATTTCATCGTCTTACTTTTGCGAGTACACCGATAATATACATACTCGTGAACATTACCGTTTTTCTGGTGCTTTATTTTCTTTTCGGCGGTTATCGCCATGCCGCACACGCCACAGCGAAGCAATCCGCACAATATTTGCGGGTCAATACTGCCTTTGGTTTTGTGTCCACGCCGTACAATCACGGCTTGCACTCGGTCAAACAATGCCTTTTCTATGATTGCCTTGTGCCTGCCCTCGTGTATCTCGCCAGTGTAGCGAAAATGTCCATAATAAAACGGGTTCATCAGCATTGTTTTGATTTGGTCGATATGCAACGGCTTGCCACCTTTGGTAGTAATGCCGTTACGTTTCAGATAGTCAGCAATATTCTGTAGTTTTTGGTCGCCTTTAGCGTACATCTCAAATGCCTCAACCACCAGCGGCGAACGCCGCTTGTCTACGATGATTGTTTTGTGCCGCACGTCGTTTATATAGCCAATCGGGGCAACACTTGGATACTCGCCACGCCGCACCTTTTGGCGCAAGCCTCGCCTGGTGTTCTCGCTCAAACTATCTACATAATATTTGCTCTGCGTAAACGCCATAGACAGCATAAACTTGCCTTGAGAGGTGTTTTCAAACCAGAAAGACGGAAACTTGAGGTCAAGCAAAGTGCTTTGGTCGAGGAAATAGACAATCTGTCCGCCGTCTACCGAGTTGCGGGCGAGCCTGTCGGGGTGCCACGACAAAATCCCGTTTGCTTTACCTGTCTCGATGTCTTTCATCATCTTGTTAAACTTCTTGCGCCCTGGCTTTTTCGCCGACTGTTTCTCTATGATAACGCCTGCAATTTTTATATTGTTGTCGGCTGCGTATTTACGCAGTTCGACAATTTGAGCCTCGACGCTCAAAACTTGCTTATCCTCTACATCGGTGCTTTTACGCACATAGATGTAGTACACCAGTTGTATATTTACGATTAGTTCTCTCATTGTTGCCCCCTAACAACTTAAATAGCCGCCTCGGTGGAAACCAATTCAAGCAAGCCTGAACTGTCCGAGACGGCTATTAAAGCCATAAAAAACAGCTTGCTCATTGAATTGGTTTCCACTTTTTATTGTACCAGAAAACCGCCGCTTGCGGCGGACAAAAAAGTGCGGCTCTCGCCGCACCAAAAATCTCATTCCCCCCAAGAAAACATCTGGGTTTTGCTCCGCAAA
>WBZP01004292.1_pt1 | contig 14955 bp, 9 predicted proteins | sample 5204301 | NCBI WGS metagenome assembly WBZP01 (sample SAMN12412401, study PRJNA552823) | activated sludge metagenome | isolation source: activated sludge from nitrification reactor of wastewater treatment plant... | place: USA: Pennsylvania | collected 2017 | reverse complement strand
TTCATCTTAAATGTAAGTGCTGCAAATTGCTGAACAGAGAGCTGCTCTGCCCTTTTGTTAAACAAATCATCGGCAAGTATTGCTGCATCAAACAGGGCTTTTACCGCATTTCGTAAGGTTTTGCGGCGCTGGTTAAAGGCTGTTTTGACGAGGTTAAAAAAATCTTTTTCGCTCCGCATGGGCGGCACATCGGTGCGGGGGTGCATACGTATCACCCCGCTTTTAACTTTGGGTGGCGGGTTGAAACTGTTTTCATGCACATCAAAAAGATATTCTGTTGTAAAGAAAGCCTGTACCAGCACACTGAGCACTCCGTAGGTTTTATTTCCTTCTTTAGCTGCTGCCCGTTGCGCCACTTCTTTTTGAAACATGCCCACCATACACTCCACATCCTCTTTCCAGTCTAATAGTTTAAACAATATTTGTGTGGAAATGTTGTAAGGGAAATTGCCAACGACAGTAAATTTTCCGGTAAAAGGTTTATCAATATCTAAGAAACTCTGGTGAATGATTTTGCCGGCCAGTGCGGGATAAGTGTGTGTGAGATATTGTACTTTTTCTTCGTCAAGCTCCACGGCTTTGAAGTCAATGCTTTTCAGTTCCAGTAAATATTTGGTAAGCGCCCCGCCACCGGGCCCCACTTCGAGCAGCTGGGTAAAGGGATGCTGCTGCAGCGAAGCCACAATCTTTCTGCAAATATTTTCATCTTTCAGGAAATGCTGGCCCAGCGATTTCTTTAACGTGTACATTACTGCAAAGTAAATGTTTTTGCCTGTGGCAGTAATAAAAAAGAGGCTGCCTTCAGGGAAGACAGCCTTGTTACCTCATCATCTGCTGATATTTATCGAAGTATGACTAATTTCTCTGTGAATACTGTATTATCTGCCGGCAGTTTTATAAGATAGTAGCCGTTGGGCAAGTGCGGCGGAACATCAACATCAAATATGTTGTTGCCGGACATGAGGCGGACAGTTTTCTTCAATACGCAAACTCCCTGCTGGTTGTACAATTGTATTTCTGTACTTGTTTCTGTACCTGCATTAATGCGCAGCATAAAATTATTTTTTGCAGGATTGGGTGAAGCCTGAAGGGCAAATCTTACTTTACCTGTTAAATCGTGGCGGATTGTACGGCTTACAAGTTCACTGCCCGGTTGTTGCCGCAGCCTGACCCTGTAGAAAACATAAGAAGCTCCCCTGGCAGTAACATCATCTGTGAAGCTGTATATGCGGCTGCCTGAATTCTTATCTGATGCAAATATTTTTCCCGCTTCTTCAAATTGCTGCCCATCAAAACTTCTTTCAATAATGAAATGATCAACGTACCGGTTTTCCAATACTTTCCAGGTAAGATAGGCAATGCCATTATTGCAAGTGCTGTTAAAATCAACCAGGTTCCTCGAAAGCACATCGCAGGCACCAAGGCTGCCGATGGTTACTGTATCTGTGGCATACACACTGCATGCCGCCTGCAGCTGCTGGGTAACAATATAAACACCGGGAGTATCAACAAAAATAAAAGGGCCGGTGCTGCTGCCGATAATATGACCGTTAGGTGTTGACCACTGATATATTGAAGTAGGAATCGGATTAGATACGTAAATATGACTGACGCCGCCTGTATCGCAAATAAATGGTGTGGCGGTTTCAATTGCTGCCATTGGCGCCATAAAGAAATCGAACGGCGCTACAAAATCCTTAAGCTCTGAAGTAAAAGAAGTGGAAGCCCTTGTTTTTACTATCACCCTCCGGAAAGGCATGAGGCAATCATCACCACCGAAAATTTTTGCATCATCCAGTCCAAGTTTGGAAAGATTGACAGAAAACTCCATATACTGTTTGGCAGTGTAGTTGGTAACGATGCTGTTGTCGCCAAGCACCAGCGAAAACGGGCCTGTCCATGTGTTATTAACACTTTGCAGGCCTGTATAAAAAGCACCGGCGGTTTTTGGTTGAATACCGGCATACCCAAACTGGGACCCGGAAGATGCTCCATCAAAACTTCCTGACCAGTTAAATGCTGCCGGCGTAAGAGAAAGATCGTTTCTGTTTACCCAAATTCTTGCTTCGATAAATGAAAGTGCTGAACTGCTGTACTCGGCAGTAAGGATAATATCGCCTGGCGCTGTCATATTACCAGATGCATCGAACTGCCAGCGGGTATGGCCGGCATCGGGCCCGTAGTTATAAAACCGCCGGGTGGTTCTGTCATAATAAATATCCGTCTGGTACATTTCAAAATCAAAGTACCTGTTACCAGTGGTGTTTTCGATTGATATACCTCCGAACAACCACATAGAGTCTGTCACATTTGGGCCTGCACGCCTTACATGCAGCATCATATCGAGAATCTCATTCTTATCAGGAATTGATTGTGAAACCGGACAAGACCAGTCACTCGGGTTCATCCCATTCTTATTCGAGCCCGAAGCAAATATGGTTGAATCATCACCATGATAATCCCTTACAAAATAGGCATCAACCAGCAGCCTGTTATTAACCACAGAATATGGCGGAAAACGCATCTGCCTGTAAAAAGGCAGTTTTCTTGAATTAGGATTTGAAGAATAGTTAGCAAGTAAAGCAGCCGCACCTGTTGTATCTACAATAAACTGCCCGGTGCCGATTGAACCCGGTAACCAAAACCAGTCATCATTACCAGACTGCACCAATCCGTTGAAGAAGTTGGAACGCAGGTCAGCGTCCACTCCGAAATTTGCTTTAATAATGGGTGTTGTTATTTGTGCATTCAACATCCCCGGAGCAAAAACTAATAAGAATACTATCTGCACTAATGTTTTCATAGCAGTATGACTTTGATATAAACAGAAACCTCCTCAGTGTGGTGGTTTGTGATGGCTGTTCTGTTATATCAATGACTTACTATATGGACTGTAGAAATGTCTGAAACAAATTCGTTTCCGTTTGACATTACTGCCACCACCCGATAGCTTATAAAGCCGGGAAAAACATTTCCATCAGTAGCCTTGTACGACTTTGCACCACTGCAAACTTCATAGTCCCATGTCTCCCAATAAGCATAAGGGTCTGCAGGATCTTCATAAGTCCGCTGAACATAAAAAGAACTTACCCCCACAGCAGAAGTAACACCCCATGTGGCAGTAATTCCATTTTTACCCTGCCTGTGTGTGCGGAAAAAGGAAAAATCTGTGGCTGCTGTGTTTGCCGCTTTTTTGGGTGAAGCATTTTCCGGAAGAGCTGTACCAAACGATGTAAGCAATACAAATGCAATGACGCAAGCAATTATAAGTTTTGTTTTCATACAGGTATTGATTTTGCGATAAATTTATTACTTCCCTGCCTGAAAAAAAAGGTAGGTTTTCGTCCAAAATATACCCTGTGAGATTACTCTTCCTGAATGTTACTGTTACGTTGTACTATATACTTAGAAATCTTGTGCTTTAAAAAAAGAAGCCGCATTTACTATCAGAGAGAAAAGCCCGTCAAGCTTCTAAATTGCGACATCTTTAAGGCGTTAACTCCTTAATCAACAATATTATCATATAATTACACCTCCACAATTACAGGATATTTTAGCAGGAGTCTTAAAATCCTACGATAACGGATACTCTCTGTCAAGAACGAATAATTATATGTACAAATACTTATACCCGGGCAGTGCGTAATTAAAAATTCTTATACCCATAACTGCACAATAAAAAAAGCCCTCCTTGCTTTGCAGGAGGGCAAAAATGTTCAGACTTCTCACACCTACTTCACAATATTAAAGCGTACAGCCTGATTAATCTCATCATTATACAAACGAAGATAATACAAGCCCGAAGGAAGCAATGCGACCTGTGAATATGTAAGAGTATTATTCCCTATCATCAGGTTTTCTTTAAACCTGTAAATTTCTTTTCCTGCAGCATCTACAATACTAACTGTTGCTTTTGTGCTAACCCTGCTGTTTACAACTACTTGTATCATATCTTTTGCAGGATTCGGCATTAACTGTACAATCACATTATTCATTCCCTGCTTTCTTACCGGAACTATTGTACTGTAGTTAGCCCTTCCACTCTTCATCACGGCCTTTATTCTGTAAAAAATAGTTATAGACTGAATACTGCTCACATCATCAGTAGTGTTGTACTTTTCCACTTCATTAACAGTAGGCCGTCCTGTAACAGTACCCACCTGTGTAAATGTTGATCTGTCGGTACTCCTTTCAATAATAAAGTAATCAATTTCCTGTCTGCACAAAGCATCCCACTTTAAGCTTACTGTTGTGTTATTAATGGAAGCTGTTACTACTAAAAATTCACAGCTTAACACATAAGGGGTACAACGCCAGTCCCTTTCTGAAGTACAGCCCCAAACTGCTGTTGTGTGCTGTACTGTTGTAATTGACCCCGGAGCGGCATCTCCGGAGGTAGTACCACCGTTACCCATATAGGCCGATGTCACTTTTGCTGATAAGTTATCATTATCAAACCGGTTGTCTAATCCGTCACCGTCTGTATCAAGGCCGGTGAGTGTTACATTATCATCTGGTATCCCATTAAAGTTCAAATCATTTCCCTCAAGCCTGTCAATCATCCCGTCACTATCTGTGTCAGAGTCATAATAATCAGGCGAGCCGTCGGCATCAGTATCTACAGGGTGAATACCATCACCTCCAAAACCTGAAAAGTTATCATAGACATTCAGGATACCATCACCATCAGTATCTGCTGTGCCTGGTAACAGGTAGCCCAATGTAGTAAGGCCCTCCACATTGTCGGGGATACCATCATCATCGCTATCTATATCAAATGGATTTGGACGACCGACACCATCTGTATCAGGAATAGTTAATGAACCCAAAGCGGCTAAAGCAGTGTTTCTTCCTTTCGAGTTTATAGCACCGTCCACACGGCCATTCCAGTCAGCATCAGTAAACTGTGCTTCTTTTACATCTGTTATGCCATCTCCATCACTGTCCAGATCATAAGGATTTGCTTTTGTGTCATTATCCATATTAACATAAGGATAGGTATTTGCCCTTCCATTATTGTCAGGATCGGTGCCGGTCCTCAATAAGGTGTTAGCCGCATTTTCCGCAATGCCATCATTACCCACATCGCCATCTTTATTGTCGCTAAACCCGTCACTATCAGTATCACTGTACCCATCAATAATCCCATTATTATCTGAATCTGCCCCATAAGCTTCCACTGCATCTGGAATACCATCATTATCACTGTCCAAATCAAAATAGTTGGGTACTCCGTCACCATCCAGATCGGGGACTGCAAGGCCATTTCCAGAAAGATCTTTCCCTGAAGTGTTAGCATCAACGTTTTGTGAAAACCCGTCAAAATCGGTATCGGTATAATTGTCAATTTTCCCGTCTCCATTTGTATCAACACCGCCGGCTTCCACCACATCGGGAATGCCATCGTTATCACTGTCAAGGTCAAGCTCATTGATCACACCGTCTAAATCCCAATCGAAATTATCATTTACCCCGTCTCCGTTTGTATCAACAAAACCGGGGTAATTTGTATCCCTGAAATTCAGAATATTATCAAGGTCATCATCATCAAGCGGGTCAACTCCGCCACTTTCAACTGTATCAGGAATACCATCATCATCATCATCAATATCGCAACCTGCTTTTAAAAAATAGGTAGGCGAAGCATAGCGGCAATTGGGATTTCCAAGATTACCTGCAGATGCCACTAATGCCCTGTAATATTTGTTCACATCTCCTGCAAGTACAGAAGCAATGGTATAAGTTACATTAGTTGCCCCGGAAATATCTGTCCACGTAATACCATCTGTACTCACCTGCCATTGATAGGCAGGTGCCCCCAGTATTGCGCCCGGATCAGACAACACAGCAGTAAAAGAAGCACTGGTTCCCAAGCATCCGGCATTAATATGGTTAAGACCAACCACAGGTAACGGATCACAGGAGCCAAACTGAATATCATCAAATGCAATATCGTTTCCACAACCACCAAGTCCTTCATTTATTAACTCAAATCTTACACCTGAATATGAAGCCGGGCTGATAAATTTAATACCATACCGCTGCCATGCAGTACTTATAATATCACCCGTTACAAGTTCTGAGATAATAAGGCCAGACACTTGATCTATGACCCTGACCCTTACTTTAGGATACTTGAACCCTCCAAACCCATCACAAATTGTTTGATATGATGGATTCCCGAGGAAAGCAGCATAAAAATTTACAGAATACTGCTGGTTTGAACATAATGCCCCTGTAAATGCCCCTCTGTAGAAAACTGAATTTGCCGCATCTGCGTTTACTACCAGCATCCTTCCGTTGGGGTCACCGGTATGGTCTGTAAGGCTGATAAACCTGGCATTGTCGCCATTATTTGCATTATTTGTAATAGTATAGGTTTCTACCGGTATAGGTTGTGTGGTTGTTCCTGTATAAGTAACTGTACCCGTAGCAAGCGATACACCAGAACCAGGTATTGGTGCAGGTACAGCTGTTACCAGCCCGGTACCGGTACCAAAGGTCTGTGTATATAGGATGTTCGTTAAAGAGGCACAAGGGGTTGTGTGCCCGGTAAGTGCCACCAGCAGTGGCGTTGGAGTGCTTTCCCCGGCATCATCAGGTTTATCATTCTGGTTCAGGTCGGGTAAATTACCATTGGTTGATGAATCCCGAAGGCTTTGCGAGTTATAACCGACAGCCGTAGCTACGGCACTGTTATAATAGACCACCCCGTTTTGAATATTGGATAAGCGGCAGGAAATCCGGATTGTACAATTATTGTTGGCCACAGGGTAATTAGGCAAGGTGCCTGTACCATTTAATAAATTTTTGTTTGAATTTCCATTATATAATGGGTTAAGTATCAGGCCGGCCGGATTTGAAATAAAGGAAGTTGTAACGTTTGATACATTTGCCGCACCATTTATTGCCGTCAGGTCATCAGTTACCTGCACATTTGTAATATCGGTATTCCCATAGTTTCGTATATACACATCATACACTACATCATATTGATTGGGGGTACCGGTGGGATTTACTGAAACAAGCCGTTTTGCTGTTCCTACGCCTGATATTACAGATGCCATATCGCTTGCGGAGTAAACCGTACCCGTTTTTGTAACACTATACAATGATGACGGGTTTAATGGATCAATTTCATAAAAGGGACAACTTAAGCTCCCGCTAGTTCCTGAAAAGGCTGCAAGGGTTTCCCCATTAGCATAAGTTAAGCCAACAAAGTTTAAACCGGAGGGGGTTCCCCTAACTGAATCAATGTAAGTACAGGTTAGATTAGCCCCTGTGCCAGTATATGACTGATAGTTAGGTGTGAACATTTTATTATCCACTACAAAAAACATCTGGCCGGACGGGGTCATTGCCACATCCCCACTTCCAGAGGCATAAATAGTCGCCCCCCCTGTTAATGCCAGCGTATCTGCAACACCCATTGTACGTGTTGAAAAATTGATGGACCGAAGCATTCCTTTATAGGGAGCTGATGACGTAAACTCAATTACATAAGAATTTCCATTATTATCAAATGCCACCCCTAACAAGTCGGCAGGAAAAGAACAAAGCGTATCTAAACGGCTGCTGGTAGGCACACTTGAAATTGGTTGTGTAGCCACAGGCCAACGCCATATATACGTTCTTGGAACTGAACCAGAACCACCAAACGTACTTGTCGCAGTCCACAAGTAGTATATATAATGATCAGCAGGATTGTATGAAATACTTGCATACACTGATGTAAACCTCTGATTATAATTACTACTGGAACTGGAACCAATTCTCAACTGAGGGGTAAACCTGCCAACAGGCACTGCTGTCGAAGTAATAGTACTAATAGAGTTGGCGGCACTGGAATAAGTATAGAAATGTACCTCATGCGATCCGGAAGAACCGCATGTGGAGTTACGTCCGATGGCAAACGGATAGCTTACCGTGGCAGGTTGCGCCACAATAATACCGGATATTCCAGCAATCAAAACAATTGAAAACAACAACTTTTTCATAGCCGGATAATTTTTGGATGGTTAATGGTTTTAAACAATATGACAGCCTTGTTCCTCATCGTTTTACAACAAGTTTCTGTCTTGAGACAATAATCCCTTCTTTTCTAAGCTCAACCAGATAGACCCCTGCTGGCAAATCAGCCACAGACAAGGTGGCCATATTTATAACTGAACGAACTGTTTTTACCACATGGCCGCCCATGGCTATAATTCTCAGGTCGCCGCTGCCGTTGTTCCACCTTACAGACACTTCATTGTCTGCTGGGTTGGGATACACCTTCATATCACTTTCCTCACTATGCCTTGAAATACTGATCGTTTTTGAATAATTAACAACAGACTCCACATCAGTTGCTTTAACCCTGTAGTAGTAAACATCTTTGCCAAAAATATCTTTGTCCAAGAAACTATAACTGATTTTTCCTGCACTTATATTTTCTACTACCATATTTCCAAGAGTGTAAAATTGATTGCCGTTATCACTTCTTTCCAAAACAATGCCCGCATTGTCTGCACTTTCAGCAATAGCTAATGATAATAAGTTGCCATTTGTGCCAGCACTTCCTTTAAAATCAATTATTTTAACAGGCAAAACCACTATTGGATTAACATTCAAACGAGCCACTCTTGTTACTGTTGATTGATTAGCTGTTGCATCTTGCCCTCTTACCAAAGTTTCATAATCAGGATCCACTTCTACAGAAGCAGGAGTAAAAGGCAGGTTATATCCCAGTACTTTTCCAGGTACTGCAGTGTTTATTCCATTTCCTGCATAAGATAGTTGACCATTCTGGTCATAAATAACAACTTTTTGCGATTGAGTTTTACCAGTATTAAATATGGTAAGCACAACCGGGGTTCTGAAATAAGATACAGTGCTGCTTGCACTTCTGCGCTGTGTTGTTAGTTCTATATTTATGCTATTACCATTACTGCCCCAATTAATATCATAAGCAGGGTTGCCAGTACCATATATATAATCCTGAAAAAAAGCATCTAAATCATAGCCGACAACAGCTTCAAAGTGATCCCTTAAGTTTTCTGTAGTAGCAGATTTATAAGCATAAGTAGGGTCATTTAAATAATTACGTAATGCCTGGAAAAATTTAGTGTCCCCAGCAAGTTTCCGGAGCATTGATACAACCATTGCGCCTCTTTGGTAAATTGCATTGTCATTCGATGTTGTCCAGATCAAATTGGAATTTGCAATATTTGCATTTGATATATAAATGGGCGTCGTTGAGGTAGCAAGTGCCGTAGTTTTTATACCAGACCGGTGTGTCCTCGCATTTTGTCCCATTGCAGAAACCATTTCTGCGGCTAAAGCCTCACTATATTTTGCAAACCCTTCAGCCAACCACAAATGATTCCAGGTTGCAAAAGTTACTTTATCTCCAAACCATTGATGTGCCAATTCGTGTGCTACGACCGACCAACTTATCATTGAACTCCAACTCATCGCCGAAAAAGTCTGATGCTCCATACCACCTCCCCATCCAAACTCATACATCCCATATTTTTCATTTTTAAAGGGATAGTCACCATACACGCTGCTGAAAGCAACCAACTGATCCCGACAATAATCCATCGTGGTAAGATTACCTGCTGTGGGAGTACGACCAGAACCTATATAATAAACAATAGGAACACTTGTTCCACTAATTGTTACGGGAGTTCTGTTGTAAACAGTATATTGAGCAACAGCAACAGCAATAAGATAAGAAGCAATCGGATACCTGTGCTTATAAGTCACAGTCCGGTTTGCCCCGTTTATTACATTGCTAACTAATGCTCCATTTGCTGCAGCCATTTGTGCTGAAGGTGTAGTAATAATAAAATCAACAGAATCAATTTTATCCTGCATGTCAGATTTACAGGGCCAAAAATCATCATCTCCATAGGATTCGGCCAAAGTGTAGATAGCTGTACCAAGCCCGGAAATTGTTGCCTGATCCATTCCTTCTCCATAAGTGCTGAATGAAGGAGGAGTTCCGGCGTAAGTAATAGAAACAGAATCCAAAGTATTAATAGGTAAAGTAACAGGTAAAGTAATGCGCAGAATATTTACATTTCCTGTTGTTGGAAAAGAAAAAACAACACCTGTGGTACTGCCATGATACTTAACTACCAGACTGGCATTATTATAAGATGCCTTTGCAAGATCAAATGTTATTTGTGATACATTATTTTGCTTGGTAATAAAATAGGTAGTAACAGTACCCGAAACACTTCTGGCGCTGGCACTAAGCGTCCATTCAAAACGATGATAATTTACATCAATATTTGCCCCAGTACCGCTGTACCCGGTGGTTTGAGAGAACACCGCAGAAAGGGTAAACGAAAAAAACAGTGCGAATAGCAGGCATCGTTTAAGAAGCAGGTATGTTGGCCTCATAGTATGTGGTCTTTAAAAGGATTATGTTAGTTCAATCTGGATTTTAAACGGAATAAGCTTCACCATAATTACATACTGATCCACTTTATTCTTACTGCTAAAATAGGTACATATACCTAAAACCACCTAACAAGGTATTTTAAAAATTACAACATTGAGTACAAATACAGAGACCTGTAGGACAATTACAGATGGGCAATACGGGTTTTTACGAGAGATACGCAGTTAGTCGTAAATAAATTACTACTTTTACCTTCAACACCCTGATAGATAAATACTATATGAACAACAAACCTGTTATAGGCATCAGTTGCGGCGACTTGAACGGAGTTGGTTTAGAAATTATCATAAAAACCTTTTCAGATAACCGGATTCTTGAGTATTGCACCCCCGTAATCTTTGCCTCTGGAAAGAGCATAAACTTCTACCGGAAATCTGTGCCCGAACTGAATTTTAATTTTCAGAACATAAAGGACTTCAGCAGGGTTAATGCCAAACAGATTAATCTTTACAATTGCTGGGAAGAAGAAGTGCAAATCACACCTGGACAGCTAACCGATACTGGCGGAAAATATGCTGTTCTTTCTTTACAAACAGCAGTTGCAGCATTAAAACAGCAGCAAATTGACGGGCTGGTAACGGCACCAATACACAAGAAAAATATTCAGTCGTCTGAATTTAATTTTACCGGCCACACTCCATACCTGAAACAGATGTTTGGGGCGCAAGATGTTGTGATGATGATGTGTGCTGATAATTTCAGGGTAGCGTTAGTTACAGAACATGTACCTGTTAGTGAACTTTCAAAACATATTACCAAAGAGAGGATTGTAAGCAAATTGCAGATAATACACAGCAGCCTGCAGAAGGATTTTGGAATTGATAAACCAAGAATTGCAGTTCTGGGCTTAAACCCGCATGCCGGCGATGAGGGGCTGATTGGAAATGAAGAAGAAACAATTATTAAACCTGCCATTAAAGAGGCAAAAAACAATAATATACTGGCTGTGGGGCCATACAGTGCCGATGCTTTTTTTGCCCGTCGCAGTTTTGAGCAATTTGACGCAGTGCTGGCAATGTACCATGACCAGGGGCTTATTCCTTTTAAGACCCTTGCAACCGGTGATGGAGTAAATTACACTGCAGGCCTGCAAGCAGTAAGAACCTCCCCAGACCACGGTGTGGCTTTTGATATTGCAGGAAAGAACAAAGCCGACACTTCTTCTTTTCTTGCAGCGGTATTTGAATGTATTGATATTTTGAACAGAAGGAAGGGCTACGCAGAAGTAAGAAAAAATCCTTTGAGAAAAATGACACCTTCTATCTTAGCTAACGCCAAAGACGAAATAATTGAAGAAGGTTAGCTAGTTAAATACCGAATCGGGAACGCCTTTGTTTATTTGATAACCGGAATAAATAATTTCCACCTTACCTTTCTTATTTTTCAGCTTATCTGTATTGTCTTTTGAAGTACCGTTGTCATAATCGACCGTAATACCCTTGGGCAACTTGTAATCTTTTGTATTAAAAGTCAACTCGGCCTTATCAGGCAATCCGTAAGCAGCATACCTTTTATAACTCATCAGAAGTTCATAAGTTCCGTTTTCTTTTGTACTTATCACCGACTTTATTACCAATAATTGTTTTTCGTCAATATATAAGGTAGCCCTTGTTATGCTCTCATCATCACTTAAGGGAAAGATTCTAATCACCCTGCACTCCGTGCCGCTGATTTTTTCTGTTCCGCCATCTATTGCTTCATAATTATTTAAGCCAAGAACATTATTCATATTAATATTCACTGACCCTTTTGGAACAAATGAAACACCACTTTCATTTTTTATCTTTAGCTTATCAGGTTTTTTATAATACACTTTTACCGTTGCCACCGGCGCCTTAATAAAAACAACATTTGTCTTCATTTTACCTGTTGCGGTGTAATCACTCACCAAATCGTATTTGGCTTTAACCTTTTGCAGCACTTCTTTTACTTCCTGAGAACTTACAGATAAAGCAAAAGCAATTGCCAGCAACAATGCAGAATATTTCTTCATTTTACTTCTTTAACTTAATATGTCCTTTTTTCTAAAGTAACTTATACTTACAGCTAAGAACAAAACAATATACCCAAGCAGAACCAGTCCACTTTTAACAAGTGCCGCAGGATTCTCTATTGAGCCATTAATTGTTTCTCCTTCTGCAGTTTTTTCAACATAAAAGAAGCCCTTCCAGCCCAGCATGTGAGTGGTAAACGACCAGGGGTTTACCGTTTCCTCAAATACCGGCACCCTAAGCTGCTGTACTATTGTAAAAATGATAACCACGCATACAGTTGCCACAATAGGCCCAAGGGAATTATCCGAGAAGACTGAAAACATTAATGCCATTGCAGCAATTGTTGTTAGCGCAAGTGCGGCAAAAACGAAGGCAGCAAAAAAACGCCAAAGCACATCGTGGCTTCGTATTATGTGCAAATCTGTTTCTTTAAAAACAACCAGGTCTTCTGTTCCAAAAAGAAGAATACTGCCAAGCAATGCAAAAAGTGCCATCCACACCAGCAGCAGTGCTACATAAACAGCACTTGCAAAAAATTTGGACATAATAATTTGCCCCCTTGTAACAGGTTTTCCGGCAAGCAGGCGTAAGGTTCCAAGATTGGCCTCACCGGAAATCATATCTCCTGCAATAAGTGCCACCAGCAACGGAACATGAATGAGTATCATATGCAATACAGCCACACATACAAAGTATCCGTTTTGGATTTTCTCATAAGGAATTTCAAAAGTGTCTGTCTGACTATCTGTATAAAGTTCAATGAAATCCTTACCGTTAAGTTTTAAAGCAAATTGTACCAACACCACAATGACTGCCACCGCTGCAAAAGCAATGAAAGTTCTGGGCCTTTTGAAAATCTTGAATAATTCTATCCGCAGCAGTGTAAAAAACATTTATTCCTGTGTTTGCGATAAAAAAAATTGTTCCAGTGAGTTTACCGGCCCAAGAGAATTTACTTCTATCCCGGCCAAAACAAGCTGTTTGTTGAATTCTGATATTCTGTCCTTGTTGAACTCAAACCTGAAAACATCTCCTGAGTGCATCTTAAGGCAACTTGCCCATTCTGTTTTACCAATAAGTTCTGACAGGGAGTGATGTGAAGGTGTTTTGAGTTCAATAACAGACACTTCAGGGTGCAGCAATTCGCTCACTTTTCCTTCAATTATTTTCTTTCCTTTATTAATAATAATCATACTGTCTGCCATCATTTCCATTTCATTCAGCAAGTGTGATGAAAGCAGCAGCGTTTTATTTTCCTCTTTGCTTAGCTGAATTATTTTATTCCTCATATCCGCTATCCCCTGTGGATCAAGTCCGTTGGTTGGCTCATCCAGAATTATTAATTCCGGATTATGCACTAATGCACAGGCCAAACCAAGCCGCTGCTTCATCCCTTGTGAGTAAGTACGCACCTTGCTTTTAGCCCTGGCGGCCAATCCCACGGTATCTAATTGCTCCATTAAACTTTTGTCTGAAACTTTTATCCCACTCATTGTGGCGAAAATGCGGAGATTCTCAATAGCAGTCAGATATTTGTATAAATCTGGCCGCTCAATAACAGCACCTATGTTCCGCAAAATTTCCTTTCTGTTTTTTGCCAGTTTTTTTCCAAAAATTTCAATTTCACCACTATCTGGTTCTATCAGGGTCATTAACATTCTGATTGTAGTGGACTTACCGGCACCATTCTGGCCAAGAAACCCATACACTTCTCCCCTTTTTACAGAAAAAGTAAGGTCATCTACAGCCCTGAATTCATTAAAAAGCTTGGTGAGCCCTCTTACTTCAAGAATATTAGTCATTGATAATTAATTACAAACAAAGCTATAAAAGGTTGATTTGAATCCTTCAAAAAGAAAAACGAAAAAAAAGACAAAATGCTTGCAAAAGTGAAAATAGGATATTAGGTTTGCTATTGCACAAAACCCCATATCCGTACGTAAAACTACGACAATCCTCCAATCCGAAACACTGTACCTTTTGTTTCCAGCTACAGACTGAAAAGCTTACATCACACATCCAATATTTCTGTGGGCCATTTGAATAATTCAAAACCCTTAGAAATCATGAAGTCTGTCCTTTTAAATCTTGCTTTTTTAACACTGTTAATCATCCCATCATCATACGGGCAAAAAAATATTTCCCCTTTTATAAGCATAGCCACCACTACGCAAAACAATGCGAAAGTTGCCAATATCGAAGCCACGATTTCCGGCAACAAAATCATTGTTTACTGGAAGGTTGAAGAAAATCAGGCAGCTGATCTGTTTGAATTAGAGAAAAGTACCGATGGAAAAAATTTTACAATGGCTGCCCTGATTTTTGGCACTGATAAACAAGAATCAGATAATTATGAATTTTACGAAAAGACAATGAGCGGTCACTCAATTTCATATCGTATCAAACTCATTAATAAAAATGGGACAGCCCAGTATTCGCAAACTGTTCAGGCAAAAAATAAATAACTAAGTCTTTTACACTTAAGGAGTACCAATAGAGAAAGAAGGC
>WBZP01004288.1_pt1 | contig 14960 bp, 13 predicted proteins | sample 5204301 | NCBI WGS metagenome assembly WBZP01 (sample SAMN12412401, study PRJNA552823) | activated sludge metagenome | isolation source: activated sludge from nitrification reactor of wastewater treatment plant... | place: USA: Pennsylvania | collected 2017 | reverse complement strand
CGCCGCAGGAGCGCTGGCCATCGCGGTCGGCATGTTCCTCTCCGGCCTCGGCGAGACCGCCTCCCCCATCGACGCGGTGGGCAGCGTGGTCATCGATCACGTGCCCGCCAGCGTCAAGCGGCTGGCCATCGACTGGTTCGGCACCAACGACAAGCTGGCCCTGCGGGTGGGCATCGTCACCCTGCTCGGCCTTGCCGCCATCGCGGTGGGGATCGCCGCACGGACCCGGCGGTGGATCGGCGTGGCCGGCATCGGCGCGTTCGGCCTCATCGGCGCCTGGGCCGCGGTCACCCGGCCGACCGCCTCGGGGTGGGCGGCCCTGCCGTCGGTCCTCGGCGCCGTGGCGGGCGCCGGCGCGCTGTGGTTCCTGCTGCGTCCCAGGCCGATCGAGACGCCCGGCCCGTCGAAGGCGCCGCTTGGCTGGGACCGCCGCCGGTTCCTCACCTCGTCGGCCGCGGTCACCGCCGGGGCGGTGGTCGCCGGTTCCGCCGGGGTGGCCCTGGAACGGCGACGGCTGGACCGCATCCGCCAGGCCATCCCCGACACCCTGCCCCCGCTTGACGCCGCGGCCCCATCCGGGTCCACTCCCACGGCAGAACCCGTCGCCGGCACGGCCGCATCGTCCGCCGCCGACTCCACGGTTCCCACGCCGGCGGGGGCCGAGCTGTTCGGCGAGACACCGTTCATTACCCCACGTGATCGCTTCTACCGCATCGACACAGCGCTGTCGTTCCCCACCGTGGAGCTGTCCTCGTGGACGATGACGATCAAGGGGATGGTGGCCAAGCCGCTGACGCTGACCTACGCGCAGTTGCTGGCCCGGCCGATGGTCGAGCGCACCGTGACGCTCACCTGCGTCTCCAACGAGGTGGGCGGGCCATACATCGGCAACGCCGTGTGGCAGGGCGTGTTGCTGCGCGACCTGCTGGCCGAAGCGGGGGTCGCCGACGGCGCCGAGCAGGTGTTCAGCACGTCGATCGACGGGTGGACCTGCGGGTTCCCGGTGTCGGTGGCCACCGACCAGCACCGGGACTGCCTGGTTGCCGTCGGCATGAACGGCAAGCCGCTCCCCTTGGAACACGGCTTCCCGGCCCGCCTCGTGGTGCCCGGCCTGTACGGCTACGTCAGCGCCACCAAGTGGCTGGACACCATCGAGCTCAACCGCTTCGCCGACGCCGAGGGCTACTGGGTGCCACGCGGCTGGGCGCGCGATGCGCCGATCAAGACCCAATCACGCATCGACGTGCCGCGCAGTGACGAGGCCCAGTCCGCCGGCCGGGTGCGCATCGCCGGGGTCGCCTGGGCCCAGCACACCGGCATTGCCAAGGTCGAGGTGCGCGTCGACGGTGACGAGTGGCACGAGGCGACCCTGGCAGCCGACGTCACCGACGACTCCTGGCGTCAGTGGGTGTACGACTGGGACGCAACCGGCAAGCCCCCCGCCCGCTACGTGGCCGAGGTCCGGGCCACCGACAAGTCCGGCTACACCCAGACCGAAGAGCGCGCCGAGCCGGCGCCCGACGGCGCCACCGGGTATCACAGCCGGGGCATCACCATCGGCTGATCAGTCACGCCACGCCGCTCGCTCCATCACCCACTCCCCGTCCGCACCGGGCAGCAGATCCCGGCGCGCGAAGCCAAGCCGGCGGGGCACTCCCGCGCTGGCCAGGTTGCCGGCGGCATGGTGGATCTCGACCCGCTCGATGGCCGGATCGGCAAACGCGGTGGTGGTCAGCGCAGCCGACAGTTCGGTGGCGTACCCCTGGCGGGTATGGGCGGCATGGATCCAATACCCGATCTCGACCGCGCCGGGACCCTGGCGGCGGTGCAGGCCGCACCCGCCGATCACCGCCTCGTCGAGGAACACGCCGTAGATGGCTTCGACATCCTGCTCCCAGCGCAGGCGCACGTGGCGGACGAAGCCGAGACGCTGGGCGGGCGTCAACGGTTCCCCGGCGATCCAGTCCATCCACGGCCGGAGGTGATCGAGGCTCTGGCGGATCGCCTCGTGCAGCGCCGGAGCATCGGCGTCCTCCCACAGCCGCATCACCAGTCGGCGGGAGTCGATGCGCTCGGGGAACCGGGACATCGCCAGAGTCTGGCCGATCGACGACGGCCTCCGGGTGCGCTGTCGTGGGCGCCAGGCGCGCCGGGTCGCCCTACATCGTGATCAAGATCTTGCCGGTGTTGGCGTTGGCGGCCATCCGCCGGTGGGCCTCGGCCACGTCCTCCAGGACGTAGCGGCTGTCGATGATCGGGCGCAGTCGCCCGCTGTCGAACAGCGGCAGCATCTCGGCGGCGAAGCGGCGGGTCATGGCCACCTTCTCCTCCAGCGGGCGGCGACGCACGGTGGTCCCGATCCAGGTCAGTCGCTTGACCAGCAGGGCCCCGACATCGACGGCGACCGTGCCACCGCCCATCACGCCCACCTGGACCAACCGGGCCCGCTCGGCCGCGACGGCGATGTTGCGCGCCGTCTCCTGGCCACCGATCACGTCGAGGATCACGTCGAAGCCACCGGGCACGGCCCCGGCCGCATCGCCGGCCCAGTCGTGCGGTGAGCGCTCCAGCACCAGGTCGGCGCCCAGCTCTCGGCAGGCGTCGGCCTTGCCGGCGCTGCACGTCACCGCGATGCGCGCTCCGATCGCGGCGGCGATCTGGATGGCGGCGGTCCCCACTCCGGAGGCTCCGGCGTGGACCAGCGCCCAGCGTCCGCTGGTGAGCCCACCCTGGACCACGAGGGCATCCCAGGCGGTCAGGAACACCTCGGGAATGGCGGCCGCATCGACGATGCTGATCCGCTCGGGGATGCGCAGCAGTTGCCGCTCGTGCACGGCGATCCGTTCGGCGTACCCGCCGCCCGCCTCGATCCCCATGACCCGATCACCTGGTTGCCACAGCCGCACTCGTTGCCCGCAGGCCGCCACGGTGCCGGCGAATTCCAGGCCGGGGATCTCCGGCGTCACACCGCGCGGGTCGGGGTACAGGCCCATGCGTTGCAGGAGATCGGCGCGGTTCAACGCCGTGGCGGCGATGTCGATCAGCACCTCGTCAGGACCCGGCAGCGGATCAGGAACCTCCTCGACGGTGAGCACCTCGGGTCCGCCCGTGGTGTGCAGCACAACGGCGCGCACCGGATCAACCCATGCGGATCTGCAGGCGGCGGTCCAGCGCGTCGAGGAACTCCTCGGTGGTCAGATACGGGGTGTCCTTGCTGATCAGGATGGCCAGGTCCTTGGTCATCTCCCCGGCCTCGACGGCCTCGATGCACACCTGCTCCAACGCCTGGGCGAACCCGATCAGCGCCTCGTTGCCGTCGAGCTTGCCGCGGTGCTTCAAACCGCCCGTCCAGGCGTAGATCGAGGCGATCGGGTTGGTCGAGGTCTTGTTGCCCTTCTGGTGCTCGCGATAGTGCCGGGTCACCGTGCCGTGGGCAGCTTCGGCCTCGACGGTCTTGCCGTCGGGCGTCATCAGCACGCTGGTCATCAGCCCCAGCGAGCCGAACCCCTGGGCGACGACGTCGCTTTGCACGTCACCGTCGTAGTTCTTGCAACTCCATACGTAGCCGCCCTCCCACTTCAGCGCCGCGGCGACCATGTCGTCGATCAGGCGGTGCTCGTAGGTCAACCCCTTGGCGGCGAACTCGGCGGCGAACTCTGCCTCGAAGACGTCCTGGAAGAGGTCCTTGAACTGGCCGTCGTAGGCCTTCAGGATCGTGTTCTTGGTGGACAGGTAGACCGGGTAGTTGCGGGCCAGGCCGTAGCGGAAGCTGGCCCGGGCGAAGTCCTTGATCGAGTCGTTGAAGTTGTACATGCCCATCGTCACGCCGCCGTCGGCGCCGAACGTGGCGACTTCCATCTCCACCGGCTCGCTGCCGTCGGACGGGGTGTACGTCAGGGTTACGGTGCCGGCCCCGGGCACCTTGAAGTCGGTGGCCTTGTACTGGTCGCCGTGGGCGTGGCGGCCGACGACGATGGGCTTGGTCCACCCAGGCACCAGGCGCGGGATGTTGGAGATGATGATCGGCTCGCGGAAGATGACGCCGCCGAGGATGTTGCGGATGGTGCCGTTCGGGCTCTTCCACATCTTCTTCAGTCCGAACTCCTCGACGCGCGCTTCGTCGGGAGTGATCGTGGCGCACTTGACGGCCACACCGTGGCGCTTGGTGGCCATCGCCGAGTCGATGGTGACCTGGTCGCTGGTGGCGTCGCGATGCTCGATGCCCAAGTCGTAGTAGTCCAGCTGGACGTCGACGTACGGCAGGATCAGCTTGTCCTTGATGAACGCCCAGATGATCCGGGTCATCTCGTCGCCGTCCATCTCGACGATCGGGTTGTCGACCTTGATTGTTGCCACCGTGCACCTCGTCTGCTGACCGAGCCCGAGCGGCCCGGAACTTGTATCGGACTTGTACACCGTACCATCGACGGGTCGGCCGCTGAAATCCCACGTCGTCGGCGGTGACGGCTCGATCGCGTCGGTCGCGGCGGTGCCGTTCGGCGCAGCGGCGAGACGTACGCTGGGCGCGATGGAATTCGACTGGACCCCCGAGCAGCGCGCCCTGCGCGCCGAGGCGGCCGAGGTGGCCAGGGACGCGGTGGCGCGTTTCGGGCGCTCCAACGACTCGTGGATCAACGGGTTCAGCAAGGAGTTCGCCGCCGAATTGGCCGGGCGGGGCTGGATCGGCCTGACCTGGCCCGCCGAGTTCGGCGGTGGCGGTCGCCCGCCCATCGACCGGCTGATCATCGGCGAGGAGCTGATCGTCGCCGGCGCGCCGATCGCGGCGATGTGGTTCGCCGACCGGCAGATGGGTCCGTCGCTGATCAAGTACGGCCGCCCCGACCAGCAGGATGCCTTCCTGCCAGGGATCCTCTCGGGCGAGACGACCTGGTGTATCGGGATGAGCGAGCCCAACGCCGGCAGCGACCTGGCCAGCCTGGCCACCACCGCCGACGACGGCGGCGACCACTGGGTGATCAACGGCCAGAAGATCTGGACCAGCTTCGGCGAGGTGGCGGACTACTGCTACCTGATCTGCCGGACGGCCAAGGACGGCCCCCCGCACCGCGGCATCAGCGAGATCATCGTGCCGATGTCCGCGACGGGCATCGAGGTCCGCCCGATCAAGGACATGACCACCAACCGCCACTTCTGCGAGGTGTTCTTCACCGACGTCCGGGTCCCCAAGGAGAACCTGGTTGGGGTGGAGGGCAACGCCTTCAAGCAGACCATGGCCCAGCTCGAGCACGAGCGCGGCGGGATCGACCGGCTGGTCAGCAACCAAGCGCTGTTCGAGCTGGCCCGAGCCCGGGCCGACACCACCGACCCGCTGGTCCGCGACGAGATCGCCGCCATTCACAGCACCTACGTGATCGGGCGGGTCCTGGTGGCCCGCGAGGTCCTCCGCCAGGCCCCTGCGGGGTTCAGCGCGGCCACCAAGTGCCTGTGCACCGAGCACGAGCAGCGGGTAAGCGAGTTCGTCTTCCGCACCCTCGGCCCGGCGGCGACGTTGTGGGACGAGGTCACCCGCGGCCTGTGCTACGCGCCCGGCTACACGATCATGGGTGGCACCTCCAACGTGATGCGCAACATCCTCGCCGAGCGAGTCCTCGGGCTCCCCCGCTGACCGATGGCCGACCTGCTCGAGCTCTCCAGCCGGATCATCGACAGCGGGTCGGTCGACCAGCCGGTCAACCGGGTGACCAACGAGCTCAGCGAACTGGCCGAGGGTCTGGCCATCGTCGAGAGCTTCAGCCACTGCGTGATCTGGGACAGCGGCGACGGGCTGGTCTGCTTCGACGCCTCCGGAGTGCACACCGGCGAGGCGGTGGCGGCAGCCGTGCGCCGCTGGCGGACCGATCCGGTGCGCCATCTCGTCTACACCCACGGACACGCCGACCATGTGGGCGGCAGCATGTTCCTCGCCGCCGACAGGCCCACCGTCCACGCCCACGAGAACGTCGTCGCCCGCCTGCGGCGCTACGAACTGACCAACCACTGGAACCTGATCATCAACGCACGCCAGTTCGGCGGGATCCCCGGGGAGCTGAACCTGTCCATCGGCGCAGCCGGTGGCGGTGTAGCGGTGTCGGCCGACGAGGTTCGCCGATTCCTGCCGGATGGGACACTGTGGCCCACCGAGACCTTCTCGGAGTCACGCCTGCTGTCCGTCGGTGGGACCACGGTCGAGCTGCGCCACGCCCGCGGCGAGACCGACGATCACCTGTGGGCGTGGTTCCCCGAGCAGCGCTGGATCATGGCGGGCGACTTCCTGATCTGGAACTTCCCCAACGCCGGCAACCCGCAGAAGGTCCAGCGCTACCCGGCCGACTGGGCGGCCGCGCTGCGGGCGATGATCGAGCGCCAGCCCGAGTTGCTGGTCCCGGCGCATGGCCTGCCGATCGCCGGGCGGGAGCGCATCGCCCGAGTGCTCGGCGATGTCGCCACGGTGCTGGAGCGGCTGGTCGCCGACGTGCTGGCGGCAATGAACGACGGCGCCACCCTGGACACCGTGCTGCACACCGTTCGCCCGGACCCCGCCGAACTGGCCAAGCCGTACCTACGGCCGCTCTACGACGAGCCGGAGTTCGTGGTGCGCAACATCTGGCGCCAGTTCGGTGGGTGGTGGGACGGCGCCGCGTCACGGCTCAAGCCGTCACCGGACGCCCACGTGGCAGCGGCCCTAGCCGGCCTGGCTGGAGGGGCGGCGGCGTTGATGGCCCGCGCCGAGCACGCTGCTGCCGAGGGCGACCTGCGCCTGGCCGCCCACCTCGCCGACCTGGCGGTCTGGGCGGAACCGGAATCGGCCGATCTGCACCGCCGACGCGCCGGCATCTACACCGTCCGGCGAAACGCCGAGACCAGCCTGATGTCCAAGGGCATCTTCGCCGCGGCGGCCCGGGAGTCCAGCGCCGCTGCCGACCGGCTCGATCCCAGCCCGCCGACCTGACCGGGCGTCGGGCGCGAGCGCGGGAGGCGCCGAGTCGGCGAACCTGCTACGTCGGGCAGGTACCGAGTTGCCCCTTGACGACCACCTCGCCGGACGAGCCTTGGAGCGCATCGGTGGGCCCGGCGGCGACCTCACGGGTCACGGTGATGATCGGATAGTCCGTCAGCGAGACACCCACCCAGCCCACGGCGTCGGAGAGGTCGTGGAACGTGCCGGCGGGCACGAGGTGATTGCCACCGCAGTTCTTGACCCACATCTGGTAGAACTCGCTGCCCTCCCGGCGCGGCAGGCCGGGGACGCGAACGGCAATCCGCACCCCCGAGGTGAACGGGGTGACCGTGACACTGCCGCTCGCCGCCGGCGCCAGATCGGTGCCGGTCATCACCAGGTCGGCGGCCGGGCCGGCTGCGGGCGGCGTGGACGAGTTGTCACGAGTCACGGCGACCGCCACCAGCGATGCCGCGGCGGCGCCGGCGAGCACCCCAAGCCCCACTGACTGCCACCGCCGCCGAGACGGCCGAGCCATCGGGGCGAACCGGCCGCGTTCGCCCCGGATCGCGTCGAGGACCGCCGATTCCAGGTGAGCCGGCGGGTCGGACCACGTCGCGCCATCGGCCAGCAGGGCGTCCACCGTCGCCAGCAGGGCGCGCTCATCGGCGGTCAGGTCCGCCAGATCGTTGTTGTCATCCACGTCGGTTCACCTCCCCTCGCGCCAGGGGTTATGAGAGGTACGTCGCCGCCACGCACCCGGTTCACATGTCCACCTCACGCAGGTAGCGCAGGCGCGAGGCCAGCGAGCGGTGGGCACGGAACGATCGGGACTTCACGGTACCGAGGGCAATACCCAACCGCTCGGCGATCTCGACGTGGGTCAAGCCGTCGAGGTGCTGGAGGCGTACGACCTCACGCTCGTCGGGCGCCAGGGCGTCGATGGCCAGGCGGACCTGGGCGGCCTCCCAGGCCTGGGCCTCGTTGGGTGGCAGGGTGACCAGGGCGGCGTCGCCGGGGTTGGCGTCGTCCAGGCGGGTGGCGGGTCGGCGGGCCTCCCTGCGGTAGATGTCGATCGCCACCCGCCGGGCGATCGTCGCCATCCACGGGCCGAGGTCACGATCGCCGTCGAATGCCGACGCTGACCGCCAGGCCTGCAGGAACGTCTGCTGGGTCGCCTCATCGGCCAGTGACCCGTCATGGAGGATCCGCCGGGCAACCGAGTGGACCATGCCGCTGTACGCCCGGTACACCGCGGCCACCGCCTGCTCGTCCCCCGAGCGGAACCGGGCAACGACGTCCCGGTCGACGGTGGCGAGCTGCGGCACGCCGCCATCGTAGGGCGTCACCCGGCCATGATCCGGCTTTGGAGGCGGCCCTGCCACCACCGTCTAGGCCGGCAGCGGAGAGCAGACCACGGTGTCCGTACGGATCGAATGGTCGTGGTTGGCGATGGCCGCACAGATAGCCGTGGCCCCCATGCCGTTCATCTCCGGGGCGTTCACCACGTTCATCGCGTTCATGACCAGCTCACCACCGCCCTTGGCGCGGTCCCACACCACCCACTTGCCGGCGCCCGGGACCCCGGCCTGATCGATCGGCGTGGTGTCGTAGAAGAAGTGCACGTGGAGGTTCGGCGCCGCACCGATCACGGGGTCGAACCCGGACACGCCGTACTTGACGATCCAGGCGCCGGAGACCAGCTCGATGGACGAGATCGACAGGCACAGCCCGCCGGCGCAGGTGGTCGGGACGGTGGCCGAGGAACTCGGCGAGGTGACGCGGCCCGGCGCCGTCGAGCGAGCGGGGGGATCGGTTCGGGGTGAGCTGGACTGGGTGCGCACCGGCGCGGTGGCCTGGGCGCCGTCGGGTGCCGTGGTGCGCGGCCCACCGGTTCCAGCAGTGCCGGAGGACCGGCCGTCACCCTTGTTCAGGACGATGACCGCGATCACCGCCACCGCGGCGGCGACCAGCCCGGCCGCCACGAGTGCCGCGCCACGCCGAGGGTGTGCCGACGGTGGCCCTGCCGCAGGCCGGAACGGATCCCGCCCGGGGGCGACGGCGTGGGCCGGGATCTGGCGTGGGTCGACGGGCGCGGGCGCCGGCACGCGGCCCGAGGACGCCCGTGGCGACGGCCGCTGCTGCGCGGTGGCCGGCCCGGACGGCGCTGGCGCCGCCGCTCTCGCGGCGCCGGGACCAAACGACATCGCCGCGAGACGGGCGGCGCCCATGGCGACCGCCTGCTTGGGGTGGGCGTCGGTGACAATCGGCCGGCCGAGATCCGCCGCGACCAACTCTCGGATCAGGGGGATCCGCGACGAACCGCCGGCGAGGAGGATCGAGCGCACCTGCTCGGGCTGGATGCCAGCGGCCGCGATCGCCCGGCGGGTGGCGGCAACGGTCTCACGCAGCGTCGGGCGAATCATCTGCTCGAACTCGACGCGACTGATCCGCACCTGGGTCTGCACCGAGGGGAGCATCACGCTGACCGTGGCGTCGGAGTCCGACGACAGGGTCTCCTTGGCGGCGACACACTCTTGACGCAGGCGGGAGAGCGCGGCACGGACCGTCGGGTCGTCGGAGTCGAGGGTCTCCAACTGGTCCCCCAGCGCGTCGCGTACGTGGGTGAACACCGCCTCGTCGAAGTCGATCCCGCCGAGCCGCTCGATCCCCTCCGGCGGACCCATCAGCTCGAAGCCGGTCGGCGTCTTGCGCAGCACGGCGGCGTCAAAGGTGCCCCCGCCGAGGTCGTACACCGCGATCACGTCGCCCACGTCGACGCGCTCGCCCGAGGCGTACTGCACGGCGGCCGCCACGGGTTCGGACACGAACGTCGCTGCGCCGAGCCCGGAGATCTGCGCTGCCTGGCGCAACAGGTCGAGCTTGTACGGGCCCCAGTTGGCCGGGTGGGTGATCGCCGTCGCGGCAGGCGCCTCGCCCTGGCGTTGGATGACGTCGCGCCCAATCTGACCAAGGATGACGGCCATCAGCCGTTCGGCGGAGTACGGGCTGCGATCCAGCATGACGGGAGTGGTGTCACCGAAGCGGCGCTTGAACGCCCTCGCCAGCCGGTGCGGCTCGTGGACGCCACGCCGCTCGGCCGCGTCCCCGATCAACATCTCGTTGTCGTCTCGCAGGAACACCATCGACGGGATGGTCGCGGCGTGGTTGCCGAGCGGCACCGTCTCGACCCGCCCGTCGCGGGCAACGGCAGCCGCAGTGAACGTGGTCCCCAGATCGATCCCCAGCGTGTACGGCACAGCCACCCCTTTGCAGAGCCCGCGGCAGCCTACCGAGACGGCAACGCCCCAGCCTGGACGACCGGGGCGGGTGGGCGTGGCGGGATTCGAACCCGAGACCTCTACCGTGTCATGGTAGCGCTCTAACCAACTGAGCTACACGCCCGTGTAGCGGCCGACAGGCTACCAGTCAGCGCAGTCGCAGGGACACCTCGTTGGCCAACAGCCGGCCCCGGCGGGTGAGCCGGACGCGGTCGCCGTCAGTGACCACCAGGTCGTCCAACCCGTCGGTGTCGAGGGCGCCACTGGGCACGCCGTCGGCCAGGCGCAGCTGCAGTTGGAGGCCCTCGATGCGCCGGGTGTCGGCGTCGAGCACCTCTCCGGAGGCCTCGGTGGACTCCCCGGCCTCGACGGCGGCGATGTACCGCTCGGGCGTGCGCACGTTCCACCACCGCCGGCCGTCGCGATGGCTGTGGGCAGCGGACCCGACGCCGAGGTAGTCACCCTGACGCCAGTACAGCAGGTTGTGCCGGCACTCGTGGCCGGGCCGCGCCCAGTTGCTGACCTCGTAGTTCACCAGCCCGGCGGCGCTGAGCACCTCGTCGGCCAGTTCGTACTTGTCGGCCAGATCGTCGTCGTCGGGATGACGGGCCGGATCGGCGGACAGTGGGGTCCCGGCCTCCACGGTCAGGGCGTAGGCCGACACGTGCGGGGGGTCGAGGGCGACGGCGGCCGCCAGCGTCGACCGCCAGTCGTCGAGCGACTCGCCCGCCGCCCCGTAGATGACGTCGAGGTTGAACGTGGGGATGGCCGCGGCCCGCACCGAGGCCACGGCGCCCACCACGTTGGCCGGCGTGTGCGTGCGCCCCAGGCCGGCCAGGACGTGGGGCACCGCAGACTGCACACCCAGGCTGATCCGGTTCACGCCAGCGTTGGCATATGCGGCCACCAACGCGTCGGTGACGTCGTCGGGGTTGCACTCCACGGTGATCTCGGCGGCCCCCGTGGTGGGAATGGCGGCGATCACCGCGCCCAGCGCCGCGCCATCCACCCGCGACGGGGTTCCACCGCCGACGAACACGCTGGTGACCGGCTGGCTCACCGAGCGGCCGATGTCGCAGGCAAGCGCGGCCAGGTAGCGATCGGCGAGGTGATCGCGGTCGGTCCAGGTGGCGAACGCGCAGTAGTCACAGCGGTGACGGCAGAACGGGATGTGCACGTACACCCCGAAGGGTTGGATCACCCGGTGGGGCCCTCCGGGCGGTACACCAGGTCGAGCGCCTCGAGCCGAGGACCCACCTCGTCGACGGGGACGTCGAGCATCGCCGCGATCGCCCGGGCCTCGTCGGCACGCACCGTGATCACCTTGCCGTTGTAGTCCTGGCGCTGCACCTGGATCATTCGCAGCAGGCGCGCCACGGTGTCGAACGGGGCCTCGCGATGCTTGGAGAGCTTCACCAGGTCGATGGACAGCTTGCGCGGCCGGGCGCCGTCGACATCGGAGACCGGGGTGTCGTCCATCGGCAGCAACTGGCGGACCGGCACCGAGTAGAACGCCGCCAGGCGGGCCAGGCGAGGCACCGAGACGGCCCGCTCGCCACGCTCGTAGGCACCCAGCACCGACGCCTTGAACTCCTCGTTCGAGGCAGCCTCGACGTCCTGCAACGACATCCGCTTCTGGCGGCGGATCACTCGCAGCCGGTCACCGACTTTGATGGTGTAGGGAGATGGTGTGTCCTCCGACTCGTCATCGCTCACGTCGTTCGCCCTCCTGAACAGCACGACCAGCGTACCACGCAGCGTCAACCGACGTGTGACTCAGGGTGCTGCGGCAACGCACACGGCGGCGGCGATCGCCGCAGTTTCCACGCGCAGGATGTGACGGGCCAGTCGCACTCGGCGAGGGACGAGAGCTCGCTCGCGATCGGAGAACCCGCCCTCGGGGCCGACGATCACGCAGGAGTACGGCCCGCTCGGCGTCTCGCCATCGGGATCGGCCAGCCACGCGTCCGGGTACCGGGCGAGGATCCCGGCCACGTCCCAACCGACGCGCACGGCAGGCAGCCACACCCGCCGGCTCTGCGAGGCCGCCGCACGGGCGATCGTCGTCAGCCGCTGCGTCTGGCGGCCTGCTCGCTCGGCGTCCCAGCGGACCACACCGCGGTCGGTGGCCGCCAGGATGATCTCGGTGACGCCCAGTTCGGTGAGCTTCTGGACGACCAGGTCCACCCGCTCCCCCTTGGGGATGGCGACGGCAACCCTCGCCGGCGGCAACGGCGGTTCGCCAGCGCGCTCGCCGGCGCGCTCCAACCCCCCGGCCAGCAAGTGCGCCGGCATCCAGTGACCGGCCCCGTCGCTGACCGTCACGGTCTGGTCGTGGCGCACCCGCAGGACTCGCCGCAGGTGGTGCTCGTCGGCCGGCTGGAGACGGGGGTCCTCGAGTGACTCGACGAACACGTGCGCCGCGCTGGAACGCAGCACCGGGTTCACTGGAACGCGGACTTGATCCGCTTGAACAACCCCTGATCGGCGGCGCCGACGTGCTCACCACGCAGCTTGGCCAGTTGCCGGTAGAGGTCTGCTTCCTGCTCGGTGAGCTTCGCCGGAACGTCGACATCGACGCGCACGCGCAGATCACCGCGGCCCCTGCCACGCAGATGCTGGACGCCGCGGTTGCGGAACACCGTCTCCTTGCCGGGCTGGGTCCCAGCGGCCACGTCGATGTCCACCTCGCCGTCGAAGGTCTCCAGGCGCACCACGGTGCCCAGCGCCGCCTGGGCCGGCGAGATCGGGATCACGGCGACGAGGTCGTCACCGTCGCGCTGGAACTGCCCGTCGTCGAGCACCCGGACATGGACGTACAGATCGCCGGCGCCGCCACCACGGGGCCCGACTGCGCCGCGGCCGGTGAGACGCAGCGTCGAGCCGGTGTCCACACCGGCCGGAACGTCCACCTGGTAGGTGGTCTCGCGGGACTGGCGTCCCTCGCCGTTGCACGCCGGGCACGGGGTGACCACGACCTTGCCGTGACCGTTGCACCGCGGGCACATGGTGGCGGTGACCATCTGACCGAGCAGGCTCTGGCGCATCCGCTGGATCTGGCCGCGGCCGTTGCAGTCGGAGCAGGTGACGGGTTGGGTGCCGTGGCCGGCGCCGCTGCCATGGCACTCGTCGCAGGTGGCTGCCGTGCGGACCTGAACCGGGACCGTGCTGCCGAACACGGCCTGCTCCAGCGAGATGTTGACGATGGCTTCGAGGTCCTGACCGCGCGGCGGGCCGCCGGCCGAGGCCCGGCCACCGCCGCCGAAGGGGTTCGAACCACCGAAGAAGGCGTCGAACAGGTCACCGAGCCCACCGCCGAACGCGTCCCCGGTGCCGCCACCGCCGGTGACCCCGGACTCACCGAAGCGGTCATAGCGCGCCCGCGCCTGCGGGTCGCCCAGCACCTCGTAGGCCTTGGCCACCTGCTTGAAACGCTCCTCGGCGGCGCTGTCGCCGGGGTTGGCGTCGGGGTGCAGCTGGCGAGCCAGGCGGCGGTACGCCTTCTTGATCTCCTCGGCTGTCGCCTGGCGGGACACGCCGAGCAGCTCGTAGTAGTCGGCCATGGTCAGGAACCGTCTCCCAATCGTCGCGCCAGGCGGCTGCTGACCGTTTGCACGGTGGCCATCGCCTGCGGGTAGTTCATGCGCGTCGGCCCGAGGACACCGACGGAGCCGATCTGCTCACCGTCGACCATCACGGGAGCGACGATCACCGAGCAGGCGGCCAGCGGCTCAACACCGTGCTCGGCGCCGATGGCCACGGCGAGGCCGCGATCCACCATGTCCCGGACCAGGGAGACCACGACGTACTGCTCCTCCAGCGCCCGCAACACGCTGCGCATGGTGTGCGCGGCGTCGAAGGCGCCGGCCATCGACGAGGCCCCACCGACGAACACCGGCTCGTCGGAGGTCGTCGTGCGCAACGCCGCTGCGGCGCTGTCGCACAGCGCGTCCAGCGCGGCGTCCCCGGTCGGCGGGACGTGTACCTGCTCCAGGGTGTGGCCCACCAGGGCGTGGGCCAGGTGCGCCGACGCCGCCGCCAGGCGAGTATCGGAGATTCGCCCGGACAGCTCCAACGGCTGGTTCTCCACGCTGCCGTTGCTCAACACGGTGACCAGCACGGCGTGGCGTTCGGAAAGACCGACGAGTTGAACACTGCGTACCGTGGCACGCTCGGGACTGGGGCCCACGACGACCGACGCCTGATGGGTGACCTGGGCCAGCAGGTTGGTGGTGCGGTGCAGCAACTCCTCCAGCCGGCCGAACGCGGTGTTGAAGAACTCACCGACGCGCTGGCTGGCGATCTCGTCGAGACGCCCGGGGTTGGCCAGGTGGTCGACGAAGAACCGGTAGCCCTTGTCGGTGGGGATCCTCCCGCCCGACGTGTGCAGCTGGGCCAGGTAGCCCTCCTGCTCGAGGACGGCCATCTCGTTGCGCACCGTGGCCGAGCTGACCTGCAGCCCGGCGGTGGAGGCGACGTGGGTGGACCCCACCGGTTGGCCGGTGGTGATGTACTCCTGGACGATGGCCCGGAGGATGGAGGTCTTGCGCTCGTCGAGCATCTGACGATCCAGGTTACCGAGTGCCGGTGACGGCGTGCCGATACCTGGCCAGGGCGTCGGCCCGCTCGGTGGCGTGGTCCACCATCGGCGCCGGGTACCCGGGCGGGCGGAGCAGGCCTGGCTCGTGGACGCTCACCCCGGACAGGGCGCGCAGCTCGGGGACGTACCGGCGGATGTACTG
>WBZP01002672.1_pt2 | contig 14962 bp, 10 predicted proteins | sample 5204301 | NCBI WGS metagenome assembly WBZP01 (sample SAMN12412401, study PRJNA552823) | activated sludge metagenome | isolation source: activated sludge from nitrification reactor of wastewater treatment plant... | place: USA: Pennsylvania | collected 2017 | reverse complement strand
CGAGGTCGTTCGCGGCAAGCCGCACCCCGACCCTTACCTTCGGGCGGCGCAGCTGCTGGGGCTGCCCGCCGCCGAGTGTGTCGCGATCGAGGACTCGGAGGCCGGTGCGCGCTCCGCCGCGGCCGCTGGTGCCCGCACTGTCGTCGTGCCGCACGTCAAGGCGGTGCCGCGGCTGCCGGGGACGGTGCAGATCCCCACTCTGGAGGGCCTGACCCCCGCGGAGCTGCTCATCGTCGCCCAGTCCGCGCCGCGCCCCCAGCCGACCCGTGGACAGGTGGGCCAAGGCCGCTGAGCGACACTACCGGAGTGCAGGGCGGGGGAGGGCGGGTCAGGGCAGGGCAGGTCAGGGCAGGTCAGGGCAGGTCGGGGCAGGTCATAGTGGCGTGACCGGTTCGGGAGGGGTGCTCACCGCGCCCCGGGCGGCGGCAGCGGCCTGCCAGACCAGCCCGGCGGCGACGAGGGCGAAGCCCAGCCAGGCGCCCAGGGCCGGCCGCTCACCGAGGACGACGACGCCCAGGACCGTGGCGACCACCGGATCGGCCAGGCCCAGGGTGGACACCGGGCCGGGCGCGAGGTGGCTGATCCCGCGCAGGTAGAGCACGTTGGCCACCGCCATGGTGGCCAGGCCCAGATAGGCCGCCACGGCCAGCCCGCCGGGGCGGCTCAGCCACGCGGTCGGTCCAGCGACCACGAAGGGCGCCAGGACCAGCCAGGCCAGCAGGTAGGTCGTGGCCATGAACGGCAAACCGTCGGCACCCTGGGTGAGCAGGTGCTTGGCGCAGACGGTGTAGCCGGCGATCGCCAGCCCCGCGCCCAATGCGAGCACCGCGCCGAGCACCGCCCCGGCACCGACCCCGGCACGGTCCGAGGTCGCGCCCGCGGCGGCGGTCGCCAGCGCCAGCCCGGCCACGCACACGGCCGTGGCAGCGGCCCAGCTGCGCGTAGGCCGCTCGCGCAACACTGCCCAGGCGAGCAGGCCGGTGCACACCGGTGCGCTCCCCACGGCGACGAGGGTCGCCACGGCGACCCCGGCGGTGCGGACCCCGCCGAAGAAGCACACCTGGTAGAGCGCGACACACCCGGCGGCCAGCAGACCGACCCGGCTGCGGGCGACCCGGGCGAACGGCCCGATGCCGCGGTGCACGACGACGCCGGCGACGAAAAGGGCCAGACCACCGACGCCCAGCCGGGCTGCGCCGAGGGCCAACGACGGGATGGCCACAGCATCGGGCTCGGCCCGGGTGAACAGGACCGCCGCGGTGCCGGCGGTGCCGAACAGCGCCGCGCCGGTGAGCGCCGCGGCGACGGCGCGTCCCGACGTCGCCAATCAGTCCTCCGGCTCGTAGCCGAGGTTGGGTGCCAGCCAGCGCTCGGCCTGGGCGAGCGACCAGCCCTTGCGCGCGGCATACTCGTCGACCTGATCGCGCCCGAGGCGCCCGACGACGAAGTACTGGGCGTGGGGCGCCGCGAAGTACCACCCGCACACCGACGCCCCGGGCCACATCGCCATCGACTCGGTCAGCTGCATGCCGGTCTGCTCTGTCACGTCGAGCAGCTCCCACAACGACGACTTCTCGGTGTGATCCGGGCAGGCCGGGTAGCCGGGGGCCGGTCGGATGCCCTGATAGCGCTCGGCGATGAGCGACTCGTTGCCCAGCCGCTCATCGGGGTGATACCCCCAGAACTCGCGGCGCACCCGCTCGTGCATCCGCTCGGCGAAGGCCTCCGCGAGCCGGTCGGCCAGTGACTCCAGCAGGATCGCCGAGTAATCGTCGAGGTCACGTTTGAACGCGGCGACCCGGTCCGGCAGCTCGACACCGGCGGTCACCGCGAAGGCACCCATATAGTCGCGGAGCCCGGAATCCTTCGGTGCGACGTAGTCGGCGTTGGAGCGGTTGGGCACCCCGTCGCGGTGCTGGCCCTGCTGGCGCAGGTGGTGCAGCACGAGGCGCACCTGCTCGCGGGACTCATCGGCATACACATGCACGTCGTCACCGACCGAGTTGGCCGGGAACAGCCCGATCACCCCGGCCGGGCGCAGCCACCGCTCGGCCTCGATCCGGTCCAGCATCGTCCGGGCGTCGGCATACAGCTTGCGGGCGGCCTCCCCGGAGGCAGGGTTGTTGAGGATGTCGGGGAACTTGCCCTTGAGCTCCCAGGCCGCGAAGAACGGCTGCCAGTCGATGTACTCGCGCAACTCGCTGACCGGGTAGTCGTGGAAGGTCTTGGTGAACTGGGTGGCTCGCCCTTGCTTCTCGCTCTGGCGGGTGACGTCCTTGGCCTGCTGCAGCAGCAGGTGCGGGCGCAGCGGCTTGTATGCCGCCCAGTCCACCGGGGTCCGGTTGGCCCGTGCCGCGTCGAGGGACAGCAGCTGCCGCTCGCCGTGCTTGGCGGCGTGCCGGGCCCGGATCTGCTCGTAGTCGGCGCGGACCGACTCCAGCAATGCCGGGCGCTGCTCGTCGGACAGCAGGGCGGCGGCCACCGGCACCGATCGGGAGGCGTCCTTGACCCAGATCACCGGCCCCTCGTAGCGCGGCGCGACCTTGACCGCGGTGTGCGCCTTGGAGGTCGTCGCGCCGCCGATGAGCAGCGGCAGGCTCATGCCCAGGCGCTGCAACTCGGCCGCGAAGGAGACCATCTCGTCCAGGCTCGGGGTGATCAGCCCGGACAGGCCGATGATGTCGGCGTCATGCTCGCGGACCGCGTCGAGGATGCGGGCGCCGGGCACCATGACGCCGAGGTCGACGACGGTGTAGTTGTTGCACTGCAGCACCACGCCGACGATGTTCTTGCCGATGTCGTGCACGTCGCCCTTGACCGTCGCCATGACGATCGTGCCGTTGGAACGGTCCGGCGCGGCATCGGTGTCGCCGTCCGCTACCGCCTGGGCACGCTCGGCCTCGATGAACGGCACGAGGTGACCGACCGCCTTCTTCATGACCCGGGCCGACTTGACGACCTGCGGCAGGAACATCTTGCCGGCCCCGAAGAGGTCGCCGACGACGTTCATCCCGGCCATGAGGGGGCCTTCGATGACCTCGATCGGTCGGCCGCCGCCGGCGGCCAGCTCGAGGCGCAGCGCTTCGGTGTCGGCCTCGACGTGCTCGTCGATGCCCTTGACGAGAGCATGGGTGATCCGCTCCCGCAGCGGCAGTGACCGCCACTGCTCGTCGACGGCCTCCTGCTGGGCGCCGGCCACGTTGAAGCCGTCGGCGATCTGCAGCAGTCGCTCGGTGGCGTCGGGTCGGCGGTTGAGCACGACGTCCTCGATGCGCTCGCGCAGCATCGGGTCGATCTCGTCGTAGACGACGAGCGCGCCGGCGTTGACGATGCCCAGGTCCATGCCGGCACCGATGGCGTGGTAGAGGAACACCGCGTGGATGGCCTCCCGGACCGGGTTGTTGCCCCGGAAACTGAAGGACACGTTGGAGACGCCACCGGAGACGAGGGCACCGGGCAGCTGCTGCTTGATCCATCGCGTCGCCTCGATGAAATCGACGCCGTAGGTCGCGTGTTCGTCGATGCCCGTGCCCACCGCGAAGACATTCGGGTCGATGATGATGTCTTCGGGCGGGAAACCGACCTGCTCCACGAGGATCCGGTATGCCGCGTCGCTGATCTCGCGGCGCCGGGCCAGCGTGTCGGCCTGGCCCTGCTCGTCGAAGGCCATAACGACGACGGCCGCGCCGTATTTGCGGCACAGTCGGGCATGCTCGACGAAGGCCTCGACCCCCTCCTTCATCGAGATCGAATTGACGATCGGCTTGCCCTGGATGCACTTGAGCCCGGCCTCGATGACCTCCCATTTCGAGGAGTCGACCATGACCGGCACCCGGGAGATGTCCGGCTCGCTGGCCACGAGCTTGAGGAAGCGGTCCATCGCCGCCACCCCGTCGATCATCCCCTCGTCCATGTTGACGTCGATGACCTGCGCGCCGGCCTCGACCTGCTGGCGGGCCACGGTCAGGGCCGCGCCGTAGTCCTCGGTCTTGATGAGCTTGCGGAAGCGGGCCGAGCCGGTGATGTTCGTGCGTTCCCCGACGTTGACGAACAGCGAGTCGGCGTCGATGGTGAGCGGCTCCAGACCGGACAGGCGCGTCGCCGAGGGGCGCTGCGGCACCGGGCGGGGCGGCATACCGGCTGCCGCGATGGCGATCGCCCGGATGTGCTCGGGAGTGGTGCCGCAGCAGCCGCCGAGCAGATTGACCAGGCCGGCCGACGCGAACTCGGCGACGACCCGGGCCATCGCCTCGGGGGTCTCGTCGTATTCGCCGAAGGCGTTGGGCAGGCCGGCGTTCGGGTAGCACGACACGAAGGTGTCGGCGACCCGTGACAGCTCCGCGACGTAGGGGCGCATCTCGTCGGCGCCCAACGCGCAGTTGAGGCCGATGGCCAGCGGCTGGGCGTGGCGCACCGAGTTCCAGAAGGCCTCGGTCACCTGGCCCGAGAGGGTGCGCCCGGAGGCATCGGTGATGGTGCCCGAGATGATCACCGGCCAGCGCCGCGCGTGCTCCTCGAAGAGGGTCTCCAGGGCGAAGATCGCGGCCTTGGCGTTGAGGGTGTCGAAGATCGTTTCGACGAGCAGCACATCGGCGCCGCCGTCGACCAGGCCACGAGCCTGCTCGTGATACGCCGCGACGAGTTCGTCGAAGCTGACATTGCGGTAGCCGGGGTCGTTGACGTCGGGGGAGATCGACGCGGTCTTGGTCGTGGGCCCGAGCGCGCCGGCCACGAAGCGCGGACGGGTCGGGTCGCGCCGGGTGGCTGCATCACACTCGGCCCGGGCCAGCCGCGCCGCAGTGACGTTGAGCTCGTAGGCCAGCTGTTCCATCCCGTAGTCGGCCAGGGAGATCCGTTGCGCGTTGAAGGTGTTCGTCTCGACGAGGTCGGCGCCGGCGTCGAGGTAGGCCCGATGGATGCCGGAGATGATCTCGGGCTGGGTGAGGCACAGCAGATCGTTGTTGCCGCGCACGTCCTGGGTCCAGTCGGCGAACCGCTCCCCGCGGTAGTCGGCCTCGCTGAGCTGGTGGCGTTGCACCATGGTGCCCATCGCTCCGTCGAGCACGAGCACCCGCTGTCGCAGCAGGTCACCCAGCCGCTGGCTCTCGTCGGGTCGCAGGTCGGGGGAGGGGGCGGCGGCGTCGGTCACAGGGTCCTCTTCGGTACGGTCGCGCAGGGCACTTCAGTATGCCGCGGGCGGCCTCCCGCTCCGGCGACCCGTCCAGGGCGGCCCGGTGGTGTCGTAGGGTGCGGACATGACCGCCCCGCCCGTGTCGAGCCAGAGCCCGTCGGGTCCGGCGCGGGCCACCGGCTCGCCGTACGGCTGGCAGGTGGCGCGGGTGCGCGGCATACCGGTCTACATCGGGCGGTCCTGGCCGGTCATCGCGGCCGTCATCGTCGTGCTCTTCGGGCGGGATCTGCAGCTGCCCGGCGTGCTTCCCTATCTCATTTCGGCGGCGTATGCCGTGCTGCTGCTCATCTCCGTGCTGGTCCACGAGGCCGGCCACGCGGCCGCCGCTCGGGCGGTCGGCTCCCGGGTCGACCGGATCGTGGTGAACCTCTGGGGTGGGCACACGGTCTTCTCCGGCACCGATCTGCCGCCGTTGCGCTCGGCCGCCGTCGCGGTTGCCGGCCCGGTCGGCAACCTCGTGCTCGCCGCCGTCGGCTGGGGGCTCTTCCAGGTAGTGGACTCCCCGGTGCCGCTGCTGCTGGCCTGGGCCCTGCAATGGGCGAATCTGCTCGTCGCCGGTTTCAACATGCTGCCCGGCTTGCCGTTGGACGGTGGGCATGTCGTCGAGGCGCTCGTGCGGGCGGTGACCGGGCGTCGCTCGACCGCCCTCGTCGTCGCCGGGTGGTGCGGGCGGGTCGTCACCGTGCTGATCGCCCTGTGGTTCCTCACCGAACCGCTGCGCACCCGCACCGCGCCGGACCTGTACTCGATGATGTGGGTGGGTCTCATCGGTGCCTTTCTCTGGCAGGGTGCCACCGCCGCGATCCGCTCCGGTCGCGCTCGGGGCTTGGTCGCCGCGGTGTCCGTGCGCGACGTGTTGCGACCCGTCGTCGTCGTGCCCGCGCACGCCTCCGCAGCCTCCGTGCTGGCCGCCCACCTCGACCACTCCGAGGCCGAGCAGGTCCTCGTCACCGACCCCGCCGGGGCGCCGTTGGGCTTCCTCGACGGGGCCGCGCTCGCGACCGTGCCCGAGGAGCGACTCGCCCAAGTGCCGGCGATGTCCTTCCTGCTGCGACCCACGCCGGGCTGGGTCGTCGTGGCCGAGCCCGACACCGACCTCACCAGCGTCGTCGAGTCGCTGGCCGGGCACCGCGAAGGCGAGTCCGTGAAGCAGGTCGTGCTCGTGCGCGACCCGGCCGGTCGGTTCCTCGGCACGGTGTCGCTCGGCGATGTCGACGCCGTGTTGCAGCAGCGTGAGCAGGCCTCCTGAGCTGGATGGGTCGGGGCGCACCTGACAACCGGCCTAGACTGCAGCGCCATGACCGACTCGTCGGCGCAGACCTCTCGCACCGGCACCCAGACGCGGCGCGGGGCCTTCGTCGTCGGCGACCGGGTGCAGCTGACCGACGCCAAGGGCCGCCTGCACACGATCACCCTCGAACCGGGGCGCGAGTTCCACACCCACCAGGGTCGTTTGCGCCACGACGAGGTCATCGGCGCCCCCGAGGGCAGCGTCGTGCAGAACACCGCCGGGGTCGAATACCTCGCGCTGCGACCGTTGTTGGCCGACTACGTCATGTCGATGCCGCGCGGCGCGGCGGTGATCTACCCGAAGGACTCCGCCCAGATCGTCACCATGGGTGACATCCACCCCGGCGCCCGGGTCGTGGAGGCGGGGGTGGGCTCGGGGGCGCTGAGCATGTCGCTGCTGCGAGCGGTCGGCGAGCAGGGTGAGCTGATCTCCTTCGAACGGCGGGCCGACTTCGCCGAGATCGCCCAGGGCAACGCGCGAGCCTTCTTCGGCCACGACCACCCGGCCTGGCGGGTCGTCGTCGGTGACCTGGCCGAGCAGCTGCCGGTGCACGTCGAGCCCGGCTCGGTCGACCGGGTGATCCTCGACATGCTCGCCCCATGGGAGTGTCTCGACGCGGTCTCCACCGCCTTGCGCCCGGGTGGAGTGCTCACCTGTTACGTCGCGACGACAACCCAGCTGTCCCGGGTCGCCGAGGCCTTGCGCACGCATGCCGGCTACACCGAGCCCCAGGCATGGGAGTCGCTCGTGCGCGGGTGGCATCTGGAGGGACTGGCCGTGCGGCCCCAGCACCGGATGCACGGACACACCGGGTTCCTCATCACCGCGCGGCGACTGGCCGAAGGGGTGGTCACGCCGCGGCGCACCCGCCGGCCGGCGAAAGGGTCCTACGACCCGGCGGAGGGCGGCGGCATACCGGAATCGAGGTATGCCGCGGACGCGCCCGAGCACGCCGGCCTCGGCCCGGGCGACGACGGCCTCGGCGAGACCGCCGCGGTGTGGAGCCCCGAGCAGCTCGGCGAGCGCCTCGTGTCGGACAAGAAGGTGCGGCGCGCCGCCCGCACCGTGGCCGCCGCCGAGCAGCTGACCCGCGACGCCACCTGAGCTGTCCACCATGCGTCACCAGGTATCGACAGGTGAGACGAACGCGCCCAACCGGCCTCGAAATACCCCGTCGCGGGGTGCTATCGAGAGTTAGGGTCGGGGGACGAGATCGAGGAGGCCCTGATGTCCGACGAGACGGTCCAGGGGAACGGTGCCGACGGCGGCGAGCCGATCGAGCAGGTGGAAGCGGCGGCCGACGAGGTCGAGCGGCTGGGCGCCGAGGTGGCGCAGTTGCGTCGCCAGGCGCGCTTCGACCCGTTGCGCATCCGCGAGCTCGAGCATCGACTGGCGTCGTTGCAGACCTCGCTGGCCACCCTGTCGGCGCAGAACGAGCGTCTGGTGCGCACCCTCAAGGACGCCCGCGCGCAGATCGTCAACCTCAAGTCCGAGGTCGACCGGCTCGCCCAGCCACCGAACGCCTATGGCGTGGTGGTCGATTCGCCGGTGGACGGGTCGGTCGACATCCTCACCTCGGGTCGCAAGATGCGCGTCGCGGTGAGCCCCAGCGTGCCCGTGGAACAGGTCACCCCGGGCCGCGAGGTGATGCTCAACGAGGCCCTCAACGTCGTCGCCGCGATGGGTTTCGAGCGCACCGGCGAGGTCGTGCTCGTCAAAGACCTGCTCGACGACGACCGGGTGCTCGTCGTCTCGCACGGTGACGAGGAGCGGGTATGCCGCCGCGCCGCCTCGTTGCTCACCGAGCCGCTGCGGGTCGGCGACGCCCTGACCATCGACGCGCGCTCCGGTTTCGTCTTCGAGCGGGTGCCCAAGGCCGAGGTTCAGGATCTCGTCCTCGAAGAGGTGCCCGACATCGACTACGAGGACATCGGTGGCCTGTCCGGGCAGATCGAGGCGATCCGTGACGCGGTCGAGCTGCCCTACCTGCACCCCGAGCTCTACCGCGAGCACCACCTCAAGCCGCCCAAGGGTGTGCTGCTCTATGGCCCACCCGGGTGCGGCAAGACTCTCATCGCCAAGGCGGTCGCCGCGTCGCTGGCCCGCAAGGTCGCCGAGAAGACCGGCAAGAAGGTCGAGAAGAGCTACTTCCTCAACATCAAGGGCCCCGAGCTGCTGAACAAGTACGTCGGGGAGACCGAGCGGCACATCCGGCTGATCTTCCAGCGGGCCCGGGAGAAGGCCTCCGACGGCACCCCGGTGGTCGTCTTCTTCGACGAGATGGATTCCCTCTTCCGCACCCGCGGCTCGGGGGTGAGCTCCGACGTCGAGACGACGATCGTGCCGCAGCTGCTGTCCGAGATCGACGGCGTCGAACGCCTGGAGAACGTCATCGTCATCGGCGCCTCCAACCGCGAGGACATGATCGACCCGGCGATCCTGCGTCCCGGGCGCCTCGACGCGAAGATCAAGATCGAGCGCCCGGACGCCGAGGCGGCCCGGGACATCTTCAGCAAATACCTCACCACCGAGCTCCCGCTGCACGAGCACGACGTCGCCGAGCACGGCGGCGACCGGGAGCGCACCGTCGAGGCGATGATCCAGGCCGCCGTCCAGCGGATGTACACCGAGAGCGAGGAGAACCGGTTCCTTGAGGTGACCTATGCCGGTGGCGACAAGGAGATCCTCTACTTCAAGGACTTCAACTCCGGCGCGATGATCCAGAACGTCGTGGACCGGGCCAAGAAGAACGCCATCAAGGACTTCCTTGCCACCGGCCACAAGGGCCTGCGGGTCGAGCACCTGCTCAGCTCGTGCGTCGATGAGTTCAAGGAGAACGAGGACCTGCCCAACACGACCAACCCCGACGACTGGGCGCGGATCTCAGGCAAGAAGGGTGAGCGGATCGTCTACATCCGCACCCTCATCAACACCAAGGACGGCACCGAGCCTGGCCGCTCGATCCACACCGTGGAGAACACCGGCCAGTACCTCTGAACCGGTCCACGGCCTTGTCCCGCATCGGGCGAGCCGGCTGGTTTGCGCCTGTTCGGCGGCTCCAGCCAGCTGCGCGCGCCCGGGCCACCGAGCGTGCGCTGGCGGGCGCGGACCGGCTCTTCGCGTGGTGGGGCGACCCGGACGCCGGCGACCGGCGCCGCGACGATCCGTTGTCCCGGCATGTCTTCCACCACGCGACCTTCGAGGCGACCTACGCGGGGCTGGCTCTGATCGTCGGCGCGATCGCCTATCCGGAGTTGTACTGGCTGTTCTGGGGCGGGCTCTGTGTCTGTGTCTGGTGGGCGACGACTGTGCGGCTCGTCGTCGACGCCGAGGGTCTGGTCGTCCAGAACGGCGGGCTGCCGCGCCGCTACTTCTGGGCGGACGTGCGACGGTTGCGGATGTCCGACACCCCGACTGAAGCGGCATACCCTGCTGATCGAGTTGCACGACGGCCGGCACACGCGGGCCTGGGCGCTCACCACCACTGAGCCGGTCCGTCGGGATGGGGACATGAAGCGGCTGCGACGGGCGTTCACGGCGTCGCGTCGACAGGCCCGCCAGGAGCCAGGGGTGGGATAACCTGACCCGCATGTCCGACGACTTCGAGGCCGCCGTCGCTGCGGTCGACACCCTGACCAAGGACCCCGGCCAGGCCGTCAAGCTGCAGCTCTACGCCCTCTACAAGCAGGCCACCGACGGCGACGCCCACGGCAAGCGCCCCGGCATGATGGACTTCGTCGGGCGCACCAAGTACGACGCCTGGGCCAAGCTCAAGGGCACCTCCAAGGACGCCGCGAAGGCGCAGTATGCCGCGAAGGTCGCCCAGTTGCAGGCCGCCGAGGCCTGAGCCGCAACGGTATTCGCCGCCGCACAGGTCCGCGCAACGGCGCTTCGTGCGCGGCTGTTCGTGACGCGGGCCGCCTGGGCTTGCGGGTATGCCGCGCTCGCGCCGCCGACCTCGTGATCGCGGCGGGCCGTCAATGCGGCGTCTGGTTCGGGCTCGCCAGCGTCAGGAGCGCGTCAAGATCGGCCGTCCGGTAGACCGGTGGGTGTTGCGTGGAGTCGTGTCGACCGCCACCCATACGAACCCCCACACGAGCCCTGCGCCGGAGAATCTGCCCGAGGAACTCGGCTATCGAACCAAGGTGGCCCTGTTGGGTCAGCCGCTGACCAACGACGCCGCGGAAGACGAGAAGCTCAGCAAGAAGCTGGCCCTGGGCGTACTGTCCAGCGACTGCATCTCCTCCAGCGCCTACGGCTCGGAGATGATGCTGCTGGTCCTGCTGCCGCTGTTCGGGCTCGCGGCATACGACATCCTGCTGCCCCTCACCGTGGCGGTCCTGGTCGTTCTCGTCATCGTCACATTGACCTACCGCCAGGTCGTGATGGTCTACACGAAGGCCGGCGGGTCCTACGTGGTGGCTCGGGAGAACTTCGGCCCGGTGGTCGCCCAGGTGGCGGCGGTCGCGTTGATGCTCGATTACATCGTCACCGTCGCCGTGCAGGCCGCCGCCGGCACCAACGCGGTGACCTCGGCGGTGCCCGAGTTACTGCCGTGGTCGCAACCGATCACCCTGGGAGTCGTCGGCGTGTTGTGCTACGGCAACCTGCGCGGGCTGCGGGAAGCCGGCCGGGCCTTCGCCTTCCCCACCTACTTCTTCGTCGGCGCGATGGCCCTGGTGATCGGCTTCGGCCTCTACCACGAGATCACCGGCGACCTGGCGACCTATGACCCGACGACCGCGCCGGGCGCTTTCCCGGTCGGCAGCGGTGGCACCCTGTTGTCCATCGGGGGCCTGTACGTGCTGCTCAAGGCCTTCGCGAACGGCGGGTCCTCGCTGACCGGCCTGGAGGCGATCTCCAACGGCGTGAGCGCCTTCACCCGACCCGAGGGCCGCAACGCCCGGGTCACCCTCGTCGCGATGAGCGTCATCCTCGGCAGCCTGGTCGCCGGGGTCTCCTGGTTGGCCCACGAGACCCACGCCGTGCCCTACGAGGAGGGCTCACCGACGGTCATCTCGCAGGTGGCCCGAGCGGTCTTCCCGGACAACCAGATCGGGCACGGGCTCTACTTCATGGTGCAACTGGCGACCATGCTCATCCTCTACACGGGGGCGAACACTCCCTTCACCGGCTTCCCCTACTTGGCCAATTTCGTCGCCGGTGACGGCTTCCTGCCTCGGTGGCTGCGCAAACGCGGCCATCGGCTGGCTTTCTCGAACGGCATCCTCATGCTCACCGTGGTGGCGGTGCTGCTCATCGTCGTCACCGATGCCCGGGTCGACAAGCTCGTCGCCTTCTATGCCATCGGGGTCTTCACCGGTTTCACCTTGGCCGGGTTCGGGATGGCGGCATACGTCCGTCGGCAGCTGCCGGCCGGTTGGCCGAGGCTGCGGATGCTCGGCGTGCACCTCACCTCGGGCACGGTGAGTGCGGTCGTCGTGCTCGTCTTCGCGGTGACGAAGTTCACCGAAGGGGCCTGGGCCGTCGTCGTGGTGTTCCCCCTGCTCGTGGTTGTCCTGCTGCGACTCAACCGCGCCTATGTCCGCGAGCAGGTCGTGCTCGCGAGCGAGCCGGTCGCGCCGAGCGCCGGCCGGGTCGGTCTCAATGTCGTGCTCGTGCTCGTCGACACCCTCGACCTGGCGGTCGTGCAGGCGCTGCGCTATGCCCGCAGCCTGCGCCCGACCCACCTGCACTGCGTACATGTCGTCCTGGACCCGACCCGCGCCAGGGAGTTGCGCGACCAATGGGCCCAGCAGGAGGCCCGCGACCTGCCGCTGGAACTCGTCGACTGCCCGGACCGACGCCTGGAGCGCAGCGCCCTGCAGGTGACCCGCCGACTGCTCACCGCCAATCCGTTGGCGCAGGTCACCGTGCTGCTGCCACGGCGCGCCTACGGCGGCATCGCCAGCCGGCTGCTGCACGACCGGACCGCCGACCGGATCGCCAAGGCGGTCAGCCGCCTGCCCGGTGCTGCGGCGACGATCGTCCCGTTCGACGCGACGAGCGCACAACGGTATGCCGCGTGGGGCCGCACCGGGGCCCCCGGCGGCGCATCGACCGCGCGCCCGCTGCCGCCCCTGGGGCCTGGGCACGCGCTGCCAGCGCCCGCACCGGGGCAGGAGATCGCCGCGGCCCAGGTGCGCCAGAAGGTGACGCTGCGCGGCCGGGTCACGAGTTGTCGGGTGTCGGCGGTGGCCGACTCGCCGTCGTTGCGGGTCGAGTTGGCTGACCGATCCGGCCAGGTGGAGTTGCTCTTCTACGGCCGGCGCCAGATCGAGGGGATCAGCCCTGGCGTCGACCTGGTGGTCACTGGGCGGCTGGCGTCACTGCAGGGGCGCCGCACCCTGGCCAACCCGGCATACGAGCTCGTGCCGGCGCCGCGCCCGCACGCGCAGCGGGTCGGGGTGGGCAGCGGTGGGCGGGCCCGGCGCCGCTGAGCCGGCTCGTGACCGACAATGGCCGCATGGTCACCAGGCGGGGCACCGTGATCGGCCTGAGCACGGCGGCCGTGCTGTTGCCCGTGGTCACGCTGCTGCTCATCCCACTGCGCGACACCCTCACCCTGCCCAGTGACCTGCTGGTCTATCTCGTCGTCGTCGCCGTCGTCGCTGCGGCCGGTGAGCTCATCCCGGGAGTGCTGGCGGCGGTGGCCGCCGTCGGCCTGGTCAACTACTACTTCACGCCGCCGCTGCATACCTTCGCCGTCGCCGACGGCGACCACGTCGTCGCCCTGGTCGTCTTCGTGGGTGCTGCGGTGCTCGTCAGCTCACTCGTCACCCTGGCCCGCCGACGAGCCCGCCAGGCGGACCGAGCCGCCACCGTGGCGGCGAGCGCCACCCACGTCGATCAGACCCGAACCGCTCTGCTGCGCGCGGTGGGTCATGATCTGCGCACGCCGTTGGCCTCGGCCAGAGCGGCGCTCGCAGGTTTGCGTGACCCTGGCTCGGCGCTCTCGGACGGCCAGGCCGCCGAACTGCTCGCGACGGCCGATGCCTCGTTGGGTAGGCTCACCCACCTCGTGGAGAGCCTCTTGGACCTCAGCCGTCTGGAGGCCGGCTCGGTGTCGGTCTTCCCGCGCGCCGTCGCCCTCGAGGATGCCGCGGCCAAGGCGGTCCGGGAAGCCGACCCTAGCCGCCGGTTCGTCGTCATCCAGATGCCCGACGATCTGCCCGAGGCCTGGGCCGACCCGGGGCTGCTGGAACGGGTCCTGGTCAACCTGTTGTCCAATGCGGTCCGCTATCAGACCGGCCCGCGCTCCGTGCAGGTGGTCGCCCAAGCCGAGCGCGAGCAGGTCGTCGTCGAGGTGCGCGATCACGGGCCGGGAGTCGCCGAGCCGGATCGGGACACGCTGTTCGAGGCGTTCCAGCGACGGGGGGACACCCAGGCGGGGGCCGGACTCGGGTTGGGCCTGGCCCTGGCCCGGGGGCTGGCGCGGGCCATGGACGGTGACATCACCGCCCACGACACCGCCGGCGGAGGGCTGACGATGGCGGTCCGGCTGCCCGCGGTGCCGGCGGTCGAGGCGATGGTGCCGCCCGGCGCGCGCGAGGTGGCCGCAGGAGGCGGGCCGTGACGGTCGTGCTCGTCGTGGACGACGATCCGCAGATCCTGCGCGCGCTGACGATCAACCTTGAGGTCCGGGACTATGTCGTCGTCTCGGCCCGGACCGGGCGTGAGGCGCTGCTCGTCGCGGCCCGCCAGCCGTTGGATCTCATCGTGCTCGACCTCGGACTGCCGGACCTCGACGGGGTCGAGGTGATCCACGGGCTACGGGGCTGGTGTCGGGCGCCGATCATCGTGCTCTCCGGACGCAGCGACAGCTCGGACAAGGTCGGTGCCCTTGATGCGGGGGCCGACGACTACGTCACGAAACCGTTCGAGGCCGACGAGTTCTTCGCCCGGGTGCGTGCGGTGACCCGGCGTGCCGAACCGATCGAGGGCTTGCCCGGGCCGGTGCTCGAGCTGGAGAAGGTCGTCATCGACCTCGGCGCGAAGACGGTCACCGGGCGGGACGGGCAGACGGTGCGGTTGACGCCCACCGAGTGGCACATCGTGGAGATGCTGGCGCGCCACCCCGGTCGCCTGATCAGTCAGCGCCAACTGCTCACCGAGGTCTGGGGCCCGCAGTACGCCAAGGAGACCAACTACCTGCGCGTCTACCTCAACCAACTGCGCCGCAAGCTCGAGGCCGAGCCATCCCGGCCACAGCACTTCGTCACGGAACCGGGGATGGGCTATCGCCTGATGATCTGAGCGCCCGGCGTGCCGCGAGCCAGCGCCACCCGAGCAGGAACACCGCCAGCACCGCTGCGGCGACGAGCACGAACGACGGCGCGGTGCCCTGCCCGGTGACTGCGCGCAGCAGCATGCCACCGACGAGGGTGATGAGCCAGACCCCGATGCCGTTACCGACGCTGATCGGCCAGTGCCCGGAGCGCCAGCGCACCAGGGCCCAGCCGAGCCCGAGGCCGACGAGG
>WBZP01004285.1_pt1:5000-14966 | contig 14966 bp, 9 predicted proteins | sample 5204301 | NCBI WGS metagenome assembly WBZP01 (sample SAMN12412401, study PRJNA552823) | activated sludge metagenome | isolation source: activated sludge from nitrification reactor of wastewater treatment plant... | place: USA: Pennsylvania | collected 2017 | reverse complement strand
CATTTTGGACCCGCTGATTCTGAAGTAAGAGGAATAGAAATGTCTATACCTTTACTTAGGTCAGAGATAAATTCCTGAGTTTTATGTTGAAAGCTGATGATCATTTTTTAAAAAGATTAAATGTTTGCAATTTGTAAGTATAAAAAAATGTACACTTAGTGGAAATATTATAAAGTAATCTGCCAAAATAAAAATAATTGCTTAGCTTTGATAATAATAAACATAAAATAACAAAAGTACTGCTTCAATGCATAGAGAATCGTTGCGGTTAGAAGTAAGTCCAAATCCAACTACTGGCATGATACAAATTCAATCAAATCATCCTGTACAGAAAGTTATAATAAGAAATATCCAGGGAGATTTCATTGAATCAAAATACTTTGGTCAGGAATCAAAAATCCAACTTGATTTAAGTCATTTGACTTCTTCCGTTTATCTTGTAGAGATACAATCAAGTAATGGAGAACGAATCTTTAAGAAGATAATAAGGACACAATGAGGTACTTAATAGTATTTTGTTTTTTGCAGTCATCCGTTTTGTATGGTCAAAAGAATGATAATATATGGATCACTGGCTATAGTTCTGTAAATAGAGTTTTTGAAGGTTATCAGTGGGGTACGATGATAGCTGACTTTAGCGATGAACCCGTTAAGTTCAGATATGACAGCCGTATTACCATGGACATGTCAGGAACGGACGCATCGATATGTGACAATCAAGGACGGCTTCTGATGTACACCAATGGTATGTATGTGCATAATGGAATGCACAAGGTAGTTCCGGGTTTGGATACGATTTCTTATAGTACTTATTGGGAAAGATTTAATGCAAAAAATTACCTGCCCGATGGATCTGACTGGCCAGATGGTTTTCCCGTTATACAATTTGCGTTAATGCTGCCTGATCCCGGTTCAAAGAAGTATTTTATTTTTCATTTATTGAGGAAAGATTTACCAAATGATAATTTTAATTTTCATCGGAATGTCGGTGTTTTGACTACTTTAGTATCTTTTGATAATTCAGATCAAGGCGAAGTAATTTATAAAGACAGTTTAATTTCCTCCGGGTTTTACAATGGGGGATTTAATGCAGTACGACATGGAAATGGTAGGGATTGGTGGGTAGTTATTAAAGATGAATATTCTTCTGAAATAAATATTTTTTTACTTGATCCTGCCGGAATAAAGTTATTTAAAAGATATATTGACCCTGATAGCTTGTTAAATAACCACTCTTATCCCGTAAGTTATTTTTCACCTAGAGGTGATATTTATGTCACACATGAAGGAGAAGGATTGTCGGATACCATGTATTTGAGTTTGTATGATTTTAACCGTTGTACAGGGACCTTGCAAAAAAAGGAAGTAAAAACTTTTGCAAATCAGCGACAATTACTCTATGGTGCAATATCATTTTCACCTGATGGGCACTATTTGTATGCGACTGATGGATTAAATATGTATCAATATGATATGGATGCTGATAAGATATTGGAGTCAGAGCAGATCATAGCAGTGTATGACGGTAGCATATTTAAATACAATGAATGGGATATTGGAAGGGATTTAATTTTCAGTTATATGGTCAATGGGCCTGATGGTAAGATCTACAGCCTTACTCCTGGCGGTACCCGATCGTTGCATACCATAGAATATCCGGAAGAAGAAGGTACAAACGCTACAGTTATACAAAACAGTATCAAACTTCCTACACAAAACTTTAATTCACTGCCCAATTTTCCACACTTCAGAATGGGACCATGGGATGGCAGTCCGTGTGACACGCTCGGTTTTGACAATATTCCATTAGCAAAGTTCCGATATGAGCAGGATACTTTAGATCACTTAAGGATTAGATTTACAGATTTGAGTTATTTTAGTCCCGACGAATGGTCATGGGACTTTGGGGACAGTATAGGATTTGAAGGAAGGAAGCCTCAATGGCATCGTTTTCCAGGTCCTGGTGTGTATAATGTATGTTTGAGTGTGATCAATAAAAATGGGAAACACACCTATTGTAAAAACCTTACCATAGGTAGTCCTGTGTCAACTGATGATCTTAAAAGCAGAATCCAATTAAATGTATTTCCAAATCCAGTAGAGAACGATCTTTTGGTGACTCTTTCAGATTATGTTCCTGAACACGGATATATTGTATTTTATGATATTTTCGGTCGGCAGATATTGCACCATCGCATTTATTATGGCTTAAATAATATTAGTTTGATGCAAATGACACAAGGACCATATTTATATACTCTTTTCGATAATGGCAAAATATTGAGTTCCGGTAAGATTTTGAAATTATAAATTAAGGCCATTGCTTAAAGTTTAGATATTTCATTAATTTCTTCCATTTTAAGTCTTTTTCAATTTCTTTTATCCAATCCCCAAAGCAGTTTCTCACTGATGGTTTTCATGAAAGTTTGACCTTTTAATTGAACAAAATTAATAAAAAAATTACCTTTATTTATCTCTATACAGTGATCAGATGTAATGGTCTCATACCTGGAATCGAGCGTACACATAAAGCTGTCCGTCCTGCCTTCTACTTTCAAAGTGATACCGAGGGTATCCGGGATCACAATAGGTCGAACGTTTAAATTGTGTGGCGCTACCGGCGTTATTACAATATTCTGAGAATCAGGAAATATGATAGGTCCCCCACAGCTTAATGAATATCCCGTTGAACCTGTAGGTGTACTAATGATAATCCCGTCAGCCCAGTATGAATTTAAGAGGACATGGTCGATATAGGTATGAATCGTTATCATAGACGATGTATCTCTTTTATTTAATGTAAAATCATTCAGCGCAAATGGGAATTGATCAAATAGGGGCAGATTGCATTTCAAACCCAGCAATGATCTGGATACTGTGGTATATTCTTTGTTTATAAGCTGTTTTACTGCTTTTTTGATGATTTTTTTTTCTACGCTGGCCAAAAAACCAAGTCTGCCCAGATTTATTCCTAGTACAGGTATTCCACTGTCTTTCAGAAGAGTTATAGCTTGGAGTATTGTCCCGTCTCCTCCTAATGTTATCATGATATCCGGTCGTTGAGTGAGTAGATCGCTACTTGATTCAATGGTCGCAAGCTGAATAACTTCAGGATTATATTTTATCAGCTCATTCAGATATGGTCGAAATACACATAATTCCACATCATATTCTACAGCAGTACTTATTACGGCATTAACATACTCATATTCAGCTGCATCTTTTATACTGTGTCCATATATTAGCCACTTCATCAACTACTTTATTTTCAGGATGATTAAAAAGTTTTTGTTTGGAACATGTGTCTTGCTATTTTTAGATTCAGTGATTTCAGATCACTGAGACTTACCTTAAAAAGAGGAGTGGCATTAGTACCGGAGGCACTGATCACCTTTACATATCCTACTACCATCGTCCAGCCATGAAGTGTGGTCAGCATCGGGTCAAGTGTGGTCAATATACTACCATCTCTTTTGCCGCGTTCTATTTCTTTGACAGTTAGTTTAAAAGGAAGATTTTGCATATCCTGCAGTTTTACATGATAGATACTATCTTTGACGGCTTCAGTAAGTTTTGCTTCATTGGTTCCGTCTGAAGTAGATCTCACTAATGCAAAATATTCAAGTAAGGCTTCTGAATATAAGTAGTTTTGTTCACAAAATGACATAAAAGAATCAAAAATAGCAATAACACTTTCCAATCCGCTTTTATCTTTATGCTTATCAATGGTTTCATAATATTTTTGAATCAGAAGTTGAAGCGCTTTGAATGTTACGGCAAGATATAAGTTTTCTTTAGATTGAAAATAGGTATACAAGGTAACTTTAGTTATGTCTGCCCTTTTGGCTATGTCATCCATTTTGGCATTTTTAAACCCCACCTCGGTAAATACCTTTTCTGCAGCGAGAATAATGATGGATTCTTTTTGATTTTTCTTTTCGTCTTTCATGTAAGTGATTGATCAGGAATTATTAGTACAAATAATGATCCATAATTGCTCAAAGGTAAACAATAAAGAATCTGTAATATCATTTTAAATTCAATTAAGAATGGACAACTTACTTGATTTCTGTGAATTTTAATCTATAAACTTATTTGGAATAAAAAATTATACACGATAACAATATATTGTTGTACATTTGCAGCCATTTTTAAAATTTCATTATTTAACCCCTGCCGAAAATAAAAAAACGGCATACAAATTTTTGTTAAAATGATAGATGATAATGGTCTTGATCAAGATCAAAAAGATGAAGTCATAGGAGATATTGAAGATATTTCTGATGTTCAGTTAGAGCAGACTTCTGAAAATAATTCTACAGCTCATGACGATTTTGACTGGTCTTTGGGTAAAAGAAACACTTTTAAGTATTCTGATACAGAACACAAAAAATACTTTGAGCAGTATGACCAATCACTAAACTCTGTTTCAGAGCTTGAAGTGGTAAAAGGTAGAGTGACTTCAATACATAGTGGAGATGTTGTATTAGATATCAATTATAAATCTGACGGATTGGTGCCCCTTTCCGAATTCAGAGATACACCTGATCTTAAGATTGGTGATTATGTTGATGTATATGTAGAAAACAAAGAAGACCTTAGAGGACAGCTGGTTCTTTCGAGAAGAAAAGCCAAATTATTGAAAGCTTGGGATAATCTGGTAGATTCTTACAAAAACGGTACCATTATAAAGGGTTTGGTAATAAGCAAAACCAAAGGTGGATTAATCGTGGATTGTTTAGGTCTTGAAACATTCCTTCCGGGGTCTCAGATTGATGTTAAACCTATTACTGATTATGACATTTATGTGGGCAAAACCATGGAATTCAAAGTTGTTAAAATCAACGAAGCCATCAAAAATGCTGTAGTTTCCCATAAAGCTCTGATAGAAAGTGATCTTGCTGAGCAAAGAGAAACCATTATTTCAGGTCTTGAAAAAGGACAGGTTTTGGAAGGTGTAGTTAAAAATATCACTGATTTCGGAGCATTTATGGACCTTGGTGGTGTAGACGGTTTACTTTATATAACAGATATATCATGGGGTAGAATTAATCATCCAAATGAAGTATTGTCACTTAACCAGAAGATTAATGTAGTTGTACTTGATTTTGGCGAAGATAAGAAAAGAATATCTCTTGGTCTTAAACAACTTACACCGCATCCGTGGGAAGTCCTGGACAATACCATCTCTGAAGGCAGCGTAGTGAAAGGTAAAATTGTAAATATTGAAGACTATGGTGCTTTCCTTGAAATCATCCCGGGAGTGGAAGGTTTGATTCACGTTTCAGAAGTAAACTGGAGTAATCAACCTGTAAATGCAAGAGATTTCTTTACTTTAGGTCAGGAAATGGAAGCTAAAGTTGTCACCATAGACAGAGATGAAAGAAAAATGTCATTGAGTGTTAAACAACTTACCGAAGATCCTTGGAGTGTTGTTTCTGCAAAATATAAAGTTCGTACAAGGCACATGGGTGAAGTGAAAAACCTTACTCCTTACGGTGTATTTGTTGAGCTTGAGAATGGTATAGGAGGAATGGTGCATATTTCTGATCTTTCATGGACCAAGAGATATTCACACCCTTCTGAGTTTACAAAAGTAGGAGAAAAGATAGATGTTTCTATACTTGAAGTTGACGAAGATAACAGAAAACTTTCTTTGGGCCATAAGCAATTGGAAGAAAATCCATGGGATACTTTTGAAAACGTATTTCCAGTAGGTTCTTATCATGAAGCGACTATCGTTAAGAAAGATGATAGAGGCGCAGTTGTACAGTTGCCTTATGGATTGGAAGCATATGCTCCGATTAAACATATCAAAAAGGAAGACGGTTCTACTGCAGGAAACGAAGAAGCGCTTACTTTCAAAGTGATTGAGTTTAATAGAGACGATAAGAGAATTATAGTTTCACACTCGAGATATCTGGAAGATATTCGCAAGGAAGCAGATCAGATAGTCGAGTCTGAAAAGACCAAAGAAAAGGATGAAATTAAAAAAACCATAAAAGCAACTCAATCAAAAGTTGAATTATCAACCTTTGGAGATATTGAAGGGTTTTCAGAGTTAAAAGAACAAATGGCCGCGTCGAAAGCGACAACACCTGCTTTTGAAGCAGTTGAGCCTGTTAAGGAAGAAACAAAAGTTGCTAAAACTTCTGCTAAGGGAGATGATCTTAAAAAAGTAGAGGGTATTGGTCCGAAAATTGAAGAATTGCTTCACAATGCGGGCATAATAACTTTTGCAGATCTGTCAAAAGCAGATGTGGAAACAATCAAAGAAATCCTCAATGCTGCGGGTTCTCGTTATCAGATGCATGATCCTACTACATGGCCAATGCAGGCTGAAATGGCTGCAAATGGTGAGTGGGAAAAGCTAAAAGAATGGCAAGATCACGCTAAAGGTGGTAAAATAGAAGAATAGTATCGAAAGATATGAAGTGTATAAAGCCTCTGAGATTTTTTTCAGGGGCTTTTTTTATTCAACAATTTTGAATATTTGTTGTTTCGAGTTTTTTGTTGGATAAATATTAAATAATTTTGAAAAAAGTAGGTGTAATTGGTTCCGGGTTTTCGGGTTTGTCCGCAGCAGCATGTCTTGCTAAAGCAGGATTTGATGTCACAGTACTTGAAAAAAATAATGAGCTTGGTGGAAGGGCAAGAAAGTTTGAAACTCAGGGCTTTACTTTTGATATGGGACCATCCTGGTATTGGATGCCGGAAGTTTTTGAGCAATTTTTTAATTTATTTGATAAAAAGTCTTCTGATTTTTATGAGTTGGTAAGACTTGACCCATCGTATGAGGTACTTTTCGGTAATGATGATAAAGTGGCTTTGCCAGCAGATTTTGAAAGTTTAAAAAATATTTTTGAATCGATAGAGACTGGCAGTTCCTTAAAACTGGAAGAGTTTCTTGCGGATGCAGAATACAAATACAAAGTTGGGATGAGTGAGTTTGTTTGGAAACCCGGACATAGCATCATGGAGTTTGCCGACATAAGGGTAGTTATGAGTCTATTCAGATTACAAATGCTGTCTTCAATATCTTCTCAGATTGACAGATTATTTAGTAGTGAAAAAATACGAAACATACTTAAGTTTCCTGTTCTTTTTTTAGGAGCAACGCCCGAAAATACACCCGCATTATATAGTTTAATGAATTATGCAGATCTTAAATTGGGTACATGGTACCCTTTAGGTGGTATGTTTAAAGTTATAGATGCTTTTGTTGAAATAGCGGAAAGTCAGGGAGTTAAATTTATTACAAATGCCGAAGTAAAAAGCATTTCAGTAAAAGGTAACCTGGCTCATATAGTGAATACTGAAAACAATAGTTATACATTTGATTATGTAGTAGCAAGTGCCGACTATCATCATGTTGAACAAAAGTTACTACCTGAAGCATACAGGAATTATTCTGAATTTTATTGGCAAAAAAGAACCATGGCCCCAAGTTCTTTATTGTTTTATTTGGGTCTTAATATAAAGTTGGAAAATGTAAAGCACCACAATTTATTTTTTGATCGTGATTTTGCACAGCACGCACATGAGATATATACAGAACCTTCCTGGCCAAGTGAGCCACTCTTTTATATGTGTGTTCCGTCTGTAACAGATGCATCACTGGCTCCGGAAGGAAATGAAAATGTTTTTATTTTGATGCCTCTTGCTCCTGGTATTGAAGATAATGATATTCTAAGGGAAAAATATTTTGAAATAATTTGTAATAGATTTGAAGATGTTACAGGAATAAATATCAGGCCAAATATAATTTATAAAAAATCTTATTGTGTGAATGATTTTGTGTCTGATTATAATGCGTTCCGAGGTAATGCATATGGATTAGCCAATACTTTAAAACAAACAGCCTTTTTAAAACCAAAATTACGAAACAAATTTCTTTCAAATCTGTATTATACCGGCCAACTGACTAGCCCGGGTCCCGGAGTGCCTCCATCAATTATTTCTGGTCAGGTCGTAGCAAGTGAAATTATTAAAACCAATAAATAGAAAGGTATGGATTTGTATTCTAAGGTCTGTTATGATTGTAGCCGATTAATCACCCACCAATACAGTACATCTTTTTCCCTTGGTATTAGGATGTTTTCAAAAGAACTTCGGATGCCGGTGTATGCCATATATGGATTTGTAAGATTTGCAGATGAAATTGTAGATACATTTCACGATAAGGATAAAAATAAATTGCTTGCTGACTTCAGAAACGATACATTCAAGGCGATTTCAGAAAAGATAAGTCTTAATCCTGTGCTTCACACATTTCAGGAAGTAGTAAATAAATATCAGATTGATCATTCTCTCATTGATGCTTTTCTTGAAAGTATGCGTATGGATTTAGATAAGACCATATACGATAAAGATGATCTTGATAAATATATTTATGGTTCAGCAGAAGTAGTCGGATTAATGTGTCTTAAAGTGTTTTTAAACGGAGAAAGTGAAGAATATGAAAAACTAAAACCTTATGCTTGTGCACTTGGAGCTGCTTTTCAGAAAATCAATTTTCTCAGAGATATGAAATCTGATTTTCAAGAGAGAGGAAGAGTATATTTTCCGGATATTAATTTTCATAACTTTACTGAAGTTGAAAAGCGGCAAATTGAAGATGATATTCAATATGACTTTTCGGTGGCATACAGGGGAATCGTTCAACTTCCCGGAGCATCCAGGCTCGGAGTATATTGTGCTTATAAGTATTATTTGAATCTATTTTATAAAATAAAAGCACTTCCTGCTGATACAGTTATTCAAAGAAGGATAAGGGTAAGCGATAAAAGAAAATTATTTTTATTGACTACTTCAGCATTTGAAAATAAATTTGGTTTACTTTAATTTTGTTTGACTCCCTGAAAGTCAAGGTTATACGAAATATAATTTTACACTTTTAAAATTGATGAAATTATATTAGAAAAAAAAATAAAAAAAAGTCTTTGAAACTTTTGTGAATTATAAAAAGCTATTACCTTTGCGTCCCCTTAAAGAAGGGAAGTAGATATGGGTGCGAAGAGTTGAATAGAGAGAGAGTTGAATAGAGAGATGGGGAGGGGTGGATGTAAATTGAAATGAGAGATGAGATGATTATATTGAGATAAAGAAAGTTGGGGGATAGATGAGTTTGGGAAGAGAGGAGATGTTGTGAGAATATTTTTCGGCATTTTAAAATTTTTAATATAAAAAGTTTGGATAGTAGAATAAATGATATTATCTTTGCGGCCCGTTATGAAAGTAATAATGGGATTTAAGGAAAAGAAAGTAAAATATACGGGAGACTGTGTATAAGAAATAAAGTAGAATTTTTGATGATAAAAAGATCTTGAAGGAGATTGGGAAGAGTCATCGGAGAATCAAAGAAGTTCATTGACACGATTGGAGAGTAGTACTAGATTTAGAATTTAGGTAAAGAGGAGATGATACCTTTTAAAAAACAAATTAATAGAGCGATTTCTTTAAAGAAGAGAGAGAGCCAATAAGGATTATACTATGGAGAGTTTGATCCTGGCTCAGGATGAACGCTAGCGGGAGGCCTAATACATGCAAGTCGAGCGGTAACTTTCTTCGGGAAGCTAGAGCGGCGCACGGGTGAGTAACGCGTACATGACCTGCCTTTAAGACCGGGATAGCCCTGGGAAACTGGGATTAATACCGGATGTGATAATAGATATAAGGATTTATTATTAAAGTTACGGCGCTTAGAGATGGATGTGCGTCTGATTAGCTAGTTGGTAGGGTAACGGCCTACCAAGGCTACGATCAGTAGGGGGCGTGAGAGCGTGGCCCCCCACACGGGTACTGAGACACGGACCCGACTCCTACGGGAGGCAGCAGTAAGGAATATTGGTCAATGGACGAAAGTCTGAACCAGCCATCCCGCGTGCAGGATGAAGGTCCTATGGATTGTAAACTGCTTTTAGCAGAGAAGAAAAGCATTCATTTATGAGTGTCTGACGGTATCTG